>Ga0306920_100013741_pt1 | contig 11037 bp, 8 predicted proteins | sample flu12Cox44000170_FD_204666 | JGI IMG/M metagenome (GOLD analysis project Ga0306920, IMG submission 204666) | Lab enrichment of tropical soil microbial communities from Luquillo Experimental Forest, Puerto Rico - flux4day.12C.oxic.44.000.170 (v2)... | ecosystem: Environmental > Terrestrial >...
GGTCGAAGGAGGAACGCTCACGATTTCGGGCGAACGAAAAGCAGAAAAGGAAGATAAAGACAAAAAATACCATCGCCTCGAACGCAGCTACGGCGCATTCCAGCGGAGCTTCACCCTACCAGAGGGCACACTATCTGAGAAAATCTCAGCCGAGTTCAAGGATGGAGTACTGCTAGTGCATTTGCCTAAGGACGAAAAGGCAAAACCAAAGGCAATTGAAGTCACAGTCAATTGAAGGTTTTCCGGCAAACGAAAGAGCTCGCGGCGTCCTTAGGGCGCCGGGAGCTTTTTGCCGGTTAGCCGTTGGAGGGGCGTTGCTCGCAACGCCCGAAGGACAATTTGGCTGGCTTTGGCGAATTCGCGGGATTTGCAAGCAACTCCCCTCCAGACAAGCCCCTAAACGATGACCGACTTTAGCGGGACATGAAGGCATCGGATGTAGCTGGCAGTCCGTCACCCTCGAACGAAGCAAGAATGTGTTCGGTGATGCCAACAGATTCCGCATCAATGCCGGCGGGCATTTTGCAGACCAGTGTCGAGGCAGACGGCAAATCGATGACGATTGACTACGATCCGGGCACGCTCAGTGATGAGTCAGTTCGCCAGATCGCTGCCAAGCTCGCGCCGGAGGCGCAGCGGAGATTTGACAAATGCGTGATGCGCCTCGGTGGCCGTGCCTGCGAAGCGTGCGCTCTCAAACTCGAACGCAAAGCGGAGCAAATCGAAGGCGTGCGCCGGGCGAGGGCTACCTTCGTCGGCGGCGTTATGAGCGTCACTTTCGATAACGCGCAATTGTCGCCGCAACGGGTGATCGAGCGAGTCCGACAGACGGGAGCGCCGGGTGAAAAACGATCTGGGCGGTCGGCGAGCGAATTTATGCGCGGCTCGAGGATGCTGGCACACAACAGAACCGGCTTTACTACGTTCCAAATTCGGTGACGGCGATCACGCCCCTGGTCAGCCAGGTAATTGATCGACCATGAAGATTGCCCGGAAAAGGGTGAAACCTATTTGTTTCATAACCGGCCGGTGTCGGGAGCCGGTTATGAACCGGTAAAGCAGCGGCTGCTTCCGTTGGACGCGGAGTGGCAGCGCAATTTTTGCCACATTGAATGGCCAACGAAACTTCTACCGGAGGTTCTTGGTTTAAGAAAGTCAACTCTGTGGGCGTTGATCCGGGAATATCTGTTCGTATCGCTGTTTAAGGCTTGTGCCGAGTCTCTAGCCAGTGAAAACGCCAGTCGCTTGGAAGCGTTGCAGCGGGCTCAGCGGAACATTGACGAGCTGCTCGACGGATTGCGCGCGGCGTTCAACCAGCAGCGCCAGACTTCGATCGACGAAGAGCTCTTCGATGTCGTCTCGGGGTTCGAGGTGCTGGCAAGCCAGCATCGTTAAGCTTCGGCAGCCATTGGCGAATCCCTCTCAGACATAGCTCTGGTACGAAGGTTCGAACATCAGCGATTTGATGTGCGCGCGCAGATCCTCCGGTTTCGGCGCTCTTGCCAATCCCTGGGCGTAAGCCACTTGCGCGGTGGCCACCGCAATTGCCAAGGAAACGTCGCGGATCTTGCGCAGCGGAGGATAGACTCGCCCTTCGGCGAGATCGTGGTCTGAGACCTCTGCCGCCAATGCGCTGGCCGCTTCAAGAAACATTTCGCGAACTACGAGCCTGCTTTCACTGGCTATAACTCCCATCCCCACGCCTGGAAAGATGTAAGCATTGTTCCCCTGTCCAGGAACAAGTCTTTTGCCGTCTAACGTAACCGGGATGAAAGGGCTGCCGCTCGCAAAGATTGCCCGACCCCCAGTTAACCGATACGCCTCCTCCGCCGTGCACTCCGACCTTGAAGTCGGATTGGAAAGCGCAAAAATCATTGGGCGTTCGTGAATCTGGGTGATCCGGGCTAAAAGCGGTGTAAAAATTCCCCCTCGGCCTGATACCCCGATTATTGCGGTTGGTCGCAACGCATTAATCGCCGAGAGATGGTTGGAAATAAACTCGCATTCATGGGCAAATCGTCGTTTCTCATCACTGAGGTCAGACCGGTTCTTCACTACCAAACCTTTCGAATCCAGGAACCAGACGCGATCTCGCGCTTCCATACCGGATAGGCCTTCTCTCTGAAGAGCAGTGACAATCATATCCGCAATCCCAATGCCTGCCTCCCCGGCTCCGAAAAACAGGATTTTCTGGTCTCTCAACCGTTGCCTCGTAATTCGGAGCGCGGAGTACAAACCCGCAAGAACCATTGAACCTGTGCCTTGAATATCATCATCAAAGACACACGCGCGGTCTTGGTACTTTCGCAACAGACGAAAGGCGTTTGTGTTGGCAAAATCTTCAAACTGAATAAGTGCCAGCGGAAACAACGCCTGAACCGCGTTCACGAATTCGTCTACGAAAAGATCATAGGCGGCGCCGCGGATTCGAGGCTGCTGGAGCCCGATGTATAGAGGATCTAGGAGAAGCGTCTCGTTGTTAGTGCCTAGATCCATTGCGACGGGAAGACAAACCGACGGATTGACACCCGCACACGCAGTGTACAAGGAAAGCTTTCCGACCGGTATCCCCATGCCATTGGCTCCAAGATCGCCGAGGCCGAGGATCCGCTCGCCATCGGTCACAACAATCACGCGAACATCTTTATATGGCCAGTTTCTTAAAACGCTCGTGATATGACCCGCATCCCGAGTCGAAAGAAAAATGCCACGCGGACGTCGAAAAATGTGCCCGTACTCCTGGCACGCGCGTCCTACGGTGGGCGTATAGATGATCGGCATCAGGTCCTCAATGTTATCGACCAGGACCCGGTAGAACAAAGTCTCATCCCGATCCTGAAGAGCTATCATGAAGATATATCGCTCCAGATCGTTCGGCTTCGCACGGAGACTTTCCAAAGTTCGAGCGACCTGTTCCTGTTGGGTACTGACCCGGGGAGGAAGCAGTCCGCGAAGCGCCAGTGCGTCCCGTTCCTTTTCCGTGAACGCGACTCCCTTGTTTAACGACGGGTCGTGAAGCAGGTCGACACCTGAAACAAATGCGCGGGTATCCATATCAAAACTTTGGTTATGAGAACGACTGCCAAACAGCCGATCTATAGATCCCTCATGGGTTGCCATGAGGTTGTAATCCCCCGGACATATTGCGCGCGTTCGAACGCATCCGGATTGGGACAATTCTTCTGGCTCATGCTCCCCTTAAGTTGCACAAGAGAATCGTACTCGTGACCGACAAGCCACTCCTCCATTTCACGCTCGATTACTTTGATGTGGTCGATACCCCGCCGAAGCAACACTGAACAGAGCATCGCCACATCCGCCCCGGCCATAACCATTTTGATGACATCCTTAGCACTATGAATGCCACTGGTAGCTGCAAGATCGACCCGAATGTTCCCGTACAAAATGGCAATCCACCGTAGCGACAATCGCATCGCCATAGGCGTACTAAGCAAAATATTTGGAGTTACGCTAAGCGTTTCCAAATCGATGTCTGGTTGATAGAAACGGTTGAACAACACGAGCCCGTTTGCGCCAGCTCTGACAAGCGATGCTGCGGCATTAGCAAAACTGCTGAAGAAAGGACTGAGTTTTACCGCGACCGGAATGCTAATCGAACTTTTTACCCGATAAAGAATTTCCATGTACCGGGCTTCCACATCGGCGCCGGTTTGCTCCCAATCCGTCGGGATCCAGTAGATATTCAATTCCAACGCGTCGGCCCCGGCTTGCTCGATTTCCTTTGCATACCGGGTCCAACCTCCCGGGGTTGAACCATTCAGGCTGGCGATGATCGGAATGGAAACCGCCTGCTTCGCCGCAGCGATTTCGTTCAGGTAGCTTTCTGGGCCTACAGTCAGTTCGTCTAAATCAGGAGCGTATGTCAGCGCTTCTGCATAGCTCTCGGTGCCGTGTGTAAGATGATGATGAAGTTCGTTCTGCTCTTGAACGATCTGTTCTTCGAACAGAGAATGAAAGACAACGGCCGCAGCGCCTGCATCCTCCATCCGCCTAACATTGTCCAAACTATTGCTCAGAGGCGACGCTGAGGGAACAAGCGGCGTCCGGAGAACCATGCCCAGGTATCTTGTGGAGAGGTTCATTGTGTCTTCTTAGGAGGTGAATCATTTTTGGCTAGCTTCTGATACAGTTGCCAGCGAGTGTTTACATGTTTTTGCGCTTCCAGGAACAACAGCTTCGCTTCGGCCGGTCTGGACTTGCTCAGCATCATGAAGCGGTTTTCAAGATTTAAATATTCCTGGACCGGCAGTTTTGGTGATGCCGAATCGATGTGTAGCGCAGGTTCGCCACGGCTGGCCTGACGAGGATCATACCTGTAGAGCAGCCACTGACCTGTAAGTACCGCGGTTTTCTGGTTCTGCATCGCTGTTGTCATATTGATCCCGTGAGCTATGCAATGGCTATAGGCAATAATAAGAGCTGGTCCGTCATAAGCCTCGGCTTCAAGGAAGGCCTTGAGGGTGTGTTCATCCTTGGCCCCCATCGCAACAGAGGCGACATAGATAGTTCCGTAGCTCATCGCGATCAAACCAAGATCCTTTTTCGGAAGTCGCTTACCGGCGGAGGCGAATTTGGCAACGGCACCCAGCGGCGTAGACTTTGAACATTGACCTCCCGTGTTGGAATAGACTTCGGTGTCAAGAAGCAATACCTTCACGTTTTGTCCGCTGGCCAGGACATGGTCAAGGCCGCCATATCCGATATCGTACCCCCAACCGTCGCCGCCGATGATCCATACGCTCTTGCGCACCAGTGTATCGGCCAAAGGCAGCAATCGACGGGCTTCGACTCTCTCTATCGAATTCAGCGCTCGCTTGAGATCGGCGACCCGTTGCCGCTGTGCGTAAACCCCAGCTGCATCGCCCTGGTCGGCATTGAGTATCTCCTGTATTAGACCTTCGGTAATCTCTCCCTGCAAATTGCGCAAGAGTTCTTCGGCGAATTGGCGTTGTTTATCGAGAGAGACACGGAAGCCCAGACCGAACTCAGCCGCGTCTTCAAAAAGAGAGTTGGACCAGGCCGGACCCAGGCCGTCACTACCAGCCGCGTAAGGAGTCGTCGGCAAATTGCCTCCATAAATGGATGAGCAACCGGTCGCATTCGCTATCAATAAGCGATCCCCAAAAAGCTGGGTCAGCAGTTTTATGTATGGCGTTTCACCGCATCCGGCGCATGCACCGGAAAATTCAAAGAGCGGCTGTGCAACTTGTGATTCACGAACGTTGGCAAACGAGAGTTCTCGGCGTTGCCGCTCCGGGATCCTCAGAAAAAAGTCCCAGTTATTCCGTTCGCCCTCGCGAAGGTCACGTTGAGGCCGCATGTTAATCGCCTTCGTACGCGCCTCGGACTTGCTCCGCACAGGACAAACGTCGACGCAAATGGCACAACCGGTGCAATCCTCAACGGCGACCTGCAAGGTATAGTTGAGGCCTTTCCACTCCGGCAACCGCGCTTCACGCGATTTGAAACTCGCAGGCGCCTCCTTCAGAATCGCGGGATCGTAGACCTTGCTCCGAATGACCGCGTGCGGACAAACCATGACGCACTTTCCGCACTGGATACAAAGATCCGGCTCCCAGACCGGAACTTCCTGGGCAAGATTGCGTTTTTCCCAGCGTGATGTTCCGGTCGGAAATGTACCGTCAACAGGCAGCGCGCTGACTGGTACCTGGTCTCCGCGCCCGATAAGCATTTTCCCAATTACCTCACGGACAAACGCCGGAGTATCCTTTAACGCCGGTGTCAGGATATCGGTTGGTACCGGAACAGATTGCGGTATTTGTAGTTCTACCACATGCGAAAGAGCTTTATCGACTGCGTTTAAGTTTCTCTGGACGATTTCATTGCCCTTGCTTTCATACGCTTTCCTAATGTGTTCTTTAATAGCCGATATTGATTGATCGCGCGGTAAGATATCCGAAATCGCGAAGAAGCAGGTTTGCATGATCGTGTTGATCCGGCCGCCCATCCCGCACTCGCGAGCCACCTTGTGCGCGTCAATCGCGTAGAAGCGCGGACGCTTGTCAACCAATTGCTCAATTGCCGATCGGGGCAAGTGCGACCATACTTCTTCGGAAGCGTACGGAGTATTTAACAGAAATTTTCCGTGCGGCATGAGTTGATCAAAAACGGAGTAACGATCGAGAAACTCGGGTTGATGGCATGCGACGAAATTCGCCTGCGCAATGAGGTAAGAAGCGCGTATGGGACGAGGCCCAAAACGCAGGTGTGAAATCGTCATGCTACCTGCTTTCTTCGAGTCATAAACAAAATAAGCCTGCGCGTAAAATGGAGTGTTTTCACCGATGATTTTGATCGACTCCTTATTTGCGCCGACCGTGCCGTCCGAACCAAGACCATAGAAAACCGCTCTAAAGACGTCGTCTGCCTCTATCGAAAAGGATTGGTTAAAATCAAGGCTCGTGCCGGTGACATCGTCATGAATGCCAACGGTAAAATGGTTTTTCGGCTCCGGCACCTTCAAATTGTCGAACGTTGCCTTGATCATTGCCGGAGTGAACTCTTTTGAGGAAAGGCCGTACCGTCCCCCGACCGTTCTTACGTTCGGCCGCGCCGTCTCCTGCAAAGCCGCGACACAATCCAGATACAGTGGTTCGCCAGCACTCCCCGGCTCCTTTGTACGATCTAAAACAGCAACTGCCTTTACGGTTAGTGGAAGAGCCAAACTAAATTTCCTAACATCGAAAGGACGATATAGCCGAACCTTCAGGAGGCCGACCTTGTCCCCTCTGGCCCTTAAGTAGTCGACCGTCTCTTCGACCGATTCGCAGCCGGAACCCATTGCGACGATCACTCGCTCCGCGTCATCTGCTCCGTGGTAGTCAAACAAATGATAACTGCGGCCTGTCAACTCCGCGAAGGTATCCATCGCGTGTTGAACAATCTCGGGACATGCGTTGTAAAATCGGTTTACCGTTTCCCGCGCCTGGAAGTAGACGTCCGGATTCTGAGCCGTCCCTCGAACGACCGGATGATCAGGCGACAAAGCTCGCATTCGATGCTCTCGGATACGCTCTTCGTCGATCATTGCGCCAATCGTGGTCTCGGGTAACGACTCGATCTTCGCTATCTCATGTGAGGTTCGAAAGCCGTCGAAAAAGAACAAGAAAGGGATCCGGGCCCGGAGCGTCGCAGCGTGCGCTATCAAAGTAAAATCCTGTGCTTCCTGAACCGAGGCGGCACAAAGCAAGGCGAATCCGGTCGCCCGGGCCGCCATGACGTCGCTATGATCGCCAAAGATCGAAAGAGCCTGCGCGGCAAGCGAGCGCGCCGCGACGTGCAGAACAAAGGGCGTAAGTTCTCCGGCAATTTTGTACATATTAGGTATCATGAGCAGTAAGCCTTGCGAGGCCGTGAAGGTCGTGCTTAGTGCTCCCGTCTGAAGCGCTCCATGAATCGCGCCTGCCGCGCCGCCTTCACTTTGCATTTCGATTACTGAAGGAACGGTTCCCCAGATATTTCGCATCCCGCTGGCGGCCCAGGCATCAGCCCATTCTCCCATCGGCGAAGCGGGCGTGATAGGGTAGACAGCAATGACCTCATTCAGTTTATAAGCCACCGATGCCACCGCTTCATTGCCGTCGATTGTCATGAACTGTCGGGTTTTCATCGCAATGTCCTACTTGTATTGCAGGCAGATTTAGAGCCGCAGTTGCATCGCAACGCGTTACCCCTCGGATTCAGGGCGGTATACCCTTGCGCGAACTGCAACCTCAGTCATCTGAGGTATAAGTAAGATCTTCTGCCGGCGGTTGCTTCTCATAGATTGTCAAGCATTGGCCATTGCTTGGCGTCTCAACCTGCCGGATGGTCCCCAGTGGACCGAGGCGCGGACGAGTATCGAGCTCAAATCGCTTCTCAGCCTCTAGCGAAAACCGAGTCCATGGAATGGCTTCCAATCTTTTCCAGGGTATGAGTTGCCCTGTTAACTCGCATACACCATACGTGCCATCATCAATCCGTTCCAGAGCCGCATCTATCTCGTAGAGTCCCTCTTGCTTGAATGATGCGAGACCTAACACAAGATCTCTATCAAAGGAATCTGTCGCTGCATCCGCCGGATGCATGCTGTAGTTTGGATTTTCTTCGCCGGCTTCCGACTTCAGCTGGTGAATCTCTTCCAAAACAGCTTCGCGCAATCTCAATAGCCTTTGACGCTGCTTCCTCAAGCGATTAGAGAGCGCATTCACAAGCCTGCTGCTTGCTTGAGTTCCGCCGTTCGATTCGGCAATTTCTTGTTCGAGAGCGCCCTGCGTCAGAGGTTTCATGAGTGCCGCCTTTTTCCTTGGTTCTACTCTGAAATTAGGCCGGTGATTAAGATTCACTCTCCAAGGCTTGTCTAAGATAGAGCATGATTTGTTTCCGCTGCTGGGCCATTGCCAGCCGATCTGCTGCAGGGCGGTTTCCCATACACAAAGATGAACCGATCATTTAAATTCTTGCTCAGCCTGATCATCCTCGCCACCATCTCCCTTCCCGTGATTGGGTGTGACAGGTACAAAGACACCGGTACTTGGTCGCAAGGGTCCGATCATCGACCTGGTGTGGAGGATCTACTTACTAGCAAACTTTACGTCGTATACTTGCCGGGAGGTATCCCGGCGATTTCGAACTGCCGGAAGTTAAACAGGAAAAATCACTTCGGCGCGGTCGATTCTGTAGCCACGTTGTAGCACGATATGCACTCCTTCCAAGCATCGCCTCTATGATACAGTGCACTACGTTTTGCATAGGCATCCGTCTCTATTCGCAATTCTTACTCTGTTTCCGTGGGGGCTGATTTTGACGGGCCGCTCAATCGAACCGCCGGCGCCAATCAGACCATCGTTCATCAGGATCTGCAGAATCTGGCGGCGCAGTACGACACCTTCTGGCTACAGATGCAGAACGCTCCGACTCCATTGAGTGGAACAACGGTAACCATCAACGATACTGCGCCCGCGACACACCGGTACAACCTGAGTATTTGCGAAGTCCTGCCAGCGTCGTAGTCGGGCTGGACGATGGTTCGTTGGGATTACTAAATCTGTAACTTGATGAAATGATTCCCTTTGATGGAGAACCAGTCGCACTCGGAACTCCTACGTTTGAGGGTGAAGAAAGGAAAAAATTTTGGAGAATTCTCCTATCCTTCTAAACCAGTTCTCATTGGAAGCCGATCATTGGGAACATGCCCGAAATCCCAGATGATCCGAAAGAAGCTTTTCTTTGGTTTTACAAAGAGTACACAAAGCTGAAAGCAGCGAATTCCCCCCAGGCAGCCCGGCCGTAGGATGTATGCAGCAGCTTCAAATAATCAGAGGAGTGGGGTCGCTGGGACCGCTAGAGTGTTTTTGAGCAGATTGCTACCTTGCCGTGATTCAATGCCGAGCAGGAGCTGACCCTATATGACTTCGGATCATAGGGTGCCAGGTTCGAGCCCTGCCGGGTGCATGCCTGCTATTCAAGAACTTACAAAAGTTACGCTCGTCGCATAAAAAGTGGATTGCCATTAGTTTGCCACTTTTACGGTCCAAAAATCGATCTGTTGACGGTTCTAACGATCTCCGAGTCGTTCCGATTTGTGCTTATCACAAAGAGCGTTAAGGTTACAAGGAACACCGCGCCGCGTTTGAGGAGTGAGCGGGGGTTCAAGAAGAAAGGTGCGCAACCAAGGACGTTAGTCCACAAGCACGGCACGGCCTCTCCTCAGAAATTTGACCGCCGAAGAACGCAGCAAATGGTACGGGGTTAGGCGGATCTGTTAAAGCGAACCGGAAGTTGCGATGAACGGAATCCCGCGTGAGCTAATGCTGAAAATAAATGAGTGCGCTCAACGGCACGGACTCAGCGCAAGCGAATACTTTATAGCTCTAATTCTTGCCGAGTTAACCGGGTCGGGTATCGAGCCCGAAGAGATTAAATCCGATTCTGCTCCGAAGCAAGTTACCGCAAATAGTGCAACCGCCAATCCTTCACCCTTGCGGGAAGTCAAACCCGTTTATGACGCGCCCCCTCAAGGCGTCGGGCACTGACCCGTCGCGTCGCGTTGTAGCCAGGTTTTATCGCGGAACATTGACCTCTTCAAAAAAGAAGAGGAGACCTTCCGTTTGCTTTCGGGTGATGACATTAGTCAGACGGCTCCCCCAGTAGCCTCCTACAAACAGAATAGTAACCGAGATCGCACCGCGTCGCACAACTGGATTTACAACGCGACCTTTTTCGCTTCAATAACGGAAAAGAGAGACCCTTTATGCGTTTTCCTCCCGCTACGCTACGCTCAGAAGGATCTCTCCCGGCTCTCCAGAGCTTGAGCCTCCTACAACAGAGTAGTAACCAAGGCTCGCGGCCCATAGCGCAATCGGATTTACACCCCGGCTTTTTTCCGCTTCAACCGGGCAGCCCCGTTCGGACGCGAACCGCGGCGCTCTCGGCAATGTCGAGGATGTTCGGGTCACCTAGAAGCCGCGCGAGTTCGAGAGGGGCTGAAGACGCCACTTATTGCGATCTCCGCTTTACCTTATTGAGCTTGAGTTTAGCCTGCATGAGCAGACTCTCGCATTCCTTCAATCGTTTCTCTGTTTGCTCGTGGTACAAGGGAAAAGCCTCAGCTGAAAAAACTTCCAAGGCACTTCGGAAGACGGTGATTGCTTGGGCCAGGAGGTCGACGGCTTTCGGCCCTTCGGCCTGAGCCGCCTGGTCCCGGAGCGCGATAGCGAGGTTGTTCTGGGTCGTGGCCCAGTCCTGCGGCAGCTGCTCACGCGTCCTGACTTCCAAGGCACTTCGGTAGGCGGTCACCGCCTGGGCCAGAAGCTCCTCGCCTTTTGCCCCCTCGGTCCGAGCCGCTTGATCCCGAAGAGCGCTACCCAGGTTGTCCTGGGTTATGGCCCAGTCCTGCGGCAGCACATGTCGCGTGTAAACTTCCAAAGCGCTTCGGTAGGCGGTCACCGCCTCGGCAAGTAGCTCCTCGCCTTTTGTCCCCTCGGTCCGAACCGCCTGGGCCCTGAGCGCCTCGCC
>Ga0306920_100013743_pt1 | contig 11036 bp, 12 predicted proteins | sample flu12Cox44000170_FD_204666 | JGI IMG/M metagenome (GOLD analysis project Ga0306920, IMG submission 204666) | Lab enrichment of tropical soil microbial communities from Luquillo Experimental Forest, Puerto Rico - flux4day.12C.oxic.44.000.170 (v2)... | ecosystem: Environmental > Terrestrial >...
CTTTACCTTTAAGAAAGACGGTTTTGTGTCGCAACAGTTTTGCCACGTCGGTCAGTGGGGTACCCATGTCGATGCACCGGCACATTTTGCGCCGGGTGGCAAGACGGTCGATCAAATCGACCCAAAACAGATGCTACTGCCGCTGGTCGTGCTGGACGTACATCAGAAGGTCGCCCGCGATCCCGACTACGTGCTCTCGATGGACGATGTTCGCGCATGGGAAGCCGCGCATGGCGCCATCCCGCAAGGCGCTTTTGTCGCGATGCGCACCGATTGGTCAAAACGCTGGCCGAGTGAAGCGGCTATGGAAAACAAAGACGCCAAGGGAGTGGCGCACTATCCCGGCTGGAGCTTGACCGTGCTCGAGTACCTGTACCTCAGGCGCCATGCTGTCGCAACCGGCCACGAGACGACCGACACCGATCCGGGAACTTCTGCTTCACGGGGCGACTATTCGCTCGAATCCTGGATTTTGCATCAAGGGCACTACCAGATCGAGCTGCTCGCCAATCTGGACCGTGTCCCCGAGTCGGGCTCGCTCGTGATCGTGACTTTTCCCAAGCCGCTCGGGGGGTCGGGATTCCCCGCACGCGTCATCGCTATCGTTCCATAGCGCTACATTGCAAGGCTCACGCCAGTGGCGGCTTTCCATGGCCGTATTCGTCGTGCCAGTTCCACCATTCGTAGGGCGGGCTTTGGGGGTAGCCCTGAGGTGAGTCCTCCCAGTCCTCTTGCCGGCCGAGCGCGGTGATGTCGAGGTAGTTCCACGTGTTCTCAAAGACTTCGTCGCCACGGTTATTGATGAAGTACGTGCGGAACACACGGTCGCCGTCTCGAATGAATGCATTTGTGCCGTGCCACTCATCCACGCCAAAGTCAGCGTCGAACTCGTCCGTGATCGTGTACCACGGGATGTGATCCCATCCCATCCGGGTCTTTATTCGTTCGATGTCGGCTTGCGGCGCGCGCGAGACGAAGACAAGGGTGGTATCGCGCGCATTCAGATGGGCAAGGTTGCCAATATGATCAGCGACCAGCGAACAGCCAACGCAGCCATGCTCCGGCCACCCGCGCACGCCGGGATCTAAGAAGGCCCGATAAACGATCAGCTGACGCTTGCCTTCGAATAAGTCGAGCAAGCTCACGCTACCCTGGGGCCCCTTGAAATCGTATTGCTTCGATACGGCTAACCACGGCATGCGCCGTCGTGCGGCTGCCAATGCATCACGTGCATGGGTCAATTCTTTTTCTTTCACAAGCAATTGTTGGCGTGCGGCCTCCCACTCGTCTGCGGACACCGTTTTGGGTCTGGTTTTTGGCAGATCTGGGTTAGCACTGCGTGTGGTCATGATGCGTTCTCCTATCTTTGCTATCTACCCGAGTGGTCTTTAGGCCGGGGCATCGAACGTACCGGGACTGTTCGCGGTTCCCGTGAAGCTCGGCTGTCTGTGTGGCGTGGCCTCCGAAAGCGCCCGCCGTACACCTCCGGCATCGTAATCGTTCGCATACACCGGCGAGCCGGGTTGTTGACGCCACGACTCTGAAATCGGGCCCGCGTCCACCGCGTCGAAGCCGATCTCGTCGATGAGGCCCATAACAACGGCCTTCGCTTTCGCGTCATCGCCTGCAACCGGAAGCGCGATGCGTCCTGCGGTCCCTTTAGGCTTTCCCTTTTCGAGCAAGTGTTGCGCGTAAATCGTATTGAAGGCTTTGACGACCGGTCGACCAATTTGGCGAGATACCCACGCGCTCTCCGTCAAGCCGTTCTCAATAGGCTCGATACGGCCGTCCCGTTGGCGTGGATAGTAGTTACCCGTATCGATCACGACAACGTCCCCGGGAACGCCGTCAAACAAGCCCTGGGGCAGCTGTGAGATATTCTTCTCAGGAATCGTGATGATCACGAGGCCTCGGCCGCGCACCGCGTCCTGGACGGTCACTGCGTGTGCGCCCGTTTCCGAAGCAAGGTCGCGGAGCGACGCCGGTCCGCGAGAATTCGCGATGACAACGTCGTGACCAGCTGCTCGAAAGCGGCGCGTTAATGCTGTACCTATATTGCCTGCGCCGATGATACCGATCTTCATGAGTCCGTCTCCACGCTGCTCGGTCCGCTTCGCCCGCGACGATACTCTTGAGCCGCGCCTCAAAAATAGTTGGGCCTGGGCATTTTGAGTGCGTTGAGGTTCGACCTTCCCAATCAGTCTGGGCGCCAAGCGTCCGGTCGTCGGTGGCTACGCTGCTGACAACAACGCCCCAAACGGCACGGCGCCAACTTGCCAAGGCACCCAGTGTTTTGCCGGAGAATTTTAGAAATAGGTTTGTCAAGATGAACAAAATGATGCGTGACAACAAGGACCGCGTCGGCCCATCAGTCTTTCGGTTCGAAGCGCAGCTCGTTCGACATCCAAAGTGGGCTACGATCGGCGGCTGGGGTCTTGTCAACGTTCCAAAACTGATCAGTAAGAAACTGCGAGGCATGACGACGGTTGAAGGCACCGTAAACGGTCATCCCTTTCGAGCCGCGCTAGAAACCAACGGTTCCGGAAGTCACTTGCTGCACGTGAACCACGCCATGCGTCGTGGCGCCGACGCAAATCAAGGCGATATCGTGAAATTCGCCATTCTAGGACCTGAGCCTGAACCTACAATCCCTACCGATCTTCGGGTCGCCTTTACCGCATCTCTTGGGGCGAAGACGCTGTGGAGCGACCTCACGCCTCTCGGTCGCCTCGATTGGATCCGCTGGATCAATTCGGCGAAAACACCTGAGACCCGAGCCCGCCGGGTGAGACGGACTGTTGACCAGCTTTCATTGGGAAAGCGCCGGCCCTGTTGTGTCAATGTCTACGAATTCATGCTCGATCGTGTTCAAGAATAGCGGGTCGACGACCAGCAAGAAGGCCTCGCTGCGCGCAAGGCCCGCGTCGAGATGCGATAGACGGTTATTTGCAGATCACGGGACTGCAGACACTGTGGCTATCGCCCATGGCTGCGAATAGGACTTCATCCGCCTTGAGTGTAGCGAGAATCTTTGGAGCGGTATACATAGGCGCTACCCCACTTGTCTTCCGGTGAACTGACCGAGCACCACATCGTCGATCCGATCAGATGACGCCGGCCCACAGGTTGCATCTGACGCTGAATGCGGCCCTGATAGGAAAGACCCATAAACGAAATGGTACTCTAGCTAACTCGGCTTAAGTTTTTGGAGCACCTGTATGAAAGCGATCAAGGGTTACCATCTTATCAAACCCACCGATCTCTTCTGGCGGCCATCCAACCTCATGGAGATCCCGAACGCGGATTACTTAGAGCGCACCGGTAGCGAGAACATAGGTGCACGGCTTTGGCGGTTGCCGCCCAAGAGCGCGAACACGTTGCACAAACACATCCGCGCAGAGGAATTTTATTTCGTCCTGGAAGGCACGGGCCGGATGCGAGTCGGCGACGAGACGCTGACCGTGCCGAGATACGGCGCCGTGCTCGTCGGGCCGGATCAGTTACGCCAAGTATTCAATGACACGGATGCGGAGGTGCTTTGGCTCATCGTCGGCGCACCGGAAGAACTAGAATTCTTACAAGGCTCAAAATCCAAGATGGACCTGTCGCTCATTTATCCGGTTGACCCAAAACAGTTGCCGAATGAGTTGGCGGGCGCAAGCTGGCCGCCAAAGCCCTAGCTTTCGATGGAGCAACCCGTTTTCTTTATTTGGAACATCCCAAATCGATGCGGAAATTTGCCGGTGTCTTGTAGTGAGGCCGGTTCGGGTTCTTGTTTTCCTGCGTCGCATCGAAGGTAACGAGTAGCCGCGCCGGTTTATCCGTGGCGTCAAATGGTGACCAGCGAAAGCGCTGCTGGTATGTCAAGGAGCCGCCGGGATCGAACGTGTGGAAATCCAGTTGCTGTTTGTTCATAGAGGTCCCGGCGCTGTTGGAAGACGGAATGTTGTTGCCGCTCGCCGTGACCAGATACTGATCGGTATCATACGTGTCGCCCGGAGCCAAAGACCGGCCGGTCACATTCACCCACTCTTCGGTGATCATCCAACCGATTTGCGGGCTTGTCTGATCGTTGTTGTTGTCCGGGGCTATCGCAGTTGCGCGCATCTTCCAAACGCCGTTCGTCAACCACTCGTTCGTACAAGCCTGCGAGGCCGCGATCTGCGTAGCACCACCTTGAGCTTGTGCTGCAGCGCTACTCGCGACGCAATCGAGCTTGAAGTGGAAGTTGTATCGAGGCGTGCTGAATTGCGGGTGAATTCCCCGAGCACCGGTCGCCTTGTACATGGCGAGCTTTGCGCCGTTGAAGGTTACATCGACGGCTTTTGGCTTGTTCGCTGGATCGAAGTTAGGTTTCGTAAACACTTGCGTGAACGTGAACTGCGCTGCAGGCGCGAAGTCATGATTGGCAATGGTGCTTAACGATGCCCCTCCAGAAGTGGTTGCAGAGGCGAGAATCGATCCGTTGTCCAGAGTGAGCTTGTGTTCTTGCAGTTCGCTTTCGCTGGGATCTATTTCTTGGGCCGTACCGTTGCGCCACACTTCAGTTACTTGCCAGCCGACCTGCTGGTTACCATTCGGATATGGTTCAACTTTGGTCACCTGGACGCGCCAGACGCCGTTAAACAACCACTGATTGACGCACCCTTCTTGGCTGCTTGCGTCGGCCAAGACGCTGGAGCGAACTGCTACGACGGCGGAAAGTGCCAAAATCAATGTTGAAATCGTTGCCAGCCATGGTACGGACCGAGCCATTAACAAAGCCCTCCCAAGTTGGACAGTGCAGTTGGGCCACGCTTTGAGCCTAGCCCTTTTGCGCATGATTTAATCGTCGATGCGCTTAATCCATGCTTGTGTTTTTTCTATATTCGCTTTAGCTCTTGTAATGCAACAGGCGGACGACAGAAATCATTTCAGTGTCGATTGGTTTTTGTTTGCAGCCTGCTGACTGACAGACGAGATCATCAAGCGCGTGGACGTGTCGTGGTTGCGGTTCCCAAGGATTTCCCTAACCCTGCGTATCCTTGTCTTTCCGAAGGCTGGCGCGGTGCACCGCCCGCGAAGCGACAGACGAAGTGCGGCCGCGAGGGCGCCACTTTACCTGGGACCGTCCACTGGGGGCTTGATTTATCCGAATCGGGTTCAGGCTATTTTGCGATTGATCTGGTATTCGGTGCAGCCGTCCGACGCTTGGAGGTTATTGGGCCAAGCGTCGACGGTGGCTTTTTACCTTTGAAATACGGGAGTTGGCGATTCGCGCAATTGGATTGAATTTACGGACTCAATGATAGAGACGCGAATAGCAAACATCTGACAATTAACAACGTTTCTACATTCCGGGCAAGGGCCTGCCCTCAAAAACTTCAATTGAGGAATTCGGCATCTTAAGGTGCGGATGATCCTTCAGCAGTCCCACGACTACATCAATCGAATCGGCCTGCAGAACCGAGAATCCATTCACCGTACCGCTGCCCCCCTTTACAGAGCTCGCGGTAATTTGCTTCGCACCCATTAAGGGCGTACCTAAATCCACAACGGCGTCGCCGGCTTTTTTGGCCCACGCCATCCACGCATCCATACCAGCCTTCATTTGTTCCGGCGTCGCTGCCGCCATTTGATCCTGCACCGACGTTGTGGAATGATAGAGAACAAGAAACTTCTTCATAACACCGCGGCGCTTACCGGGGGACGTTTTCAGTTCCTGCAGCTTCTCAAGAGCCCGGACAGCGACGGCCTATGGGGCTAAGGAGCTAGGGTAAAACCGAAGTGCTTCAGGCTAGCCTGCCCCTCCGATGATCGCGTAGGCAACAAACGCTGTCGCTAGCTCGCGCGATGCGCTCGTTTGCATATGGCGGTCAAGATCGTCCCGGCACGCTCGTTGCGGGCGCGGCTGTCGAGTGAATTGCGGCGGGCTTGCCGGTCAGCCATGGATAGACCCACACCACCCAGACGCACTTGACGAGCGCCGCGCCGGGGATCGCGAGGACGACACCCCAGACGCCGAAAAGCTCGCCGAAGGCGAACACCGCAACCATGATCGCCATGGGTGAGACGCCCACATTTTTCGACATCACCTTGGGCACGAGGAACGTGTCAGAAAGTTTGCAGACTACGATGATGATGATGGCGACCCAGATGGCGGTTGCCCACGATTGTGACAAACCAAGTAGAAAGCCGATTAGGACCGCAGCGGTCAAGCCCAGATATGGGACCGCGTAGAGCAGGCCCGTCAGTATTCCGAGCAGCAACGCGTAGGCCGGTAGGACGAATTCGAGTCCGAGAAAAGTGATGACGCCGCAAAAAGCGCTCAGGATTACCTGGCCGCCCACAAAGCCGCCGAAGATTCGACCGACTTCGTCTGCAAAGTACTGAGCCCTCTCCTTAGCACGCTCAGGGAATAGGCCGAGGTAGGTTGCTGTTATATCCTTTGAATTCGTGAGAAAGTAGTACGACAAGATGATGGCGGAGATCCCGATGCCCACAGCGCTGGTCATCGATACCACAACCGGACCAACGCCACCTAACGCTGTCTTGAGCAGGTCCGACAGATGGCTGATTGCAGTGTTTTGCACATCATGTACCTGCGCCGGCAACATATGACCGCCGACCCTTTGGTTGATCCAGACCTGCAGGCGTTCCACAAACGCTTGGGCAGCTGTGAGATACTCGCCGCTGTTGGCGATCAGCGTCCGCATCTGAGCGATTGCCGCCGGGATCACGACGATGATGCCGACGATCACCAGCAGCAAAAACGCTGTGTAGACGATGGTGATGACGACGAGTCGCGGTGCCTTCTTTTGCAGCGCTTGGATGAGAGGGTTGATGCCAAACGAGATCACGGTTGCGACGAGGATAAGCTCCATTGTCGTCGGAATGCGGCGCACGACGTAAATACCAAAAACGACTAACGCAAGCAACGACAGCGGACGCAAGAAAGCGCGCCAGCCCGCGGGAGGTGGCACCTGTGACTCGGTCACGACGTCACACCACCTTGTTTTGTTGAATCAGTTCCGGCACGCCGTCCTCGCTTTTTAGGAGGACAATGCTATGCGGCTTTGGCCTTCGCACTACTGTGCAGCGACCGGAGTCTAAAAGGCGACCGCTAGCTGCAAGAGATGGAGAGTGTGAAGGCGGTAAGACTGAAGTGTTATGCGGGCCGCAGCGAGCGACCTTTACCGTAAATCCAAAATGTAATTTACTGGCTCCTCGGGTGAACCAGCAATCCAGCACCGCGGTCTTCGTCAACGATTGGGTTTTGCGGCACCGGACTTTCGGAGTTTGGCCGAGGATCTCCGATCGTTTTGACTCTGCCAGGGCGCAGAATCGTGCACATGCAGTGCAGCGTGCGTTCCCGATCCGCTACCCCAGCGGAGGTGTCATCTCGCTGTCGCACGCGCGGTAAGGAGCGGGAGACTCTCCGTTCTCAGGTAAACGCCTCACGCACGTACTTGAATGCCATCACCATTGGTTATCTGAAGACCGATCTTGCTCGAGGGAGATTGGCAGCCTTTGTGCAGTACAGTAAGCCTCTCGGTCACAGGAGGGGCGTCGGGAGTTTCGAGCGGTATGGCCACGATACGGCCCGGAGGTGGCGTATGAACCGTCCTGGAGTGTTTGCCTTGTCGTTATCGCTGGCTGCGGTCTGGCTGCTGCCGCTACTCTCGAGATCTGACACGACATTCGAGTATTCCAAGATGGCCCCGCTTTCGGAGTACATGATGGACCAAAAGGCGGAGATCAATCTGGCGCAAACTGCTGCGCCGCCGGCGATTTCGGGAAGTGCGACCGTGCTGGTCCTCACGTCGCGCGGATATGTTGTTGGGAAGAAGGGCAACAACGGATTCACGTGCATCGTCGAACGTGGGTGGATGCCGCCGTTTGATCAGAAAGATTTCTGGAGCACGCGGCTACGTGCGCCGATCTGTTACAACGCGCCCGCGTCACGCACGGTGCTGCAATACTCCCTGCATCGAACACAACTCGCGCTAGCGGGGCTGAGCCGCTTGCAAATCCTCGCTCGAATCACTTCGATGGCGCTGCCGACCCCCGAGCCTGGGTCGATGTCGTACATGCTTTCCAAGGAGCAGAACCTTGGGGAGCGCGTCGGTCACTGGTATCCGCACGTCATGTTTCACGAACCCAAGTCATATGCTGCCGGCGACGGTGCGATCTGGGGCGCGGACCTTCCCAGATCGCCAATCGTATTCGACAACAGCCATCATCTCGTGCCCGAGCCGCAGGCGATTCTGATGGTGCCGGTCGCCAACTGGTCTGACGGAACCGCGGCACCGGCGATGTGACGCGGCGCGGAAGACGCGTTCGAATAGCCTCTAACGGGTACCATAGCGATTAGCGCAAGTGCCATCACCAAATCTACTCACTACCGGCGTTGGTCGGCAGAGATGCACCTATCCGTGTGGTCCGGTGGAACACAATTGCGCTGCAGCACCAACTCAGCCCTTGTGTAGGATCTGATCTGATCATGTCGCAGCGCGGTCGTCGCGCCGTTTGCGTTGTGCCTTGATATCCCGTTTTGGCGCAATCTCGCGCTAGAGACGGTTGCCCAATTTTGCAACTGCTGAACAACCCGATCGCAGAACACAGAGAAAAGCAAAAGGCACTGCCACCGGATCACCTGGCATCGGAAATCGGCCTCGCAATGTTCATAAGAAGAGCATTAAGCCACGGCTCTCAAACACCGAGCGACCGTCGCCTTACGACACTACCGTTGCCTAGGCGTTTTGCCGTTTGGCAGTCGGGTGACGCACCTCTTCCACGGCGCCGCCACCGCCTTCACGCCCGCTTAAACGGTATGAACTGCCCGCTCCGAGACGGATTTTGCTGCCTCCAATATCACGTTGCTAACGGCCTGTGGCTGCGAGATCATGATCGCGTGTGAACCGCGCAGCTCAGTGACCTTTGCACCAGCACGCTCGGCCATCGAGCGGACGATGTCAGCACCGGCTCCCACGTCTTCAGTGGCGATTATTGCCCAGGATGGCAGCGTTTTCCAGGCGACCGGTCCGGAAGTATCGGCGAATGCGCCGGCCGCAATGGGACGTTGCTCGGCGGCCATGAGCTTGGTGCGCTCTTCAGCCACGTCGGCGGCAAACGCCCTGCGGAAGTGAGCTGGATCGATCGTGTACTCGGGTGCTGTCTGACCATCCGCGCCGGTTGGATACTGACGCTCGAAAAGCAGCGAATTGAGGATGCTGTCCTTTGAATGCACGTCTGCGAGGCGTTCGCCTTCCTCAGGGATCAGCGCTGCGACGTACACTAAGCCAACTACGTTTGAGGCTTTGGCTGCAGCATTACTGGTTACGGCCCCGCCGTATGAATGGGCGACGAGTAGTACGGGGCCGTCAATCTGATTGATAAAGCTCGCAATGTAAGCGGAATCGGAGCGCACGCCGCGCAGCGGATTAGGCGGAGCGATGACGACGTAGCCCTGCCGCTGCAGCTGCTCGATAACTCCGTTCCAACTGGATGCGTCGGCGAAAGCGCCGTGCACCATTATGATGGTTGGTTTCTTGTCCATTGAACATCTCCTGAACCGGGATTCCCCAGATGAGCGAGATCATTCGACGCCAGAAATCCGCGTCGAAAACTGACGTCAAATATTATAGCGCGTGAGGGCAGATTTTGAAAACGTGGCCACAACAGATTCCGGTGCAGTCGCTCCAAATCGAAAGCTAAACCCCTCCCACGTTTGGACTGATCTAGCCCAAGGTGCGAACGATCAACCGAACGTTTGAATCGAACGGCTTAAGCGACCGGTCGCTATCGTTCAGCAACCGAGGCGCAAACGTATGGGTGCTGATATCCAAGTGGGGCAAATTGAATACCATCTTAGAATTAGTTCGACTCCCCAATCGCTCTTGATTATTGGTTGGATGGACCGCGCTTCGCCGTTCCACCGCGCAGCAAAAGCATAAAAATAAGCACGTTGGTCACGAACAAGGGCGGATTGAACCCCGTTAAGATGTAGAACCCAGGTCCCAGCAAACCTGGCTCCAATCCGATTCGCAATCCATTAAGTGTCGCAAATAGAACATCCGCCGTTACCCACACGTTGAATATCCACACCGCTGTGATAGCCCACTTTGCGATGCGCGCCAGCGCTATCACGGCAATGATGGCAAAAATCCCGCCAACTACGTCGCCGTAGCCAGTCGGCAACGTCCAACTTGTCGGCAGCGATGCGGAAACGACTCCAGGCACGAGAAAGCTAAATCCCAAAAACCTGAAAAACATGTGTGGCGTTACAAGACAAAGCAGCGCCAAGCGGAGGTTAACGGTGAGCAACCACGGCCATGCAAAAAGCCGCGCAACCACAACAGCGCTGATAAAGAAGGCCAATGCGCTGAGTCCAAAGATCGCGTTTGGGTTCATGGGTCACCGTTCTTCGCAAGCCAACGCGGGCGTACTACGCGCGTGCTGCAATTACGAGCCGAAAATCGGTCATACCTCTCAGCGGCGTGCGCCCGGCTGTTTTCTGGCTTTTGTTCACGACAACGAGGGCAACTCTGAAATATGGCCTACCTGTCACGTAGTCGCTTAGAACGATCGATGCCCGACGTGATGAAAGCGCCATGTTGGTGAGAGTGCATAACCCACAGAAAGACTCATTCGAGCTAGACGCCGGGGCCGCTGAGGTAGGAGGAGGCGGGACAACGGCACTGCACTCATAACTTCCGAGGAACCAAGGAGGGTTACGTCATGTCAGCTGAGACCTTGAGCGCGGCCGCTGCTGTCGGCACCTTCATCGTGATAACGGCCACGGCTATCGCAGCCCTCGTACAGCTACGCCACATGCGCACCAGCAATCAGATTGCCGCACTCACCGAGTTCCGCGAAGCGTGGGAATCAGATCGTCTTACGACGGAACGCCGTTGCCTCGATGACTGCGTCAACAGGATTAGCGACCCCAAAGTTCGGCAGGCGTTGATGACAAGGCCGTTGCCGGCCGAATATAGGCCAGTCCTAAGCATCGGGAATCTTTTCGATAATCTTGGTGCCTTTGTAAGATACGGCCT
>Ga0306920_100013745_pt1 | contig 11035 bp, 8 predicted proteins | sample flu12Cox44000170_FD_204666 | JGI IMG/M metagenome (GOLD analysis project Ga0306920, IMG submission 204666) | Lab enrichment of tropical soil microbial communities from Luquillo Experimental Forest, Puerto Rico - flux4day.12C.oxic.44.000.170 (v2)... | ecosystem: Environmental > Terrestrial >...
GTTGAAGGACCTGATTCCCGGCATTGGACGGGTTGCTGTGCTGTCCAATGCTACCAATCCCGGCGTGGCTGTCGGGATCAGGTACGCAGAAGTAGCCGCCAAAACCGCCGGGCTGACCTTGGACCATATCCAGATACGCGAGGCGAGCGATCTCGGAACTGCGTTGCCGGGGCTCAGTCGGCTCCATCCTGATGCCGTATTGGTGATGGCCGACACCCAACTGCTGGCGCCGAGACAACGCATTGTCGAATTCATGAACGCCAGCCGGCTGCCGGCGATCTATGCCTTCCCGGAGTTTGCCGAGGCCGGAGGTCTGCTCTCTTACTCGCCGGATTATAACGACCTGTTTCGTCACGCCGCGGTCTATGTAGACAAGATCCTGAGAGGGGCAAATCCCGGCGACCTCCCTGTCCAACAGCCAGTAAAATTCAAGCTGGTGGTCAATCTGAAGACGGCCGAGGCGCTCGGACTGACTATTCCGCCTCTTATCCTCGCCCAGGCCGACGAGGTCATCGAATGAAGTACATTGGGGTTTTCCTGATCCTCGCGCTCTGCGCCGGGACCCCGGTGTTTGCGCAGGATGCCACAAATCTCCCGCTCGTCGGGGTCTTGCGCATCAACACGCCGGACACCATCGAGCCGATGGCGACGCAGTTCAGAACCGCGTTGGCAGCTCTGGGGCGGGTCGATGGCCGCACCATTCGCCTCGAATACCGGCTCGCCGAGGGCCATGTCGAGCGGTTTTCGGAGCTCGCGCAAGCGCTCGTCGCCGAGAACGCGAGGGTCATCGTCGCCCTCGGCGACCCGGCGGTCCGCGCGGCCCAGCAGGCGACCCGGTCGATCCCGATCGTCGCGCTTGCCGACGACCTCGTCGCCTCCGGGCTGATCTCCAGCTTGGCAAGGCCCGGCGGCAATATCACGGGGGTCAGCATCCTTGCGACCGAGCTCGACGCGAAGAAGCTCGAGATCCTGAAGCAGATCGTGCCCGGAGCACGGCGTTTTGGTGTCCTCAGCGATCCCGCCAATACAGTGCCCGCACGGATGCGGGCGATCGCCGACAGGGCACGAAAGCTTGGCATCGAGCTCCAGACTGCGGACGTGCGCGGTGCTGGTGATGTCGCCCCCGCCTTCGCGTCCTTCCGCACCGGAGGAGCCGAGGCGATCGATATCCTCGCCTCGCCACTCTTGAACGCCCTGCGCCAAGAGCTTGGCAGGCTGCTCCTGGACTACCGGCTTCCCGCAATATGCCAATTTCGGGAGGCGGTCGAGGTGGGATGTCTGGCGAGCTATGGCGTCAGATTGTCAGACGCCCTTGCCATGACCGCTGCGTTGACCGACAAGATGCTGAAAGGGGGGCAGCCCGGCGACACGCCAGCCGAACAGCCGACCAGGTTCGAGCTGGTGATCAATCAGCGTGTGGCGCGGTCGATCGGCATTGAGATCTCGCCCGCGATCCTCGACGGCGCCGATGAGGTGATCGAATGACCGCCGTCGACAAAACAACGCCGCCCACGACATCGTCGTGGATCGCACCGTCGAGCGCCGCGGCCGGGTCTGCGCCGCACCCGCGTGGCCGGCTGCTGCGCAAATACGCGCTATTGTTTATCGCGCTCGTTGGGGTGGCGCTGATTGTCAACAGCGCGCTCGATTTCTGGTTTTCTTACCAGGAGCATAAGGAGGCCCTGCTGCGCGTTCAGCAAGAGAAGGCAGACGCGGCGGCACGGCGCATAGAGGAATTCATCGACCAGATCGAGCGCCAAATCGGCTGGACGACGCATGCGCGCTGGGCGGCCGGGCCGCTCGACCAGCGCCGCTTTGACTATGTCCGCCTGTTGCGACAGGCGCCGGCGATCACCGAACTGACCGAGCTCGACGCCGAGGGCAAGGAGCAGCTCAAGGTTTCGCGATTGGCGGAGGACACGGTCGCCAGCGGGGAGAGTTTCGCGTTCGCGCCTGCCTTTACTGAGGCGAAGGCACATGGCGTCTGGTTCAGTCCGGTCTATTTCCGCAAGGAATCCGAGCCCTACATGACGATGGGGATGGTGCGCGCCGGGAAGAATGCCGGGTTACCGTCGCCGAAATCAATCTGAAGCTGATCTGGGATGTCATCACCGCGCTGAGGATCGGTCAGGGTGGCTACGCCTATGTCGTCGATGGCCGGGGCCGGCTGATCGCCCACCCCGATATCAGCCTGGTATTGCGTCACACCGAGCTGGCGAATTTGCCACAAGTGGCGACGGCGATGTCGGCGGCGCCGGCAGGGCCGAGCGCGGAACCGGCGGTTAGCATTGCCAAGAATATTGGTGGCCGCTCTGTATTGACCGCACATGCGGCGATCGCGCCACTCGGCTGGCTCGTCTTTGTCGAGGTGCCGCTCGCCGAGGCGTTTGCGCCGCTCTACGGCCAGGCCGCGCGCAGCCTGGTGCTGCTGCTGGTCGGGCTCGGCATCGCCGCCATCGCCGCTTATGCCATGGCCCGCCGGATGACCGGGCCAATCCGAGAGTTGCAGGCGGGTGCGGCGCGGATCGGCGCCGGTGAGCTCGACCGCCGCATCGAGATCCATACCGGTGACGAGCTCGAAGGCCTTGCTACCCAATTCAACAGCATGGCCGCGGATCTGCAGAAATCCTATGCAGAGCTGGAACACAAGGTGGAGGAGCGCATCGCCGAGCTGGTGCAGAGCCAGGCCGAATTGCGGGTCACCTTTGACAATATGGCCGATGGTGTGGCGATGTTCGACGAGGAGCTGCGCCTGACGGCGTGGAACCGGAATTTCCAGCAGATCCTCGACCTGTCGGAAACACTCCTGGCAGAGCGTCCAAGCTATCGCGAATTCTTTCGTTACCTCGCTCAGCGCGGCGAATATGGCTCGGCCGATCTGGAAGCCGAGTTGAGTCGCGCCGTCGAGGATACCGAACGGGAGTTGCGTTTGGAGCGCACGCGGCCCGACGGACGGGTCGTCGAGGTGCGGCGCAATGCGGTGCCGGGAGGCGGGTTTGTGCTGATCTATAGCGACATCACCGAGCGCAAACGCTCGGAGGCTGAGATCCGCGCCGCCCGCGACGCGGCAGAGACCGCCTATAGCGACCTGAAGGCGGCCCAGGCGAGCCTGGTCCAGGCTGAGAAGATGGCCTCGCTCGGCCAGCTGACCGCCGGTATCGCCCACGAGATCAAAAACCCGCTCAACTTCGTCAACAACTTCGCCGACCTCTCGGTCGAATTGCTCGACGAGCTGAAGGAGACCACCGGCCCGGCATTGGCGGCGCTCGACGCCGACAAGCGCGCCGATATCGACGAGGTGGTCGACATGCTGACCGGCAATCTCGAAAAGATCGCCGAGCACGGAAGGCGAGCCGACGGCATCGTCAAGAGCATGCTGGAGCATTCGCGCGGCGCCTCGGGCGAGCGCCGCGAGGTCGACTTGAATGGTCTGGTCGAAGAGGCGCTGAACCTCGCCTATCACGGCGCCCGCGCGCAGGATGCGAATTTCAATATCACCCTCGAGCGCGATCTCGACCCCGCCATCGCGCCAATCGAGCTGGCGCCTCAGGAAATGACCCGCGTCTTATTGAACCTGATCGGCAACGGCTTCTACGCTGCCAGCAAGCGCAAGCGTGAAGGCGCCGCGACGGACTTTCACCCGGTGCTGAAGGTGACGACACACGATCTCGGCAAGGCGGTCGAAATCCGGGTGTGCGACAACGGCGCCGGCATCCCGCCCGAGGTCAGGGACAAATTGTTTCAGCCGTTCTTCACCACCAAGCCGACCGGCCAAGGGACGGGGCTTGGTCTGTCAATCAGCTGGGACATCGTCACCCAGCAGCATGGCGGCACGATCGCGGTCGACAGCCGCCTCGGCGAGTTCACGGAGTTCGTAATCCACCTGCCGCGCGCCCGCCAAGCGACAATGGCAGCAGAGGCTGCGGGATGACTGCTCCAAGGACCTTGCTTCGTCCGGAACGACTTGCTAAAACCTCCTTTTCGATGATCGTAATTGCTGGCTTTACGTCCACCCTGTTGCTCCCCTGTTAGCCCGTTTCGGCACCCTGCACGCTGTGCAAAAGCCCCCTGCTCGCTAGGGCGGATGAGATCTGGTAAGCCATTGAGCAAAAAAAGCTTACTTGTCGATGAACCGGGCTAATCTCAGCGCTGATTTGATTTTTCACCCTGATACCCCGGTGGAAACAGGGTGAGGCGTTACTCCCATTCTATGGTGCCGGGGGGCTTTGAGGTCACGTCGTAGACCACGCGGTTGATGCCGCGCACCTCGTTGATGATGCGCGTCGCGACGCGGCCGAGAAACTCGTGCGGGAACGGGAAGTAGTCGGCGGTCATCCCATCGGTCGAGGTCACCGCGCGCAACGCGCAGGCGAAATCGTAGGAGCGGGCGTCGCCCATCACCCCCACGCTCCTGACCGGCAGCAGCACGGCAAAGGCCTGCCAGATCGCGCTATAGAGCCACGCGTTGCGGATTTCCTCGAGAAAGACCGCGTCCGCCTTGCGCAGAATGTCGAGCTTGGCCCGGGTCACCTCGCCCGGGATGCGGATCGCCAGTCCCGGGCCGGGGAATGGGTGCCGCTCGACAAATTGCTCGGGCAGGCCGAGCTCGCGGCCCAAGGCGCGAACCTCGTCCTTGAACAATTCGCGCAGCGGCTCGATGAGCTTCAATTTCATACGCTCGGGCAGCCCGCCGACATTGTGATGCGATTTGATCGTGACCGAGGGCCCGCCGAGCGGGCTCACCGATTCGATCACGTCGGGATAAAGCGTCCCCTGGGCGAGGAACTCGACACCGCCGAGCTTCGTAGCCTCCTCGTCAAAGACGTTGATAAAGGTGGCGCCGATCGTCTTGCGCTTGGCTTCCGGGTCGGTGATGCCGGCGAGCTTGTCGAGAAACAATCCGCTCGCATCGCGATGGATCAGCGGGATGTTGTAATGGCCGCGGAAGAGGCTCACCACCTCATCGCCTTCGCCGGCGCGCAGCAGCCCAGTGTCGACAAAGATGCAGGTCAGCTGGTCGCCGACCGCCTCGTGCAACAACGCCGCGACGACGGCGGAATCGACCCCACCGGAAAGGCCGCAGACGACCCCTCCTGTGCCGGCCTGATGGCGAATCCGCTCGATCGCCTGAGTGCGGAAGGCCGCCATCGTCCAGTCGCCATGGCAGCCCGCGACCTTGTGCGTGAAATTACGCAACAGCTCGCCGCCTTGCGGGGTATGCACGACCTCGGGATGAAAGAGGACCCCGTAGAATTGCCTCGCGTCGTCGGCGATCGCCGCATAGGGCGCGCCGTCGCTCGCGGCGACCGCACGAAATCCGGGCGGTAGGGCATCGACCCGGTCGCCGTGGCTCATCCATACCTGCTCGCGCCCGCCCCCTTGGGCGGTTGGGGGCCACAACCCGTCGAACAGCGCGCACTCGCCGAGAATATCGATAAAGGCGCGGCCGAACTCCTGATGCTCGCTCAATGTAACGCGGCCGCCGAGCTGGCCGCACATCGTCTGCATGCCGTAGCAGATGCCGAGCACCGGCACGCCGAGCCGAAAGACGAGCTCCGGGGCGCGCGGCGCCTCCGACCGGGTCAGCGAAGCGGGGCCGCCCGACAGGATCACGGCGTCGGGTGCGAAGTCGCGGAGCCGGTTTTCGGCAATCGTATAAGGGTGGATCTCGCAATAGACGCCGCTCTCACGCACCCGCCGCGCGATCAGCTGGGTCACCTGGCTGCCGAAATCGAGGATCAAGATGCGGTCGGACATGGCTCGCGCTCGAAAATGGCGACAAAGAACCCGTCGGTGCTGTGGCGCGCCGGGGTCAGCCTGAGATAGCGATCCCCGCCCGGTGCCGCGCCGCCGATCGTCTCGTGCCAGGCACGCGCGGCCGGCACCACCGAAAAATCAGGCGTGGCCGCGAGAAAGGCTTCGGCCTGCGCCTCGTTCTCTTCGTGCAATAGCGAGCAGGTCGCGTAGACGAGGCGGCCGCCCCCGCGGACCAGCCGCGCGGCGCTGCCGAGAATCTCCCGCTGGCGGACCATCAGGTTTGAGAGATCTTCCGGAGCAACGCGCCATTTGTCGCCGGGGTTGCGGCGCCAGGCCCCGATACCGAGGCAGGGCGCGTCCACCAGCACCCGATCGAAACCGCCGGTGTGGCGTTTGACCCATTTGTCGCGCTCGCTGGCCAGCGCGCGCCGTTCGACATTGCCGACCCCGGCGCGGCGCAACCGGCGCGTCGCGCGTTCGAGGCGATGGGCCGAGACGTCGCAAGCGACGAGCTTGCCGCGGTTGCCCATCCGAGCGGCGAGCGCCAAGGTCTTGCCGCCGGCCCCGGCGCAGAAATCGACGACCCGCATGCCGGGCCTCGCGTCGACTAGAAGCGCGGTCAGCTGCGAGCCTTCGTCCTGCACCTCAACGAGGCCGTTCTTAAACGCGGCAAGGCCGCCGAGCTGCACCCGCTCGGCGAGCCGCAAGCCGATCGGTGACCAAGGGGTGGGTTCGGCCGCGACCCCTTCGGCGGCGAGGGCACGGCGCGCTGTCGCCCGGTCGACCTTGAGCAGATTGACCCGCAGATCGATCGGTGCCGAGGCGTTGAGCGCCGCCATCTCACGCTCCAGCTCCTTGCCGAAAACCTGTTCAAGATAGGGTTCGAGCCATTCCGGCAGATCGTTCGCCACCGCTTGCGACATCTCGGGATGACGCAGGGTGTGCCGGGCGAGGCCGCGCACCAGCCGTTCTTCGGCCTCGCTCAGCGGCGCCGGGCGAAACCGGTCGCCGTCGCAACACCCAGCGACGGTCTCGGGACGCCAGCGCTCGGTCAGCACGAGCGCCGCCAGCACCCGGCTTCTCGGCCCGATGTCGACTGGATGTTTCGCGGTCCACCAGTCGAGCGCCGAGCGATGGCGCAGCACCGCGTAGACGTGGTCGGCGATGTGCGCGCGGTCCTTGGCACCGATATAACGGCGACGGCGGAAATAATCGGCCGCGACGTCGTCAGCCGGCCGCTCGCCGGTATCGATCGCGGCGAGAATGTCGATCGCGGCAGCGACTTGCGCGCCCGGGGTCAAACTGCTCCCGCGGGTCAGCGGTCGGTCGAGTAGTTCGGCGCCTCACGGGTCATCGCGATGTCGTGCACGTGGCTCTCGCGCAGCCCAGACGGCGTGATCCGCACAAATGTGCAGTTCCTTTGCATCTCGTCGATCGTGCCGTTGCCGGTATAGCCCATCGCCGCTCGCAGCCCGCCGATCAGCTGGTGAATGATGTTACCGACCGGGCCTTTGTGCGGCACCCGCCCCTCGACGCCCTCGGGCACCAGCTTCAACGTACTCGTCACCTCCTGCTGGAAATAGCGGTCGGCCGAGCCGCGCGCCATCGCCCCAACCGAACCCATCCCGCGATAGTATTTGTAGCTGCGGCCCTGATAGAGAAATACCTCGCCGGGGCTCTCGTCGGTGCCGGCAAAGAGCGAGCCGAGCATCGCGCAATCCGCGCCGGCGGCGATCGCCTTGGCGAGGTCGCCGGAGAATTTGATGCCACCATCGGCGATGACCGGCACGCCAGTCTTGCGGCATTCGGCGACGGTATCAACGATCGCGGTGAATTGCGGGACGCCGACCCCGGCGACGATACGGGTCGTGCAGATCGAAGCCGGACCGATACCGACCTTGACCGCGTCGGCACCGGCCTCGATCAGAGCCCGTGCACCATCAGCCGTTACGACGTTGCCGGCGATCAGCTGGGTGTAGTTCGACAGCCGACGGATCTGGTTGACTGTCTGCAGCACGCGCCCGGAGTGGCCATGCGCGGTGTCGACGACCAACACATCGAGCCCCGCGGCGAACAGCGCTTCAGCCCGCTCAATGCCGTCGGTGCCGGTGCCGGTGGCGGCGGCGACGCGCAGCCGGCCGTGCTCGTCCTTGCAGGCGTTCGGAAAACGCAGCGCCTTCTCGATGTCCTTGACGGTGATCAGGCCGGTGCAGCGGTAGGCCGCGTCGACGACCATCAGCTTTTCGATGCGATGCTGGTGCAGGAGCCGCTTTGCCTCTTCGCGCGAGACGTTTTCGTGCACCGTGATCAGATTGTCCCTGGTCATCAGCTCGGCGACCGGCTGACGCGGGTCGTCGGCGAACCGCACATCGCGGTTGGTCAGGATCCCGACGAGCCGGCGCGAGCCGCGCTCGACCACCGGGATCCCCGAAATGCGGTGATCGGCCATCAACCGCAGCGCGTCGGCAAGCGTTTCCTCGGGGTGGATGGTAACCGGGTTGACGACGATCCCGGCCTCGAACTTCTTGACCTTGCGGACCTCGTCGGCGTGCTCGGCGATCGGCATGTTGCGGTGGATCACGCCGATCCCGCCGGCCTGGGCCATTGCAATTGCCAAGGCGCTTTCGGTCACTGTGTCCATCGCCGCCGAGATCAGCGGGATGCCGAGCTCGATTTCGCGAGTGAGCCGGGCGGCGGTATCCGTATCGGTAGGCAATATCCCGGACGCCGCCGGGACGAGCATCACGTCGTCGAAGGTCAGCGCTTGCCGGATTTCCATCGGCGCCTCCTTTCCGATGGCGGCGCAATATACACCAGGACGTTCTGCCGAAAAGCTCGGCGCGGTGCGCGGCACTTATCGGCCGCCGCGAAACCCGGTCGCGACAACATAGGTCTCGGCCGATTCGGCGCGGCTCGCCGACGGCTTCGCATGGCGCAGCTCGGCGAAATCGCGCTTCAACGCCGCGAGCAGCGGCCCCTCGGCGCCGCCCTGAAACACTTTGGCGACAAAACCTCCGCCCGGTTTGAGAATTTGCGAAGCAACGGCGAAGGCGTCCTCGGCCAAAGCGAGGATGCGCAGATGGTCGGTTGCGGCGTGGCCGGTCGTCGAGGGCGCCATGTCGCTCAACACGATGTCGGCGGGGCCGCCGAGGGCAGCCTCCAGTGTCGACAGCGTCGCCGGCTCGCGAGCGTCGCCGCAGAGAAGAACAGCGCCGGGCAACGAAGGCGTCGCAACCACATCGATACCGACGACGCGGCCGCGCCGCCCGATGCGCTTGACGGCAACCTGGGTCCAGCCGCCCGGCGCGCAGCCGAGATCGACGATGCGTTGGCCCGGCCGCAACAGGCGAAACCGCGCGTCGAGCTCGATCAGCTTGAAGGCGGCGCGCGAGCGGTAGCCGAGGCGCCGCGCCTCGGCGACATAGGCGTCGTTCAGTTGGCGCGACAGCCACCGCGTCGAAGACGGTTTGCGCCGCCGCGTGCCGCGTAGGCGGACCACGGGAAGGCGCCCGCTCGGCAGGCTGGGTCTGCGCGTCAAGTCTGCATCAGATCGAGCAGGATGCCTTCGCGCACGCCCCGATCGGCGACCCGTAGCCGACCGACGGGCCACGTGGCGCAGATCGCATCGAGAACCGCACAACCGCTGAGAACCAGATCGGCCCGCTCATGGCCGATGCAAGGATTGGCGGCGCGCCCCGCAAAGTCGAGACCGGCGAGATGGGCCGAGACTGCGGCGATTTGCTCGAAGGTCAGCGTGCTGCCGTCGACCATCGCACGAATGTAACGCGGCAATGCCAGGTGGATGCCGGCGAGCGTGGTTACGGTGCCCGAACTCCCGAGCATCTGCACTTTCCCGGCACGAACGTGGTGCCCGATGCGATGAGCGCGCTCGAACGGTATAAGGGCCGCCGCCGCCTCGGCGATCATCAAGCGATAGGTCGCGGGCGGAACCTCGGCACCGCCGAACCGATCGGTCAGGGTGACCACCCCGAAAGGCAGCGAGACCGCACCGAGAATGTGTGGATTCCGCCGCCCATCGGGTGCACGGGCGAAACGCAGCCAGACGATCTCGGTCGACCCGCCGCCGATATCGAAAACGATGGCGTACGGGATGCGGGGATGCAGCAAGGGAGCGCATCCGGCGACAACCAGACGCGCCTCCTCTCGGCTGGAGATGATCTCGATCTCGAGCCCGACTTCCTCTTGCACCTTGGCGAGAAACGCCTCGCAATTTGCCGCGCGGCGGCAGGCCTCGGTGGCGACGTAACGCCCGGCGGCGACTTTGCGGGCAGCGATCTTTTCGGCGCAAATTCTGAGTGCATCGAGGGTCCGCGCCATTGCGGCATCCGAGAGCGCGCCGGTCGCGGCGAGCCCTTCGCCGAGCCTGACGATGCGCGAGAAGGCGTCAACGACGCGGAAGCCAGAGCCGGCCTGCCGCGCTACCAGCAGCCGACAGTTGTTGGTCCCCAGATCGAGCGCTGCGAGCTGGCGCGCCAAAGGTGGGACGACGTGCGGCGGCGAGGCACTCTTCCAAAAATCTTCGGAGGAGACACGCTCGGACCGCAGCACGGCGGCGCCATCTCCGGTCAATCCTCCACTGCTGAGGTTTTTCTCCACCGCCGGCTAATCATCCCACTCGAACCCGACCGGCAATGCTAGCGCAGCCCGGCAGCGAATCAAAACCCGCTCGACGCCGGGTCGGGGTGGCGCCGACCCGGGCGCATTCCCTGCCGGACAGGGAAAAATCGGGCTTCAACCGCAGCAGGGCTCGTCCGATGGTCAAAAACTCGCGCCGAATCAACGGGCAAGTGCCTTTTGGCAGAGCCGGCCGGCAGCGGAATTTGACGGGTCTGGCAGCGGAATGGCAGCGGAAATCAGCCGCCCATCCCCGGTTTGCTGAAATGAGCATTATATGCTTCTCGAAATTATCATTTTATCACATATGGGATGCCCCCGTGGCCGCGCAAGAAGCGGCCGATAGGGGGGGCGCACCGGGGCCTCTACACAACCGCGCGCCGGTGTGGTATCGGGTGACGGTCTTGGCGGCGGGTTTTTGCCTGGCGACAGCGGCCCTTGTGGATGGGGGATCGTCTAACGGTAGGACAGCGGACTCTGACTCCGCCAGTCTAGGTTCGAATCCTAGTCCCCCAGCCAAATCTTTCAACCAATTACAGTCGTGTCGGCTAAGCCAAATCTTTTCTGGGGATCACGGGGGTATCACCCGAAGGCATATCCAGGCTTGGCGACGGGGCGTCCCCGATCGGGCGCGTCCCTCTCG
>Ga0306920_100013746_pt1 | contig 11035 bp, 11 predicted proteins | sample flu12Cox44000170_FD_204666 | JGI IMG/M metagenome (GOLD analysis project Ga0306920, IMG submission 204666) | Lab enrichment of tropical soil microbial communities from Luquillo Experimental Forest, Puerto Rico - flux4day.12C.oxic.44.000.170 (v2)... | ecosystem: Environmental > Terrestrial >...
ATCGCGGACGAGCCGACGACGGCGCTCGACGTCTCGATCCAGGCGCAGATCATCGCGCTCTTGAAGCGGCTCTGCCGAGAACACCGGACGGCGGTCATGCTGGTCACCCACGACATGGGCGTGATCGCCGAGACCGCCGATCGTGTGGCGGTGATGTACGCCGGTCGTATCGCCGAGATTGGTCCGGTGCGCGACGTCATCAAGCACGCCAAGCATCCCTATACCAAGGGCCTGATGGGCTCGATCCCGAGCCTGGGCGAGCTGCGCGGCGGGCAGCTCACTCAGATCGACGGTTCGATGCCGCGCCTGACCGAGATCCCCAAAGGCTGTGCCTTCAATCCACGCTGCACCTCGCGCGGTGCACGGTGCCTGGTCGAGCGGCCAGAGCTGATGGCGGCGGGGGCGAGCCGTGCAGCGTGCTGGCTGCATGACCGTGGCGGCGTCGGCGCGCCCGTCGCCAAGGAGCTCGTCGATGCCTGACGGCTCGCAGTTCGTCCGCCTCGACGGCCTGAAGCGTTACTTCGACGTCTCCGCGCCGTGGCTGGTGCGCACCATCGAGGGCCGGCCGCGCCAGATCGTCCAGGCGGTCGACGGCGTCGACATCAGGATCGCCAAGGGCGAGACCTTCTCGCTGGTGGGCGAGTCGGGCTGCGGCAAGTCGACGGTGGCGCGCCTGGTGGTCGGGCTCTATCCGCCGACCGCGGGCTCGATCGAGTTCGACGGCAACGACATGACGGCGCGGCGCAGCCGCACCAACCAGGCGGCGCTGCGCCGGCGCATGCAGATGATCTTCCAGGACCCGTTCGCCAGCCTCAATCCGCGCTGGCGGGTGTTCGACATCATCGCCGAGCCGATCCGCGCCTTCGGCCTCGCCAGCAGCGCGGCCGAGCTCGAAAAGCGGGTCGGCGAGCTGCTGCGCCAGGTCCGCCTGACGCCGGCCGACGGCCGCAAGTATCCGCACGAGTTCTCCGGCGGCCAGCGCCAGCGCATCTCGATTGCCCGCGCGTTGGCCAGCGAGCCGGAGTTCCTGGTGTGCGATGAGCCGACGTCGGCGCTCGACGTCTCGGTGCAGGCGCAGATCCTGAACCTGATGATGGACCTGCAGCGCCGCCTGCAGCTCACCTATCTCTTCATTTCGCACAATCTCGCGGTCGTCTATCACATCTCGACGCGCGTCGGCGTGATGTATCTCGGACGGCTGGTCGAGCAGGCGCCGACCGAAACGCTGTTCAAGCGGCCCAAGCACCCCTACACGCGTATGCTGCTCGACACCATTCCCGACCTCGACATGACCGGCCGCCAGCGCGCGCCGGTGGCGGGCGAGGTGCCGAGCCCGATCAATCCGCCGACCGGCTGCGCCTTCCATCCGCGCTGCCCGTTCGCCAACGAACGCTGCAAGCGCGAGCGGCCGAAATCGCTGCCGAGCGAGGGCGGTGAGGTGGCATGCCATGCCATCGAAGAAAAGCGCCTGCCGATCGAGGAGCGCAGCTACGCTGCCCGCGGCTGAGCCGCGTCGTACGACCTAAGTCGCATGGAACAACTTGCAGGTAACGTGATGTGCGCCATCGCATGGTGGTCGCGCTTGACGCATGGTGGGGCATCCGTACCATCCGCACCATATTTGGAGACGTTCGTATGCCGGTGATTAACCGTATTGCTTCCTTCCATAAAGACATGACCGCTTGGCGGCACGACATACACAGCCACCCGGAAACAGCCTTCGAGGAAGTACGGACCGCCGACATCGTCGCTGAAAAACTCAAGCAGTTCGGAATCGAGACCCACCGCGGCCTGGCCAAGACCGGCGTGGTCGGCGTGCTGCGTTCCGGCACCTCGGGGCGCGCCATCGGATTGCGCGCCGACATGGATGCGCTCGACGTCCATGAGACCAACAACTTCAGCCACAAGTCGACGATCCCCGGAAAGATGCATGCCTGCGGCCACGACGGCCACACGGTGATGCTGCTGGGTGCCGCCAAATATCTCGCCGAGACCAAGAACTTCGACGGCACCGTCTATTTCATCTTCCAGCCGGCCGAGGAGAACGAAGGCGGCGGCCGGGTGATGGTGGAGGAGGGGCTGTTCGACAAGTTCCCGGTCGAGGGCGTCTACGGCATGCACAACATCCCGGGCATTCCGGTCGGCAGGTTCGCGGTGCGCCCCGGCCCGATGATGGCGGCCTACGACATCTTCGAGGTAGTGGTGAAGGGCGTCGGCGCGCACGGCGCCATGCCGCATCATGGCATCGACCCGGTGGTGGTGGGCTCCCACATCGTGACGGCGCTGCAGTCGATCGTGGCGCGCAACGTCGATCCGATGGACACCGCCGTCGTCTCGACCACCCAGATCCACGCCGGCGATACCTGGAACGTGATCCCGCAGGAATGCACGCTGCGCGGGACGGTCCGCACCTTCAAGAAGCCGGTGCAGGATCTGATCGAGCGGCAGATCGAGAAGATCGCGCGCAACGTCGCGGCGGGCTTCGGCGCCGAGGTCACCAAGTGGCGCTACGAGCGGCGCTATCCCGCGACCGTGAACAGCCCGCAGGAAACCGAGTTCGCGGCCCACGCCGCCTCGGCTCTGGTCGGGCTCGAGAACGTCAACCGCAATCCGACGCCCGCCATGGGCAGCGAGGACTTCGCCTGGATGCTGCTCAAGAAGCCGGGCTGCTACATCTGGATCGGCAACGGCGACGGCGAAGGCAGCTGCATGGTCCACAACCCCGGCTACGACTTCAACGACGAGATCCTGCCGATCGGCGCATCGTACTGGGCGACCCTGGTCGAGCAGCAGCTCGCCCGCCAGGCCGTGCCGCAAGCAGCGGAGTAAGGCGCCATCGACGCATTGGCTTCGCCCGTCGTGTCGGTCCTGGCGCATCCCTACACGAACCTGCGCCTGGGCCTTGCCACCATGCACGGCAAGGAGCGCGCCGTCGCCCCGCCGTTCCGGCGGATCATGGGCGCCGAGGTCGTGGTGGCGCCCAATCTCGACACCGATGAACTCGGCACCTTCTCCGGCGAGGTGCCTCGGCCCGACGCCCTGGTCGAGACGGCGCTCCTGAAGGCCGAGCTCGTCTTCAAGAGCCTCGACGTGGATTGCGCGCTGGCCAGCGAAGGCAGCTACGGGCCGATCGAGCGCCTGCCGCTCAACCCCGGCGGCGTGGAGATCCTGGCGTTCATCGACCGCCGGCGCGGCGTCCGCCTGATCGAGACCTTGACCACGCATCGCACGAGCTGGCGCCTGCAGCGCTTCGAGGCGGGCGACCCGGAGCGGCTGCTGGCGCTCAAGGGCATGGGCTTTCCCGAGTTCGGCGTGTTCGTCGGCTGCAACAGCGACATGGACCATCCGGTCAAGGGCCTCAGGACCGTCGACGAGGTGATCGCCGCCATGGACCGCGAGGCGCGCCGCTCGGACGATGGCCTTGCCGTGCTCTATTCCGACATGCGCGCGCACCGCAACCCGCTGCGCATGAAGGTGTTGCGCGCGCTGTCGTGGAAGCTCGCCAAACGGCTGGCTACGCTTTGCCCGGCCTGCGAGGCGCCGGGCTTCGGCCACATCGATTCGCGGCGCGGCCTGCCCTGCGAAAGCTGCGGCGAGCCGACCCACTGGATCGACTTCGAGATCGACGGCTGCGTGGCCTGCGGCCATGCCGCGGCCCGTCCGCGCAAGGACGGACGGCGCGCGGCTTCCAAACTTTCCTGCAAGGCCTGCCGCTAGCCACGCTGAATCGGCATCGATTTTGAATTACGATGCGCCAGCGAGGGAGTGATGCAGATGGATGTCTCCAAACCCCTGCCTGGCGCGGCGTTCGGTGCGACGGTGCGGCTGGCCAAATCGATTGCCGAGAAAATGCCCGACGGCCTGCCGGCGGCGCTGGCCCATGCCGGTGGGCTGTTGCTGATCCCCGGCTTGGGCGAGATCACGGCGCGGCCTGAGCTGCTGCTTGGCCTCAGCCGCCTGTTCGGCCCCGAGGTCGAGGACTACCGCTTCACACTGGCCAACCCGGCGACAGTGCATGTCACGGTGCCGGAGATCTTCATCGTCTCCAACATGCCGCCGGTGGGCAGGGCGCCGCCCAAGCGGCCCGAGCCGCCGCTCACGCCGGACGGCCGCTTTCCCGTGCAGTACCCGCAGCGCAAGGGCTGGCACACCGACCAGAGCTATCGCCGGCCGCCGCCGGACATCTCGCTGTTCTATGCCGTCACGCCGGTGGCCAAGGACCGCGGCCAGACGCTGTTCGCCTCGGGCACGCTCGCCTACGCCGCCCTGCCGGCCCATCTCAAGCAGAAGGTCGACGGTCTGGAAGGCATCCACGCCCAGCCCGGCACCGGCCGTTCGCGCGACGCCGTGTTGCGCGGCGAGGCGCCCAAGCCCAACGCATCGCATGAGCGCCCGCAACGTCAGCCGGTGGTGCGCCTGCATCCCGTGACCGGCAAGCCCGCGCTCTATCTTTGCGAATCGGGCCAGATGGATTGGATCGACGGACCGTTCGTCGGCATGGAGCCCGGCCCGCACGGCGATGGCGCCAGGCTGCTCGACGAGCTGATGAGTCACATGACGCGGCCGGAGTTCGTTTACGTGCACGAATGGACCCAGGGCGACGTGCTGGTCTGGGACAATCGCTGCCTCGTCCATGCCGCGACCTGGTACGACAGCGAACGCGAGCAGCGCCTGATGTGGCGCACCACGGTGCGCGGCAACCCCGGCGCTATTTACGCCGGCGAGAAGCGGAGCTGGATCGCGGACAGGGCGCAGGCGGCGGCGATCTGACGGCCAATCGTCTGTCAAGTTTTTTGGACGAGGGGGTGGCGCCCCAAATGGTAAAAAGGGGCTAAAAGCCTTTTGCCATCGGCATCGGACGTTTCCCACCGGGTGGTAAACGCGTGGGAAAAGCGTGAAAGATCGTTGCGCTCCCCGTGGCGGCGGGTGGACTTGGAGCCACCACGGTCAGCCCATGTAGCCCTGGGCACCTTCGTTGCGCAGCCACAGCCGGATCAACAGGCGCCGATGCTCGACCGTGTCGTGGTCGTGGAACTCGGTGCGGCTGTGGCCGATCTCGCGATTGGCGACGAACTGCAGGTCGCCGGCCTGGAGGTAGAAGTCGAACTGTAGCGCCGGGTCGGCGAAGACGTCCTTGATCGCCTCGACGGCGGCGGTCGTCTCGTTGTCCATGGTGCCGCCACGCAAAGCGTAGCCGCCGCGGATCTGGTGCAGCGACAGCCGCGCCGACAGCCGCTCGCCGTCGCGGATGAACAGCGGCGCCGAAAAGGTCGACTCCTCACCGGGATGGAACTCGCGCTGGCGGTCGAACCAGAACGGCTGGTAGAGCCTGGGCAGCACGTCGGCGTGGCGCTCGCGCAGCGCGTTGTGCGCCGTGTAGAAGCTCATGACGCGGCTCATGCCGCCCGCCTTCGCCGGCCGCACGCAGAGCAGGCCGACGAACACCGGCATGGTGGCGTTGTAGGCGTTGTCGTTGTGGAACTGCAGGTCGATGTTGGTCTTGTCGGGCCGGATGCCGCTGCCCGGCAGGGCCTGCTGGCCGGTGTCGTGCACATCGTAGACGATCGTGCCGTCGAGCTTCTGGGCCACCGGCCGCGCCAGCATCGACGACAGCATCCAGTAGAGCGCCTTGGCTTCCTCGAGCGACAGCTCCTCCATCGGCAGACGGGAGAGCAGTGCGAAGCGGACGCCGTCGCGCAGGATGCCGCGTACTTCTTCCATGGCGGCGCGGCAGGCCGGCATGTCGAAGCTGTCGGGCCGCAGCGCCAGTAGCGGCACCGGCTGGCGGCGCATCGCCTCGGCGGTTTGCAGCAGCTCCCGGCGCGCCTGCTCGGACAAGGTGACGCGATAGTCTTGCTCGCGGACATCGGCGCGCGTCCAGGCGGCGCGGCCGGTGATGGTGCGATCGAGGACGGGAATGTTCACCGAGGCATCCGGCCAAGTTTGTTGCGCGCCGTCAAGTGCGTCGCTCGCTACGCGGATCAAGCGCGTCCTGCAGCCCGTCGCCCAGGAAGTTGAAGGCGATGACGGTGAGGAAGATCAGCAGGCCCGGCCACACCGCCTGCATGGGGGCGGTTTGCAGAAGTTCCTGCGCACCGGTCAGCATGTTGCCCCAGCTTGCGGCCGGCGGCTGGATGCCGAGGCCAAGAAATGAAAGCGTCGATTCGACCAGGGTTAGGGCGCCGGCCGACATGGTGGTGGCCACCACCAGTGCGCCCGCGGCATTGGGCAGGATGTGGCGGAACATGATGCGTAGAGGCTGCGCACCGAGCGCCCGCGCGGCGCGGGCGAAGTCGCGCTGCTTCAGTGACAAGGTTTCTGCCCGCACCAGTCGCGCCGCCGTGGTCCAGCCGGTGAGCGCCACGATTGCGACAATCCGGTAGAGCGAGAACGTCTCCGACTGAGCAATCGAGGCCGGAATGCCGACCTTGGCGGGGTCGATCGCGGCCAGCACGATCAACAGCGGCAACGTCGGCAGCGAGATGACGCCGTCGGTAAAACGCATCACCAGATCGTCGGTCTTGCCGCCGACATATCCTGAAACCACGCCGATGATTGCGCCGAGCACTGCCGAGAGCAGGGCGCCGACGACGCCCACCAGCATCGAGACGCGGCCGCCGTTGAGCAAACGCTGGAAAAGGTCGCGGCCAAGGTCGTCTGTGCCCAGCCAAAAGTGAGCCGACGGGGGCTCCAGTCTGCGCGGCAGGTCGGTCAGGGTCGGGTCAATGCCACGCAGGTCTGCGAGGAGAGGAGCGGCGAGCGAAAGCGCAATCATGGTGGCGAGGAACACCAGCGACACCTGCGCGAGCCGATGGCGCAGCAAACGGCGCCATATCAGCGCGCCGGGGCTAGCTGCGGTCTGTGATAGAGACACGGGGATCGACCCAGATATAGGCGAGGTCCGCCAGCAAGTTGCCGGCGATGGTGGCGAACGTCGCGACGAGAAGTCCGACCAGGGCGAGGTTATAGTCGTTGTCGAGGATCGCCTGATAGATTGCCTTGCCCATGCCGGGCCAGGCGAAAACGATCTCAGTGATCAGCGCGCCGGAGAACAGCGCACCGAAGTGCAGTGCCATTACCGTCAGTACCGGGATCAGGGCGTTGCGAAAGGCATGCCCCCAGAAGACATGGCGCTCGTTAAGGCCCTTGGCGCGGGCGGTACGGACGTAGTCTTGGCGTAGCACTTCGATCATGGCGCCGCGCATGAAGCGCGTGTAGGAGCCGATCTGGATGATGGTCAGGGTCAGGACCGGCAGCACCAAGAAGCGCAGGTGGTCGGCGAGTGAGGCGGATTTCTCCGCCATGCCGCCGGCCGGCAGCCAACCTAGCGCCACGGCGAACAATGTAATCAGCAACAGCCCGAGCCAGAAGGTCGGAATGGAAATGCCGGCAAAGCAGAACAGGTTGATCAAGTAGTCTGTCGTGCTGCGTGGGCGTCCCGCCGCCCAGATTCCGAGCGGCAGAGCGATGGCGATTGCCACTAGGAAAGCGATTCCCTCCAGTATCAGCGTGTTCACCAGCCGCGGCCCTAGCACGTCGAGCACTGGCTGGCCGAACGAGCGCGAATAGCCGAAGTTGCCCTGCAGCGCCTGGACGCCCCAGGCGGCGTAGCGCTCGAGCAGCGGCTTGTCGATGCCGTAGACCGCGCGCAGGCGGGCGGCGTCGGCGCTGGTCATCTTGGGGTCGCCCGAGATCATCATGTCGATCGGGTCGCCCGGCATCAGGCCGATCAGCAGGTAGACGATGAAGCTCATCAGCGCCAGCGTGACCGCGATCTCGACCGCGCGGGCGGCAAGGTAGCGGCTCATGCGGCGAGCCGCTTCTCCAGGCCGGCCTTAACCGCCGGCCACTCGTCGTCGATGATCGAGAAATAGACCGAGTCGCGCGCCCGCCCGCCCGCCGCGACCATGTGCTTGCGCAGGATGCCTTCCTGTTTGGCGCCGAGCTTGAGGATGGCGGCGCGGCTGCGGGCGTTGAGCACGTCGGTCTTGTACTCGACGCGACGGAACTTCAACGCTTCGAAGGCATGTTGCATCAGCAGCAGCTTGCACTCAGGATTGACCGGACTCGCCCATACCGAGGGCTCGTACCAGGTCGAGCCGATCTCGAGCTTCTTGTGCGCCTCCTCGATGTTGAGGTAGCGCGTCATGCCGACATGGCGGCCGGTCGGCTTGTGGAACACGGCGAAGGCGAGGTCATGCACGCCGTCGCTGCGCCTGAGGGCATTGTCGATGTACGGGTCATAGAGGGGGCCGAGCGCCGAGGTCGTGATGGTGAAGATCTCGGGATGCTGCGCCGCCGGCCGCACCAGCTCGCGATGGCGTTCCTCGAGCGGCTCCAGCCGCACCACTTTGCCGTCGAGCGGGACCTTGGCGAGCGGCACCTACTCCTCCCAGCGCCACTGCTCGATCCACAGGGTCGAGCTGTTGAGGTGCCCGGTGGGCTCGACGCCCTTGAGCGGCTTGGGGATGACGAAGGAATCGACCCGAAAATACATCGGCAGCACCGGCAGGTCGTCGGCGTAGAGGCGCTGGATGTCGGCGAAGTAGCCGCGGCGCTTGCCCTCGTCGAGCTCGCGCTCGGCCGCATCGATGGCCTTGTCCATCTCCGGATTGGCGTAGCCGGGATAGTTCTGGCCGCTCCAGCCGTTGTCGGCCGCCGGGATCTCCTTGGAGTGCATCGTCGTGCGCGGCACGTTCTGCGGCCGCGATACCCACGAGTACATGGCGAGCGCATCGAAGTCGCGATGGGTGAGGGCATCGAAATAGATGCGCGCCGGCGCCGCCTTGAGGCGCAGCTCGATGCCGGCTTGCTTGAGCTGGCTCTGGATGACCTGGGCGATCTGCTCCAGCGTGCGGTTGCCGCTGGCGAACGCCAGCTCGATCGACAGCTTGTCGCCCTTGCCGTTCTGGCGCACGCCGTTCCTGATCTCGCCGAAGCCTGCGTCTTCTAGGAGCTTCTTCGCCGTGGCGAGATCGAACGGATAGTGTCGCGCCGCCGGGCTGTACATCGGGTCGAGCGGATTGACCTCGCCGTCGGCGACCGGCTGCTTGCCGTCGAACAGCTTGTCGGAAATGGTCTTGCGGTCGATGGCCATGAGGAGCGCCTGGCGCACGCGCCGGTCGGCCAGCAGCGGGTTGTCGAGCTTAACGTCGATGTGGGCGTAGATCAGCGACGGCCGGTAGACGACGTTGTACTTGTCCTTGTGGCGCTTCTCGAACGCCAGCGCCTGATCGATCGACAGGCCGGTCTCGCCCAGGATGTAGTCGACATTGCCCGACAGCAGGTTGGCCTCGAGCGCCGAGGAGTTCTCGAAGATCTTGATGACCAGCCGCTTGAATTGCGGCTTGTCGCCCGTCCAGTGCGGGTTCTGCTCGAGCACGATGCGGCTGCCGCGGACCAGCTCGACGATGCGATAGGGGCCGAAGGCGAGGCCGGCATTGGTCGGATCGGTGTCGTAGGCGGTCTTGTTGCGGTACTCGGCGGGATCGGCGTCGAAGATCGGCTTCTCGATGCGCGCCGGCAGCGGCATCAGGTCGAGGTTGTTGTAGTCGAAGGTCACGCGGTCCATCGTCAAGGTGAAGTGCCGGTCGTCCTTGATGTCGAACTTGATGATGCGGCGATAGTCCTCGGTCGACGACACACCCGACTTCGGGTGCTTGCCGACCTCGATGGTGAACTGGAAGTCGCGCGCGGTGAGCGGCGTGCCGTCGGCCCAGACATAGGGCTTCAGCTCGATGTCGATCTCCATGCCCTTCTTGACGACGCCCTTGTCGTCAGGCGGCAGGTCGACGATGCGCGCCCGGCCGTTGTCTACCGTCGGCAGGACGGTGCAGGCCATGCAGACGAGCTTCCAGGCGGCGTCGTAGGCGGTCAGCGGGCGCTCGGTCATGTTGAGGATCAGCGACTTGGCCAGCATCGCGTTGATCATCGGATTCATGGTGCCCGGTCCGCTGTTCATGCCAAGCACCAGCTCGTCCTTGGCGAAGGCGGGGAAGGCGAGAGCGATCAGCGCGGCGGCAAGCGACGTCACACGGCGAAACATGGCCCAGCACCGTCGCATCCGCCCCGTGGCAAGGCAACTGTCGCAGGCGTATCCTGCCAACCATGGACCAGAACGACGCACCGATCGGCTACATGGAGCGCACGCGGCTCTACTACCGGGCGCTCGGCTACGACAACGACTACAGCTGGGCCAATTTCCCTGAGGTGCCGTTCACGCCGCTCAGCCGGCCGCTCGCCGAGACCCGCATCGGCCTGGTGACGACGGCCGGCCCGCCGGGCGGCTACCCGCGCGACGCGAAAGGCCTGCGCCATGTCTGGTCGGGTGCCATCGATCCGCCGCCGCAAAGGCTTGCCACGGATGTGGCGTGGGACCGCGAGACGACGCACACCGACGACCGTGCCTCGTTCCTGCCGATCGAAGCGGCGGCCGAACTGGCGACCCTCGCGCCGCACTTCCATGGCGTGCCGACGGAATACAGCCATCGCAAGACACAGACAGAGGATGCGCCCGAGGTGCTGGCGCGGCTGCGCGACGATGGCGCCCAGGCCGCGATCCTCGTGCCGCTTTGACCCGTCTGCCACCAGACCGTGAGTCTGGTCGCCCGACACCTCGAAGCCAACGGACTGCCGACGGTGATCATCGGCTCGGCGCTCGACATCGTTGAGCATTGCGGCGTGCCGCGCTTCGTCTTCACAGATCTGCCGCTCGGCAATCCGGTCGGCCATCCGTGGGACCGCGCCATGCAGCGCGAGGTGGTGCGGCTGGCGCTCGACACGCTGGCGGCGGCCCGCGGCCCGCGCACCACGGTGCGGGCACCGGTCAAATGGAAGGACGATCCGGGCTGGCGCGAACGCTATGGCCGGGTCGATCCGGCCGAGCGCGAGAGATTGCTGCAGGTCGGCGAGGAGCGCCGGCAGCGCTTTGCGGCGATGAAGCCGCGCTAGAGCATGATCTCCAGTGCGCGCGAATGGGATGAGATGGAACCGCACGCGGTTCCATCTCATCCCATTCCGCTCTAGCGGCCCAGCA
>Ga0306920_100013747_pt1 | contig 11034 bp, 9 predicted proteins | sample flu12Cox44000170_FD_204666 | JGI IMG/M metagenome (GOLD analysis project Ga0306920, IMG submission 204666) | Lab enrichment of tropical soil microbial communities from Luquillo Experimental Forest, Puerto Rico - flux4day.12C.oxic.44.000.170 (v2)... | ecosystem: Environmental > Terrestrial >...
AGAGCAAGACGTGACGTTGGAATCGTTGCCGATGGCGATTCCGGTCAGCATCCGAAATCCCGATGATCCGATGGGCGGGAATCGATTTGCCGCTGCGCGGTTCGTCGGCCCCGTCGGGGAGGAGGACCCGCGGGCACGGATCGCGGCAATCCATAAATTCATCACCGATGCGCGCGGGGAACCCGCGCTGGGTTTCACCGATCTGATCGCGCCGGTACTCAGCGTACTTCCGACGATGGTGTTGACTCCGCTTGCCGCGCAGATGACCACGGCCAACGACTTGCAGGCATCCAACATGGGCGGGGTCGGGCGGACGTTGTACATGGCGGGCGCAAAGGTGCTGCGACTGTATGTGGTGGGGCCACGCCCGGGCGTCGCGGCGATGGCGACGATGCTGTCCTACGACGGAACGTGTTGCGTCGGGGTGAATCTCGATCCTGACGCCATCACGGAGGTGTTCGAGTTCTCGAACTGCCTGCAGGAGGGATTCGACGAAGTGCTGCACCTCGCCGACCTGCCGCACCATGGACGTGGCGATGTCACTCGATGAGCTAGTCGAGAGCATCCGCTCCGGTCCGTCCGGGCGAACGATTGGGGCGGTGTTCGATTACCGGGCGCTGGTCGATCGCGCCGACCGCGCGCCAACTGAGGCGAGTGCCGACGACTTCAAGACCTTGGCGGGAAGCACCGAAGACATGGTACGAACGGCCTGCCAGCGGCGGTTCAACGAGAACCTGGCCGGCGACCTGTTTCACGGTGCGTGGCGACTGGTGCGCGCCCACATAAATCAGGGACATACCGTCGTTTTGGCGGCCTCCGAGCCGCGGTTCGACGTCGAACCCTTGGCGCGGGAGCTAGGTGTGCAGCACCTCTTGTGCACCGAACTGCAAATCGAGCACGGGTCGCTGACCGGTCGGCCCACCGGGCGCCCGTTGGTGGGCCTGGCCAAGTCGGCCGCACTGCGCGAGTTCGCCGCTCGGGAGGGCATCGACCTTGGCCAAAGCCACGCTTATGCGCACAGCGAGGAGGACATCTCGTTGCTCGAATCGGTCGGCTTCGCGCACCCGGTCAATCCGACGTCCACCCTTGCCCGGCAGGGGAACCAAACCGGTTGGTCCGCAGTGGAGTTCAAGGGCCGCAAAGACAGTCGCAACCCGCTGCCAATCGTCCGGACGGCGGCGATGTACGGCAGCTTGGTCGCCGCAGCCGGGGCCGGCTTCGTCACCGGTGTTGGATCGCGAGATCGCCGCCGCGGGGTGGACGTCGCAACGTGGCTCTTCGGCCGTGTGGGAACGTCACTGGGAAACATCTCGGTTGACTTGGTCGGAGCAGACAATCTTTGGTCGCAGCGGCCCGCGGTGTTTTTCGCCAATCACCAGAGCACGCTGATTGATGTGCTGGTAACTGCGCGCATCCTGCAACGCGGCTTCACGATCGTCGCGAAGGCCGAGGTCCGCAAGATGCCGGTTATCGGCACACTGTTCGACCTCGCCGACGTGGCGTTCGTCGATCGGGGGAACACCGCAAGCGCCATTTCTGCGTTGCAACCGGCGATCGACAAATTGCGGTCGGGCACCTCGATCGCGATGTCGCCCGAAGGCACGCGATCGCTGACTCCGACCATCGGCGCGTTCAAGAAAGGCGGATTTCATCTCGCGCGCGACGCAGGCGTTCCGATTGTCCCGATCGTCATTCGCAATGCGGGGGAAATCATGTGGCGGAACGCGCGCATCGCCCAGTCCGGAACTGTTGAGGTCGCCGTACACGAACCGGTGCCGACCGCCGGCTGGACACGCGAAGATATCGAGCCCTGGCGAAATCGGATTCACCAACTCTACATCGACACCCTCGATGACTGGCCGGGCATCCAGGCCGGACAGCGATGGTCCAAGGCGATCGCCAACGCCGCACCGAAGGCTCGCTGACATGCCGAGACTGGCGCGCAAAGTGGGCCGCAACCGGACACCACCGGATCCCGGAGCGGTGCGGCCCGACGACTTGCCCATCGTCGCAGACGTACTGAGTTCCGACGAATTCAGCCGAGCCATTGATCAATTGGCCGTCCAGTTGCGACGAGACAGCACCGCCGTGAGGGCTGAGGCGGCCGGATATCTGCGGGAAATGGGTGCCAGCCACAATCCGACGGTGCTGCGCGCGTGGCATCGCTTTTCAGCATGGCTGGTGCGTGGGTACGAAATCGTCACCAAGGATGAAGAATTGGCGCGGCTGCGCAAGCTCGACGACCGCCACACGCTGATCTTCTTGATCTCGCATCGCTCTTATCTTGATGAGTTCGCATTACCGCCACGCCTCCTTGGGGCTGGTATCGCACCGTGTTTTGGAATGGCGGGAGCAAACCTGGACTTCTTCCCACTCGGGACTCTGGCCCGGCGAAATGGGATCGTGCACGTCCGCCGCGCGTCGGGGGACACCCCCGTGTACCGGATGGCGTTGCGGGCCCTGGTTGGGCGGATGGTGACCACGGGCCACAACTTGGTCTGGTCAATCGAAGGTGGCCGCAGCCGCACCGGAAAACTCCGCCCGCCCCGATACGGACTGCTGCGCTACGTCACCGACGCGATTGCGTCCGCGCCGGCGGCCGAGGCCCTGATCGTTCCGGTGTCGATCATGTACGACCAGTTGCCAGTGCACGAGGTCGAACTCATGGTGTCCGAATCGCGCGGGGGAAACAAGCAACCCGAGGACCTGAAATGGCTGGCCGAGTATGCGCGCCGACTGTCGGCGCGCCTCGGACGGATCTACCTCGACTTCGGCAACCCGATTCCTGTGTACGAGAGGCTCACAGCACTGCACGCCGAGGGACTCGACGACAAGCAGATCGTGGAGCGGGTCGCCTTGGAGGTCTGCCATCGCCTCAATCAAACGACGCCGGTGACTGCGGCCGCGGCGGTGTGTGTAGCCATGCTCGGCCAGGACCGTGCGCTGACCTTAGATGAGGTGTGTGCGACATTGGCACCACTGGCGCATTACCTGATCGCGCGGGGGTGGGAGGTTGCCGGGGCCGAGAGCCTTACCGACCCGGCGACGGTAGCGCGTACCCTGCGAAGCCTGGTCGACTCGGGAGTGCTCAGCTGCTATTCCGGCGGGCCCAACACGGTGTGGGGCGTCGGAGAAGAACAGCATCTGGTCGCGGCGGTGTACCGAAACAGCGCCGTGCACGTTCTGTTGGTTCGCGCTATAGCCGAACTCGCCTTGTTAGAACTGGCGCAGACGCCTAATGGGACGATCCGCACCGCTTGGGAAGCGGCGCTGGCGCTGCGTGAACTGCTCAAGTTCGACTTTTTCTTCGCCGGTCGCGACGAGTTCGGCGAGGAATTGTGGGACGAGGTTGAACTGCTCGCCGGCGCGCGCCACGATGCAGCCGTTGATGTCGATCCCGCCACCGCGGCGCAATGGCTGGCCCAAAGCCCCCTGTTGGTCGCGCACCTGGTATTGCGTCCCTTTATCGACGCGTATCGGGTCGTCGCAGAGGAACTGGCGGGCACCGACCCGGGTAGTGAGATTGACGAGAAGCTGTTCTTCGGCAGGTGCCTGCGGCTTGCCAAGCAGTGGGCGCTGCAGCACCGCATTGCCAGCGAGGAGTCCATCTCCGTCGAGATGTTCAGCACCGCACTAAAAATGGCTCGGCATCGGGGTCTGCTGGATGGTGACCCGAGCAACGCAGGCGAGAAGCGCAAGCAACTCGTGCGGGAGCTGACTGAACTACAGTGCGCCATCGAATCCCTCGCGGCGATGGGCAATGCACCGACTCCTGTTGAACTGCAATGACCGGTCGCGGGTCTTGGTCGAGCGCGGCGGCCAGGACGGGCCCAAGCTCCGCGAGCACCTCCGGGTCGATTTCCAAGGCCACGGTCAACCTCCCGATCTCACGTCGTTGGATAGCCACCGTCCGCCAATTGTTGAACCGCGATGAAAGTTAGGGGTTGAACTCGGCAGTGCGGCGATGATGATGCGTGCGAGTTCATGGACGATATCTTGACGGGAAAGCTGTAAGTTGCCTTGCAGCCATGTGATCACTGCCTGCGTGGTCCCGGCAACGATAAGCAACGCTGAAAACTTTTGGCGTTCCATCATTTCGGAGTCCGATCGATCCGATTGGCGGTTGTTGTCGAATGGGAAGTTGTTGAGCAGCAACTGGGTGAACAACTCGTAAGCCTGCTCAAGGCGAGCCTGCAGGCGCGGAATTCCTGGCGCTTCTATGTACAGTCGGGCGCGTTGTGTGTCGTGCTCTAGTGCGTCGACCAGCGACGCTGCGATGGTGTGGGCCCTTGCCTCGGCAGACGGCGGCGCTGCCGAGAGTGCGGCCTCGATCGTGGAATAGATCTGCGCGAAAAACTCGCTCAATAATTCTGCTAGCAACGCATCGCGGTCGGTGAAACTCTCGTAGAAGTAGCGCTTCGTGAGACCGGCCCGGGCGGCGACGGATTCGGCGCTGACGGCCGACGCCCCGTCCTCGCCGAGCAGTTCGAGGCATGCCGTCACCAAGCGGGCGCGGCGCTCGCTACGCCGTTGATCGGGATGGACTCCTCGGTAGTGGCGAGCTGTGGGCGGCATCGGCTAATTGTGACACACATCCGTCCCAGTTGCGGTAAAGATGTTGACACGGGAGCGTGCCAGAAGTAGCATTCAGCATTACTGACACGCGACCGTTCCCATTTCTCGTTCAGGAGTTACCCATGACCATCGCCGTTCACCAGCCGTTGCGTCACAATCCGGCGGCCGGACACCCATTGATTGAGACCGCTGACGGGTTGACCCCCGAGTGGCTGACCGCGGTGCTCCGGGCGCAGGGTCTGGTTGGCGATGCGTGCGTCACCGAAGTTCGGACCGAGCCGATCGGCAACGGGCTGCTCGGGCTCAACCTGCGCCTGCAATTGCACTACGACAGCGTGGAGGAGGGGGCGCCCGCATCGTTGGTTGCCAAGCTCGCATCGCTTCACGCCGAGAGCCGGAAATCCGGCGCGGCGCTGAACCTCTACACGCGCGAAACCCGGTTCTACCAGGAGATCGCCCCGCGCATCCGCGAGGGCCTCGCTCCGACGCTGTACGCCGATGTTGCCCCCGACTGCTCGTACTTCTGCCTCTTGTTCGCGGACCTGGCGCCGGCGCGGGTCGGTGACCAACTTGCCGGATGCGACCTGGACGACGCGCGCAGCGCGATGATTGCGGCGGCCGCGCTGCACGCGCCGCTCTGGAACGACCCCGTGTTCTCCGATCTCGACTGGATCAACCGCGACGCTCTGACCGGGCTCTACATCGCCAGGCTTCCCGCCTATGTTCCTGAAGCAGCGCGGCGGTTCGAGAAATGGCTGGAACCGGGCGCGATCGACGTCGCGGCGCGCTTCGGGGACTGCATCGGCCGCTATTTCGAGAAGCACGACCGACCCTGGACCATCACTCACCAGGATTTCCGGCTCGACAACCTATTGTTCGACGCGCGCGGTGGCGACATGCCCGTCGCCGTACTGGACTGGCAGACCTTCGTGCCAGGGCCGGGAGCACTAGACGTCGTGTACTTCAACGGAGCCGGCCTGCCCGCCGCCGCACGCGCCGAGCACGAAGAGTCGCTCGCGCGCCTGTACCACCACGAGCTGCAGGCGCGTGGCGTCACGGACTACAGCTGGGACCGCTGCTGGCGCGACTACCGACTGCACGCCGCGCACGGCCTGATCATGGCGATCGTCGGCGCCGCCATCACCGCGCCCACCGAACGCGGCGATCAGATGCTTAGCGCGCTGATCAACCGACACGTTCAACAAATGAACGAACTCGAGACGCTGTCTCTGATCTGATAGGAGAATCACCCATGAACGTATCACTCGCAACCCGGTCTGTTCCCGTGCCCGATCCCGTCCACGACGGAAGGCACAAGCTGCGCGAACTCCCGCTGGAACGCGAATCGATGCCGTACATAATCTCGCTTCCCGAGCACGGTATCGCTACCAGCATCTATACCTGGGTCACCAAGGACAACGTGTCCGGCTCGCTGTTCGCGGTGTGCGGCCCCGCGGTCGGCGACGAGCCGATCATGGAGGCGGTCGAGGGTATCGACGTCGGACCGGAAGCCAATTTCGACAACTGGCGGGTTGGCCCAGTGCACGTCGAGCACCGGATGGACCTACGCGGGGCCCACATCAGCGCAACCACAGAGCGCATCCATCTCGACGCGACCTTCCAGGCCACACACCCCGCATACGCCTACGGCTCGCATCCGCTCGGCTGCCCGCCCTACGCCGCCACCGACCGGCTGGAGCAATCCGGTCGCATGCAGGGAACGGTGACCGTGGACGGGACGGTGTATGCGTTTGACACCACAGCGGCACGTGACCACTCCTGGGGCACCCGGGACTGGAACTATTCGCAGCACTGGAAATGGCTGCACGCGCAAACCGAGGACACCGCGTTGCATTTCTGGCAGATTGACGTGGCCGGTCGTACCGATTTGCGCGGCTACGTCGTCCGCGACGGTCTCATGGCAGAGGTTGCCGACGTGGTCGTGGACTTCGAGGTCGACGAGGCATACCGCCAGAAAACCATCAACACGCAGGTTCGTGACACCGCCGGCCGGACGGTCACCGTCTCCGGAGAGTACTTCGCGCACTTCGAGCTGCCCCCGGTGCCCAGCTGCACCCTCATCGAGGCCGGGATGACGTGTGAGATCGACGGCATACCCGGCAGCGGGTGGACTGAGTTCATGTGGCCAACTGAATACCTGGCGTACCTGAAGCAGTGGCCTGCAGGCTGACTGCCGGGACACCGCTTCGGCGCGGTTTTCCACCCGCAACTCCCGGCCAAAAATAGCTCGGCACCAGGGTCTGCTGCGCAAAGACGCGAAGTAACGTAAGCGAGAAAGCGCACGTACCTCGTGCGGGAGCTGACCAGACTGCAGCACGCCGTCGAATCCCTTGCCGCGAGGGGCGGTAACGCCCCAACTCCTGTTGAAGCGGAATGACTCGCGTCTCAAATACGCGTTGCCCCTTTTGGCAGTGGTTCTAAATCGCCGGCTCGAGCTGACCCAAGTTGATCAGCTGGTCGGCCACCACAGATGCCACCCGAGACCCAGACGCTATCTGGGCGCGGATCAGCGGCCGCGTCAGTGGGTTGGCCATGGCGCGGCCGCGGGCGAAGGCGACACCGGTGACGCTGTGGAATAGCTGCTCTCGGCTGGACGGAATCCGGCCACCGATGACGGTGGTCGGCCAGATGCGAAACTCATTGTGGTACAACGGTGACAAGTCGCTTCGGTAGAAGTCCTTGATGGCGGCGATCGTATCGGGTGCCGTTCTCCAGATCAGCCGGCTCATCGTGTAGTAGTCGACGAGGTGATAGGCGCGTACGTCCGATGCGTGCAGTGCCTCGGGCAGATCGCTGATCAGATGCCCATTGAGGGCGGCGGCCAAAGTTCCGGTGACAGTCGCCGTGCCGTTGTCGACGCGGTTGTAGACCGCCGCCCACGGCGGCGTCGTCTCAGCCTTTGCCAGGTGGCGATGCAGGTTGTCCAGATAACGACTTGCGAAGGCGATTTCGAATCTTTGCACCCACTCCGCGTCCCTGAAACGACCTTCGTCGAGAGCTGCTGCGATGGCATCCAGGCCGATGCGGTAGATCAGTGGAAAGACACCCCGCAGATCACCACGCTGGGCGAACACATTGGCGATTGTCGCCACTCGGCTACGCGCGTCGCCCAGGTCGTCGAGGTCTCGAATATCGGAAAGCGCCAGTAGCTGAGCCCGATTCGTCTGGCCAGTCCCGCGGTGAGCAGCCCTAGATTGCCTATCGAGCATCGACACGACCTTCATTGCTGTTCCCCTTGCGCTAACAGCTCGCCCATCTTCGGGACGACAACCTGGATAGCCTTCAGCGGGCGCACCATCACCTTGAACGAGGTGATCTTGTCGTCGTCGTTCCAGTGGATGATGTCAACGCCGTTGACGTACAGGTCATCGAGATTGGCGGTGAATTCGAGGACCGCTGACCGAGCGTCGAACCACTGCCCGACATAGCGGAAGTCGGTGTCCCGGAACATGTGTTCTGCGGCTCTTAGGTACGCTGCCACCTTTGTCCGACCCGCCTGGGGTGTGAACACGGCTGGCGAGTAGAAGACAGCGTCGTCGGAAAGCAATTCGTCGAGGACATCACTGTGTCCGTGCTCGATGAAGTCGAGCCATTGGGCGATAGCTGGTGGTGTCATACTGCAACCTCCGATGGTATGGATGTGATCGTGTCAGCAAGCTTCCTGGTGATGAGATCCTCGGCCTCGCCGATGATGCGTGCCACCAGCTCCCCCACGGTGGGGATGTCATTGATGAGGCCCATCACGGTGCCGACGGTCCAGATGCCGGCGTCTAGATCACCGTGCTCGAATACCTTTCGGCCGCGTACGCCGGCAACCAATTCACGCACGTCCCTGAATTGGCCCCCACCATCTAGGATTTCGACGACCTCGCGCGACACCGCGTTGCTGGCCACCCGAGCGGTATTGCGTAGGGGACGGAAGATGAGCTCGGTGTCCTGCTCGCTGCCGGCGACGATAGCCTGCTTGACGTTGGGATGTATGCAGGACTCGGCGGTGCACATGAACCGTGAGCCCATGTTGATCCCGTCGGCGCCCAGCGCCAGTGCCGCGACCAGGCCGCGCCCATCGGCGAAGCCGCCGGAGGCGATCATTGGGAGCTCGATCTGCGCGGCCGCCGCGGGGATCAACACCAGCCCGGGGATGTCGTCCTCGCCGGGATGGCCGGCGCATTCGAAGCCGTCGATGCTGATGCCGTCCACACCGAGGCTTTGGGCTTTGACGGCGTGGCGCACCGACGTGCACTTGTGCAGCACCTTGATTCCATTGTCATGAAACATTCGCAGGTGCGGGGCCGGGTTGGAGCCGGCGGTTTCGACGATCTTGATGCCGGCGTCCACGATCACCTGCCGGTACTCATCATATGGTGGCGGGTTGATGGTTGGCAGGATCGTCAGGTTCACTCCGAACGGCTTCTCCGTCAGATCGCGGCAGCGGGCGATCTCGTTGGCGAGGTCGGCGGGCGTCGGTTGGGTCAGTGCCGTGATGAAGCTGAGTGCCCCGGAATTTGCCACGGCGGCAACGAGTTCCGCGCGGCCGACCCATTGCATGCCGCCCTGCACGATGGGGTGCTCGACCCCGAAGGCTTCGGTGAACTTCGTCCTGATCGTCATCGCGGCCCCATCCGGATCGCGCCGTCGAGGCGAATGACTTCACCGTTGAGCATCGGGTTCTCGACGATGTGCACGGCCAGCGCGCCGTACTCATCGGGGTTACCAAGTCGGCTGGGATGGGGCACCTGGGCGCCCAGCGACTGCTGCGCTTGTTCCGGCAACGAGGCCAGCATGGGCGTCTTGAACAGGCCGGGTGCGATGGTCACAACGCGGATGGCTACGCTGGCCAGGTCTCTGGCAATCGGTAATGTCATACCGACCACCCCGCCCTTCGACGCCGAGTAGGCGGCCTGCCCGATCTGTCCGTCGAACGCCGCCACCGAGGCGGTGTTGATGATGACACCGCGCTCCTCGCCGAGTGGTTCGGTCTTGGCCATGCGCTCCGCGGCCAGCCGAATCACGTTGAACGTGCCCACCAGGTTGACCTGGATCACCTTGGTGAACTCGTCGAGCGGAAACACGCCGTCTCTGCTGAGGGTCTTGACCGCGTTGACAACCCCGGCGCAGTTGACCACGACGCGCACCGGGCCGAGCGATTCGGCGCTGTCGAGGGCCGCGGAGACCGCGGCCTCGTCGGTGACACTGCCTGCGGCGAACTGGACACGATCCCCGAGATCAGCCAGCGCCTCTTCGCCCTTCAGGTCGAGTGCGACGACTTGCGCGCCCGCGCCCAGTAACCGCTTCGTGGTGGCCAGACCCAAGCCGGACGTGCCTCCGGTGACGACGGCTACCGCTCCTTTGATATCCACGCGTCATTTCCTTTCATTTTGAACGCGATTCGCATGCGCCGGTTGAGAAGCCGGCTCACTGCCCGGCGAGACTGCGACTGATCACCAGGCGTTGGATCTGGTTCGTGCCCTCGAAGATCTGCGTAATCTTGGCCTCTCGCATGTACCGCTCCACGCGGTAGTCGCGGGTGTAACCGACCCCGCCAAACACCTGGACGGCGTCGGTGGTGACTTTCATGGCGGCGTCGGTGGCGACCAGCTTGGCGACGGACGCGTGCCGCGAGTACGGCAGCCCCGCGTCGCGGCGTCTGGCCGCGTCCAGATAGGTGGCGCGTGCGGAATCCACCGCTGCGGCCGCGTCCGCCAGCAGGAATCCGAGGCCCTGGTGGTCGATGATCTCGCGGCCGAAGGTGGTCCGCTGCTGGCTGTAGGCGACCGCCTCATCGAGCGCGGCCTGGGCCAATCCAACCGCAACTGCGGCAATCCCCAGGCGTCCGCTGTCCAGTGCGCTGAACGCGATTGGTAGGCCCTGCCCTTCGTTGCCGATACGCCGCTCGAGCGGGATGAAGGCGTCGTCGTAGTGCGCCGTCGTCGTCGGTACCGCGTGCAGGCCCATCTTTTCTTCGGGTCTGCCGAAGGTGAGCCCCTCGGTATCCTTGGGCACTAAGAAACAGGAAATGCCCTGTGCGCCTTTGCCCGTGCGCGCGAATAGCGTGTAGAAGTCGGCGATACCACCGTGGGTAATCCACGCCTTGGCGCCGTTGACCCGGTAGCCGTTGTCCACGGCGGCCGCACTGCAGAGCAGCGCTGCCGCGTCGGAGCCGGCCTGCGGTTCGGACAGGCTGTAGGCGCCGATCGTGTTGCCGCTCAGCATCTCCGGTAGCCACGATTGTTTCTGCGCCTCGGTGCCGAACACCGTCAGCGGGTGGCAAGCCAGACTGTGGACGCTCACCGCGACTGCGACCGCAGCCCATCGTGCGGCGATCTCCTCCAACACTTGGAGGTAGACCTCGTAGGGCTGGTTCCCGCCACCCCATTCCTCGGGATACGGCAGGCTCAGCAGCCCCGCAGCGCCCAGGGTCGCGAAAACCCCGTCTGG
>Ga0306920_100013750_pt1 | contig 11034 bp, 5 predicted proteins | sample flu12Cox44000170_FD_204666 | JGI IMG/M metagenome (GOLD analysis project Ga0306920, IMG submission 204666) | Lab enrichment of tropical soil microbial communities from Luquillo Experimental Forest, Puerto Rico - flux4day.12C.oxic.44.000.170 (v2)... | ecosystem: Environmental > Terrestrial >...
CGCGCGCGGACGATCGTCCCCCGCCACTGACCGCCGGCGCGCGCCTGCGCAAGGATGTCGTCGGCAGAAATCGTCTCGAACATCGCCAGGTCACGCAGGTTCAACGCCGTCAGCTCCTTGTGAGAGCGGCCGATCGCCCGGCAGAAGGCGCTGTTGGCGTGACGCACACGGCCGTCCGGCGTCATGAGGAGAATCAGATCCTGCGCCTGCTCGATCACCTCGGCCAGCAGTCGCGTCGTGCTGCCGGCCTGCTGCAGTTCGGCCCGCTCGGCGGCAATGCGCGCCACGAGCAGCGGCAGCACGGAAATCAGCGTGACAGCGATCGAGAGGTCCCGAAATCCAACCGACGTCGTGCCGGGCGCGATCCGGCGCAGACCGTAGTCGAGAAACGGCAGGAGCGCGACGGCAGTGAAGATGACCCACGGACGCGGGCGCACGAGCTCCTCGCCGTCCGACGCGGCATCGTCCTCTTCGGACTGCGGAGCCGCGCTGGCCGCCCACGGGAAGAAGGCGAACGGGAGAATCCACGTGAGGTCGTACAGGAAGCCGCTCCGATACAACCCCTGCTCGCTGCCGACGTTGCTGATCGTCAGCGTGACGAACGCCACCACGCCGCCGAGAGCCAGCCTGCGATAGGTGTGGCTCCAGGGCGTCCGACGAGCCACCCACATCGCCGCGGCCATGCCCGCGACGACCACCGCCTGCTGAAGCTCCGAAACGGCCTGCAGCGAGAACGGCGCGCCGGCGCCCTGAGGTCCGGAGACGAAGAATGAGTAAAGGAAACCGGTCACCACGGTCAGGCCGGTGACATCGACTGCCGTCGTCGCCGCCAGCGGCTCGCGGCTTCCGCGGTGAGGCTGGGCGAGCAGTGCAAAGAGCGGTGCGATGCCGCCAAATAGCGCGAAAACCGCCGGCCACGCCAGCCACGTGTCGCGCTCGAATATCAGCTCATCGGCCGCCCATCCGGTCAATCCCGCCGCCGACATCGCCAGGCCGACGGCAATCGTGGCCCAGAACAGCCACTGGCAACCGCGCCAGGTCTGACGTCGACGAACGATGACAACTGCCCCGGTCAGGGGCGGGACGAGGAGTGCGACTGCGCGAAACCAGCTGAGGAGCGCGGGATAGCCGCGAAGGGACCAGCCGAGAACCGCGTAAATACTGGAATAGAGGATCCCGCCGAGCAGCCAGCCCATGTGCCTTTGTGTTTTCGGCACCTGGGAAGGCTCGCATCACGGCTGAGTGAACCCGTGTGCGGTTCTGATGACCAAATCAGATCACCAAATCACCAAATCACCAAATGCGCCGATTCACTTGACCGAGTCCGCGCCGGCCTTCGCGGTCAACCCGTCCTGATCGCTCGCACCGCCCGACGCGCCAATCGCGCCGACGATCTTGCCGTCCATCACGATGGGTAGTCCCCCTTCGACCGGAACCGCCCCCTGCAGCGCCAGGAAGCGAACGCCGGCTCCGCCCTGCGCCAGGACGTCCTGCATCGCCTTGGTCGGCCGTTTGAAGCGGACGGCTGAGCGCGCCTTGTCCTGCGCGATGCTGACGCTGGCCACCTGCGTGCCGTCCATCTTCTCGAAATACACGAGGTCGCCGGCCACATCGACGATCGCGATCGCCATCTTCCAGTTGTTCTTTGCTGCTTCCGCCACCGAGAGCGCCGCGATCTTCTTCGCCTGATCGAGCGTGATCGAGGCACCGTATGGATTCGGCAATTGGGCGAACGCCGGCGCGGCGGAGAGCGTGAAGAGGAAAACAAGAACTAACCTTCGCATGGTGATGACTCCAGTCAGGCAAACCTGAGGGCTTGCACTACTCCTGTCCGGCGGCCGGCCGCGGCGCGTTGACGTTGTCCTGCGTGATTGCCTTGCGGGCGCGAATGATTCCCTTCTTCGCGTCCTCCGCCAGCGCCTTGTCTTCGGCGCGCTCGGCGCTCAGCGCGTTGGGCACCGCGTAGTCGCCCTCGAGGCATTCGTATGGCAGGAGCTTGTATCCCGACGGCGAGACGAGCGGGAGCGAAATCGTGAACGGCGCGACGTACGTCTTCGGATCGTTGATTCGGATCTCATAGCGCAGCTCATCGGGGCCGACGCGCGTGATGCGTTCGGTCATCACCATCTCCTGGCTGTGCCGCAGGCCGTTGCCGTTCAACCCGATGCTCGTCTTGTCGGTCAGGTTCGTCGTCTCGATGACGAGAGTGTTCCCTTCCCAATGCCCGCGCGAATCGCCGAGGATCTGGCGGATGCCCTTGCCGACATGCGGCCGGCCATCCGTGTAGATGACGCGCGTGTCGTGCACCATCTCGTAGCTGATGACGACCTGGCCGGGCGACTGAATGATCCGGTTGCCGTTGCCGTAGACAACCGGCAGCACCGATCCGACGATGCCGCGCGTGATGCAGCGGTCGTACATCGTGAAGTCTTCCGGCTTGTCGAAGGGACCGCCGCCAAAGGTGCCCTGATCGCGCGTGGCCCGCCGCGTTTCGGCCCACGGCGTCACGGCCGGCATCTTGCCGTCAGGCGGATCGACGATCAACGAGGTTTGCCGGTACGACTTGGCCAACCAGGCATTATCGTTTCTGAACGACCCGATCGCATTTTCCGCGCGAGTCCGCGTCTGGGCGTCGCGCGCCTGCTTGTCCTTGAACTCCTCGTCGGTCAGCTCCGCGCGGCCGTTGAAGCGGTCGGGGCGCTGGAGTGGGATGCCAATAGCGGCGTCGCTGGTCCAGACGCCCGAGATGTCGGGATCGCCCCAAGGGGTTTTCGGACCGGCTGTCGTGGGTTTGGCAGCCTGCTGCGCTTGAAGGGCGACGGCGGATACGGACAATGCCGCTGCGAGTGCGAAGAATTTGCGCGTCATGTGAGCCTCCGTCCGGCTAAAGCCGCACGCTACATACGACCAAAGCCGGACGCTCCATACGAAACGTCACTCGATCATCGCCTGACGGACAGCATTTTCGAAGTCGCGCTGTAACGGGCCGTTAGCGCCCTGCATCATGATGATCTCGACCATCTTCTCCGTCGGGTCCATGATCTGCAGCGTGCCGTACGCCCCTTCCCATCCATAGCTCCCTGGAGAAACACGCCGGTCGGCCGCTACCGGATCGAGCCACACTTGCACGCCCAGCGCGAATCCCATCCCGCGAGCGGGCCGGCCGAACTGTCCGTTCACCATGTCGCCTGTGTGGTTCGCCGTCATGAGCTCGACGGTCTTCGGGCTGAGATACGACCGGCCGTTCAAAGACCCGCCGTTGACAAGCATCTGCGCGAACTGCAGATAGTCTTCGGCCGTGCTCATCAGCCCGCCAGATGCTGAAAAGTACGTCCCGCTGATCAGCTGATTGGCATTCGGCGCCGGCTTGAGCGTGCCCTCAGGCGAGCGCTGATACACCGTCGCCAGACGCGCCGTCCGCTCGGGCGTCGGCGCGAAGCCCGTATCCTTCATGCCGAGCGGCGTGAACAGACGCTGCTGGAGGAACTGATCGTACGGCATGCCCGACGTGATCTCCACGATCCGTGCGAGGACGTCGAAGCCGTAGAGCCCGCTGTAACGCCACAGCGTGCCCGGCTGGAAATCCAGCGGCGTCTGGGCGAGCTTTGGAATGTAATTCGCCAGCGTGTCGTTTGGGCTTCTCGGTGCGAGTCTCGCCTGCTCCGCGCCGCTGACTCCGCCGCTCATGAGACCCGATGTATGCGTCAGCAGATCTTTGATCGTGATCTCGCGGGCCGCCGGCACCAGATCGAACTCCGGCGGCGCGGGCGCCGGGCCGCCGCGGCCAAACCCCGGCATCTGCACCGGCTTGTCGGTCGTTCCCTTCGCGACCGCTTCCTTCATCGTCTTGAACTCGGGAATGAACGTCGACACGCGATCGTTCAGGTGGATCTTCCCCTCTTCCAGCATCATCATCACGGCCACCGACGTAATCGGCTTGGACATTGACGCGAGGCGGAAGATGGAGTCCTTTGCCATCGGCTTCTTCGAGTCGATGTCGGCGAGGCCCTGTGCCTCGAAGTGCACGATCCGGCCGCGCCGTGCGACCAGCGTCACGGCACCGGACACATCCTTCGCTTCGATGTGCCGTGCCACCGTTTCGTGAATCCGTTGCAACCGCGCTGTCGAGACACCCACCTCCTCGGCTTTTGGCGCCGTCGGCACACCGGGAGGCGCGGCGAGAACAGTGGCGGCTGACACGGCGATCAGGACGAGGGCGTGACGCATGGATCCTCCGCGCCGGGATCTTACTAGAGGTTGGAGGTTGGAGGTTGGAAGCTAGCCAGAAATGCAGGATGGGCTGGACGGGCAGGAAGGAAGGAAGAACGCTCTTCCTGTCCCGCCCTTCCCACCTGTCCTGCCCTTCCCGCCTCGTGATCGTTAGAAGTCGAACTGCGCCGTGAACTTGAAGAACCGCGGCGTCATCACCTGCGTCGGCTGCAGCCACGCCCCCGCACCGCTCTGCACCGCGGTGCTGAACGTCTGCGCGTAGGTGAGCACCGCGTTGGCGTTGAGCGCGTTGTAGATCTCGAGCCCGGCGTTGAGTCGCGTGCCGCCGAACCGGAAGATCTTCGCGATCTTGAAGTCGAGTTCGTTGACGCGATCGCCGTAGAGCGTCCCCGGCTGGACGAGGTTGACCACCGGCGAGATGCCGTTGGCGAACGTGCCCACCAGTCCGCCGGCCTGCGCTGCCGCCAACGGAATCGTCCAGTTCGCCTGGAGCTGACCGCCCTGATCGCTTCGGAACGTCGAGCTGACGAGCACATCTATCTTCGGCACGATATAGGAGCCGAGCGCCGTCGCGCGCGTGATCCAGCCCGTGTCGATGTGGCACCACGGGTTCGTCGCGTTCACGCCCGGACCTGCCGCCGACACGATGCCGGCCACGGTCAACTCGGGAATCTGCGCGCGAATATCGCAGTTGTCGCTGACGGTCTTGCCCGTGTTAAAGCCGCCCGACAGCGTCAGGCCGCTTCGCACGCGCGACTGCACGTTCATCAGGAACCCGTTGAAGTGCTGGTACTGGTTTCCGAAGTTCTGAGCCAGCGTGTTGAAGTTATTCGCCGGAAGCAACGCCGCCGCCTGCGTGACGGCGAACAGATTAGGCACCACCGCACCGCTCGCCCCGCCCAGGCGCGAATCGGTCGGCGCCGTGACACTGAACGGACGATAGTCCGCCGACGTCGTCACGAGGTTGTCCGTGACGGTGAAGTTGTTCAGCCAGCGTCGCGAGTAGTTGAACTCGACCGAGGTACGCGGCGCCACCTGCTGCTGGATCGAGGCGACGATGCCCCAGTCGGAGGGGCGGACGCCCCAGCCACCCATCAGCCCCGAATCGAAGCTGTTCGTGAAGAACGGCTTGCCGAAGTTGGTGTTGTTGACGTTGCCACACTCGCCATTGGCCAGCGGGTTCTCCAGCACGCAGTCCGGCGTGAAATTCTTGTTCGAGTCGTTCCACGAGCGGCTGATGCCGATGCCGGTCGGCATTCTCGATACCGGGTTGCCGGCGGTGTAGTTGCCGTTGCCGCTGCTCGCCGCCTCGAGATACTTGCCGAACGAGAACTTGAACGACGTCTTGCCGTCGCCCTTGACGTCCCACGCCACTCCGCCGCGCGGCGTGATGTCCTTGTAGCCGGTCACGTTGTTGATACACGTCTTCGAGAACCCGGCGGGCAGGCCCGCGCCTTTCAAATCGGTACTGCACAACAGCGTCGACGCCGTATTCAGGGTCGGATCGTTCTCGTCGAATGTCACCGAACCCGGCAGGAACCGCACGCCGCCGACGGTCTCGGTCGGGAAATAGCTCCATGAGTGATCCCACCGAATCGCGCCCTGGAACGTGAAGCGGCCCATCGTGTACTGCTCCTGGGCGTACAGCGCGTCATACCGCACATCTTGCAGGATCTGGAACGGCGTGAGTGTTTCGCCGATGGTGACACCGGGGCAGCTTGTCGCCGACGTCGGGGTTGTGCACGAGGCGAGACCGTTCTGCAATGTGTACGTCGTGTACGTGCTGTTCGGGAAGTTCTTCTGCTGATCCTCGTGCCAGGCACCCTGGTAGCCGAACTTCATGCTGTGGGCACCGGTAACGTACGACGCCGATGCGCGCCACACGTGCGCGCCGATCCAGTCGTCGAAGGGTGCTTCCGAGCGATACGCGAGACCGGGGATGCCGCCGTTGTTCGCGCAGCCAACGATGTTGCAGCCCTCGGTGACGCGGACGACGTCAGCGGTAACGCTGTCCGGCCGACGGTTCGTGCCCCAGCGCGAGAGGTATGTTCCGACGCCGGCTTCGAGAAGCAGACGGTTCGTCGCGGGCGACGACCATGTGCCCTGCTGCACGCGCTGGAAGCGGTGACCGTAGCCCGCGGCCTCCGGCGACGTCGTGCCACCGGCGCTGAAGACCTGCGAATTGGAAGGCTGGCGGCAGCCCTGGCCTTGCGGCGTCCACGTCGCACCGCTGCACGGATGCTGTTCGTCCCAGAACAGGGCGACCTTGTTGCGAGCGGTAACTTGCGCGCTCAACCGACCGCTGGCGATCTGCCAGCTCCCGGCATTGCGCGACGGGGTGTTCGTGTCGAAGGCAACGTTCCACGGTGCGGCCGCGTTGGAGATCGGCGCCGTGATCGGCTCCCACGGCGCGTTCGCAAAGATGCCGGGAATGGTCTGCCAGGATCCCTCGTCGCGGTAGTTGATGAAGAACCAGACGCGATCCTTCTTGATCGGGCCGCCCAGTCCCGCGTCCGCATCCCACAATTTCAGGATCGAGAGCGGCGAGGCGAGACCGGCCTGTTGCAACGCCGACGTGTAGTTGCTGCTGACCATGCCGCTGCCGACATACGCGCCGTAGCCGCTGCCTTTGAACGAGTTGCCGCCGGTCTTCGGCACGACGTTGATGGCTGGCCCGCCGACTTCGGCTTCACCGAGTCCGCCCGAATTGGTCGTCACGACTTCGGCGGCGTTGAGCAGGTCCGCGTTGTAACCTGACACGCCCGCGCCGTTCAGCGAGGCGCCTGTGTTCAAGCCGTCGACGGTCAGACGGCCCTCGTTGTTGCGCCCACCCGCGCCACCGAAGACCACCATGCCCGGCGTCACCTGGACGTCCGCCGATGTGCCCGACTGGGTAATGACCGACGGCATCAGCACCATGATGCCAGCGTAGCCGCGCGCCGTCGGAATCGCGTTGACGGTCTCACCGCTGAGCGTCGTCTGTCGCCGCGTGCTCTGCACGTCGACGATCGGCGTCTCGCCGCTGACTGTGATCGTCTCTTCGACCGCGCCGACCTTCATGTCGGCGTTGATTGTCGCGACGAACGAGCCGCTGAGCTCGATGCCTTCGCGCTTGACACTGGAAAATCCCGTGAGAGTAAACGTAACGGTGTATGTGCCGGGGCGAAGGTCGACGATCCGGTATTGACCGGTTCCGTCCGTGACAGCCGACCGGGTTTTCTCGATGAGAACCGGGCTGGACGCCTCGACGGTGACACCGGGAAGAACCGCGCCGGACGTGTCTTTGACCGTGCCGGTCAGCGTCGCCTGAACCTGGGCAAAGACCACCGTCGGCGCGAGCGCGAGCAACGCGACGAGACTTGCCAATCTGACCACACCACGCATGTGCGAACCTCCGTACTGTCTGGAGCCGAGCGGCGTAGGGAAGGTCAAAGCGCCGCTAACAACGCGTAAGACTAACGCAAACAAACTATAGGGAGCGTAAAGAAAGGGCCCTGTAACTTGCGCTTAATTCAAAAAGTTGAAGAAAAGAGGCAGGAGGATTGGCAGGACGGGCAGGGCTGCGGATAGGCTGGAAGAAACGCCCCAGCCTATCCCGCACCAGTCAGCGTTCAGAAGTTGACGGTGATGTTCAGTCTCACGAAACGCGGCGTCTGGATCGACGTCGGCTGCAGATAACCGACGCCGCTGGCGCCGTAGTTCTGGTTGAATGCAAGGCCTGTATTCGCATTGAACAGGTTGAAGAGGTCGACGCCTGCCGTAGCCTTGTAACGTCCCAAATTCAGTACCTTCGCGGCGCGGAGGTTCACGAGGTTCACGCGTGGTCCGTAGAACGTACCGGGCTGAACGAGATTGTACGTCGCCGCCGGCGTCGGGGTGTAGTTGGCCGTGAGCGACGTGCCGTTCGTGCCGACCGTCGTATCTGTCGGTCCCGTCGACGCATTGGGCGCTGATTGGAGGGTCGCGGCGAAGAGCACGTCGATCTTCGGAATCTGATACGACGCCAGGCCGCGGAACTGCGTCAGCCAGTTCTCAGCCACGTGACACGAGTTGGTCGGCTGGTAGGCGGTGCTCGCAAGGATATTGGCGGCGTTGGTCAGGGCCGGGTTGTAGATCTCCGGCATGTTCGCCGCCAGTGCGCAGAAGTCGGTCACGCCGCGGCCCGTGCTCGTGCCGCCCTGGAACGTGAACCCATTGTGCAGCCGCGAGGTGATCGTGACGTCGACGCCGTGCCAGTAGATCTTCTCGCCGCCGTAATTGTTGGCACTGGTATACGTGTCCAGGATGTTCGTCGGTACTCCAGGATTCAGCACGTCATACGTCATTGCATTGCCGCCGCCGCCCGGCAGGCTCGCGTTGAGCGGCGCGACGATGGTCTGCGCTGTGAAGTCCGACGGGTTCAACAGCGTGTTCTTGAAAACGAAGAAGTTGTTGAACCACCGCCGGTTGTACGTCACTTCGACCGAGGTGCGCGGCAGGATCTGCTGTTGCACGCCAATGCCGAACTGCCAGTCGGACGGCCGCACACCCCAGCCGCTCAGCACCGCAGGATCGATGATCGTCTCGCCAGCGGTACTGGCGAACCCCGATGACGACCACGGTCCGCACTCGCCGTTGGCCGCCGGGTTCATCAGGTTGCAGTCCGGCTGGAAGTTCCCGTTCGAGTCTGTCCACGTACGATTGACCGTCGTCTGGAAGTTTGGACCGATGCGGCCGTTGCGTCCGTCCATCGCCGGGTTGGAGATCGTGTAGTTCTGCTGGTTGTTCGCCCCCTGCAGGTACTTCCCGAGGTTCACGCGGATTGACGTCTTGCCGTTGCCCATGACGTCCCAGGCGGCGCCCATGCGCGGTGTGATGTCGTTGAACGCGTTGACGCCGTTGGCGGCCGGGAACGTAATCGGCGCCGAGTTGTACGGGCCGGGCAGTGGCGCGCCGTTGTGATCGCCGGGGAAGAAACTCCAGGCGCGGTCGTACCGTACGGCGCCCTGCAATGTCAGCCGGCCGAGTGTCCATTGATCCTGCGCGTAAAACGCGGCGTACTCGGTGCGGTTGCTGATCTCCCACGGCGCGATCCGCATCGTGATGCCGATCGGCTGGTTGGGACCGAAGAACAGATACGTGAGGTTCGTCGAGTTCGCGAAGTCTTCGATCTCTTCGATCAGATAGGCGCCCTGATACCCGAACTTCAGGCTGTGCGCGCCGGTCACGTACGAAGCGGACGCGCGCCACACATTTGGCGACTGGAAGTTGTTGAAGTAGTCGTCGAGGCCCCGGAACTGCATGAACGGCGCGAGCTGCGTCACCTGCGTGAAGTTGGTGAGCGATCCCGGCGGGTTCATCCATCCCCACCGGCTCACGTAGCTCGAGAAGCCCGCTTCGAGCAGCAGCTTGCTCGTGACCGTGGACGTCCACGTCGCCTGCGCCACGTTCTGTGGCTCGGGGTTGTACGTTGTGAACGATTCGGGCGACTGGAAGGCGCCGAACGACCCGGTCGCCAGCCAGTTGGATCCGGCATCGCGACACGCGCCCGACGATGTCAGGTAGGACGCCTGACTGCAGTTGCCCTGGTAGTCCTCATAGACGCTGAACTTGTTCCGCTCGCTCGCCTGCCACGTGACGCGGCCGTTGTAAATGTTCTGGCTCCCCGCGTTCCGGTTGGTGATCGCCTGGTTCGCCACGTACGTCCACGCGTTCGGGTTGCCGGCGTTCGCGTTGGCGTACGCGCCGGGGATGTCCTGCGCCTGGCCGAAATAGCGAACGGTCCCGTAGAACCACAGTCTGTCTTTCCGGATCGGCCCGCCGAACGCGCCGCTCGCGTCGTAGTTGTTGTGAATCGTTGGCGGATTCTGGATCCCGAACGAACGGAGCGTGTCGTCCAGGTTGCTGCCCTGTGACCACGATCCGGCGCCGCTCGCGAAGGCTTCTCCCTTGAACGTGTTGCCGCCGCTCTTCGGCACGACGTTGAGGTAGATGCCGCCCTTCTCCGCTTCGCCCAGGCCGCCGGAAATATTCATCTGCACTTCAGCGGCGTTGGCGGTATCGAGAATGTAGCCCGACACGCCGCCCCCGTTGAACGCTGCACCGACGTTGAGACCGTCGAGCGCCATGTTGCCCTCGTTGCCTCGCCCGCCATGGTTGGTGAAGATGCGCATGGTCGGCGTCAGCGTGACGTCGAGGCTGCCGCCAGTCACGGACGGCACGGCCGTCAGCAGCGAGTCGTAGCTGCGCGTCACCGGAAGCGTCTTCAGCACATCGTTGCTGAGGACTTCCTGACGCGTAGCGCTCTGCACGTCGACGACCGGCGTCTCGCCGGTCACGGTGATGGTCTCGGCGACGGACCCGACCTTCAGATCCGCGTTGATCGTGATGACGCCAGCGCCGCTGACGTCGACGTTTTCGCGCCTGACAGTGCTGAAGCCCGTCAGCGTGAACGTGACTGTGTACGAGCCCGGCAGCAATTCGGTGAGCCGGTATTGCCCGGTGCCGTCGGTCACGGCGCTTCGTGATTTCTCGATCAGCGCCGAGCTGGCCGCTTCGACGGTTACGCCCGGCAGCACGGCGCCGGACGAGTCCTTCACGACTCCAGTGAGCGTGGCCTGCGCAAACACCGAGGCAGGAACGGCAGCCAACCAGAGAAAAAGACAGACAACTCTCTTCACTGCGGACATAAACCCTCCAACACTCCATCAGCGACAGTACGTTGTGAGACGCCCTGGTCTAATTGGGGGTTGGTAGAAAGATCGGAAAGAAGTTGCGAGGTCCAAAAAGCTGAACGGTCGCCACGTCGCGCCCTTTCGACTTCTT
>Ga0306920_100013751_pt1 | contig 11034 bp, 10 predicted proteins | sample flu12Cox44000170_FD_204666 | JGI IMG/M metagenome (GOLD analysis project Ga0306920, IMG submission 204666) | Lab enrichment of tropical soil microbial communities from Luquillo Experimental Forest, Puerto Rico - flux4day.12C.oxic.44.000.170 (v2)... | ecosystem: Environmental > Terrestrial >...
AACGAACGAAGTCGTCTATCCCGGATCCCGCATCGCACATCTCGCCTCATGAATCTGCGTGGTCACGCGCCCCTGCATCATCCTGGCATCCAACTGGCGCCATTGGTGGATGTGTTGTTGCTGCTATTGATTTTTTTCCTGCTCACGTGGAACGCGGCGCGCACGGAGAATGAACTTGACGTTAAGGTGCCAAAAGCATCCGCTGCGAGGGAAAAGTCCGCTCCGATAGGAGACGTTGTTGTCAACGTAAAGGCAGACGGCAACGTAGTTGTGAATCGTCGCACTCTGAGCGGTCCTGAACTCGGTGAATTGCTAAAAAGTCTCGTTCAATTAAATGCCGAGCAGGCGGTCGTGATCCGCGGCGACGAAGCCGGTGCATATAAGAATATCATCGGCGTATTGAACATTTGCACTGAAGCAGGGATCACGAACGTGGCATTCGCGACCGCGAAATGAAAATCCGTGCCGGTCTTTTCGGGCTGGCGATGCTGTTTTGGAGTGCAAGCATCGCCATGATCCAAGCACAGGAAGTCCGCCGGGCGCGGCCGGTCGATGAACCGACCGCTCCGCACGCGCTCCCCGCGGATGACTCAGTCGACCGAGTCCTTCGCTCGTTAAAGCAGGAGTCTTCGGATACGGGCGTCCGTGAAGGCGAGGCATCCGATCAACGTCAGCTCGAATACGCGAATGCGCTGTTCACGCGCAAGCTGTACGATCTGGCGGCTCCCGAGTATCAAAAGTATCTTGACGATTATCCCGGACGCCCCGGCCGGGCGAATGCCTACTGGTCGCTGGGTGAATGTTACCGAAATCTCGGCAAGGCTGCGGGCGCGCGCACCGACTTCCAGAAAGTGCTCAACGACTATGGCGAGAGCGAATTTGCTGGCCCCGCAGCATACGCCTTGGCTGAAATGGCGTTCACCGACAAGGATTACGCCACAGCGTTGCCGCTCTTTCATCGTGCCGCCGGGAAATCAAAGGAACCGGCCGTCACGCTCTCGGCGCGCTATTTCGAAGCGCGTTGTCTTGAAGCGACCGGACGCAAGGATGAAGCGGCTGATATCTACGCACAGGTGGCCGACGCCGGAAATGCAAATCCCTATCGTGAAGACGCCCACGTGACCGCAGCATCGATTTTCGCGAACAAGGGACGAAAACTCGAGGCGCTGAAGCAATACGAAGCGCTCGTGAACGAATCTCAAAAACCCGCCTTAAAGGCGGAGTCGGCCGTGCGCGGTGGCATGATCGCGCTTGAACTTGTTCAGGCTGACAAAGGAAAAATCGACAAGGCGATGGCCGACAGGGCCGCAGCGTTATTGCAAAAGGGCCGCACTCTCCCCGAGGCGGGAAAGTTTCGGGCGATCGCACAAGTCGGTTTGCGTCGATTGCAGTACCAGACTGGTCAATACGCACAACTGCTCGCCGATTACAAAAAAGAGTTGGAGAAACTGCCCGAGGCGGCCCAGGCCGAGGTGCTGATGCTGGCCGCAAATAGCGAGCGCCAGCTCGGAAATTCGAAGGAGGCTGAAGCCCTTTATCGGCAGATCATATCGAAGTATCCCGACCGTGAGGAGGCAAAGGACGCAGCTTATCAGAGGCTGATCAACGTTTACAACGCTGACCCATTAGCGCTGTCCGCCGCAGTGGACGAATTCGTGGCGACAAATCCAACAGGCGAACGCGCCGACCAGGCAAAGCTGTTAAAAGCCGAAGCGCTCTACAAACAGCAGAATTACAATGACGCAGCGTCAATTTACGGCGAACTGCGCGGGTCTCAGCTTTCTACAAGGTTGCGAGCTGAAGCGGCCTACAAGCTTGGCTTATGCCACGTGCAGATGAAGAACGTTCCCGGCGTGATAGAAGCTTTTACCTACTACGTGCAAACGTTCCCGGATAGTCCGGAAGTGCCCGCCGCCCTGAGCCAGCGAGCTGTGGCATACGAACAGAGCAAAAACTACACCGCCGCGCTTGCGGATCTAACCACGGTGCTCACCAAATATCCCAGGGCGCGCGAGCGGGAAGCGACCTTGCAATTAAAAGCTCTGATCCTGGGCCAACAGGAAAACACCAAAGGCATGGTCGAAACTTTTCGCCAGCTTTTGAGAGAATTTCCCAAGAGCTCTGTTGCAGCACAGGCGCAATACTACATCGGCAAGGCTGCATTCGAAGCAAAGGATTATAAGACGGCGTTGACCACGCTAAACACCGCCCGGCAACTAAACAAGGAGCAATACTACAATCTCGCGTCGCTCCGAATTATTCTCTGTCAGTTCTATTTAAAAGATCGGCCTGTGCTCACCAGGGAGGTAAACAACTTCATGGCTGAGTCCCGCAATGGCGGGATGAACGTGCCACCGGAGGTTCTGGAGTGGCTCGGGATTGAATATTACAACGAGAAAAATTTCCAAGCCGCGGAAAAATACCTGGGCGCGCTTCGAAAAATCGAGAATCCCGGCAATGTTAAGCCCGATTTCTTGTTTTATCTGGGAGACGCGGCAACGAAGCTGAAAAATTCGGCTGAAGCCGAGGACGCGTTCGCAAAATATTTGCAGACGTCAAAAGACCCGGCGGGAAAAGCGAAGGTGTTACTCGCGCTCGGCGCAGTGAAAATCAGCGCCCACAAACCGGACGAGGCCCAGAAGATTGCGGAAGAAATCATGACGCTGCAACCGGAAGGACGCGTGAACGCCGAAGCGCGTCTGCTTGCGGGCGAAGTCCAGTTGGAGCGCGGAAATTTCGATGACGCCGGCAAAGCGTTTAAGGGTGTCGCTCTTCTTTACGACGACCCGGCGATAACTCCTCGAGCACTGGACAAAGCCGCGGTCGCATATCGACAAGCAGGCAAAACCGACGAAGCAGATCGCCTGTCGCACGAGCTCCGCGAGCGCTACCCGAATTACGCCGGCGGGTAAACTGACTTCTCATTCTAAAAACTTTCAGCTAGCGTTCGCGCGTGCGATCGATCGCTTCGTCTGAAAAGAACAGCGCGAAGAGGCGAAAGCGCCCCTCGAAAGCAATTGTGCAGCAGGCTGGTGCACAAAGTTACGCCCGCTTCCTTGCCGGAATCAAAGAGCGCATTCGCACCGCGCAAGTCAAAGCTGCTCTCGCAGCAAACGCCGAGCTTGTCCGTCATTATTGGGAAATCGGACGCGAGATTCTGGCCAATCAAAAACGATTAGGCTGAGGTGCAAAGATTGTCGATCGGCTCGCTGCAGACCTCCAGCGTGCCGTCCCGAATCTTAGCGGCTACTCAGTGCGCAATCTCAAATACATGCGCGCCTTTGCCGAGGCATGGCCGGATGCCGAAATTGTGCACCAGCTTGGTGCACAAATTCCGTGGAGACATAATTGCCTCCTGCTTGATCGTGTGAAGGATCTGAAAACACGCGAGTTCTACATTCGTAAGACTGTCGAACACGGCTGGTCTCGCAGTGTGCTGATGCACCAACTGGATACCAAGCTGCACAAACGCATCGGCAAAGCGCCGTCGAATTTTGCACTTACGCTTCCAGCTCCGCAATCCGATTTGGCGCGCGAAATTCTCAAGGATCCTTACATCTTCAAGCCAGCGCCGCTCGATGAATCCGCGAACGAACGAGCGCTCGAACAAGCGTTGCTGGAGCGCTTAAGAGACTTCCTGCTGGAACTTGGCGCCGGCTTCGCCTTCATCGGAAATCAGTATCGTATCGAAGTTAACGGCGACGAATTTTTTCTCGATCTGCTTTTCTATCATACGCGGCTTCACTGCTACGTCGTTGTGGATCTAAAGGTCGTTGATTTTCAGCCTGAATTCGCCGGGAAAATGAGTTTCTATCAGGCGGCGGTAAACAATCAGGTCAAGACTCCGCATGACGGCACGACTATCGGAATCATCCTCTGTCGCGGCAAAAACCAAACCGTGGTCGAGTATACCTTGCGCGATGCCAAAAGTCCGATCGGCGTCGCGGAATACCGGCTCCTCCCGCCGAAACTGAAAGCCACATTGCCGGAGACGAAGGAACTCAAGAAACTGGTCGCACAAACGCAGCCATCGAGATAAAAAGCCGCGTTGTAAAAATCGCAGCGCGAAGTCCAGATCCACCTCGCGAAAGCATTCGGAGTTGGAGCGCGGAAATTTCGATGACGCCGGCAAAGCGTTTAAGGGTGTCGCTCTTCTTTACGACGACCCGGCCATAACTACGCGCGCACTGGACAAAGCCGCGGTCGCAGATCGACAAGCAGGCAAAACCGACGAAGCAGACCGCCTTTCGCGCGAGCTACACGAGCGCTACCCGAATTACGCCGGCGGATAGCAGATCAACGGGCACTTTCCCCCTTCTCATCAGAGAAACTCTTGCTACAATTCAGCCCCACAAATGGCCGGGACGAGATCGAAAAGATCAGCGAACAGTAATTCCGCCAACATTGGCTTCGAGCAGAAGCTCTGGCTCGCCGCGGACAAGCTGCGCAGCAACATGGACGCGGCTGAATACAAGCTTGTCGTCCTCGGCCTGATCTTCCTCAAATACATCTCCGACAGCTTTGAGGAACACCACGGGAAGCTACTCGCAGGCGAACGCGAATACGCCGGCGCCAATCCCGAAGATCCGGATGAATACCGCGCCGAGAAAGAAAAACCCGCCACATTTGAGCTTGGCAGAGCCAGAGGTTGGCGGGTGTGCTACTCGCGAAATATCGAACGATCGTGCGCCCGCAATCAACGCTCGGGTAGCCGCGGACTCTAAATTCCGCAGACACCGTCTGCGAAATTGTCCAGAGGGCGCCTGGATTTTTGACCCGCGTAATTCTCTCGACGGCGCCGAGAGATTCTTAGATTCGCCAGACACCGTCTGACTTTTTCGCTGATAGCAGAGATTCGTCACCGTTTGCTCATGGAAATTACGCGACAGCGCCGCGTAATTTCGAAACCCAGAGAGGGGCGCTTTCTCAAGCACTTCTGTCGGCGGTTTGGAAACCGCCGCTCCTTGGGATGACACTTCGCTATTCATGAGAGCTTCAACTGCTGGAGGATGCCATTCAGTTCCTTCGTGATCTTCGTTGCCTTCTGTTCCAAACTATTTCGCGACGCTCACAATCGCGACCCCCCAGGGGCCGTCGCCCACTTTGATGCGCCGCAGTTCTTTGCTTGATTTGAGATCGACAACCGAAACGTCGTTTGATGCGCCGTTGGCGGTGTAAAGCTTCGATCCGCTGGGATCGAGCGCGATTCCCCAGGCACGATTTCCTACAGGAATCATTGCAACAATCGACTCCTCACCCTCCCCCTCTCCTCGCGCGGAGAGGAGAGGCGACCCTTGCGCGGTGACCTTTTGGGTGTCGATAATTGCAACGGCGTTTCCGCGACCTGTTGAGACGTAAAGCTCTTTTCCATCCTTGGAGATAGCGGTGCCCATCGGCAGCGAACCCGTCGGCAGTTGGATTTTTGAGAGTAATTTGTGCGATCTTGCATCGATAACAGCAATGTATCCGCCGTTCTCACAAGCAACGTAAGCACGCGAGCCATCCGGCAGAAATGCAACGGAACGTGGCCGTCCGCCGGTATCGATTCTTGCGATCACGCGCTGTGCGTCGGGATCGATGGCGAACACGTCGCCTTTTTCTTCACAGGTCACATACACTTCACCGTTCCACGGGTTAACGCCTACGCCTTCCGGTTCCTCCGAAACTTTTACTTTACCGCGAGCTTGCCCGGAGCTGAGGTCGACAATCGACGCGCTGGCATCGTCTTCATTTGCGATTATCGCAAATCTTCCATCTTTGCTGATCGCGAATTGCTCAGGGTCTGACCCGACATGCCAACGATCGATCAACTTGCGCGCCACCGGATCGATCACGCCGAGTCCATCAGCGCTCTTGTCCGCGGGCGCGCGATTTTCATCTACACCGGGCGCCATTCGCGGCGAACCGCTCAACGTAACAAACACTCGCTGCCCATCCAGCGTCGCGTGAATCCCGCGCGGCCGCTTGCCCGCTTTGAAAGTCGCCACAACGGCGTCCGTTGCGCCGTCAATCACAGTCACATCGCCCGAGCGTTCGTTGCTGACATAAACGAGGTAGTTCTGGGCTTCGGCACAGACAGCTAGCGCCAGGCTAATGGCGGCGGTGCAGTTAATCGCGAAAAGCTTAAATTTCATGCGCTGCCAGATACATCTCGTCCATCGGCCAAGCAACGTCTTTCGCCGCGGGCGTTGTAGCCGGGATCGGTGATCCCGGCCGGACCAGGCTGTCGCGCTCCGGTATTAACGATGCCGCCTACAGCATTAGCGCCTCGATCTCGCCTTGCCATGGCCAGTCATCAGACTTCTCAACCAATCCGGCACGCACTGGATTCTCTTTTACGTAGTCCCATTTGTGGCTGTAGCTCTCGCTGGAACGGAAAACGTGATCGAAGAATTCCTCCTGCCAGACCCTCCCCATCACCTGCAGCTCGCGTACCATTCGTTTGCTACTCCACTGCTTCCATTTCTGCATGAAAGTTGTCAGCGGTTTAGTCGCCAGCTCTGCACGACAAAAGAAATGCACATGGTCCGGCATGATGACATAGCGCCCGACCACCTAACCGTGGCGACGATGCGCATTGCGCCATTCATCGGCCAGTATGGCTGCAATTTCATTTGTCGCCAGGATGGCTCGTCTTCCCAAGACGCAGGTGGTGATGAAATAAATGGGCTGATCGATCCAGACGCGTTCAAGTCGACGCAAATGCTTATGCACTCGGTTAGCTGTAGCCGGCGTCGGTGACGCCGGCGAGGCGGAAGTTATACAATCGAACCTGTTTGCTGGCCGGAATCACCGATTCCGGCTACAACAGGTTGCTCACTCATGACAAGCGTTGGACGTTCTCTGATGCATCCGCACGACAAGCTTTTCATTCCGGGTCCTGTTGAAGTATCAGAAAAAACCTGGGCGGCGTTTTCGCATCCGATGATCGGGCATCGCGGCGAGGATTTTAAAAATCTGTATCGAGCGATTCATCCAGGGCTTCAGAGGTTGTTCGGAACAACGCAGCCCGTGTTTCTTTCCACTTCCTCGGCGTGGGGCGTGATGGAAGCTTCAATTCGCAACCTGGTCGAGCGTGGCGTGCTGTGTTGCATGTGCGGTGCGTTCTCTGATAAATGGTTCGATGTCGCAAAGCGCTGCGGAAAAAATGCCGAGCCGCTCCAAGTCGATTGGGGAAAACATATCGGACCGAAGGATGTCGATCAGCAGTTGGCCACCGGCAAGTTCGACACCGTTACATTGACCCACAGTGAGACCTCGACCGGTGTGATGAATCCGCTGGAAGAAATTTGCTGCGTTCTGGCCAAGTATCCAGACGTTGCACTCGTCCTCGATACAGTTTCGTCATTTTCCGCAGTGAAAATCGACATGGACGTGCTGGGTATCGACGTGATGCTGACCGGCGCGCAGAAAGCGCTCGCGCTTCCGCCGGGTTTCGCGCTGTTTTCCGTTTCGGAGAAAGCTTTCGCGCGCGCCGAAAAAATTCCGAACCGAGGATTTTACTTCGATTTCCTGGAGTTCAGGAAAGAGCATGCGCAATGGATGACTCCAAGCACACCCAGCATCGGGCATATTCATGCACTGCAATTCAAGTTGGACGAAATCTTTGAAGAAGGCTTGGAAGCGCGTTTTGCCCGACACGCGCGCACGAACGCGCTGGTGCACGATTGGGTGCGCCGCGCCGGGTTCGATTTCTTTGCCGAGGAAGGATTTCGCTCTAAAACGCTCACCTGCGTGAAAAACAATAGAGGCATCGACGTGGTCGAGTTCGCAAGGAAACTTCGAGAGAAACATCATTTAGTGATTGATCCTGGTTACGGCAAGGTTCGAGGTAAAACGTTTCGTCTCTCAAACATGGGAGACGAAACCGAAGAGACTGTCTCGCATTTGCTCTCGTGTCTCGATGACGTGCTGTAGCGGTGGCGCCCCTCACCTCAATCCTCTCCCCAAACGGGGAGAGGCGGAACGGCTCAGCTCATCGTGCTGAAGATTCATGCAGCGCCGCATAGTTTGATTACCTCCCCCTTTGGCAAAGGGAGAGGACGAAGGTGAGGGATTGTTCGCAAACGCATCCATGAAAGCAATTCGCATTCGGCTGAGAGTATCCGGCCGTTGCTGATGCTTGATTTTGCTCACGCAGCGTCACGACGTAGTTTGATTCAGGCTTTATGCCGGCAATTGAAGCTTCCAAATTGACCAAGGTTTATCGTACCTACCGCAAAGAGCGCGGGCTCTGGGGTTCGATCAAGGGATTGGTAAGGCGGCGGTACGATGAGACGCGAGCGGCGGACCAGGTCTCGTTTCAAATTGAGGAAGGCGAGTTTGTCGGGTTTCTCGGTCCAAACGGCGCGGGGAAAACTACTGTGCTGAAACTGCTTTCCGGCCTGCTGAACCCAACGTCGGGTGATGCACGCGTGCTCGGTTTTGGTCCGTGGGAAAGGCGGAATGAAATGAAGCGCCAGTTCAGTTTGCTGATGGGACAAAAGAACGCGCTGTGGTGGGACCTTCCCGCGCAGGAATCGCTTGAACTCAACCGCGCGATCTACGGGATCGACCGCGACCGCTTTGAAAAGGTAGTCGATGGATTATCCGAACTTTTGGAAGTGCGAGACAAAATGAATGTGATGGTGCGCGAACTCTCGTTGGGCGAGCGAATGAAAATGGAATTGATCGCTGCGCTCATTCATGAGCCGCGGGTGCTTTTCCTTGATGAACCGACAATCGGGCTGGATGTGGTGAGTCAAAAACGGGTGCGCGAGTTTCTGCGCATCTACAATGAAGAACATCACATCGTTACGTTGCTAACCAGCCACTACATGCAGGATATCGAGGAGCTGTGTCATCGGGTGCTTGTGATCGATCACGGCAAAATCTTTTTCGATGGACCGCTGGCACAGATCGTCGATCGCTTTTCAGGCTATAAGATTCTGAGTCTTACTTTTGAAAAAGAAGCGACACGGGATCTCTCGCGCTTCGGTGAGATAACCGAACAAACGCCGGTTTCGGTGCAGCTCAAAGTCCCACGCGCAAAAGTGACGGAAACCTGCCGGCGACTCCTCGAAGCCTGCGATGTTAGCGACATTAACGTTCAGGAAGTGCCTGTGGAAGAAGTGATTCGCCAGCTGTTCGGCGAGCGACACGAAGATTATGCTGCGGCGAGCCTCACCAATGCAGAAGCGGCGCATGTGAGTTAGGCAGCTTGTCATTCTGAGCGAAGCGAAGAATCTCAGATCATTTCCCGAAACGCGCTCACCAGACAAAAATCAGAGATGTTTCGCTTCGCTCAACATGACAGGGCAAAACTCGGCAGCACGCTTTCTTCCATCCCATCGGCGAACTTCGGATATCGCGGCGTCCAGCCCAAAGCACGCAGCTTCGCATTGCTCACACGTTTGTTGCTGTCGCCGCGTTTGCGTTCTTGCGTTGATCTCCCGACCGGCGGCAGCGATCGATTCAATCTCTGCGCCAGCCAGCGGTAGCATTCGCTTTGCAGAATCGGCTGATCGTCCACGACATCATAAATCTGAGCGCCCTGTGCTTGTTGACTCAACAATAAGAAAAGAGCCGCTGCGATGTCGTCTCGATGCACCTGATTAACGAAGCGATCATTTTCCGGATCAATCATCGCCGAGCCGTTCAGAAATCTCTTCAACAGAGCAGACCGTCCCGGTCCATAGATTCCAGCGAGCCGCGAGACGATGCCGCCGGCGGCGAGCACCAACCTTTCTGTTTCAAGCAATATTCGGCTCGTCTCGCGCATTGGCTCTGTCTCGCTTTCTTCGGTGACCCATGAGCCATGGTGTTGGGCGTAAACGCTCGTGCTGCTCGTGAAGAGGAGTTTTGATCCCCGAAACGTTTCGAGCAGATTGCGCGCGCCATCGCGATAAACTTTACGATACATTTGGGCGTCGCCGCCGCTCGAACTGGCGCAGAGCACCAGCGCGTCAAACATTCCTGCACATTCAGCAACCTGATCCGCTTGTGAGACATCGACTACGCGTACGGGATACGGCTTTGCTGATAAGTTCGCTGCAGATTCCGCCGAACGAGTCCAGCCTTCTACTGCCCAGCCGGCAGTATGGAGTAAATCGGCCGCCGCTTGGCCAACATAACCACATCCAGCGATCAAAATCCGCGGCATGACGGTGTAGGGTCCGCTGTCCTCAGCGAAGAATCCAACGCGCGATTCCGGCCATGCCGGCTGCGCTGAGGACAGCGCACACTACAGCAGTTGCCGAGCTATTAGAATTATGCAGATGCGATTTCAATCTCTTCAAAGATGTTTTTCTGAACAGCGCGGACTTGTTTGAGACGAATAAGCTCCAGAAGCGCGAGAAACGTTACAACTACTTCCAGACGCAACACGACAGCCCCAAACAAATCAGAGAAACGGACGGGAGCGCCAGTCGCAACACGCTGCACAATTGCGTCAATCTTCTCCGAAACGCTAAAACGCTCGCTAGGAATTTCCTGTATGTCCTGTCGCGCTTCGATCCTCTTGATCACTGTTTGGAAAGCGTTAATGAGTTGGAAAATTCCGACTTCGCCCAGGCGAAGCGGTTCCGGGCCGACTGAGGATGAGCCAGCGTCTCGCGCGAAAATTCTTTCTTGTTTCAGCTGGCGCAGATGCAATTCGGCTGCGGCTTCTTTGAACTTTTTGTACTCGATCAGTTGCCGGATTAATTCCCACCGGGGATCGTCTTCTTCGGCATCTTCCTCGGGTGGCTGCTGGTCGACGGGCAAAAGGCTGCGGCTTTTCAGATAAATCAGGTTCGCCGCCATCACCACAAATTCACCGGCTAACTCGATATTCAGTTCTTTGAAAGCTTGAAGATATTCCAGGTACTGGCCGGTGATGCGCTCAAGCGAAATATCGTAGATGTCGATCTCGTCCTGCTTGATCAGGTAAAGGAGCAGGTCGAGCGGCCCTTCAAAAACGTCCAACTTGACCTTGTAATCGGCTTCCATGTGTCGCGGCCGATCTTATGCAACCGCAAGTCAAAGTAAATCGCGGTAAGAGCCAGTTCCCGGACA
>Ga0306920_100013753_pt1 | contig 11033 bp, 9 predicted proteins | sample flu12Cox44000170_FD_204666 | JGI IMG/M metagenome (GOLD analysis project Ga0306920, IMG submission 204666) | Lab enrichment of tropical soil microbial communities from Luquillo Experimental Forest, Puerto Rico - flux4day.12C.oxic.44.000.170 (v2)... | ecosystem: Environmental > Terrestrial >...
CTGCGCGGTCGAGCCGCTGATGGCGGCCAGCGAACTGCCCGGGATCTACAAGGTGCCGGCCTACCGGGCCCGCGGCCGGGGCATCGCGACGCACAAGGCGCCCACCGCGCCGTACCGGGGCGTGTCCCGGCCGCAGATTGTGCTGGTGATGGAGCGCCTGATGGAGAAGGCTGCGGCCGAACTCGGCCTCGACCCGCTCGACACCCGCAGGCGGAACATGATCGGCCCTGGCGAGTTCCCTTACGCCGGAGTCAACGGGATCAGCTACGACGAGGGCAGCTACCGCGAGTCCCTGGACCTGGCCGAGCAGCGGGTGGCGCAAGCCGGCTGGCTTGCCGAGCGGGACCGGCTGCGGGCCGACGGTCTGCGGGCCGGCATCGGGTACGCCTGTTTCTCCGAGCGCACCGCCTACGGCACCCCGACGATGTCACTGCGGCGGATGCGGATGACCCCCGGCTACGACACCGCCTCGGTGCGGATGGATCCCACCGGCGAGGTCATCGTCACCACCGGGACCTGTGCGCACGGCCAGGGGCACGAGACCACGTTCGCGCAGATCGTGGCCGACCGGCTGGGCGTGCACCCGGACCATGTGCGGCTCCGCCAGGGCGACACCGACCTGGCCTCCTACGGCTGGGGAACGTTCGCCAGCCGGTCCGTGGTGATCGGCGGCGGCGCGGCGGCGCGAGCCGCGGAACAGGTTGCTGACCAGCTCCGCGCGGCAGCCGGGCATCTGCTCGAGGCCAGTGCCGCCGATGTGGAACTGCACGGCGGCATGGCCCGGATTCGGGGTGACGCCCGCGCGGCGGTGCCGCTGGCCGAGATCGCCCGGCTGGTCCACTTCCAGACGCATGCCCTGCCGGAGGAGGTCCGTTACGGCCTGGAGGCCCGGGCCTCCTATGACCCGCCGGGCACCTTCTCCAACGCCTGCCACGCCGCCCTGGTCGCCATCGACCCGGGCACCGGCCAGGTCAGCGTGCTGCGCTACCTGGTCGTGGAGGACTGCGGGGTGGTCATCAACCCGCTCATCGTGGACGGCCAGGTGCTGGGCGGGGTCACCCAGGGCGTGGCCGCCGCCCTGTACGAGCGGATCTGCTACGACGCCGAGGGGCAGCCGGTCAGCACGACGCTGATGGACTACCTCGTGCCCACCGCGGCGGAGATGTGCCCGGTCGAGGTGATCCACCTGCAGACCCCCTCGGCCTTCAGCGAGAGCGGCGCCAAGGGCATGGGCGAGGGCGGCATGATCGGCGCTCCCGCAACCGTGCTCAACGCGGTCAACGACGCGCTCGCCGGTGCCGGGGCGGGCTTCGACCACATCCCCGTGCTGCCGGAGGAGGTCTGCGCCGCGCTGGCCGCCGCCGGTACCGGGCCGGCCGGTGCCGGGCCCGATGGCGCGGGCGGCGCGGCGGGCGGTGGCGCGCCGGCCGGACGGGACGCCGGGACGACCGGGGAGGATGCGTGACGGACAGGCATCAGGTGCGGCTGCGGGTCAACGGCACCGAGCATGAACTGCTGGTCGAGGCCCGGCGGACACTTGCCGACATGCTGCGCCACGACCTTGGCTACACCGGCACCAACGTCGGCTGCGAGCACGGCATCTGCGGGGCATGCACGGTGCGGCTGGACGGCGCGCCGGTGCGCTCCTGCCTGGTCTTCGGCGTGCAGGCCGACGGCGCCGAGGTCCGCACGGTCGAGGGCCTGGCCGACGGCGACGACCTTTCCGACCTGCAGCAGGCGTTCCGCGACCACCATGCGCTGCAATGCGGGTTCTGCACGCCGGGCTTCCTCATGCTCGCCGAGGCATATCTAGCCGAACGAGGGCTCGTGCCGCCTGCCCCTCCGCACGGACACCCGCCGCCCGGGGCGGATGAGGAGCCGACGGAGGCGGAGATCCGGGAACTCGCCGCGTCCAACCTGTGCCGCTGCACCGGCTACCAGGGCATCGTCGCGGCGATGCTGGCCACCGCCCGGTCCCGCCACGCCGCGGCGCGCCGGGACCCGGGACCGGCGCGATGACCGGGATCCGCCGATGGCCGTGATCGGCACCGCGGTGCCGCGCAAGGAGGACCCCCGGCTGCTGCGCGGCCGGGGCGCCTTCACCGACGGCTTCCACGCCCGCGGCGAGCTGTGGGCCAGGATCGTCCGCTCCCCGGTGGCGCACGGCACGGTGCGCACGGTCGATGTGACCAGGGCCCGGCAGGCCCGCGGGGTGGCGGCCGCGGTGACCGCGGCGGAGCTTCCGCCGGGGCTGGCCATCCCGATCCGGCTGGCGCTGCGCGGCCTGCCGCTCACCGACTACCTGCAACCGGTGCTGGCCGCCGGCGTGGTGCGCTACGTCGGCGAACCGCTGGCCGTGGTGGTCGCCGGGGACGCCTATGCGGCCGAGGACGCCGCCGAATTGGTGGACCTGGACATCGAGCCGCTGCCGGCGGTGCTGGACGCGGCCGCGGCGGCCGGGGACGGCTCCCCCCGCCTGTTCCCGGCCGGCAACGTCGCAGCCGATGTGACGCTGGACTACGGGGACCCCGAAGCCGCCTTCGCCCGCGCGGCGCACGTGGCCGAGACCGAGATCGAGATCGGGCGGCACACCGCAGTGCCGCTGGAACCGCGTGCCCTGCTCGCGGAGCCCGACCCGAGGACCGGTGGCCTGTCGATCACCGGGATGACCAAGGTGCCGGTGTTCAACCGCGACGTGCTGGCCGCCATGCTCGGCATCGACGAGACCCTGATCCACGTGCGGGCCATCGACGCCGGCGGCGGATTCGGGGTGCGTGGCGAGTTCTATCCGGAGGACTACCTGGTCCCGTGGCTGGCCAGGACGCTCGGCCGCCCGGTCAAGTGGGCCGAGGACCGGGCCGAGCACCTGGTCGCGGTGAATCACTCGCGCCAGCAGGTGCACCGGATCCGCGGTGCGTTCGACGGCAACGGCCGGATCCTCGCCCTGGCCGACGACATCCTGCACGACAACGGCGCCTACTGCCGCACGCACGGAATCACGGTCCCGGAGCTGACCGTGGCGATGCTGCCGGGCCCGTACCGGGTGCCCGCGTTCCGCGGGCGGATCCGGGTGCTGCTCACCAACAAGACCCCGTGCGGCACGTACCGGGCGCCCGGACGGTTCGAGGGCACCACGGCCCGCGAGCAGTTGCTCGACATGGCCGCCGACCAGCTCGGCATCGGCCGCGCGGAGCTGCGGCGGCGGAACCTGCTGCGGCCCGATGAGCTGCCCTGCCGCCGTCCGCTGACCACGCTGGGCACCGACGTGGTGCTGGACACCGGGGATTACCCGGCGCTGCTGGCCGCCGCCGAGGCCGAGGCCGCCCGGCTGGGGTACCAGGCGCTCGTGGCGCAGGGCCGCGAGGCCGGGCGGCGGCGCGGGCTGGGGCTCGCCGTGTTCCTGGAGAAGAGCGGCCTCGGCCCGCAGGAGACCGCCGACGTCATGGTCAGCAAGACCGGCACGGTACACGTGCACTCCGGCGGGACCTCGCTCGGGCAGGGCATCGAGACCGTGCTGGCCCAGATCGCCGCGGACGCGCTCGGCATCGGCATGGACATGGTGCGGGTGGTGAACGGGGACACGGCGCTACAGCCGTACGGGTCCGGCTCCTGGGCGTCGCGGACCACCGTGGTGGCCGGCAACGCGGTGCACGCCGCGGCCGCCGCGGTCGCCGGCCGGGCCAGGCAGCTTGCCGCCCGGATGCTGGAGGCGGCGGAGGATGACCTGGTCGCCGCCGACGGCATGATCGCGGTCCGCGGCGACCCGAGGTCGGCGGTCAGCCTCGCCCAGATCGCCGGGGCCGCGGCCCCGGCCGGCGGCCACCTGCGTCCCGGGGAGCCCGCGGGGCTGGCCGCGCGCCGCCGGTTCGACGTCACGCACATGACCTACCCCTACGGCGTGCACATCGCGGTGGCCGAGGTGGATCCGGGCACCGGCGAGGTGCGGGTGCTGCGCTACCTGGTGGCCTACGAGGTGGGCCGGGCCGTCAACCCGGTGCTGGTCGAGGGGCAACTGCGCGGCGGCGTGGCGCAGGGCATCGGCGGCTCGCTGCTGGAGGAGTTCAGCTACGACGAGACCGGGCAGCCGCAGGCGGTCACGTTCATGGATTACCGGATGCCGACCGCCGCCGAGGTCCCGCCCATCGACGTGCTGGTGACCCAGCAGGCCCGCTCCCCGGGCAACCCGCTCGGCGTGATGGGCGCGGGCGAAGGCGGCATCAGCGCGGCGGGCGCGGCCCTGGCCAGCGCCGTGCGGGACGCGCTGGGCCTGGCGGGCAGCGTCGGGCGGTTGCCGCTGACCCCGGTGCGGGTCACCGCCCTGACCGGGGCAACACCACGTCCCGAGAACCGGAGGTGACCCATGCGACCTGCACCGTTGATGCCCGCGGGCCCCGGTGACGTGGCGGCGGGGTACGTCAGCAAGACCGACCTCGTGGCCGCCCTCATCCGGGAGCTGATCATCACCGGGGAACTCGCCGCGGGCGAGCAGTTGCGCCAGCGTGACCTGGCCCACCGGTTCCACGTCAGCCAGACGCCGGTGCGCGAGGCGATGCGCCGGCTGGAGTCCGAGGGCCTGGTCGTCGGGGACACGCACCGGGGCTTCACCGTGGTGGTGCCGGACGACGGGCCCGTCGAGGAGAACTTCCAGATCCGGGCCGCCCTGGAGTCGCTGGGCGCCTCGCTGGCCGCCCGCAAGATCGGCGAGGAGGGCCTGGCCAGGCTGCAGGCGCTGAACGACCGGATGCGCGAGATGGCCGACGACGACACGCGTTATGCCGAGCTCAACCGGGAGTTCCACTTCACCGTGTACTCGTGTGCCGGAAGCCCGCTGCTGCTCACGCTGATGCGGCTGCTCTGGGCGTCACTGCACGGCGGGCCCCGGGTACAGCGCAGCCACGCCGAGTCGGCCCGGCAGCATGACGAGATCCTGGACGCGCTCCGCGCCGGGGACGCCGCCGCCGCGTCCGCCCGGACCTATCAGCACATCATGGGTGCCGCGCACTGAGAGCATGATCACTTATCATTCGAAACAGTCACTTTCGTGCCCGGTTTGCCCGGTTTGGGCGCACGGTTCCCCTGATACGTATCACGAGTTTCGGCTGGCGGGGATGGGTGGAGGCCGCAGATGCCCACGATCATGACCGGCGACGGCGTGCCGCTCCACGCGGAGAGCACCGGGACCGGGGCGCCGCTGCTGTTCATCCACGAGTTCGCGGGTGACCACCGCAGCTGGGAGCCGCAGGTGCGGTTCTTCGGCCGCGGCTACCGGTGCGTGACGTACGCGGCCCGGGGGTACCCGCCGTCCGGGGTGCCGACCGACCCGGCCGCCTACTCTCAGCAGCGGGCGGTCGAGGACGCGGTAGCCGTCCTGGACGGGCTCGGCATCGGCCGCGCTCACGTGGTCGGGCTGTCGATGGGCGGGTTCGCCGCGCTGCACCTCACGCTGCGCCACCCGGACCGGGTGATCTCGGCGGTGGTCGCGGGCGCAGGGTACGGCGCGCCACCGGAGCGGGCGGAGGCGTTCCGTGCCGAGTGCACCGCAACCGCGGCCGCGTTCGAGGCCGAGGGCGCGCAACAGGTGGCGCAGCGGTACGCGGTCGGCCCGGCGCGGGTCCAGTTCCAGAACAAGAACCCGCGCGGCTGGTCGGAGTTCGCCGCGGCGCTGGCGCAGCATTCTCCGCTCGGCTCGGCGCTGACCATGCGCGGCGTGCAGGCCGCCCGCCCATCGCTGTACGCGCTGCGAGACGAGCTTGCCGGGGTGCGCACGCCCGTGCTGCTGCTGGTGGGCGACGAGGACGAGGGCTGCCTGGAGACCGTTTTGATGCTCAAGCGGACGATCCCCGCGGCGGGGCTGGTCATCCTGCCGCAGACCGGGCACACCGCGAACCTGGAGGAGCCGGAGGAGTTCAACGCGGCCGTGGACCGGTTCCTGGCCGCCGTGGACCGCGGCGCCTGGCGCCTGCGTGACCCGCGCTCCCTGTCATCCTCCACCACCGGCATGAAGTAGCGGCGCCCGCGATCCAGGCCAGGGCCGGGCGTCGGCAGCCGCCTGTACGCTCCGGCCATGGCCAACTTCGCGGTGCGGCTGGTCCACGGCCCCGGCTGGGACCCGTCGCGCGAGATCCGGGAACAAGACGGCTGGGATGCGCACGCGGCGTACATGGATGGGCTGGTCGAGGAGGGTTTTCTCATCATCGGCGGCCCCGTCGGCGGCGGCGAGCAGACCCTGCACGCCATCGAGGCCGCCGATGAGAACCAGGTCAGGGCGCGCCTTGCCGCCGATCCGTGGGCCCAGGCCGGGCTGCTCCGGATCGGCTCGATTGAGCGCTGGGCGCTCTGGCTCGACGGCCGCCCGGCCACACCCGCGCGCTGACCGGCCTTCACCGTACTGCCTGCCTCAGCCCCGCCGGTTCGTGCCCACATCTGCCTGCCCGGGCCGCACCTGCCCGACCGGCCGGTGCCAACAGCTGCCTGCCGGCCGCACCCTTATCCGACCGGCCGGCGCCCTCATCCGCGATCATGGTGAGGAGGCGAGGAGGGCGGATGGACGGTGACACGGGCGCGGACGGCGTAAGCCTGGCTGACCGGGAGGACCTGGTCGCCTTCGCGCGCCGGATGGCCCCCGACGACCTCGCACCGGGCACGTCCGGCAATCTCAGCCTGCGGCGCGGCGGGCTGATCGCGATCACCCCGTCTGGCATGCCGTACGAGCAGATGACCCCGGCGGACATCTGCCTGGTCCGCACGTCGGACGCCGCGCTGCTGTCGGGGCCGCGGCCCTCGACGGAGACGCCCATGCACCTGGCGCTGTATCAGGCCAGCCACGCCACGGCGATCGTGCACAGCCACTCGCCATACGTGGTGGCGCTGTCCACCGTGCTGGACGAACTGCCGGCCGTGCACTACGCCATGGCCGACCTCGGCGGGACGGTGCGGGTCGCGCCCTATGCCAGGTTCGGCACGACCCAGCTCGCGACCAGCGCGGCGGCCGCGCTGGCCGGGCGAAGCGCGGTGATCCTGCGCAACCACGGCGCGCTCACCTGCGGGCCGACCCTGGCCCGCGCCTACGAGCGGGCCCGCACGCTGGAATGGCTGGCCCGGGTGTACTGGTACGCCCGGCTGGCGGGCACCCCGCAGACGCTCGGCGAAAGCGCGCTTACCGAAGTGAGCGACGCGATGCGGGCGCTGCGCTACGGCGAGATGGCCCCGGCCGGCGAGGCCATACCCTCGCCCGGGGCGGTCCCGCCGGGACCATGAGGAGGCACGCCCAGTGACTGGCACCGAACCCCTGCCCCGCGCGCACGCCGCCACGCCGGCCGGCAAGCCGCGGGCCCGGTCGCTCGGCATCCCGTTTGACGGAACGCCGGGGCCCTGGAACGCGATCACCGACGTGCCCGGCGTCGAGGTCGGCTACGCCACGATCATCGAGGGCGACTCGGTCCGAACCGGCGTGACCGGGATCCACCCGCGCGGCCCGGCCGGCGCCGCCGACCCCGTGGCGGCGGGCTTCTTCTCGCTGAACGGCAACGGGGAGATGACCGGCGTCTCCTGGATCGCGGAGTCGGGCACGTTCTCCCTCCCGGCCGCGATCACCAACACCCACGCGGTCGGCGTCGCCCATGCCGGGATCGTCGCGTGGACGGCCAAGCACCATCCGGAACTGGGCGACGAGTGGTCCCTCCCAGTCGCCGGGGAGACCTGGGACGGCTACCTCAACGACGCCCACGGGCACCACGTCACCGAGGCCACCGTCATCGATGCGCTGGAGGCGGCACGCGGCGGGCCGGTCGAGGAAGGCTCGGTGGGCGGCGGCACCGGGATGATCTGCTACGAGTTCAAGGGCGGCAACGGCACCGCGTCGCGGCGGGTGGACTACCGCGGGACCGGCTACACCGTGGGGGTGTTCCTCCAGGCCAACTTCGGCTCGCGGCCGGAGCTGACGCTGGCCGGGCAGCCGCTGGGACGGCTGCTCGCCGGCGACGGCCCGGCGGCCGCCGACGCGCCACCGGAGCCGGGCACGGCATCACCCGAGCCGGGCACGGCACCGCCCGGGGCCGGCTCGGTGATCGCCATTGTGGCCACCGACGCGCCGCTGCTCCCGCACCAGTGCTCGGCGCTGGCCCGCCGGGTCACCCACGGCATCGCGCGCACCGGGACCATCAGCTCGCATTTCTCCGGTGACCTGTTCCTCGCCTTCTCCACGGGCAACCCGGGCGGGTTCAGCGGCCATCACCCGGCACCTGACGCCGGGCCCGGCTACGACCAGCTCCGGTTCGTTCCCTGGGCGCGGATGAACCCCTTCTTCGCGGCGGTCGTGCAGGCAACCGAGGAAGCCGTCGCCAATGCCCTGGTGGCGAACGAGGACATGACCGGGCGGGACGGCCACCACGTCCCCGCGCTCCCCCGCGACCGCGTCGCCGCCCTGTTCCGCGCCGCCCGTCGCTGACCCTGCGCGCCCGCCGGCCAGCGCCCCAGCCGATCCCCGGGCCGCCGCGATAACACCCGAGGTCATTGATCTCGTCCGGCGCGGCAGGAAGATTCATGCCATCAAGCTCTACTGTGAGCTGACCAGCACCGACCTGAAGACAGCGAAGAACGTCATCGGCCACCTCTGATGACCTCCCGGGGATTCGGTTGCCCTGCTCTGAGCGCGTGTCTGGCTCACCCGAGAATCTCCTATCCGCGCCCAAAACGGGGCGGAAGGCGACAGACTGGAAACGTGCCCGGCCGATGGCCGGACACGGGCCCGCTCACGAGCGTGACGGTCGCCGGCTCCCCCATCGCGGGGGCGGGCCATGTGGGCTGGCGCAGCCGACGTGCACGGACGGAGGGGGGGTGCACCGAGGCTTGCCCCTGGCGGAGGGACCTTCTGGGGCGGTCCCTCCGCCAGGGGGTAACCCGTCGGCCAGTGTCTGCTCGCGGTAGGCCGAGGACGTGCTGGCCGGGCACGCCCGGTCCGCGCGGCGTATCTCGCGGTTGGTAGCCCCCGTCGGCCTCCGGGGGGCGTGTGGCATGCTCCGAGAAAGGACGCAGCCACGGCAATCAGGAGGCTCGATGGCGGACAAGCAGCGCATCAGCTACGTGCCCGTGGACCAGATGGACGACGAGATGCGGGCCGAGATGGAGCGGTGCGCCCGCGAGGGCACCCCGCGGCCGGAAAGCTCCGCCGTCCGGGCCCACGTCCCGGCCTGCTTCTGGTTCTTCGCCCGGTCATGGAACGACATCTTCCGCCACGGCGTGTGCGACCACCAGATCAAGGAGCTGTGCCGGGTCTACATCTCCCGCACGGTCCAGTGCGAATACTGCGGCAACCAGCGCTCGGCCGCGGCCGCGGCCAAGGGCCTCACCGAAGGCAAGTACGACGAGCTGCTGAACTTCGAGACCTCGCCCCGCTACACCGGCAGGGAGAAGGCCGCGCTCGCCTATGCCGAGGCGATCGCCTGGCACCTGCCGACCCCGGATGAGTTCTGGGACCGCATGCGGGCGCATTTCACCGAGCCGGAACTGGTCGAACTCGGGTGCTTCATCGGGCTCACGTTCGGCCAGCAGAGCTGGCTGCGAATGCTGAACATCGGGCACCACCAGGTCATGGCGGGGACGGCGGGCTCGATGGCACCGGGGTTCGAGACCCCGGAGGCGATGGCCGAGAGCCTTGCCTCGGACGACTACTGGGCCAAGCACTGACCCCGGCCGGCCCGGCGCCGGGCTACCCGCGCTTCACCGCCGCCGAGATGACCCGGCGCTGGACGGCGCTGGCGGGACTGCTGCGCGAGCGGGATTGCCAGGCGGCGCTGGTCTACGGCGCGGAACGGGCCGGGACGGCGGTGCCCTGGCTGACCGGGTGGCCGGTGACCCGGGAGGCCGCGCTGGTGGTGCCGCCCGCCGAGCCCGCGGTGCTGTTCGTCTGTTACGACAACCATGTGCCCAACGCGCGGGCGATGGCCCCGGACGTCGCTGTGCGGGCCGGGGGCAGGTCGGCCCTGGCCGCCGCGCAGGAGTGGATCCAGGGCTGGCCGCAGCGCGTTAAGAACCTGGGGGTGATCGGGGCGGTGCCGGCCCGGGCAGGCGCGGGGCTGGCGGCGGCCGCCGGGAATGTCACGTTCCTCGACGGGGACTATGTGCGGCTGCGGCTGGTGAAGTCGGCCGAGGAGGTTGACTGGCTGCGGCGCGGCGCCGCGATGAGCGACGACGCGGTGCGGGCGCTGGCCGGGGCTGTGCGCCCGGGGATGACCGAGGCCGAATGCTGCGCCATCCTGGAGAGCGGCTACATCGCGGCCGGCGGCCTCACCCACATCCACTACCTGGGGGCCACGGCGATGGCGGCTCCGTCGTTGTGCGTGCCCGCCCAGTGGCCCTCATCCCGCCGGCTGGCCGCCGGTGACGCGCTGAGCTGTGAGATCAGCGCCAGCTATCACGGGTATCCGGGGCAGGTGCTGCGGACCTTCGCCATCGCCGCGGATCCGGTGCCGCGATACCGGGACCTGCACGGGGTGGCCGACGCGGCCTTCGACGCCATGACCGCGCGGCTGGCGCCCGGGGTCACCGCCCGGGAGCTCACCGAGGCCGCGGCCGACGTCATCCTCGGTGCCGGGTACACGATCTACGACGACCTGATGCACGGGTACGGGGGCGGCTACCTGCCGCCGGTGGTGTCCCGGGCCGGCCTGGAGGCGCGGCGGGCGCCCGACTTCACCCTGGCCGCGGGCATGACCGTGGTGATCCAGCCCAACGTGATCACCCCGGATGAGCGGGCGGGCGTGCAGACCGGGGAACTCATGCTGGTCACCGAGTCGGGCTGCGAGTCGCTGCATGACTACCCGCGCGGCCTCGCCCGCGTCGGCGGCTGACGCCCGGCTGGATCCTGAGCCTGCCGGACCCGAAGCCGGCCGGACCCGGAGCCGGCCGGTCCCTGGACCCGGCCGACCGGGCCCCGCGGGCTGGCGGGGGCTGGGCCGGCCGCGCGGACCGCGCCTGGGCTATACCTGGGGTCATGGACATGGACCTGCCGATCTGTGCGACCTGCGGGGTGCAAT
>Ga0306920_100013755_pt1 | contig 11032 bp, 10 predicted proteins | sample flu12Cox44000170_FD_204666 | JGI IMG/M metagenome (GOLD analysis project Ga0306920, IMG submission 204666) | Lab enrichment of tropical soil microbial communities from Luquillo Experimental Forest, Puerto Rico - flux4day.12C.oxic.44.000.170 (v2)... | ecosystem: Environmental > Terrestrial >...
CGTCGGCTTCACGGCTGTACTCCACCGGGCGCAGCCACCCCTGCCGGTTCACGCCGATCAGGATCTGCCGATCGTAGCTCGACTGCGACATGGCGACGATCTGCTGGAAGAAGATTTCATCGAGCAGCGGATCGCTGCGGTTACGCAACGGATGCAGCGGCCTGCCGTTGACCAGCACCGGCAGTCCGAGGAACAGCTTGCGCACGGTCACGGAATCCATCTCGCTGACCGGGCTATCGGCGCGCACCACCAGGACGACCGCCTGCGAAGCAGGCCGCGCCGGTGCCACCAGGCACAGGATCAGGATCAGTGTAAGTAAGCGACGCACGACTGCCTTACAGAAATGCCGCGCTCCACTGCAGCCGGATGTCTTTGAAGTGCCCGTCCAGAGTGTTCGTGTCCGATAGCTGCACCGTGAGCGCCTGACGCTCCACGAAGTCCCAGCGCAATCCGCCGACGTTTCGCTGGCGCACCATCATCGGAAAGAGCTTGAGATAGGCCGATTGGCCCGCATCGGCCGATCCCTCCCAGCGCAGAAAGGCAGTGAGGTCATGCGGCAGGCGGCGCTCCGCCTCCACGTAGCCGACCCCAAAGTGTCCGTTGACGGTGGAAATCGGCGAGCACAGCTGCGTGTTCGCGTAGTACCAGGTCGCCAGGATCTTCCACTCGGCCGCGGCGTAGATGGCGAACGCCCCGACGAGCTTCAGATCGACGTGATCGAGTCCGGGCAGCGGCGGTTCCGCAAGTCCGATGGTGGGCAACTCATCGGTTGCCGCAAGCAGTCCGAGACCGCTCTCGGTGAACTCGCCCGGGTGCAGTGAGGCACGGGCCTGGAAGCCCACCTGGTGATGCTCGGAATCGGGGTGCAGCAGGTCGAAAGGCTCCATACCTTTCGGAGTGATGATGGGTGCAAGGCCCCCGCCAACCGCGGTGCGTAGCCGCCAGTTGCCGAAAGCCTTGTGCGCTGATTCGATGAGGAATCCGGTGAAGTGCTGCGGCAGGATGCCACCCAGGTCCTCCCATTCATCCAGAAAGGGGCGCGAGACACTCGTCTGCAGGTACTGCCCGTGATGATGGTCGTGGTTCCAGACGCTGGTCGGTTGGTGGTAGCGGCCGATCCAGATGACCGTGTCCTGGCTGGCCTGCCAGCCGAGCTGAAAGCGCTCGAGGTCGCCCTCGTGATCCGAAAGGAGATACTCGCCAAAGAGCTTGAACGCGCCATGCTGGATGGTGAACAGGGTGTCGACCTGCACGACCTGGTCGACGATCTCCGTGACCGGCGCCTGACGATCGAACGTTCCGACCGCCTGCGCACTGGGCATGAGCAGCAACTCGTAGTTCCATGGGTCGCCGCGTGCGAGCGGCGAACACAATAGGAGCCCGGCGATCAGCAGGTAGGAGACGCGCATGCGTATTTCCCGGCGAGGTAAATGAGGGAAGCCGTGCAGGCAGTCCTTGGAAGGGCCGATTGGATCGGTCGAGAACGCCTTCCCTGGGTTAACGGAGGGGATTGTTCTTGTTGTACCCACCCGACGTTAAGTACAGCATTTCCCCCACACCAAGTATATGGGGTAACACCCACCCTCTATCCGGTAACGCCACACCCCTGGCGGGGGAATCGGCGCCGCCACGCGACATATTCACCTGCCCCCCGCCAACCCGTACCATGCGAGCCGGTCGTGTCTTATCGCTTTATATAAAGAGTGCTCCGTAGCCCGGGTTCGAGACATTGGTGCAGCCGCGTGCTGGGGGCGTTGCTCGTGCTGTGCGCGTGTGCCGCGCCCGCCGGCGAGAGCCCGCCACGCGAGTACCTCGATGAGGAGACGGGGGCCACCGTCACCCTCCAGAGCGAGGCGCTAGTGTTCGCTTACTCGCGGCGCGAGCTGGCCGCGAACGCGCGCGATTACCTGACGCTGCAGGCCGCAGCGGTGAATCGCAGCGGCAAGATGAGCTATGTCCTGATCAGCTACGTCTGGTCCACCGTCGATCCGCGCATGCGCGAGGAGCCGCTGCTGAATCCCGAGCTGCTCGTACTGCAGGCCGACGATCGGCGCATCCAGTTGAATGCTCGTGGGCATACTGCGCGCGACGCCGGCATCGGTATGACGGTGGATCCGCCAACCGGGTCAAATGCTCCGCCGACCGTATACGGCACGGACCTCGCCACGCTACGGTTCATCGCCGAGTCACGCCACCTCGCGCTCGCGCTCGACACTGAGCGCAGCACACTCATCTATGACTTGTGGGAGGACCGGCGCGCGGATCTCGCCCGCTTCGTGCGCCACCTGAGCGGCGCAGATTAACTCGACACCCTTCATGGGCGGTAACTCTGTGACGTAGTTCACAGGAGCAGCGGAGGTGCTGCTGCCTGTAACACAGAGTTGATCCCTGCATTCTGTCAGCGTAGCCGAGGGCAGCTGTATCGCCGCGAGCGCGGCGCTGTGCCGCGAGGCCACGCTGGATTGCCAGGTCAACTCGAAATTCCTGCAGGATTCATCGCCGGTCTCCTGACCGGCGCCGTAACGGTGGCGCTTGCCGTGGTGTTGTTGCGCCTGCTGAGCCCGGCGCTGGCGCGCCTGCGATATCTGCTCGCCGCGGGCCTGCTGGCGGGTCTTGCCATCGCGGCAGGTGTCATGTACCTCGGGAGCGGTGGCCACTCCGGCGCCGGCGGCGCCGACTCGGCCCGGGTCAGCGCGCCGGGTAGCACGGACTCTCTCGGGCGCCCGGAGGATGCACGCGGCGCTCCGGCGGATCTTGCTGCCGCGGCTGCCACTCCCGTGAGTCGGACGAGCCCTGCGACCCCCGCCTCCGCCGCGGCCGCGACCGCCGACTCCGCCTCACCCGCATCGCCGCCCGCGGTGCCAACTCCATCAGCGCCTCCGCCCGGCGCGGTATCCACCGGCGAGCTCGAGCGCCGCGTCAGCAGCCATCCCGAGGATGCGCGTGCGTGGCTCGAGCTGGCAGAGCAGCGCCGTGCGCAGCAGGACTATGCCGGTGCACGCGCTGCGTATGCCCGGGTTGCCGGGCTGCAGGGCATGTCGGCGCAGTCCTGGGCCGACTACGCCGAAGTCCTCAGTGCGCTCGCTGGCGGCTCACTGAGCGGCGAAGCCGGCGCGGCGATCGACAGTGCTCTGCGCCTGGACGCCTGGAATCCCAAGGCCATGTCGCTCAAGGCGAGCCAGGCGCAGGAGCAGCACCACGAGGTCGAGGCACTCGTCTGGTGGCGGCGCCTGCGGGCCGTGCTGCCGCCAGACTCCCCCGATGGGCCGATCATCGAGGCCAAGATCGCCGAGGCGGAATCGCGGGCCCACCCGACCCCGCCCCCGCCTCCGCCGCCAACGGGGCGATGAGCTCTGCGCCCGCTTCCTCCCGCCATAGCAGCGGGAAGAGTGGATGCTCCATCGGCGCGCCGGCGGGCAGCTCCGTGGCAAGGTTGGAAAAGTCGGGCGAGGTCTGCCAGCGGCGTGGCGCGTGGCGAATATCATCGCCCAGCAGGCGGACCGAGAATACGCGCCGCCGTCGGCCGGCGAGCACGCCGCCCGCGGCGTGGAGCGTCAGCATGTGGAAGCAGACGGCGTCCCCGGGCTCGAGCTCCCAGCCGAGAATGCGATAGGCGCTGCGGTCGGAGTCGATATCCGGCAGATCACTCAGGCTCCCTTCGGGAAACCAGCGTGCCTGTGCATCGCGGAACGAGCGCGGCATCAGCCAGGGCCCCAGGTGCGAGGCGGCGACGAACTCCAGAGTCGACTCGCGGCTCACCGCATCGACCGGGATCCAGAAGCTGCAATTCTGCCGGCCCTCGATGTTGTAGTAGGGCTGGTCCTGGTGCCAGGGTGTGCGCTGCCGTGTGCCCGGCTCCTTGGTCAGCATGTGATCGTGGTAGAGCCGCGCGCTGCGACTGCGCATCAGCGCCGCCCCAACCCGCCCGAGCGCGGACTCGAATATCACGCGGCGGTAGTGTGGGTTTTCCTGCCAGCAGCAGAAGTCCTCGATGAACCAACCCGGGTCCGCGCGCTCGCTCGCCACCTTGGCGCGCGGGCTCGGATGCGCGAGGTTCTTCTCGATCCCGGCCCGCAGCCGCTCGATCTCGGCCGGCGTGAGCAGCGCGCGCAACACCACGGCGCCATCCGCCTGGAAGGCGTCGACCTGCGCGTCGGATACCAGCACGTTCATGCGTCCCCCGATCCAAAGTAGTGGATCGCGCCGCCCGTGTGCAACCGCGGCCGTGGCACGAGCCGCCCGCTACAGGCGGCTCGTGAGCGTGGCAGAGTAGAATCGCGCTATGACGAGCGACGAGCCCGCACCCTCCCGCCGGCGCGATCGGGGTCGCCCGCCACGCACGACCGGGCCGACGCTCGCTCCGCTGCCGCGCCTCACGAACCGCTTTCCGCCACTCGAGATCCTCAGCCCCGAGCAGCTCGAGCGCATCCTCGAGGCCGCGTACCGCGTGCTCGAAGAGGCGGGACTCGAGATCCGCAGCGCGGCGGCGCGCGATGTGTATCGGCGCGCGGGGGCCCTGGTCGATGAGGCGACACAGATGGTCCGCCTCGGGCGCGATCTGATCGAGGCGCAGCTGGTCCACGCACCCGAGCGCTTCGTGCTCCACGCCCGCAACCCCGCCCGCCACCTGCACGTCGGCGACAACGTCGTCAATTTCGGCCCCGTGAACGGCGCACCCAACATCCGCGATCTCGAGAGCGGGCGCCGCTACGGTGACATCGAAGCCTTCCGCAACATCCTGAAGCTCACCCACGCGCTCGGCATCCTGCACTGGCAGGGTGGGATCGTGGTGGAGCCCGTGGATGTGCCGGTGCCGATCCGGCACCTCTTCACCTACCAGGCACACATCGAGTGCGCCGACATCGTGTGGGCGGCGCGCGGGGTCGGCGGCGTGCAGGCGCAGGATGCGATCGCGCTCTCCGCCATCGAGCACGGCTGCACGGTGGAGGCACTCGCGGCGCGGCCGACACTGATGACGGTGACCAACGTCAACTCGCCCCGCCGTGTGGACGAGGAGATTCTCGAGAACATCATGACCATGGCGCGTCACGGCCAATGCGTGGTGATCACTCCATTCACGCTGATGGGCGCGATGGCGCCGGTCACCCTGGCCGGCGCGCTGGTGCAGCAGACAGCGGAATCGCTCGGCATCATCGCACTGTGCCAGCTCGTGCGCCCCGGCACCCCGTGCGTGATGGGGGGCTTCACGTCCAACGTCGACATGCGCACCGGCTCCCCGGCCTTCGGCACACCCGAGTATGTCCGCGCGGTGATCGCCGGGGCGCAGCTCGGCAGGCTTCTCAAGCTGCCGGTGCGCACGAGCGCGGTGAATGCCTCACCGGCAGTGGATGCGCAAGCCACCTACGAGACGGCGTTCTCCCTTCAGGCGGCCATCCTCAGCCACAGTCACCTCATCAACCATGCGGCGGGATGGCTCGAAGGCGGACTCTCGGCATCACTCGAGAAGATCGTGGTCGATGCCGAGCTGCTGCGGAACTGGGCCGAGATCCTCAAGCCGCTGGATTTCAGCGACGACGATCTCGCGGTGCAAGCCATCAAGGACACCGCCGCGGGCGGCCACTTCTTCGGTGCCGCGCACACGCTCGCGCGCTACCAGTCGGCCTTCTACCGGCCGCTGCTTTCGGACTGGTCGAGCTTCGAGAGCTGGACCGAAGCGGGCGCGCGCAACGCCACCGAGCGCGCGACCCTCATCTGGAAGAAGCTGCTGGCCGCGTACGAGCCACCGCCGCTCGATCCGGCCGTCCGCGAAGCGGTCGCGGAGTACGTCGTGCGCCGCCGGCGCGAGCTCGGTCACCCGGGGTGAGACGTGAGCGCACGGATCATGAACGCGCGCATGTATGCGGTCACCCCGGAGGTCGAGGCCGCCTGGCGCGCGCTGCTCGAGCACATCACTCACGAGGCGAAAGTGGCCCTCGATTACCTGCCCTACCCCGCCCCACAACCGCTCGAGAGGCTGTGGTCGCGGCCGGATCTCGGCGCGGTACTCATGTGTGGCTATCCGATCGCGCTGAAGCTCGCACCGGTCGTGTCGATCGCGGCACCCATCCCGAGGGCGAGGTGGGCCGAGGGCCGAGCGGTGTATCGCACCGACCTCATCGTCCGTGAGGATGCGCCCTACCGGACACTCGAGGACACCTTTGGCGGGCGGGCCGGCTGGACGGTTGAGCACTCGCACTCCGGCTTCAACGCGCTGCGCCATCACCTGCTGGCCTACCGCACTTCGCAACGCCCGACGCTCTACCGGGAGATGGTCGGCAACCTCGTGACCGCACGCAACGTGCTCGACAGCGTTCGTGCAGGGCGCATCGACGTCGGGCCGCTCGATGCCTACTGGCACCTGCTGATTGCCCGTCACGCACCCGAGCTCACCCGCGGCGTGCGCGTACTGACCTCGACCGAGGTGGCACCGATGCCGGCATTCGTTGCCGCGGCCGGCACTCCGGCCGAGGTGATCCGCCGGCTGCGCGGCGCTTTCCTCGCCGCCCGGGGGCAGAGTTGGTTCGATCCGCTGGCGGAGCTGCTGCTGCTCGAGGGCTTTGCCGAGGTGAGCGAGGAGTCGTACGCGCCCCTTCTGCGGTGGGAGCGCGCGGCCAAGGCGGCCGGCTTCGACCGGCCAGCCTGACCGACCTACGCGACGCGCGGGGCTTCGAGTTCGGGCGCCGGCGGTACCCGGCCGAGGGGATGCGGCAGCACGTCGTGGCGGCGAAACAGATAGCGGCGCGCCACGTCGAAGTACGTGAAGTAGACCAGCCCGCCGTTCTGCGCGATCAACCGCTCGCGCAGCAGCCGGTAGCGCGCGTTGTACTCGTACCAGGGCATGCCGGGATGCTCGTGGTGCAGCGAATGCAGATTGTTGAACAGGAACAGGGGTCCCAGGATCCACGATCCCTCGACCAGGGCGATGCGCTCGCGTACCCCCGGGCTCCACCGATGCTCCGCAAAGGCGCGGATCAACAGCAGGCCGTTGGCAGGGACCACCATGGCCACGAAGTAGATCCATAGCGGCATGCCGCACACGAGCTTCAGCCACAGGATCACCGGCACGCACCACGCGAGGTGCTCGAGCCAGATGCGGCGCACGTTCTGCTCGTTACGGATCAGCGTGCGCTTTTCGGTGTGCAGAAGCGTCTGCGCTTCATCGCGCAGAAACATCCCGATGCGCCAGAAGGAGCCGAGCACGATACGACCGGCGAGCGTCTGCTGGATCTCGTGGAGGAAGCGGCTTACGGCACTGAGCCGCGCCAGATCCTCTGGCCTCCAATAGTAGGACTCGGGATCGTCGAGGGGATCGGTGAGGCGCGGGTTGATGTGGTGTGCCCGGTGAGTGTGGAGGTAGCGGTCGTACGGCAACCACAACGACAACGGCACCATGGCGAAGAGCCGGTTGAGACGTTCCCAGCTCGTCGGGTGACCGTGCACGATCTCGTGCTGCAGGGAGCTGTGGAGCGTGATCAGAACGGCGGTGATGGGCGCTACGACCGCCAGTGGCCAGCTCGCATAGGCAAAGGTGATCGCCAGCCAGCCGACGTAGGCGACCAGTATGAGAAGCAGCGTCGGGATTTCCACCGAGACGCGCGGGCTGTGGCGAGTCACGGGCGCCCCGGGAGAGTCCCGCTCGGGCGGAGTTCCGATGGACATTCCAGAGTGATTCTAAACCAAATGTTCCCGTGGTGTCGCCGAAGCCGCCGCTTTTCGCGAAGGCGGTCTCAGTCGAGCGGCACGGCTGGGGCCAGGCGACGCTCGAGCGCCACCAGCGCGTCATAGAGCAGCACCGCCATAAGACCGGTGACGAGCCCGCCCTGGAGGATGAAGGCCGTATTGCTCGAGAGGAGTCCCGCGATGATCACCTCGCCGAGGCCCTTGGCCGCAACCGTCGAGCCAATCGTCGCCGTACCGACGCTGATGACGAGCGACAGGCGGATTCCCTCGAGAATCAGCGGCATCGCGAGCGGCAGCTCGACCCGGCGCAGCCGCTGCCCCGCGCTCATGCCCATGCCGCTCGCGGCTTCCAGCACCGCCCGCGGGCTGCTGCGGAGGCCGGCGATCGTGTTCTCGAAGATGGGCAGCAGCCCATAGGCGAAGAGCGCGATCAGCGTCGGCTTCTCGCCAAAGCCGACGAGCGGTACCGCTACCGCGAGCACGGCGACCGGTGGAAACGTCTGGCCGATGTTGACCAGCGTGCGCGACAGCGGCAGGAACTGCGCCCCCGCCGGACGTGTCACGAAGATCCCGAGACCGACGGCCACCACGGTGCTGGCGGCTGCCGCGCACAAGACCGTGGCAAGCTGCGCGAGGGCCAGCTCCAGCAGATTGCCCTGGTCGTAGATCGGCGGGGCGCCGTAGTGCGTGAGCGGCGCGAACAGCGGCGCGAAGCTCTGCGGCGAGAGCAGGAAGGTGAGCAGCAGCGCCAGAGCCGCGAGTCGCAGAAAATTCGCGAACGACATGCGTCAGGGATGGGCGCGCGCGAGGATCGCCGCCACGGTGAGTCGCCCGCACGGTGCCCCGTCTTCGCCGGATACGAGAGCCGAATCTGCCCGACGCCACAGCAACTCTGAGAGCACTTCGCGGAGCGATGCGGATGAGGCCACGCGCGGTCCGTCGGAGCTCCCCGGCAACGCTGCCTCCCCGGCGGTGGTAAGCGCCAGCAGTTTCAGGGCCCGGTCACTGAGCCCGGTCATGCGCGCCACGAACGCATCGGCCGGGTGGGTGAGAAGGGTTGCCGGACGGTCGTACTGCAGCAGTCGCCCCTGGCTCATCACCGCGATGCGATGGCCGAGACGAAACGCTTCGTCCATGTCGTGCGTCACGAATACCACGGTCGTACCGAAACGCCGCTGGATGTCGAGCAGGTCTTCCTGCGCCTTGTCGCGGATGATGGGATCGAGTGCCCCGAAAGGCTCGTCCATCAACAGCACGGCGGGCTCGGCGGCGAGCGCGCGGGCGACCCCGACGCGCTGCTGCTGGCCGCCGGAGAGCTGGTGCGGCAGGGCGCTGGCGTAGAGCGCCGGATCGAGCTGGAAGATCTCGAGCAGCTCGGTGACGCGGGCGCGGATACGCTCCTCCGGCCAGCCGAGGAGCCGCGGCACGGTGGCAACATTCTCGGCCACGGTGCGGTGGGGAAAGAGGCCGTTTCCCTGGATCGCGTAGCCGATGCGCCGGCGCAGCAGGTGCGCGGGCTCGCTACGGGTGTCGGCCCCATCGAGCAGCACCCGGCCGCTGGTCGGCTCGACCAGTCGGTTGATCATGCGCAGCAGCGTCGACTTGCCCGACCCGGAGGTGCCGACGATCACCGTGATCGAGTTGCGCTCCACATCGAAGGAAACGTCATCGACCACCGTGGTGGCGTCGTATTGCTTGGTGAGGTTCTCGATGCGGATCACGCGCGGGCCCCGGCTGATACCGAGGTGGTGCGATCGAGCGCCTCGATGAGCGCATCGAGCAGCACCGAGGCCGAGAAGGCGAGCACCACGATCGGGATTGCTCCGAGCAGCACCAGGTCGATCGCGTTCTGCCCGATCCCCTGGAAGACAAACGTTCCGAGGCCGCCGCCACCGATCAGTGCGGCGATGGTCACCATGCCGATGTTCTGCACCAGCACCACGCGGATGCCGGTCAGGATCACCGGCAGCGCGAGCGGCAGCTCGATGCGCGAGAGCACCTGGTTGTCCGTCATGCCCATGCCGAGCGCCGCCTCGACGGCCTCATGCGAAACGCGCCGCAGGCCGACGACCGTGTCGGCGACGATCGGCAGCAGCGAGTACAGGAACAGTGCCACCACCGCGGGGGCTGCGCCAATACCGCGGATGCCGAGCGCCGCCGCGGCCGGCACCCTGGCGGCGAGCGCCCCGAGCGGTGCCATGAGAATGCCGAACAGCGCGATTGCCGGAATGGTCTGGACGACATTGAGCGTGCCGAGCAGGGGCGGCCGAAGTCGCGGCACGCGGTGACAGAGGATGCCGAGCGGCAGCCCCACGATCAGCGCGGCGATGAGCGAGCCCCCGGCGAGCCACAGGTGCCTCAGCAGCTCGGCGCGGAAGCGGCCGGCATTCACGGCGTACTCACGCATCACCGAGAGGTTGTCGAAGGTCCCGATCGCGAGCGCCGCGCCGGCAATGACGAGCGTGAGCGCCAGTAGCAGCACGCGCGCGAGCGGACCGGGCCGCAGGCGCGTGATGGCGTCGGTCGCCATGAGCCCGAGGGACACGAGCAGTACCCACGAAGCGCCTCCGGGGGCGATGCGTACCACCTTGTTGCCGGGAGGGGTGAGGCCATTGGCGGCGGCGGCCACGGCGAGCGCGAGCACCACGATGCCGGCGAGCGCCGCGGCGAGGCGCCGCCGGCCATCCGCGACACCGAGCGCGACCGCGGCGTCACCGAGCAGCACGGCCTGAAAGCCGAGCGCCGCCCAGAGCGGCAGCACCTCGTGCAGCGCGCGCGGCTCGCCGGGCACGATGCGGTTTGACTTGAAGACCACGAAGGGCAGCCCGATGAGGGCCGCCGCGCCAGCGGCCGTGAGCAGGAGCCCGAGCCGGTCGACCCGCTGCCGAGGCGCGGTGATGGCCAATGCGCTCTCCAGTCGCGCCTCCTTATTTCAGCCAGCCCTTGCTCTTCAGGTAGTCGACGGCCACGGCTTCGTCGGACTCGCCGTTGATCTGCACGCGTGCGTTCAACTGCTGCAGCGTCTCGCGATCGAAGCTCTCCATCAGCGGCTTCACGATCGTGGCGATCTGTGGGTACTCCCGCAGGACGCTTTCGCGGATGATCGGCACCGGCGCATACACCGGCTGGTCGTGCCGATCGTCCTCCAGGATCCGCAGGTGGGCGGCCGCAATGCCGCCGTCGGTGCCGTACACCATGGCGGTATTGGCACCGTTGGTACCGGCGGCGGCGGCCGCGATCGTCGCCGCAGTCTCGCCGCCGGCGAGCACGATGAGCTGCGACGAGCGCAGCGTGAAGCCGTAGGTTCGCTCGAGCGATCGCAGGGTGCCGGCGTTGGCGAATTCCGCGGAGC
>Ga0306920_100013756_pt1 | contig 11032 bp, 7 predicted proteins | sample flu12Cox44000170_FD_204666 | JGI IMG/M metagenome (GOLD analysis project Ga0306920, IMG submission 204666) | Lab enrichment of tropical soil microbial communities from Luquillo Experimental Forest, Puerto Rico - flux4day.12C.oxic.44.000.170 (v2)... | ecosystem: Environmental > Terrestrial >...
CTCTCATAATGTCCTAAGGACCGGAAATGGGTTGAAAAAACAACCCCTTAGGCGCGGGGCCAAATCATCTATCAGCTGCCTTCTAGCCAAGTTAAAACGGTTTTATTGAGCGAAATTTGCATATGTCTTCGTGGTAAGCGGCCGAAGTTCTATTGACTCCGCACGAAGGATGTGGTTACACTCCGCCCAAAATGTGACGCTGGAGCGTAAGCATCTCCGGCGCCTGGCGGATGGGGGACTAGCCGAGTATAGGAGGCCAATCGAAGTGAAAGGAAACGTGAAGTGGTTCAATAATTCCAAAGGCTATGGATTCATCGGTCGCGACGACGGCCCGGACGTGTTTGTGCACTATTCGGCGATCGTGGGCGATGGGTACCGAACCCTGCAGGAGGGAGATGCCGTCGATTTTGAGATCGTTCAAGGCCCCAAGGGTCCCCAGGCTTCCAACGTCTCAAAAAACGGCGGCAATTAAGGATCTCGGGCATCAAAATTATGAAACTGGCCGGCAGTTTAGTGCCCTGCTGCCGGCCGTTTTTTTTTTTGTTGCATGGGGGGAGAAAGCAAGAGCGGGGATTGATCACACCCCCAGGCGGCAAAGAAAGCCTGTCTTGCTTGTTCTGTTGGCCTCGGCTCTGAGGCGATTACTTCCGATTGGACGAACCTTGGTGGCTCAGGCTCCACACGTATGCTGCGACCGCGGAAGCTTGGTCGGGCGTCAGCTGCGCGCCCCCCATTGCGGGCATCGGGCTGCGATATTGCTTTGGTTGCGACACACCCTCAACTATCGTTTTCTTGATTCCGGCATAGCTGCCATCGCTCGACAGCCAGTTCTTTCCCGTAAGAGCAGGACCCAAAGGCGTTCCCTGGCCGCTCTCGCCATGACACCCTGTACACGCCGCGCCGCCGACTTGACCACGATAAATGCGTTCACCGAGCGTCACCATTTCTCGCGTCGCGCCTTCCGGAACGGGTAGACCGCGCGTTGCGGCCCTACCGGCATCTGGATGCGTACCCTCTGGTGGTTGGGCCGGCCCTTCGACGATTTCACCAGCCGGGGCCGCCGCGCTGGGACAAGCGGCAACATTCCCGGCACCGGCGCCCGGCCCCCCACGATAGACAATTCGGTAGATACGCCCGCGTATATCGTCGGAAACATAGAGGGATCCGTCCGGTCCCACGGCCAGTCCAGAGGGACGATGCGCGGCTTTGGCCGGCGACTTCACCGCGCCAGCGAAACCATCCGCAAAGATCTCGCACTGACCGGATGCGTGATCGCCGGCGAGGGGCTGAAAAACCACGTTGTAGCCCCCCTGCGCATAGGGCGCCCGATTCCATGACCCGTGGAAGGCGATGAACACGCCACCGCGATAGCGCTCCGGGAACTGGGTCTTGTCGTACAGCACCATGGCGTTTGGCCCCCAGTGCGCGGGAAAAACAGCAACCGGTGCGATTTTGTTGGCGCATACGCCGATCGCTTGCCCACCGTCGCCGCCATACTCGGGCGCGAGAACCAGTTTCTGTACGAATGCGTCGTAGTAGCACTCAGGCCAGCCATAGTCTCCGTTCTGCTTCAAAAGCAGCAGCTCTTCCGCCGGCAGGGTCGCCTCTTGATCGGGCTTATAGATCTCGGGCCAATTCGTGTGCAGTTGGTCCCGCCCGTGCTGGGTCACGAACACGCGCCCGCTCGGGTCGACGGCAAAGCCTTCGGCGTTGCGGATTCCCGTGGCGAAGCGCTCCGCCGGTGAAAAGCTTTGGTTTGTCTTATTAGCGTCATACAACCAGACGCCACCACGGGTTTCAAGTTCCGTGCAAGGGTCCAGGCCCGGCGATTTAAGCGTCCGATTTTTCAGCTGGCAGGAATTAGTTGCGCTGGCGACATCGACATACATGGTCCCTTGAGCATTGATGACGAATGGATGCATCGGGTGGTCGCCGCCCAGGGGTAATCCGGAAACGATGGTGTCGGCAGGGCCACTCGGCACGATAGCTCCCGAGGGCAGTGAATAGCGCACGATGCGATCATTGCTTTCGGCGAAGATCGATCCCTTATACGTGCCGATGCCCGTGCCGCCTCTGCCGGCACTTTGGACCGTTTCTCCAAAGCGTTCAATCGCGTCGGCTTTTCCCGAGCCGCTCTTGTCTTCGAGGGCTACGAGGAAACCGCCTGCATGCGGTGTGTCGTTCCCGTAATACCTGCCCGACCAGGTGTTGGCGTACAGAACTCCGCTGGGCGAAACAACCATGTGCCGGGCGTGACCAATGCCCTCGGCAAACACGGTGGCACAAAAACCGGCAGGCAGCGTCAATCCGCTGTCATCGTTCGGGCATGCTTGGTTGGCTGCCGAGGGGTTGGATCGCTTGTGAGCCGGCGCCAGCGAACTAACCATGCAAAATGCGACGAGCACAACGAGGGCGAACAACAAAGTCTTGAACGGTTTGGATAACGGCATGGAACCCTCCCGAGAATCGACGACAGCCAAGTCACGATCTATGGTGAACGCCGAAATATACCATGCCTTGACTATCGCAACCCGCTTAGCATTCCCGCCGCCGCGACAATGTTGGCGACTGGAATTACGACCAGCGGCTGCCGATGGAAGAAGTGGTGAGTCACGAGCGCCGAGAGAGTTCAACGGGCAGGAAGAAACCAGAGAGGCCAACAGGATGCCACCGCTCATTCGGCGCGAAGTGCGAGGAGGGGGTCGATCGAGGAGGCTTTGCGAGCGGGGAGGTAGCCGGCAAAAAAGGCTACCGCGAGAAGCAATAGACACGCCGTCACAATGGTCGGGATGTCGCGGGGAGAGAGTCCGAAAAGCATGCTGGCGATGAGCTGGCTCGCGGCGAGTCCCGAAGGAATGCCGATAGCAATTCCGAACAGCGTTAGCACAAGCGTTTCACGCAAAACCATCCAAAGCACGGTTTCCCGCTGCGCTCCGAGCGCGACACGAACACCGATTTCGCGAGTGCGACGCGTGACGCCGTAGGACATCAATCCGTAAAGACCGATCGCAGCGAGCAAGAGAGCAAGAGCGGCAAAGGAACCGGAGAGGAGGGCGATGACGCGTTCGTTCACAAGCACGCGGCTCATCATTTGGCCGACCGTGGCCGTGCGAAGCGGGTATTCACGGCCAAGAGACTCGATCGCAAGACCGACGGCCCTGGACACCGCTTTCGTGTCGCTGTTGGCGCGCACATAAAGGTTGCCCCATAGAGCCTGCGGATCCTGAAGGTAAGAGAAGTAAACAACGGGCGGGGCAGCTTCGCGAGGGTCCACCACCCTGGCATTGCTGGCGACTCCCACGATTTCGAGATTCTGGAATTGCGGCATAAAGCCGAAGCGAATGTGCTTTCCAATAGCATCTCCGTTGGCGAACAGGCGCTCGGAGAAACTCCGGCTGACGATGACCAGGCGAGGATGCCGGTCATCATCGGTCGTTCCAAAGTCACGACCGGCAACCAACCGGATGCCCAGCGTTCCGAAGAAACCGGGCCCGATGTCCACCCCGTTCGCCATGATGCGGGCGCCGGTGTTTGCATCTTCCGACATGGGCGAAGCCGTTTCGCGCCAGGGCTCGGGGTCAGGGATGGAGATGCCTGCAAAGCCCACCGAATGCACTCCCGCAATATTGGAGATCTGTTCGATGAGTTGTCTGTGGTAGCTGTTCATATCCTGGTTTTGGTAGCCGCCGGGTTTGGCATTGAGAATGACTTCGAGCAGATCGTCTTGGTCGAAACCCAGATCGAGAGAGCGCAGTCTTTGGAAGGTGCGAACCAAAAGGCCCGCGCCCAACAATAAGACCAGGGACAGAGCCACCTGCGCGATGATCAGCGTCTTGCCCAATTTGCCAACGCCGCCGGTCAAACTTCTCGAACCTTGCTGCAGGACGATGGCTGGGTCTTGACGTGAGGAGTGCCAAATCGGTGCAAGGCCAAAGAGAAGGCCGGCAAACACGCCAACAAATAAGGCGATGGAAACAACGCGCAAATCAGGCCGCAAATCCAACGAGACGGTCCCCTCGGTCATAAGCACCACCAGCGAGCGGCTTCCCCAGTAGGAGAGAACGAGACCGAGGAGAGCACCACCGAGGGAAAGCATCAGGCTCTCAGTGAGTACTTGGACGGCGAGTGCCCGGCGGCTGGCGCCAATGGCCACACGCACGCTCATCTCCTGGCTGCGAGCAGCAGCACGGGCCAGCATGAGATTCGCGAGATTCACGCACGCAACGAGCAGAATCAAGCCAACAATGCCGGCAAGAACGTAGAGGGGACGAGAGAATTGCGCGCGTAAATCCCTCGCAAAGCCTGTTCGAACGGGCGAGACGTCCAAAGTCATCGCAAGGAACGTTTGGCGGCGCAGGCCGGGAGTTTCTGTGGAAGCGGTGGCCAAGAGAACCTCAGGCCAAAAGGATTGGAGTTGACCGCGAGCCTGATCGATCGTAACGCCGTCCTTCAGGCGACCCGTAATGCGGATCCACAGCTTGGATCGGTCGTCAAGAGTAAAAGCAGTACCCTCTCCGTGGAGAGACGGATACGCCGTGAGCGGTATGGTGACGTCGGGTGGCTCGCCGGGAGTCAGACCGGTAAACCACTTTCCGGTGATACCAACGATGGTGAAAGGCTGGCCTTCGACACGAACTTGCTTTCCAACAGCATCTCGCGCGCCGCCGAAATGCCTCTGCCAGAACTCGTAGCCAATCACGGCTACGTGGGAAGTTGAGCCAGCGTGAGGAGTTACGTCTTCCAAAGTGAGCAAGCGGCCGGAGAGGGGGGTGACGCCAAGTTCCGAATAAAAATTGCTGGTGACCGCAAGGACGTTGCTGCGCTCGAACACGCCGCCTACTTCTACATTGGAAATGGCGTACCCAGACCAGGCAACCAAACCGTTAAAGACGCGCTGTCCGAGGTCGAGTTCGCGGAACATGGGGTAGGAGAAGGGGATTTTGTCGCCGTGGCGGACGACCGAGAGCTCCACGAGGCGTTCGGGGTGAGGGACAGGAAGATCACGAAGCAGCAAGGCATTGATGAGCGTGAAGATAGCGACGTTTGCGCCAATGCCCAAAGCGAGCGAGAGAATTGCGACGGCGGTGAAGCCGGGATTCTTGCGCAGCGCACGCAAGAAGTACCGCAGATTTTGCCAAAGCCGGCGCATGATGCTGCCATCCAAGGTTTACGCCAGGTGAAAGGTCGTTTTCAAGTGGGAGAGACCTGAGGGAAAGAACAAGTGGCAACTGTCCCCTCGAAGCCCGTCGTGAACGAGCGACGACGGTAGAAAACGAAAACGCGGAACCCAGAGCTCAGCTCCGGGAAGGGAAAAATGCTGGCCTGAAAGACCGGCCGCTACATCCGGGCTTATAATTGGGCGCCATGGACAACAAGCAAATCGCACGCATTCTGCGCGATACGGCGCAGCTTCTGGAAATTGATGGCGCGATTATTGGGCGCTATCGCAGTTACGAAAAGGCGGCCGAGCTGATTGACAGCTTGCCGGAATCGATCGAGCAACTGGTGAAAGAGCCCGAAAAACTCGAGGAGTTGCCGGGAATCGGCGAGCGCATGGTCGAGCATCTGCAAGAGATTGTGAAGACCGGAGACTATTCGCTGCGGAAGAAGCTGCTGAAGAAATATCCGGCCACCATTCTGGACATGCTGCAACTGCAGTCGCTCGGACCAAAGAAGGTAGCTTTCCTGTGGTCGAACTTTAAAGCGGCCACGGTCGAGGACGTGGAAAAACTCGCGAGAGAGCAAAAACTGCGGGACCTGCCGGGCTTCGGAGAAAAAAGCGAACAAAACATTTTGAAAGCCGTAGAAGTTTTCAAGAAGTCCACGGGGCGGTTTCTCATTCACGCGGCAGAAGCCGCGGCAACCTCGCTTGCGGAGCACATCAAGAAGGTCGGCAAAGCGGTGGACTCGGTCACGCCGGCGGGATCGCTCCGGCGAGGAAAGGAGACCGTCGGGGATCTGGACTTGTTGGTCACGCTGGCAGACGGATTCACGTCGCAAAAACATGTGGATGCTCTTGCCGAGCACATCCTGAAATTCCGGGACATCGATCAGAAGCTGGCGCATGGAGAGAACAAAGTCAGCTTTACGTTGACGAACGGGCTACAGGTGGATGTGCGGCTGCTGGAGAAGGAAAACTTTGGCGCGGCGCTGATGTATTTCACCGGTTCAAAAGAGCACAACGTGACGCTGCGCGGCCGCGCGAACGACATGGGACTTACACTGAATGAGTATGCGCTGGCAACGCTGAAGGGCGAAAAGCCGGTGGCCGGGCGCACGGAAGAAGAAATTTACGCGAAGCTGAAGCTGGATTACATCCCGCCGGAGTTGCGCGAAAATACCGGCGAGATCGCCGCCGCGGAACAGCACAAATTGCCACACCTGCTGACACTGAAAGACGTCAAAGGCGATTTGCAGATGCATTCCACGGCAAGCGACGGGAAAAATTCGATTGAAGAGATGGCGGAAGCGGCCCGCAAGCTGGGACACCAGTACATCGCGATTACCGATCATTCGAAGGCCGTGACGGTGGCAAACGGGCTCGACGAAAAGCGCGCCGCGGCGCACATCAAGAAGATCCACGGGCTCAGCGATGAAGAGTTGGGGATTCGCGTGCTTGCCGGCGCCGAAGTGGACATTCTCAAGGACGGCGCGCTCGATTATTCTGACGAGATTCTTTCACAGCTCGATGTGGTGGTGTGTTCGGTGCATTCCTACATGAATTTGGACCGCGCCGCGATGACCGAGCGGCTGCTGGCGGCCATCGACAATCCTTATACCCAGATCATCGCGCATCCCACGGGGCGGCTCCTGCTGCGCCGCGATCCGTTCGACTACGACATGGAAAAAGTGTTGGACGCTTGCGCGAAAAACGGCGTGGCCATGGAATGCAACTCTTATCCGGACCGGCTGGATTTGAAAGACGTGTATTTGCGAATGTGCAAGGAGCGCGGCGTGAAAGTGGTGATCTCGACAGACGCGCACACAACGAGCAATCTGTCATTCATCCGCTACGGCGTGACAATGGCCCGGCGAGGCTGGCTGGAAAAGAAAAATGTCATCAATAGCCTACCGTGCGTGGAATTTCTCGCGGCGCTGCGGCCCAAACCGGGCAGCGTTCCTACCAAGCACGCCGCAAGGGTTAATCGGTAGCACGCCTCCCGGACCCAAACAACACCTGGACGAAACAAACCTCTTTTCGGCTTCCCGGAGGTACGGTCGTTGACATCCATGAGGACCGATATAGAAAACCCACACCGGCCGCGCGGAACCCGTCAATCTACCACTCCGATGGTGTAGACGTCGGCGGCCATCGACAGCTCTCCCCGTGAGGAATCATCTGTTTTGCCGGGGCCTCAGGCCCCGCTCTAAGGGCAAGTCGACGCGATACGCAACGCTGGCTGTCGCCTCAAAGGGCAAACGCTAAGAACCGCCGCCAAGGGGAGTCGAAACGTGCTCGTGCACGACGATCCAGCCTTGCCCCCGCTTTTCGAACACCATGGTCCAGCGTCCGTCGAGATGCGAAGTTGCACCCTGCTTGGTAGTCACGTCCGCGCCAAAGGTGAACGTAGCCCATGCCAACGAGCCACGCGAGTGCACGCGCAGATCATCATTCACCTTGAGTTTGAGACTGGTGTTGGGCTCGAACAAGACTTTGGGCACGGTGGCGCGATACTCGGCCCAATCGTTGTATTTCAGGGGAGCCAGATCGAAGTAGGCGAGGTCCGGGTCTTTGGCGTAGTAGGGCTCGATCTTCGCGAGATCAAAAGTCTCCCATGAAGCCACAATCTTGGGAACGAGCTCGCGCAGCGCTTGCTCGTTTTGCTGCCCAGGCGATTGCATGGCGAGGATGAAAATAGCGGCTATGCCCGTCAAAAATGACAAAGTCCAAACCTTCCTCATAGTGGCCCTCCTTTTTTTGAGCAATCCGTCTTGGATCCCGGGTGCCAGATATTGCCGGTATGATAGGCTGCACAAGCGACTGGAGACAAGCTGAGTTCGCCTGGACCGGGGCCTTAGACAGGGAACATTTCCGGGGGATCAGACGTATCTTCTGCGAGAACGCCACACTACGCATTGCGGAGGAAATGACAAGATGAAACCTTTTGTACGCCTGCCGAGCGGGTATCGCCTGGGGTGGGCCTGCGGGGCCATTCTGGCTCTTTCCCTGGTCCTACCTCAAGTCGTCCGGGGCGAGGAATTGGCCAAGTCGTTTGCCGTGACGGGACGGCCGAGCGTGCGCGTGGAGACCAATGACGGCAGCGTGCGGGTGACGTCGGGAGATGCGAAGCAGGTCGAATTCCGAGTTGAGTATCAGGGCTATGAATTGGGCAAGACCTTGCGCGTGGATGCCCGGCAAGACGGTGACAAGGTCGAGCTTATCGCGCGTGTCACGGGACACTGGGGCATCAACCTTGGCTGGGGCCACAATCGGCGCTTGCACATTGAAGTGCGCATGCCACAACAAGGCGATCTGCAGGTGGAAACGGGCGATGGGTCGGTGGAAACCAGCGGCCTCAGCGGGACTCTGAACGTGCATACGGCCGACGGGTCGGTGAAGGCTAGTTCGCTAGAAGGTACCATTGATCTGCACACCAACGACGGAAGCATCACTGTGGACACGCTGAAGGGCGACATCCGCTTGCGCACGGGCGACGGCTCGATTGAGGCGCGCGAGTTGGACGGCAGGGTCGCAGCGGACTCTGGCGACGGGCATGTGCGGCTCGCGGGGCGCTTTGAGGCACTGAACGTAAAGACCGGCGATGGCAGCGTCGATACCAAAGTGCTCTCCGGATCCAAGATGACGGCTGACTGGACTGTGCGGACCGGCGACGGCAGTGTGGACATTTCCCTGCCAGCGGACTTTCGAGCGAACATCGATGCTACGACAGGCGACGGACACATCAGTATGGGCCTTCCGGTGACCATGGAAGGCACCTTGAGCAAGTCCGAAGTGCGGGGCAAGATGAATGGCGGGGGGCCCACTCTGACAATCCACACGGGGGATGGCTCAATCCGGCTCACCAAGACCTAGCCACATTCCAAAAGTTGGATGAAAGAGACGAGGCGGTAAGTTGAGGCCGGTACCAGTACAATAGATGCAGGAAATCTGTGTCAACTCGTGTCCTGGATTGGTGACTTCTCAGGGCCGCATCGCAATCGCAAACCACTGATAAGTAAGGCTACTAAAACTTGGCGACAGACTTGCAGTTGCTTGAGCAAGATCAGGAGAACTCCCTTGATTGTCTTCGTCTTGCTTGCCGCCATTCTGCTATTGGCTGGAGTCACCGCGGTCAGCGCGATTGATTTCACGCACGGCAAACGCCGCTAACCGCCGGACTTGAGCTCGGGGTCTTTCACGGCCTGGGCCGCGGCTTGCTACCACCTTTGCTGGCGGCGAGAACCTCCCTTCAACTTTGCAAAGTTGAACCAAGGGCGACGGGCGATGCCTACGCGGCGGCCGGCGCCGCCCTCTGTTATCCGAACGAAGAGTTCGATGAAATAGCTCGCCCCGAATTGCGATCCTACAAAGTACAATTCCCTGCCTGGCGGAGGGTCAGCTCATCATGCTGGGAACAAGGGCACGTGGACGCGGGTTATGGGTGATCGCCACGTTCAAACTGCTGAAGGCCTGCGCGCTGGTCGCACTGGGAGTTGGCGCGCTGAAGCTTCTTCACAAAGATGTGGCGACGGTGGTGGAGCATTGGATCAACGTCTTCCAGGTGGATCCGCGGAACCATTTCATCAATCTTTTGCTCACGAAGCTCTCGAATTGGGATGACCGCCGGCTGAAGGAATTAAGCCTCGGCACGTTTATTTATGCGGGAATTTTTCTTGTCGAAGGAGTTGGGCTGGCGCTACAAAAGCGCTGGGCGGAGTACTTCACGATTATCACCACATCATCGCTGTTGCCAATTGAAATCTATGAGCTGGCCAGACGGGTGAGCATTGGAAGAACCCTCGCCCTGGCGGTCAACATTGCTGTGGTCGCGTATTTGGTTTTCGAACTGAAACGCTTTCCCAAGCAACATTGATGTGCGCCCGGGAATGACCCGGGCGCAGGAACCGTTGCTTCTGGTGATCTCTGCGCCGGAAGTTGATTCGCAGAAGCCTTACTGCTGGTTCGTTTTCGCTCAAACGACCATGGCACGCCGGGCGTGCTGAGCACGTCTTTCGTTGCTGGACGAAGACTGGGTATTTAGTCTTGGAGAGGAATCGTAAGGGAGGTCTCCGCGAATGACGGGGAGAAAGAAGTGCGGCGTCCTGTGACCGGCTCCGCGCCAGACCAAGAAATGCGAAAGACGATCTCTCGGGCGCCCGGGGATGACGGCAGGGAGCAGTGGTATCGCAAGCGGCGCCCCTCCATCAGACGATTTGAGCCGGCGTCGTATCTTGGAGGGGCACGATGTATCGTGCCCCTACGAAAGAGAAGCTTACGGTAGTGTGAGGGTGCTGCCTTCGCGGACGGCGGTGGCCGTCTCCGTTCCCTGATAGCTGTACACGACGATCAACACCTTGTCATAGCCAACGGCGGGATCGCCACCAAGGTCCCCGTTGGCCACGAAGAAATTGAGCGCGCCCCCGCGAACGCGGCTTCGGAGCAACTCGGTCACGTTCACGGTTCTCCCCTGCACGCCATAGTAGGCGCGAAGAATGCGGAGACCCTGATAGTCGTCACGGTCCCGGTCGCGATCGCGGTCGCCGTAATTGCCCGGGCGGTCGTTCCCATTGTCCCGACGATCGTCAGGATCGCGGCGCACGGTGAACATGCCCGCTTCGATAAACCCGCCCTCTCGATAGTCGAATTCGCGCTCTTCGTTTCTGCGGTTTCTAGCCCAAATGCGCAGCCGCTTATCTGCGCCTACCGCAGGATCGCCACCCATGGTCTGGTTGTTCACCGCGACCCGGCCGTTCACGCCGCCGCGGCCGATCAGGTCTGTCACGATGTCGGTGACATCGTTGTGCTGGGCTTTGGTGCCGTACTCGGCCCGCATGATCGCCCAGCCGGCATCCTGGGCGCTCGTTGTCGGGC
>Ga0306920_100013757_pt1 | contig 11032 bp, 10 predicted proteins | sample flu12Cox44000170_FD_204666 | JGI IMG/M metagenome (GOLD analysis project Ga0306920, IMG submission 204666) | Lab enrichment of tropical soil microbial communities from Luquillo Experimental Forest, Puerto Rico - flux4day.12C.oxic.44.000.170 (v2)... | ecosystem: Environmental > Terrestrial >...
CCAGTCCGCCCATCAAGGCGAGGCGGGTTCCGCCGGCCGAAACCAGGTGCCTTGCGACGGTATCGATGTGCCCGGCGCCGATCCGCATGAGCTCGACCGCCACGCCATCGCCCTTGCGGGCGAAATCCACCACCATGGGGGCGAGCTTCGCCAAGTCTCGCGAAGCCGCCCGAGAGGACCAGCGCACGATGGCGTGCGGATCGGATCTGAACCTCTCGAAAAGGGCGGTGAGAAATTCGCTCCACGGGAGGCGGCCGTCATAGGCCCACAGCACCCGACGAGCCGCTTCGCTTCCGAGCCATGCCCCGCTGCCCTCATCCGAGATCACCGGACCCCAGCCCCCGATCCTCACGTGCCGCCCGCGCACCTCGCCCCAACCGATGCTGCCGGTACCGACGATGATGATGGCACCGTCACGACCCGCGTGGGCCCCCACACAAGCGGCATGCGCATCCGTGGTGACCACGACATTGCGGTAGGGGTGGCGGTGGCGCTGCGCGACTGCCCGATAGGCGGGCTCGCTCGCCCCCGCCAGCGCCAGACAGGCCACGACCCGGTTAAGATCGTGCCTGGAAAACCCCGCCTGTCGCAAGCATTGTGCCCCCGCTTCGAACACGGCCGCAAAGCTCGTCTTCATCCCGAAGCGGATGTTGGCGGGGCCGGAGAGCGCCTCCGCCAGGGTGGCCCCGCTCGGGGCGGAAAGACGCGCTCGGCATTTGGTCGCGCCGCCGTCCACCCCCAGGAGTAGAGGTTCGGCCTCGGTCAATGCCCTGTTATCCTTGCTCATCGCGCCACTACATTGGAAGCGGGAGCATGATCCCGGGGAGCATGCCCCGAACCAATGCGAATCGCCACCGTTTGGTTCAAAGGCATCAATGGAATTGATGATGAATACGGAACGGCCCAGTCCGCGCTATGCCGATATAGATCTATGGGACCCCACAGAGATCCTGGAGGGGATGATCGAGGCGCAATTCGCCGCAGTTTCGGCGGTCCGGGAAGCGCGGCCGGAGCTGGAACGTGCCGCCCTGGCGATCGCAGCGCGCATCGCCGACGAAGGTCGACTGGTCTATGCGGGCGCCGGCACCTCGGGACGACTGGCCGTGCAGGACGGCGCCGAGCTCTTGCCGACGTTCGGTTGGCCGCAAGATCGTCTGCTGCTGCTGATCGCTGGCGGCCGCGAAGCCTTGTTGCGGTCCGTCGAAGGCGCCGAGGACGATATCGAGGAGGCGGTACGCAACGTTCGGCAGAGTGAGATCAACGCCAAGGATGCGCTGATCGCGGTCGCCGCCAGCGGCACCACCCCTTTCACGCTCACCTGCATGCGAGAGGCGAAGGCGCGCGGCGCGCTGACGATTGGGCTCGCCAACAATCCCGGCACGCCGCTCGTCCTGGAGGCCGAGTACCCGATCCTGCTCGACACGGGCGCGGAGCCGATCGCCGGCTCGACGCGCATGAAGGCCGGCACGGCGCAGAGGATCGCGCTCACCCTGCTGTCGTCGCTGCTGATGATCAGGCTCGGACGTATCTATGCGGGTCTGATGGTCGACCTGCAGGCCGTCAATCAGAAGCTTTTCCGCCGCAGCGAGGAGATATTGCGGCGCTTGAGCGGTCGCAGCGCGGAAGAGATCGGCGCCGCGCTGCAAAAGGCAAACGGCAGCGTGAAGCTCGCCGCGCTGCTGCTGCGCGGCTGCGATCCCGAGCGGGCCAGCGCGCTTCTCGAGCGGACGCGCGGCAATCTGCGGGCCGCGCTCGAACTGATGGATCGGCCCACCTCGGATACGGCCTAACTCTGGTCCTCGGATGAACGGTGGCATCCAGTCGTGCCACGCCCTTTTTCAGAACCGTGATCGGCGGGACATAGCCGCCGCATCTGGCGATCAATTTGGAGGCGCGTCAAAGGACCGCGTGGGCGCGCTGCGCCTCCCCGCGGCCAAACGAGATGTTCTCACCCGGGACTTCGTAGAGCGTGATCATCACGTCGTCGGGCGACACACCGGCGGCCGCGGCGACGCGCGTGTTGATGTCCTTCAGGAGCGCAAGCCGCCTCTCCTTCGGCCTGCCTTGTATGAAGGTCACGTCGAGAATAATCAGATCGTCGGTGTAATGCAGGTCGAGGAACGAAGGCGTGTGGAGGAACCGGTTCTTAGGCATCTCGAATATGAGTTGGTAGAAGTCATCGGGCGGCACGCGAAGCGTGTTCATCAACGCGGCCTGGATGGCACCGGATACTTTGGCGATCCGCGCCTCGTCGTAGCGACCTTCGACCACGTGGATTTTGGCAAGCGGCATGGCGGGAGCTCCTTTTCACCTGGCTCGGTTATTCCGACGCGACACGGGAGCGCTCCGGATCGAAGTTGAGATAGATTGCCGGGCTGATCCGACAATCCAGCCTCGACCTGGTGGATCACGTCGTCAGCGAGCACCCCATTGCGGCAGGTTTCGATTGCCCCCAGCACCTGGCGCACTACATCCGCGGGCCCGACCTTTGGAAGATTGAGCTTACTTGACATGTCGGTATCGCCGACGTGCCCGCCCAAGACTTGCGCCCCTTGACATAGGTGCATACGCGCCTATATATGTGTGTACGCACCTTTGTCAAGGAATGAGCTGTCGACATGGCCACCGCAACACTACCGGGCACCGAGGAATGCAACTGCTTCGCCCTCCGCTCTGCTGCTCGCCAAGTGACACAGATCTACGATCAATTCCTGGCCCCAACTGGGCTGCGCGTCACCCAGTTCTCCATATTGGCGAAGCTCAGGCGCAAGGGGGCGCTGACGATCAACGAGCTTGCTGACGAGATGGCGATGGATCGCACCACGCTAGGCCGCGCCATCCAGCCGTTGGAGCGGGACGGTTTGATCAGTATCGAGCCGTCGGCATCCGATCGGCGGGCAAAGGAGCTGCAGTTGACCAGAACCGGCGAGAAGCGGTTGCAAACAGCGCTCGAGCCATGGGCGAAGGCGCAAGCACGCTTCGAGACGGAATTTGGCACCAGTCGGGCGTCTGAGCTGCGCGCCTTGTTGCGGGCGGTCGTCGGCGGCCAGCCAATTCGGTAACCGCCGACCACATGCGATTTGACCAGGACCGCGGCAAAATAGGTGCATATACTCTCATTTAGGAATGCATCATGGACGCATTGACGACATGGAGCGCGGCCGCCGAGCGGAAGGACAAGCCGCGATTGACGTTCAAACGGCTGGCCTTGCTGGGCTTGGCCAGCATGGCGGTTGTGACCGCATCCGGATATGGCTACCGTTGGTGGAATATCGGCCGCTTCATCGAGAGCACCGACGACGCCTATGTGGGCGGAAACGTCACGCCGATCTCACCGCACATTTCCGGGTTCATCGCCGAGATGCTGGTCACCGACAACCAGCGGGTCGAGGCCGGACAGCTGCTGCTGCGTCTCGACGACCGCGATGCGCGGGCCGCCGCAGACCATGCCGAAGCTATCCTCAACCAGCGCACCGCGATGCTGGCCGGTCTGCGCGCCAAATATGCGCTGCAGCAGTCGTCCATCCAGGAAGTTTCCGCGGACCTCGATGCCAAGCGAGCGCAGGCCAACTTTGCAAAGCTCGACTCCGAGCGTTATCGAACTCTTTCACTTTCGGAAGCCGGCTCCCGCCAGAACGCGGAAAAGACGGCCGCCCTGGATCAGGCGGCACGGGCCGCCGTGGCATCGACCGAGGCCGCGCTCGCGGCCGCAGGGCAGCAACTGAGCGTCCTGAGCGCCAACATCGACGAGGCCGTCGCCGCAGTCGACCAGGCACAAGCCGACCGCGAGGCCGCACGCCTCAATCTCAGCTACACCGAAATCCGTGCGCCTATTGACGGCTATGTTGGCAACCGTGCCGCGCAGGTCGGCGTCTATGTTTCGCCGGGCACTTACCTGCTGACGCTGGTCCCGGCGCGCGGCCTCTGGGTGGACGCCAATTTCAAGGAAGACCAGCTCGCCCGAATGCAGCCGGGCCAGCCGGCCACGATCGTCGCCGACACGCTGCCGGATCGTGTCTTTCACGGCCATCTTCTCAGCCTCGCGCCGGCAACGGGCGCCGTTTTCAGCGTGATCCCACCGGAAAACGCGACCGGCAACTTCACCAAGATCGTGCAACGGCTGCCAGTGCGCATCGCACTGGACGATGAAGATGCGGCGTTAGGCAGGATAAGGCCAGGCCTTTCGATGTTCGCGACCGTGGACACGCGATCGGAACGCGCAGGTCCAAATGAGTGAGTCCGCCTCCGAGAGCCTTGTCAGAAGTCTGCTTCCGTTCGTGGTGATGTGCTTCGGCGGGTTCATGGCGCTGTTGGACATCCAGATCGTGGCGTCCTCCCTGCAGGATATCGGCGGGGGCCTGTCAGCGGCCCAGGACGAGATCAGCTGGGTGCAAACGGCCTACCTTATTGCCGAGATCATCGTGATCCCGCTCTCGGGGTGGCTGACCCGGGTCTTCTCCACTCGTTGGCTCTTTACCGCATCCGCCGCCGGGTTCACCGCCACGAGCATGCTGTGCGGCCTGGCGTGGGACATCCACAGCATGATCCTCTTCCGCGCCCTGCAGGGGGCATTAGGCGCCTCGATGATCCCGATCGTGTTCACCTCGTCCTTGCACTACTTCCAGGGACCGCGCCGCGTCTATTCCGCTGCCGTGGTGGGGAGCATCGCCTCGGTCGCACCCACGCTTGGGCCGATCATCGGCGGGTGGATCACTGATACGCTGAACTGGCACTGGCTCTTCTACGTCAATTTCGTGCCCGGCCTGGCGATCACGCTGTTGGCGCCGCTCCTGGTCGACATCGATCGATCCGATGTGCGCCTGCTCAAGAAGGCCGACTATCCAGGCATCGTCCTGATGGCAATTTGTCTGGGCACCCTTGAATACGTGCTCGAGGAAGGGACGCGCTGGAATTGGTTCGACGACAGAACCATCAGGAACTGTGCCTATATCGCGGCGGTCGCCGGCATCCTGTTTGTCTGCCGAAGCCTCACCTTCGAGCGCCCGGTCGTCGACTTGCGGGCGTTGACCAATCGAAACTTCGCACTTGGTTGCCTGTTGTCCTTTGTCACCGGCATGGGAATTTTTTCCACGATCTATCTCACGCCCTTGTTCCTGGGATACGTGCGCGGGTTCAGCGCATGGCAGACCGGCATGGCCATCTTCTCGACCGGCGCGGCCTCGCTCATCGGGGTGCCGATCTACATCGCTCTCGCACGCAGATTCGACATCCGCTGGCTCATGATGCTGGGGCTTGCATCCTTCGGCTTGGCGATGTGGAGCTACAGCTTCATCACCCATGACTGGGGCGCGGACCAGCTCCTGATCCCGCAGATATTGCGGGGCCTGCCGCAGGTCTTCGCGGTCGCGCCTGCCGTCAATCTGGGGCTCGGCAGCCTGCCGCCCGAGCGACTGAAGTACGCGAGCGGCCTTTTCAACATGATGCGCAATCTCGGCGGCGCCGTCGGCATCGCGGTCTGCGGTGCCATCCTCAACGCAAGGACGAATTTCCACTTCGTCGCCATCGCCTCCAACCTCACGCCCGCGAGCCAGGCGATGACAAGGCTCGTGGATGGGATGGCGGAGCGCTATGGCACGCTTCCCGGCAGCCTCCAATCCGGGCACGTCGCCGCGATTAAGCACTTGTGGCAACTCGCCTATCGCGAAGCATCAACGCTCGCCTACGCGGATGCCTTCCGGGTCCTCTTCATCGCCTTCGCGATCGCGACCTTGCTGGTGCCGCTCCTGCGCAACGTCAAACCGGGAAGTGCCGCTCCATCGCAGGCCCGCTCAGAAGCGAATGAATGACGCGGCTAATGAGGTGGCCGCCGATAGCTGTCGCAGCGTGCGAGCCAGCCCTTCTCGCGAGATGCATCAGCGGGATTGTTGCGAATCCTGCGCTCCAGAACCTGCTTGGCGGCATTCGAGAACTCCTCGAGCGCCGGCTGACCCTCGGCACTGCCGGTCATGAGCAGCAACACCTGCTTCAATCCCCACCCTTGCGGCACGCCGCTCTGCTTGTCCGGGAAGGTCTCCGACGGCGTCACCCCCTCACCTTTGAAATTGACGTAGTCCACGATCGGGTAGAGCGTGGCGGAGGCCCTGGCGACACGCTCGAACTGGCGTTGAACGCGCTCCTTCTCCTCGACGCTGCCGACGCTCGACAGGATCTTCGGCAAAGCCTGTTGGGCGCGAAAAATCAGGAACTGCGCCTGCTCGCCGAGCGTGCTCCACAGGAATGCTCGCAGCTCGATCATTTGCGCCGAGTCGGATCTCCTTTCGAAATCGAGCCTGCTGTTCCAGGGCGATGGCGGGATGGGATGCCGGTCCAACCAATTCGGCAACCGCACTCCCCTCGCCCGAAGATATTCCAGCATCGGGGGAAAGCTCTCCTCGAACGGCGCTGAACGGCTGGCCGGAAACCAAATGAAGTGGCCGATCCCGAGCGACATGAAGTCTTCACCGTAGTTCCACACGGTCAGCGCCCGCTCGTCGCCTCCGCTCTCGTTGAGCCAGATCCGCCTGCCGACCTTGGCCGCAAGGTCCGGGGAAATTTCAAAACGCGCCGGCAAGAGGCCAAGTTCTTGAGGCAAGGCCGCTTGCGACGCGGCGGCCCAGCCGACCAGCACAATGGCCCGCAGTAACGTACGGATCTCTGTCATGTCGGTAGTGGAACGCGCCCGCGGCCGAGGATCAAGAAAATTTCTCGCAACGCGATCACCAGAACGGCTTGACCTCGAGGAGCGCGCAGGCGGCCTTGCCCGCGTCCGCGAGCACGGGCTCGAAGCGTGCATCCTCGTATCCGGTCAACAAGCCGGCCGCATAGGCACGCTTGTAGGCGACCTGCCGAGGCGCAGCTCTCCCCTCCAGGCCCGCATTCGCCCGGATGAGGCTCTCGTGCACCATGATGTCGTTGAGATCGCCGAGAGCGTTCTGCAACTCTTTGAGCTTCGCCATGAACTTCTCGCGCCGCGCGGCCGCTTTTCTTCCGGGAAACAGCGGGGCGAAGAACTCCGCCGCATAGCGCAGCCGCTTGCCGCGGATGCGCAGCTTGTGCCGTGCCTGGGGGTCGAGCTTGCGCAGCGCCTTGCCCGTCTTGCGGATCTTTCGCCAGCGCCGCGCCAGCTCCGTCGCCGCAAAAGCGGCGATCGGCGATTCGATCCGCTCGAGCAGGAGATCGTCGCGCGGTTTTGCCCATTGTCCGGTCTCGAGCCAGGCGGCGACATCGAGGAGCAGCCGGCGAAAGCGCGGCGATCGGACCGCGCCCTTGGCGCGCTCGAGGGCGCGCGCGCGCCGCTGCAACAGCTCCTGGGATATGGTGGAAACCCCCGGCAAGCGGGAGCCGCGTTGCCGAGCCGGCAGCACAACGCGCGTCACCAGGACATCGAGCTCGCGCGCGGGCGCCAGCTCGGCGGTGAGCCATCTCGCCTCACGCTTGATCGCGGCCGTTTGCGGATCGGTCAAGATATCGCCGAACAGCGATATCGCGGTGCGCAGTCGGCGCAAGCCCACCCGCATCTCATGCACGCCCTCGGGGTCGTTTGCCTGCAGGGCCGGGACATTGTTCGCGATGTGCTTCAGGCACGAGCGGCCGATCGCCCGCACGCCGTCGGCGACGCTCATATCGCGGCGAAGATCGACCGCTTCCGCCTTCGCCGGATCAAGCTCGGCCTTGTCGATGAGCTCGTAGCCGCGATCGGCCTTGCTCTTGGTGGCAAGTCGAGCCGGAAGCGCCTCGACAATGCGCGAGGCGAACTCGAACAGCGCTTCCCTGGAGCCGAGCTTGAGCTCGAGCTCGACCTCGCACAGCGGCTGCGAGCTCTTGCCGGTATCGATGCGGCCCTTGTCCAACGCCACCTCGACGGTGCCGACGTCGTTACCCACGCGGCAAGACGTGCGCTGCACCCGCGTCTCGAAGACGGGCTTCAACTGCCGGCAAAGCTTGTCGTCGAGGTAAGGCTCGAGTCCAGTGTCGCGGGCCAGGCGCAGATCCGGGCGCTCGTCTGCGATCTCGCTCTCCCATTCGTCGCGCTCGAAGAGTTCCGAGCCTCTGCAGGCCTTGATGGTCTGGACATAGCGATCCCCGATGCGGCGCACGCGAAGCATGAAGCCCTTGCGGCGGAGCTTCTGCTTGTCCGTATCGAAGTAGACCGAAACGATTCTTTCCTGTTTCGCCTCGTCCGCCAGCGCGCGCAACATCGGCAGCGTCGCGACATCAGCGACGCTTGCCGGAGGCAATTCGAGCTTCAGCTCAAGCTCTTTGGGGCTCGCCATCCGCTCACTCGCACGTTGTTACTGCGGTCAGCCGGATAACCGGTTGCGGACGCGCGCGTTCCTTTGCGCCGGCCGCGCGCGCTCAGAAGTCCGGCTTGTCGGCCCGAGGCACCAGAACGACCCAGGACGAGCCCGAGCCCTGCGTATTTTCGGCACATGCGACTTCAGGCCAGTCCCCAAGCACGGGTCGATAGGTCACGAGCCCCGACCATGGGGTGGTAAAAGTCGCCGGATCATCGACCGTGACCTCGATCTGCAATCCCGGCTTTCTCGTGTCGGGGTCGATGTCGCCCATCCCGTAAGCGTTCCTGAAAGGGCTCCCGTTGAGGAAATAATCGTGCTCGTGCTTGAGCTGGAGCTTCTGCGCCAGCGCCCCGTCGATGAGCCTATAGCGCTCGATCACGCGCATCCCGGCGCTGAAGGGCGTACCAAACCGGTCGATCATGGACAGCGGCCCGATCTTCTGGCCGATCGTGTCGACCACCAGGGTGTCGCCCTCGTAGTGGCCGACGGATTCGCCCTGCCAGGTCGGGGTCGGGTGCGCCGCGTGGGGCACATTCATGCGCACACGGCGCACCTGATGATCGCTCAGATAGAGCAGAAGCACCTCGTTCTTGCGCTGGATGATGCGCATGCCGAATTGAATGTTCAAGGTGAACGGAGTTGGCTCCGGCCAGCACTGATTGTGGGGGTTGGGGATGGGGGCGCCGCCGAGCTCTCGCTCCGCGTTCCGCTTCACGACCTCTGCGGCCTGCGGCTTCAAGATCGGATTGGTGTAGTCGCCAGCCGCGCTGAATATGCCGGTGCCGTCGCGCTTGCGCAGCTTGGTGACGACCGGACCCGGTCCCGTCGGCGGCGGCTCGAAAAGCAGGAAATTATGACCCCATGCACCCGTCAGTTCGGGAATTGGCCCGGAGCTTTGGTTGTTGCCCGCGGGGACAGGTCCAGGTGCGGGCTCGCGTCCTTGTCCGAGCGCGGGCCCGCCTGGTGCTGCCATCAACATCACCAATGAAAAAGCCCGCCACCACAGCTTCATGACGCCCACCCTCCATTGGCGGCTCGTCGAACGCGGATTTGCATGCCCCAGCATATCAGGGTATTGAACCCGTGGGGCCAGCGACGGTCGCCCCATTCCCCAGGCTCACTGGGCCCAAGCACCGTCTCCTTCGCGAGGAGGGGATCGATGGTGCGTTGCCCTGCTTATGCGTTGCGCCTGTCCTTATCGGAAAACCGGTTTCCACTTTTCCGGGACATGCGCTGAGCCCTACCCCACATCGCCGATTCCAGGGGACTTCGCGGTCTCCCCTCGAGATGGATCCCCATCCAAGCACCGTTCACTTTCGCTGTGGAGGGTGCCGTCATGAATGGCGTGGTGCTTGGACTGTTTCTGCTTGCCGCCTTTGTCGGGGGATTCGCATCCGGTCTCGCCGGATTCGCGATGGGGTTTGTCGTATCCGGAATCTGGCTGCACATCCTGAGCCCGATCGAGACTACGACGCTGATCGTCGGCTATGGCTTTTTGACCCAAGGCTACGGCGTCTGGAAGCTCCGCCATGTGCTGGTCTGGCGCAAGCTTGCGCCCTTCATCTTCGGCAGCCTGATCGGAGTTCCGCTCGGAACGCTGCTGCTCACCTACCTCAACCCGGTCTATCTGCGCAGCGGCGTGGGCGGACTGCTGCTGATCTACGCGATCCATGGCCTGGCGCAGCCGACCCTCAAGCCGGTGCCGGCAGGCGCTGTGGCCGATGCCGGCATCGGCTTCGCCAACGGGGTGCTGGCGGGCCTCACCGGCCTGCCGGGATTCGTCATCACGATCTGGTGCCAGCTGCGCGGCTGGACCAAGGACTTGCAGCGCGCGGTGTTCCAGCCGGTCATCCTCGCCGCCATCATGGTGAATGCGGTGTCGCTCGGCATCGCCGGCACCATCACGGCCCACATCCTGCAACTCTACTTGCTCGGCCTGCCCGTGATGGCGGCCGGGCTGTGGCTTGGCTTCACGCTCTATGGAAAGCTTGATGAAGCCGCATTCCGCCGGCTCATCCTGGTGCTGTTGTTGCTCGCGGGCCTCGGACTGATCGCGCTGCGAATTTGAGATCTCCGGATGCGGATCCCGATCGCGTGGATCGGGATCCGCTGCTTTCCCGGGACTCTGCTCGCATCACGCGCAGGTGCTCACCCAGCTGCCGACGACGCCGGCCGGACCCGTGTAGGGACGGCCGTTCAGGGTGCCGCCTGGATTGACGGCCGGGTTGCCCCCATAGGTCGCCACCACGCCTCTCGGGCAAGAGACCCCCGAAGGCTGCGCAATGTGCTCGTTGGGAATCGTGATCACGGTCGGATCGCCCTTCTTGGGTCCGCTGATCAGGATTTGCAGTTGCGCCGGGGTAATGCCGAGCGTGGCGGCCTCGCCCACGATCCCGCCCGCCGTCGGCGACGGCGCGGGGGAAGCCGGCTTGACCGGCGCCGGTACGGCGGCAGGCACCGACCAGGACGGATTGGCCGCGAGCTCGGCCGAGAGCGGTGCCGCCCCGCAGGCCCAACCGATGGGACATACGCTCGTCCAAGGCGATGCCGCTTCGCATTGCCGAACCTGTCTCTCCCTGCAAATTTGGAAATGCAGGGTGATTTTCGCGAAATGCAGGGTGGCGCCAAGTGCAGCCCAGCTTAAAACGAGCGAATTTCAATAGGTTGGATGGGGTCTCCCTACTCCGGGAGCAGGGAGCCGAGCGCTGTCCAGCAGGGATAGGACGTGAGGCCTT
>Ga0306920_100013758_pt1 | contig 11032 bp, 9 predicted proteins | sample flu12Cox44000170_FD_204666 | JGI IMG/M metagenome (GOLD analysis project Ga0306920, IMG submission 204666) | Lab enrichment of tropical soil microbial communities from Luquillo Experimental Forest, Puerto Rico - flux4day.12C.oxic.44.000.170 (v2)... | ecosystem: Environmental > Terrestrial >...
CGCACCGCCAGCCACGCCACCGCCGCCAGCCGTTCCCCCTCCGCCCGCGGATCCGCCCGCGCCCGCTGTTCCGCCGCCCGCGGCTCCACCGACGCCCGCCGTTCCACCGCCACCTGCGAGTCCGCCCGCGCCTCCACCCCCACCTGCTGTTCCACCGGCGCCCGCAATTCCGCCCGCAACTCCGCCGCCTGCGGTTCCGCTGCCTGCGGTTCCGCCGCCTGCCGTTCCGCCGCCGCCCGTGAGTCCCCCGGTTCCTGCCCTCCCTCCGCGGCCCGTGATCCCGGCAGTCCCCATGGTGCCTCCGCCGCTCGTCGTCGCTCCGTTCCCGCTGGAGCCTCCGACGCCCACGGTGCCTCCGCCGCCCGTCGTCGCTCCGCTCCCGCTGATCCCCGCGCCGCCTCCGGCAGCGCCCGTGGGGTCGATCCAACCATTCGGGGGCGTGCGGCCGCAGCCGCTCGCGAGCAGCGCGAAAGCCAGCATGCTCTTCCCGTGCCGCAACACCCCGTTCATCCGCTCAGCTCCCCCGGCATCATAACGCGGAGGGGGCGATCGACGGTCGACGTCCCCGGACGTCAGGCCCTGACCCGCTCGACGACGGGCGGCTCGTAAGGGGCGGCGAGCTCGCGGAACAGCTGGCGCCAGAAAGCGGGGAACCGCCGGCCCAGCACCGTCAGCGTCAGCGCGCTGGCGACCGACGCGCGCTTCGTGGCTGCGCGGAAGCGCGCGAGGTCGCGCGGCGTCGGCAGGCGGAGCAGCGCGCGCCGGAACAGCAGCGGTTCGAGCACGAGCTCGTTCAGGTTCCACTCGGTGAAGTACTGGAAGGCCCCCTCGAACAGGAGCCGGACCGACCAGGCGCGCGCGGTCTCCCGCCGTAGATCGAGGTGGCAGATGAGTCGCTCGACGTCGAACGAGAACAGGTTGCCGAGCCAGCCGCCCCGCCGGCCGACGACACGCTCGGCGTCGACCTCGCCGCAGCGGAAGCCCCGCCCCTCCCAGAACGCGACGGCCGCGTCCCAGCCGCCGCCGCGATCGGACGCCGGACCGTCGTCGAAAGCGAAGCGGACGACGAGCGACCTGCCGAACCGCACGACCTCATGATAGCCGATGGTCGATCGCGCCCAGACCCGGTCGCACCGACGGTGGTGGCGCGCTGCGCTATGAAGTGCGGCCGCCCAGCGCTTCCGTCTCAACGAAAGTGGACCCTCAGGGCACTAACTAGAGGTGGCCGACTCGCTTAAAAAGCCTCCCGACCGCCCGGACGAGGCCGCGTGGAGTGATCTCGAGCAAAACTTCTTTGCTTCCGCGCCTCCAGACGTCCCCGAGCCGCCTCCCGAGCCGCCGCGCTTCGATGATCTGCTCCCAATAGCCCCCGAGCATCCGCGGCCGCCCGCTCGCCTGCGGCGGGCGCTCGCGGCGGCCGCCGCCCGGCGCGCGGCGGTCAGGCGGATGTTCGCCAAGGGTGGCCCCCGTGTCTCTCCGGCGCTGGCGTCCGTCGGGCGGCAGGTAGCCAAGCTGGCCGTCCTCGGCCGCCGAAGCTCGAGCGTGGCGCGCGGCGCTGCGCGGGCGGCCGGGCGTGCGTCGGGGGCCATGGTCCGGGCCGCCGCCCGAACCTTGCGCAGGTCCGGGCTCGCCCTCGGAACGCTGTCCGGTGCGACGGCACGGATGCTGCGGGCCGCGAGCGGGCGCGCCGCGGCCGCCGTCGCGTCGCTCCGTCTCCCTCGTCAGGGTCTCGCGATCGCCGTCGCGCTCGTCGTGCTCGGGATAGGCCTCTCGGCGGGCGTCGTCTCCTCGCGGAACGGAGCCCACGGGAGAGGACCGGTTGCCGTGCTGGAGCCCGCAGCGGTGGCTGCCAGCGCGCGCGCGCCCGCGGCTGTCCCAGCGCCCGCGGCCCTCCCAGCGCCCGCAGCCGTCCCAGCGCCCGCGGCCCTCCCAGCGCCCGCAGCCGTCCCCGCGCCAGCGGCCGTCCCCGCGCCCGTGGCCGTCCCAGCGCCAGCGGCGGTCCCCGCGCCCGCGGCCGTCCCCGCGCCAGCGGCCGTCCCCGCGCCAGCGGCCGTCCCCGCGCCCGCGGCCGTCCCCGCGCCAGCGGCCGTCCCCGCGCCAGCGGCCGTCCCCGCGCCGGTCGAGGCCTCGCCAGCAACGCGCGCGGCCGTCGAGGTCGAGGCGCGGCCGGCCGAGACGGCGAAGCGGTCGCCGCGACATCACCGCCGGGTGGCCTACTCTTCGCAGCGCGACTTGATGACGCCGACGTTCATGCAGCCGGGCCCCGCCCCGGCCGCGCCCGCCCGCGCCAGCCAGCCGCCGCCGCCGCGCCCGATCTTCTCCCGCTGAGGGTTCAGCCGTCAGCCACCATGGCTGTCGCCTGCCATGGCGTCGAGATCGGCGGTCAGCAGGCACCGCTCCTCGCTCTTGAGGTCGAGGAGGATGGCGTCGGCCAGGACGCGCACGTCCTCGACCAGGCGGACCCGAGGCAGCGTCTCCGGCTCGAGCGCCGTGATCGCCACCGCGAGCGCCGCCCGCAGCCGCGCGTGCCCCTCCTCGATCTGCGCGCGCAGCACGGAGGCCCAGCCGATCACGTCGCCGAGCGCCGTCGGGAGCACCTCCCTCTCGAAGTCTATGTGCGCCTCGAACGCCCGGTAGAGGTCCCGCGCGTGGGCGCGCAGCGGCTCGAAGTCGAGGTCCGACTTCGTGGCCCCGTCCGCGCAGTGCATCGTCTCCATGACCAGCCCGCGCAGCTCCCCGTGATTCGAGAGGATGGCTGCGCGCGCCTCGGTCGAGGACAGCATCTCCAGTGTCGTCGTGGTCATGTCCACACCCCCTTTACCGGTTTCTTCCCCATCGTGGCGACGCGCGTGGCCCGTGTCAGCGCCGATCCGCTTCGTTTACGCAAGTTCTTCCGCGCCGAAACCCGGTTGTGGATCGGGCGAAACGGTTCGTTGACCGTCGAGCGCGGCGGGTGGTCCCGCGGGCGCGCAGGCGATAAGATCGCGGGGTGACGCCCCCGCTCACCACGCGCCTCTCCGGCTGGGGCGCCAACCTGCGCGCCGACTGCGTGCTGCGCGAGCCGGAGACGCCGGCCGAGGCGGCGGCGGCGCTCGATCACGCCGGGACCATCGCGCGCGGGCTCGGGCGCAGCTACGGGGACGCGGCGCTGAACGGTGGCGGGCAGGTGCTGGGCGTGCGCCGGCTCGATCGCTATCTCGCCTTCGACGCGGAGGCGGGGGTGCTCACCTGCGAGGCCGGCGTGACGCTCGAGCAGATCATCCGCGACTTCACGCCGGGCGGGTGGTTCCCGATGATCACGCCCGGGACCAAGTACGTCACCGTCGGCGGGTGCATCGCCAACGACGTGCACGGCAAGGCGCACCACGCGCAGGGGTGCTTCAGCGCCTGCGTCGACAACCTCACCGTGCTGCTCGCGAACGGCGACGTGGTGCGGGCGAGCCGCGACGAGAACGCGGACCTGTTCTGGGGGACGTTCGGCGGGATGGGCCTGCTCGGCGTGGTGCTGACGGCGCGCCTGCGCCTGCGGCGCATCGAGACCACCTACTTCCGGCAGAAGGCCGTCGCCGTCCCCGATCTCGACGCCATGCTGGCGGCGCTCGAGGAGAACGACCGCGCCTTCACGTACTCCGTCGCCACGCTCGACGTGACGGCCACGGGCCCGCGGCTCGGGCGCGGCGTGGTGTCGGTCGGCGAGCACGCGACGCGCGCCGAGCTGCCGCCGCGGCTCGCCGGCGCGCCCCTCCGAGTCTCGGGCCCGCCCAAGGTCGACGTCCCCTTCGAGCTGCCGGAAGTGACGCTCAACCCGCTCACCATCCGCGTGGTCAACGCCTTCATTCAGCGGCGGCTCCGCGCCGCGCCGCCGTTTGGACACTACGAGGGGTTCTTCTATCCGCTCGACATGATCGCCCACTGGAACCGCGGCTACGGGCGACGCGGTTTCGCCCAGTACCAGTTCGTGCTCCCGTTCGCCGACGGCGCGCGGCGCCTGCGCGGGATCCTTGAGGCGATCCTGTCGTCGGGCGAGCTGCCGTTTCTCAACGTGCTCAAGCGCTTCGGCAAGGAGAGCGGCGGCGTGCTGTCGTTCCCGCGCGAGGGCTACACGCTGGCCATCGACTTCCCCATCCGGGCGCGCACGGTGGAGGTGCTCCGGCGCCTCGACGCGATGGTCCTCGACGCCGGCGGCCGCGTCTACCTGGGCAAGGACTCGTACCTCGAGGCGCAGAGCTTCCGCGCCATGTACCCGGCCATCGACCGCTGGCTCGAGATCAAGGCCAAGTACGATCCCGCGGGCGTGTTCACGTCCGACCTCGCGCGCCGCGTGGGGCTCGTCCCCACGGCGCGCGCGGCCTAACCGCGCTTCGCCGCGCGCCGCCTAGGGGCGCTTCGGCGCGCGCCGCCGGCGGTGCTCGCCGTCCTCTTCCGGGGCACCACCCCGCGCGGACGAGGCGCCGGGGAGGCCGAGGCTGGGGAACCGCTTGGCGAGCGCCGCGGTGAGCTCGGCGCGGAACGTCCAGCCGAGCGCGCCGAGGACGAGCCAGACCGCGCCCAGCAAGAGCCACGGCCCGAGCCGCCGCGACGGGCGCGGGGCCGCGCGCGCGGGGCGCGAGGCCTCCCGCGGCGCGGGGGCCGCGACCGGGGCAGAGGCGACGGGCGTGGGCGCCCGCTTCGGCTCGGGCGCCGGTGCCTTGCCGTCGGCGGCGGCCTCGAAGGCGCGCGCGAAGGCGTTGATGGTCGGGAAGCGATCCTCGCGGCGCTTCGACAGCGCGCGGTCGAGCACCTGGCGCAGCTCGGGCGTGATCCGCGCGGCGTCCGCCGGCGACAGCGGGTTGGGCGCGCCGGCCACGACCTGGTTGAGGAGCGACTGCACGTCCGGCTTCCAGAACGGCAGCTGGCCCGAGAGCATCTGCCAGGCGACGCAGGCCAGCGACCACTGGTCGCTGCGGTGATCGATCCAGTCGACCTGGCCGGCCGCCTGCTCGGGCGCCATGTACTCGGGCGTGCCGAACACGGCGCGCGTGACGGTGAGCTTGGTGACCGACGACTTCAGCACCTTCGAGATGCCGAAGTCGACCACCTTTACGAACACGTCGTGCTGCGGGACCCGGGTCAAGAACACGTTGCCGGGCTTGAGGTCGCGGTGGACGACGCCCTCCGCGTGCGCGACCGCCAGTGCGGAGGCGACCTGCTTGACGATCGGCACCGCGGTGTCGATCGCCACCCGCTTGTCGCGCTCGAGGCGGCGGTCGAGGTCCTCGCCCTCGAGGTACTCCATCACCAGGTACGGCACCCCCGAGGGGGTCACGCCGAAGTCGACGACGTGGACGATGTGCGGGTGCTCGAGCGCGCTGGTCACCTTGACCTCGCGGCGGAAGCGGGCCAGCGCCTCGGGGTAGGCGACCATCTCGCGGGCCATGACCTTGACGGCGACGCGCTTGCCGGCGCCGGTGTGCGCCGCCTCGTAGATCGAGCCCATCCCCCCCGTGCCGATGAGCCGGGTGAGCCGGTAGCTCTCACCCAGGACGGTGCCGAGCGGCAGATCCATGGCCGTAGCAGTGTCGCACGCGCCGCGGGCCGTGCGACGCGGAATCTTGACCGGTAGACCGTGAATTCGAGGACGGCGTCGCGCGGCAGGTAGCAAAGCGCCCCCCGGACCGGCGGGTCCGGAGGGCGCCGCGGCCTCCGCCGCGGGCTGGTCCTGGTCCTGGTCGAGTCAAGCGCTCCCGGGCGAGCCAAGCGCCCCTGAGCGAACGAACCGGCTACTGCGCGAACGCCGCCCCGGTGTTGAGGAGGTCGTGGAGGTCGACGGGCGACAGGTAGACGCCCGACTCGGCCGAGCCGCCGAGCGCGCGAATTTCGGCGGGAAGAAGTTCGCCGTTCGGCGTTCTTTCAGGGTGACACAGCTGCTCGAGGGGGCGCCGGCGTGGGTGCCGGTGGTGGGGCGGTTCCGCCTCCACCTGTTCGAGACCGGGCTCAGCGGGCGCCCGTGGGAGTCGTCCGGAGACCTGTGTGCGATCGGCTCGGCGGAGGGGAACGATCTCCGCCTGGCCGTCCCCACCGTCTCCAGGTTTCACTGCGAGATCCGCAGCGAGATCCGCGGCGGCGGGGCCGGCGTGCGGATCGTCGACCTGGGGAGCCTCAACGGCACGTTCGTCGACGGCGTCTCGATCAAGGATGCGTTTCTGCGCAGCGGGAGCCTCATCCGCCTCGGTGGCGCGACGCTGCGGTTCGAGCTCGTCGAAGGGGGAAACCGCCTCCTGGTGTCGGAGCGGACGTCGTTCGGGAAGCTGCACGGGCTGTCGGCGCCCATGCGCGCCGCCTTCGCGCTGATGGAGAAGGCGGCCGCCAGCGACGCAACGGTGCTGCTCGAGGGCGAGACCGGCACCGGCAAGGGGCAGGCGGCCGAGGCGATCCACCGGGCGAGCGCGCGGGCCGACGGGCCCTTCGTGGTCGTCGACTGCGGGGCCATCCCCGCCAACCTGCTCGAGAGCGAGCTATTCGGGCACGAGAAGGGGGCGTTCACCGGCGCGGACGCGCGACGGCGGGGCGCGTTCGAAGAGGCGGCCGGTGGGACCATCTTCCTCGACGAGATCGGCGAGCTCCCCCTCGATCTCCAGCCCAAGCTGTTGCGGGCGCTCGAGAACCGCCAGGTGCGCGCGCTCGGGACCAGCAGCTACCGGCCCGTCGACGTCCGGATCATCGCGGCGACCAACCGCGACCTGCGAGCGGAGGTGAACCAGGCGCGGTTCCGCGCCGATCTGTTCTTCCGGCTCTCGGTGGTCCGGATCGTGATGCCGCCGCTGCGGCAGCGCCCTGAAGACCTGGAGCTGGTCGTCCGCCAGCTGCTCCGTCAGCTCGGCGCGCCCGCGGGGAGCCGGGCGCGCTTCGTCGAGCCTGCGTTCGTGTCCGGCCTGTCGCGCTCCGCCTGGCCGGGCAATGTCCGCGAGCTCCGCAACTACCTGGAGCGCTGCCTGGTGTTCGAGGAGCCGATGCCGCTCGGTGACGAGGCGCCGGAAGCGGCGCCGTGGTCGATCACGGGCCTCGTCGACCCCGGCGTGCCGTACGCCGAGGCACGCCGACGGGCGCTGGAGGGCTTCGAGGCGGCTTATGTCCGGGCGCTGCTCGACGCTCACGGCGGCCGGGTGTCGGTGGCGGCGCGGGCGACGGGGATCGATCGCGTCTACCTCTACCGGCTGATGCGGCGCCACGGCATCGCCGGCGCACGAGAGCGAAGCGAGAGCGACCTCGCCGAGGCGCTGTCATCCTCGGCGCCGATCGCTTGAACGGTGCGCCGAGCGGCGCACCGAACGGCTCGCCGGGCCGTGATCACCGTGGCCGCTCCAGCAGGCTCGACGGGCCGCGCGCGGGCCCGAAGTCGACGCTCTGGAGCTCGACGGTGACCTTGGTGATCCGCTTGAGCGGGTAGATGACGTCCGGGTGGCCGTTCTTCCAGCCGAGACTCAGGGACGGCAGCGGCGGCATGCGAAAGGCGCTGACCCGCACGAGGTAACAGGCGAGGTTGGGCTTGATGTCGGCGGCCACCGGGCGCGCTTGGCCGGCCGACTCGAACGACGCGAGCGCCACCCGATCGAGCGCCGCGTTCCCCGACGAGCGGCGCAGCGTCACGGACACCGCGTGCCCGGGCGCCACGCCGAGGCAGACCTCCGCCGTCCGCTGCTCGGCCCCGGAGGCCGCCTGCCGCTCCGCCTCGTTGTAGCCGCCGAGCACGTCGGGGCGGCGGCCGCCCACCGACGGGTCGGGCTCCTCGGGGAGATCGGTGGCGGCGTGCCGGTTCACCGCGGCCACGCGCCCGAGATAGCCGCGCCCCCACCCCTTCGCCGACTGCGCCGGGCCGAGCGGCAGGCCCTCCGCGATCCTCGTCGCCTCGGGCAGCATGCGATCGCGCGCCCCCCGGAGGTAGTCGAACAGCAACGGGTGCGCCCGCCCGCCGCGGACGTTTTCGGCTGCCGCCGCGCCCCGCTCGACGTCAGAGCGGAGCTCTCCCACCGACAGCGACCCGCGGACCGGCGGCGGGGGGGCCGGCGCCTCGCCGCCCTCTTCGGAGTTGGGAGAGGCGGTCGCCCGCTGCTTGGCCCCGTCGCGCAGGGCATCGAACGAGAGATCGACGGGCGGCGCGACCGGCGGCGTCCGCTTCGGGCCGGCTGCGGCGCCCGCCTCGGGGGACGCCGCTCCGGGCGGCTCCGAGGCCGCGCGCTCCGGCCGCGCGGGGGCCGCGCGCTCCGGGACCGCCCCGAGCTTCGGGCGACGAGCCGGGGCCGGCGTGATGACCGGCGGCGCTGGCCGGGCGAGCGCCTCGGGCGCGGGCTCGGCGAGCGAGAGCTCGATCGCGGGCGCGGGCGGCGGCGCCCGCTCCGCCGAGGGCGGCCGCGCGGGCAGCGCGCGGAACAGCAGAGCCAGCGCCGCCAGGTGGAGCAGCGCGGACGCCGCCAGCGCCTTCGATCTGCGAAGACGACGCTCCTCCGCCATGACGAGACCCTCGGCGCCCCGCTTCGACGAACGGGCCGCCCTCAATCATGGACCCGCGCCGCGCCGGGCGCGGTTGCCCGCGCGCGCGGCGTTCCACACCAACTGATCACCGCGCGCGCCGAGGGTGGCCAGCGTGCGATCGTCGGGCGGGAACGCCGGGGCGACGAGACCTTCGCGGACGAGACCTTCGTGACAGAGATCGTTGCGGCCGATCACTCGGGGCCGGTGCACTCGGCACCGACGTCGGCGGCCGGCTTGGTCACGTCGCAAGGGACCTCCGACGGCGTGGTCGGCGCGGCCGCCTCGGTCGTCTCCTGCGCCTTGCGCTCATCGGCCTCCGCGCGCTGGACGAGCCCGGTCTTGTAACCGGCGCCGCCGATCGCCTTGTACTGGTCCGCGAGCTTTGCGTAGTGCTCCGCCTCGGGCGTCATCGGCGGGGGAGCTTCCGGCGCCCTCAACGCCGCGGCGTCGGCGTCGTACTTCGCAGCGTTGGCCTCTGCCCGCTGTACGAGCCCGGTCTTGTAACCGACGCCGCCGAGGCTCTTGAGCCAATCGGCCTCGTCGCGGTACTGCTGAGCCGTTGCGTCCGCAGCGGCCGCGCTGGTCGGGTCATCCGCCGCGGCCGATTGCGCGAACGCCCGGGCTCCGAGGGGTACCGCCCCCAAGAGCAAGCTCGAGATCATGGAGAACAGACGCTTCTTGGTCGCCATGACGCGGACCTCCTTTCGGGTCGGAGCGCTCCCTTAGGCCTTTCGCTTACGAATCTGCGGCGCGACCGGACAGAGGCAAGTTCTGCGGTGGCAGCCTCGTCCGCCGCGACCTGCGCGACCTGATCGACGGCTAGTCCACCTCGACCGGGCCCGCGCCCCAGAGTCGCCGGTACCTGAAGCCGTCGCGGTCCTCGCCGGGCGCGAAGCCCATCACCGCGGCGATCTGGTCGAGGTCGCCGCGCGTGAGGAAGGTCGGGAAGAGGGGCGCGATGTCCTCGGGCACGAGCACGCCCGCGTCGCCGAACAGCGCCACCGGATCGGCGCCGGCGCGCGCCGCGGCGTCGTGGAGCACCGCGAGCACCGGGATCGCCGCGCGCAGGTCGGGCGCCTGGCGCCAGGCGAGCCCCACGGCGACGAGGCCGAGCAGCACCGCGCGCGGCTCCCGCGCCCGGACCGCGCGCGTCGCCATCCGCTCGCCGAACGCGAGCAAGGTGGGGGTGTAGGCGGGGCCGAGGCGGGCCGCGGCGCGCTCGCGCGCGGCCGGGCCGGCGGCGATGACGGCCTCGAGGAACCCGGCGAGCTCGCCGTCGCGCGCGCTGGGGATCGGCACGTCCGCGTAGCCGCGGTTGCGCGCCGACGCGAACGCGGCGATGTCGGCGTCATCCGCGCCCTGCGCGTCGTCGGGCCCGGGCGAGCCTGGAATCCGCCACGGCGGATCGAGGCGGTAGCTCCCCGCCCGGTAGAGCAGCAGGCGGTGGCCGTCCGGATCGCGCAACTCCGCCTCTCGCCAGAGCCAGGGTTTGCTCTCGGGTGCGCCGACCGCGTACCCCGCGGCCGCGAGCGCCGCGACGCGCGCGTCGAGATCCGCGCACTCGAGGTAGATCGTCGCCCCACCGACGGGCGCCCCGTCCGCCCGCTCGAGCGACAGCGTCGCCTCGCCCTCGGGCAGGCGGAGGCGCACGTAACGGAGCGCCCCGTCGTCCCCGACGTCCTTGACGATCGCGTGCAGCCCGAGCCCCTCGTAGAAGGCGAGCGACCGCGCGACGTCGGCCGCGGCGAGCGTGACGTGGTTGAGGCGCATGCGACGACAAGACTACGCGACGAGTCGAGGACGCGTCAGCTCGCTCTCGCCGCCTCCGCGGCGCGGACGTTCCGCGCCGTCACGCGCAGGTGCAGCCCCGCCGCCGCCACGCCGAGGCCGAGGCACCCGAGCCAGAGCGCGGCCGATCCGCCGCGCGCGAGGACGAGCGAGCCGATGACCGGCGCCGCGGTGCTCGAGACCCCCCAGGCGAGCTGGTAGGTCCCCTGATACGCGCCCCGCTGGTGGACGGGCGCGAGCTCTGCGACGAGCGTCGGCGACGCCGTCGAGAACCCGATCTCGCCCATCGTCCAGAGCAGCGCCGACAGGACGTACACGAGCGCCCCGCCCGCGAGCGCGGTCGCGCCGAGGCCGAGCCCGGTCAGGAGCGCGCCGGCGACGAGCCAGCGCACGGGGGCGGCGCCGCGGATGATGCGCAGCGCGAGGGGCTGCAGGACGACGATGGCCACCCCGTTGAGGCCGAGCAGCCAGCCGATCTCGGCGGTGCCGAGGCCGTGAGCGCGCATGTCGAGCGGCAGGGCGAGGATCACCTGCGCGAAAGCCACCAGCAGCACCACCTGGATCGCCACGAAGCTCATGAACCCCCGGTCGCGAAACGGCGCTGCCAGCCGCAGGCCGGGCCGCCGGGCCGCCGTCGCGCCGTCCGACGGCGCCGGCCTCGTCTCGGGCACACCGAAGAGGACGATCGCGCCGTAGCCGAGGGTCGTCGCCGCGTCGATGACGAACAGCAGGATGA
>Ga0306920_100013760_pt1 | contig 11031 bp, 12 predicted proteins | sample flu12Cox44000170_FD_204666 | JGI IMG/M metagenome (GOLD analysis project Ga0306920, IMG submission 204666) | Lab enrichment of tropical soil microbial communities from Luquillo Experimental Forest, Puerto Rico - flux4day.12C.oxic.44.000.170 (v2)... | ecosystem: Environmental > Terrestrial >...
GCTGCCGCGGACGGGCTGGCCGATGGGGACGGGCTGGCCGACCCGGACGGGCTCGGCGTCGGCGTGGGGGTGGGGGTGGGGGTGGTGGACCGGTTCGGCGCCTGCAGCAGCACCTGGCGGAACATCAGCTCTGCGGTCCGGCTGACCAGGCTGACCACTTTCTGCGCGTTCTGGCCGGGCACCGAGACGTTGATGATGTCGCTGCCCTGCTGGACGACCTGTGCCTCGGTGAAGCCGGCCCCGTTCACCCGGTTGTCCATGATCTGGATGGCCTGCTGCATCTGGGCCGAGCTGGGCGTGCCACCGCCGGGCTTGACCGCCTGCAGCGCCACCGTGGTGCCGCTGGTCAGGTCGAGGCCCAGATGGATCCTGAAGTTGCTGGACCACTTCGCCGGGCTGGCCAGGTCGCCGCCCACGATGGCCAGCAGCATGACCACGAAGACTGCGGCCAGCACGGCCAGCATCGTGCCCGGCCGGGAGGAGCTACTGCTTGGCGGAGCCAATTCTCGCCCGTCCTTCGGTTCTGCTCTGGGTGCGGCCCGCCGGCCAGCGGCGCACCTGCCTGCTTAGCTGCTGGTGGTCCCGTCGTCAGCCGAGGTCCCGGCCTCCTCGCTGCCGGCCGCGGCTGCCCCGTTGTCGCTGGGAACCACGTCCAGGATCGCCCGCCGCAGGTAGCGGACATTGACGCCGGGCGCGATCTCCAGCACCACGTCGGCATCGTCGATCTCGACCACCGTCGCGTACATGCCGGCTGTGGTGCGGACCGTCTGGCCAGGCTGGATCCGGTTCTGTGCCTGCTGGACCTGCCGCTGCCGGTTCCGCTGCGGCCTGATCATGACGAAATACATGATCCCGAACAGGACAATGATCGCGATCAGGAAGTAGTAGCTGCTGCCCGATGACTTGGTCGCGGCAGCGACGAGATGCTCGTGCCCCATTCCCGGGGGTCCCTTCCAGTTGAGGTGCTGCGCCGACACACGCGACCAGGCCATGGGGCGCGGGCCCTGGCACATCCGGTCAGGTGGCGGTCAGTTGGCCAACTGCCGAAGTGTAGCGGCGCATGGCCGGCGCACCAACAGGCTATGGCCTTTAGCGACTGATCGTGACATCCCTGCGACCAATGAGACGGGATCCGGGTTACTCGAACAGGCTGCCCGGCGCGGCCAGGCCGGCCGCGGCTTCCGGCGGTGGCAGGCCCAGGTGCTCCCAGGCGGCCGGGGTGGCCACCCGGCCCCGGGGTGTCCGGACCATCAGCCCGGCCCGGACCAGGAACGGCTCGGCCACCACTTCCACCGTCTCGGCTTCCTCCCCCACCGCCACCGCGAGGGTGGACAGCCCGACCGGGCCACCACCGAACCGGGTGGTCAGTGCCGTGAGCACGGCCCGGTCCAGCCGGTCCAGGCCCTGCTCGTCCACCTCGTACAGAGCCAGCGCCGCCCGGGCGACTTCGCGGCTGACCACGCCGTCGCAGCGGACCTCGGCGTAGTCACGCACCCGGCGCAGCAGCCGGTTGACGATCCTCGGCGTGCCGCGCGAACGCCGGGCGATCTCCTGCCCGCCGTCGTCCCGCAGCGCCACCCCGAGCAGGGCCGCCGAGCGGCGGGCGATGACCTCCAGCTCGTCCGGCTCGTAGAAGTCCAGCCGGGCGGTGAAGCCGAACCGGTCCCGCAGCGGGGCGGGCAGCAGGCCGGCCCGGGTGGTCGCACCGACCAGCGTGAACGGCGCGATGTCCAGCGGGATCGCGGTGGCACCCGGCCCCTTGCCGACGACCACGTCGACCCGGAAGTCCTCCATCGCCAGGTACAGCATCTCCTCGGCCGGGCGGGCGAGCCGGTGGATCTCGTCGATGAACACCACTTCGCCCTCGCCCAGGGTGGACAGCACCGCGGCCAGGTCCCCGGACCGCTCGATCGCGGGGCCGCTGGTGATCCGCAGCGGTGCGCCCAGCTCGGCCGCGATGATCATGGCGATGGTGGTCTTGCCGAGCCCGGGCGGACCGGACAGCAGCACGTGGTCGGGCGGCGTGCCGCGGCGCAGCGCGCCGGTGAGGACCAGCGACAGTTGCTCGCGCACCCGGGCCTGGCCGATGAAATCCGCCAGCCGCTTGGGCCGGAGCGCGCCCTCGATCGCCCGCTCGTCCGCGTCGGCGAGCGCCGAGACGAGCCGCTCCGGCTCGGCGGCGGGCAGCCCCGGCGCTGCCTGGGCGGCCGCCGGCCCGGCTGCCTGCGGGCCGGTGCCCGGGCCGGCGCCGGTCCCGGTCACACCCTGCTCAGCTTCCGCAGCGCGGACCGCAGCATGGTGGCCACATCCGCGGTGCCGTCACCGCCGTCCGCACCGCCATCAGTGGCCAGATCCGCCGCCACCGCGGCGATCGCCTGGTCGGCCTCGCGTGCCTGCCAGCCCAGGCTGACCAGCCCGGCCCGGACCTGCTCGCGCCATGGCTCGGCGCCGGGCCGCGGCGCACCCGCGGCAGGCCCGGGGGCGGCCCCGCTGCCCGGCGCGCCGAGCCGGCCAGCCAGTTCCAGCACGATGCGCTGGGCTCCCTTGCGGCCGATGCCAGGCACCTGGGTGAGCGCGGTGACATCCTCGGCGGCCACCGCGCGGCGCAGCGCATCCGGGGTGAACACGGCGAGCATGGCCAGCGCCAGCCGGGGCCCCACGCCGCTGGCGGTCTGCAGCAATTCGAAGACGTCCCGCTCATCGTCGGCGGCGAAGCCGTACAGGGTGAGTGCGTCCTCCCGGACCACCAGCGAGGTGGCGACCCGGGCCCGCTCGCCGGTCCGCAGCGTGGCCAGGGTGGCGGGCGTGCACTGGACCAGCAGGCCGACCCCGCCGACCTCGATCACCGCGCCGTCCGGCGCGATGGCGGTCACGGTGCCGGCCAGGTGGGAGATCACCGGCTGCTCCCGGCGGGCGCGGCGAACTGGGCGGCCGCGGCCGCGAGCCGGCGCTGGGTTTCCCCGCGCCACAGATGGCAGATGGCCAGCGCCAGCGCGTCGGCGGTGTCGGCCGGGCGGGGCGGATCGCCCAGCCGCAGCAGCCGCATCACCATGGCCGTGATCTGGTCCTTGCCGGCCCGGCCGCTGCCGGTCACCGACGCCTTCACCTCGCTGGGGGTGTGCAGGCCGACCGGCAGCCCGCGCCGGGCCGCGCAGACGATGGCGACCGCGCCCGCCTGTGCGGTACCCATCACCGTCCGCACGTTGTGCTGGCTGAACACGCGCTCGACCGCGACCGCGTCCGGCCGGTGCGTGTCCAGCCAGTGGTCGATACCGGCCTCCAGGGCCAGCAGCCGGGCCGCGATGTCGTCGCCCGGCGGTGTCCGCAGCACGTCGGCGGCGACCAGCCGCGGTGCCCGGCCGGGGACGCCATCAATCACCCCGAGCCCGCACCGGGTCAGTCCCGGGTCGACGCCGAGCACCCGCATGCCTCACCGTCCCGGCCGCGTTGGCGAACAAGTGTTCGGTACCGACCCTACCGGCCGGGCTACCGCCGGGCGGCGAACCGCCCCGGTGTGTCGCTGCCCGGCTGCTGGCCCGGCGGGTCAGCCGATCTTCTCCATGATCTCGTCGGAGACGGAGTAATTGGCGTAGACGTCCTGCACGTCGTCGGAATCTTCCAGCGCCTCGATCAGCCGGAACACCCGCTTGGCATGGTCCTCGTCCAGCTCCACCTCCACGGTGGGCAAGAACGCGGCCTCCGCCGACTCATACTCCAGGCCAGCCCCGGTGACCGCGGTCCGCACCGACACCAGGTCACCGGGCTCGCTGATCACCTCATACGACTCGCCCAGGTCGGTGACGTCTTCGGCACCGGCGTCCAGCACTGCCGCCAGCACGTCATCCTCGGTCACCCCGCCGGACTTGGCGACCAGTACCACGCCCTTGCGGTGGAACAGGTAGGACACCGAGCCGGGGTCGGCCATGGAGCCGCCGTTGCGGGTGAGCGCGGTCCGCACGTCCGCGGCGGCCCGGTTCCGGTTGTCGGTCAGGCACTCCACCAGCACCGCCACCCCGCCGGGGGCGTACCCCTCATAGGTGATGCTCTCGTAGGCGGCGCCGCCCGCCTCCAGCCCGGCACCGCGGCGGATCGCCCGGTCGATGTTCTCGTTCGGGACCGAGTTCTTCTTCGCCTTCTGCACCGCGTCCCACAGGGTGGGATTGCCCGCCGGGTCGCCGCCGCCGGTGCGGGCGGCCACCTCCACGTTCTTGATCAGCTTGGCGAACAGCTTGCCGCGGCGGGCGTCCACGACCGCCTTCTTGTGCTTGGTCGTCGCCCACTTGGAATGGCCACTCATGCCCGTTCCCTCACCACATCTACGAAGAGCCGGTGCACCCGCGCGTCACCCGTCAGCTCGGGGTGGAAGGAGGTGGCGAGCAGCGGCCCCTGCCGGACGGCGACGATCCTACCGGTGGCGGGCTCGGTCCCCAGGATCTCGACCTGGTCACCGGTCTGCTCCACCCACGGGGCGCGGATGAACACCGCACGGAACAGCGGCTCCGGCGGGCTGAGGCCGGCCAGCGCGATGTCGCTCTCGAACGAGTCCACCTGGCGGCCGAACGCGTTGCGGCGCACCGTCATGTCGATGCCGCCCACCGTCTCCTGCCCGTCCGCGCCGTCCAGCAGCCGGTCCGCGAGCATGATCATCCCAGCGCAGGAGCCGAACACCGGCAGGCCGCCGCTGACCCGCTTGCGCAGGGGCTCCATCAGGTCAAAGACCACCGCCAGTTTCCACATGGTGGTGGATTCGCCGCCGGGGATGACCAGGCCGTCGACGCCTTCGAGCTCGTCCGGGCGGCGCACGGCCGTGGGCCGGGCACCCACGGCGGTCAGCGCCCGCAGGTGCTCGGCGACATCCCCCTGCAGGGCGAGCACCCCGATCAGCGGGACGGGCGGGGCGGGCACGGGCGGCCTCCTGGGCGGCTGGTCTCGGCAGAGATGAGCGATGCTGCTGCAACACCGGGCTGGCCACGGCTCTTCCGGCGCGGGCGCGCGGCTGCCGGAGGGTGCCCCGGCTGCCGGCCGGCGGTCAGCCGCCGGTGCCGGTCTCCCCGCCCGGCGGCGGGCCGGCCGCGCCGCCGGCTTCCCCGGCAGGCCCGCCGGACCCGGCTGCCTCATCCACCCCGGCTGCCCCAGCCGCCCGCGCCGGCACGGCCGTGGCCAGGCCGAGGTGGTGCTCGATCACATCAAGCCGTGCGGCGATGGCGTCCAGCCGCCGGATGATCCCGGCCATGACCGTGCCCGACACCGCCATGCGCATTGCCCCGCCCCGCTCCATGGTCACCGTGGTCCCGGCCGGGACCAGTTCGGCCACCTTGGCCCGGGCCCGGTCCAGGTCCACCCCCAGATCGGCCAGCACCTGCGCGGCCACTCCCTCGCCTTCCCGGATGAGGCCGAGAAGGATGTGCTCGGTGCCGATGTGGTTGTGGCCGAGTTGCAGCGCTTCCCGCAGCGACAGCTCCAGCGCCTTCTTGGCCCGCGGCGTGAACGGGATGTGCCCGGCCTGCGCTCCCTCGCCGCGGCCGACCATCTTCAGCACCTGGTCCCGCACGCCCGGGCGGCTGATGCCGAGCCCGTCCAATGCCCGCGCGGCCACTCCCTCGTCCTCCCGGAGCAGGCCGAGCAGCAGGTGCTCGGTGCCGATGTAGCTGTGGTCGAGCTGCCTGGCTTCCTCCTGGGCGAGGACGACCACCCGCCGGGCCCGGTCGGTGAACCGTTCGAACATCTCTCGCTCCCCTTAGCCGGGGGTGGGGTGACGGTCCGCGCGGGCTCCGGGCGGGCGGGGGCCGCCGGGTGGGTTACCAGCCGCGGCCGGCGTAGTGCTGCTCGGGTGGCAGCGTGTCCAGGTTGATCCCGACCATCGGCTCACCGAGGCCGCGGGAAACCTTGGCGACCACATCCGGGTCGTCGTGGAAGGTGCAGGCCTTGACGATCGCCGCCGCCCGCCGCGCCGGGTCACCGGACTTGAAGATCCCGGACCCGACGAACAGCCCGTCGGCGCCGAGCTGCATCATCATCGCCGCGTCGGCCGGGGTGGCGATGCCGCCGGCGGTGAATAGCACCACCGGCAGCTGGCCGGCCCCGGCCACCTCGGCCACCAGCTCGAAGGGTGCCTGCAGCTCCTTGACGGTGGCGTACAGCTCGTCCTCGCGCAACGCGCCGAGCTGGCGGATGCCAGCCGAGATCTGCCGCATGTGGCGGGTGGCCTCGACCACGTTGCCGGTCCCGGCCTCCCCCTTCGACCTGATCATGGCCGCGCCCTCGGAGATCCGGCGCAGGGCCTCCCCCAGGCTGGTGGCGCCGCATACGAAGGGCACGGTGAAGCCCCACTTATCGACGTGGTGGGCCTCGTCGGCCGGGGTGAGCACTTCCGATTCGTCGATGTAGTCGACGCCGATCGCCTGCAGCACCTGGGCCTCGGCGAAGTGGCCGATCCGGCATTTGGCCATCACCGGGATGGAGACCGCGCCGATGATCGCCTCGATCATGTCGGGGTCGCTCATCCTGGCCACCCCGCCCTCGGCGCGGATGTCGGCCGGCACGCGTTCCAGCGCCATCACCGCGACCGCGCCCGCGTCCTCGGCGATCTTCGCATGCTCCGGGGTGACCACGTCCATGATCACGCCGCCTTTGAGCATGTCGGCCATGCCCCGCTTGACCCGTGCGGTCCCGGTCACCGCGGGCCCGCCGCCGGGAGCGGCACGATCGGGGTTTGCGGCGCTGGCGGCGGCACTGCTGACTGACACGGTGGACCTCTCTTGCTTGCTCGCTATGGGCTCTCCCCATGGTAGGCCGCTTCGCCGCCGGTCAGGCGGGGCATGTCGGCGCCGCCGCCTGAGCCGCCGGCCACCACCGAGTCGTCGATCTCGAAGAAGTCCGGTACCGGCGCGCCGCCGGCCAGCCGCAGCAGCCGGACCAGCCACCGGCGGCGGGCGGCCCGGGTGACCGCGACCGCGTCGTTGTAGAACCGGCGGGCCAGGAACACCTGGTGGGCGGCGGTCTCCAGCTCGGCGAGCAGCTCATCGCCCCGGCCGCGCTCGGCCACGGCGGCCCGGAAGCCGGGCTGGCCCAGCGCTGCCCGCAGCGCCCGGGTCAGGTCGCTTTCGGCCAGCTCATCCGGGGCCCCAGCGGCCCGGGCGTCGTGTGCCGCGCCGGCTACCAGCATGCTGGTGGCCGGGTCGAGCAGCCCCGATGCGGCCAGTTCCAGCGCCACCGAACTGCGCCGCACCAGCGCCGCGTCCAGTGCCGCCCGCGCCGTCTCCACCCGGGCGTGCAGCCGGTCCAGGCGGCCCGCCCGCCAGGACACGTACACGCCCAGCAGGATCGCCGCGGTGATGATGACGACGACGGTTAGCGGACCCATGGCACCACCGTGACCAGGCCAGGGGCGGGCACGACCGCCCGGTACACCTCGACCACGTCGCGGGCGACGACGGGCCAGTCGTAGGCCCGCACCGCGTCGGTGGCGGCGGCGGACAGCTTGGCCCGCAGTGCCGGGTCATCCAGCAGGCGGCCCGCGGCCGCCGCCAGCCCGGCCGGGTCGCCGGTGCGGAACAGCTCGCCGGCCCGCCCGCCGCGCAGCACCTGCCGGAATGCGTCCAGGTCGCTGGCCACGATGGGGGCGCCGGCCGCCATCGCCTCAGCCAGCACGATGCCGAAGCTCTCGCCGCCGGTGTTCGGTGCGCAGAACACGTCCACCGAGTGGTAAACCCGGGCCTTGTCCTCCTCGCTGACCTGGCCGGGCATGACCACCCGTGGCCGCAGCGGGCCGGGCACCCGGTCCAGCACGTCACCGGTGTCGCCCGGGCCGGCGACCAGCAGCCGCAGCCCCGGCCGCTGCCCGGCCAGCAGCCCGAACGCGCGCAGCAGCACATCCAGGCCTTTGCGCGGCTCATCCATCCGGCCCAGGAAGCCGAGCGCGCCGCCGCTGCCCGGCCAGCCCGGCAGTGGCACGGCGCTGGCGTACCGGCTGACCGTCACCCCGTTCGGGATGAGCACCGCGTCGCCGCCCATGTGCTCGACCAGCGTGGTGCGGGCCGCTTCGGAAACCGCGATCCGCCCGCTGATCTTCTCCAGCGCGGTCTGCAGCACCGGGTAGGTGGCATGGATCAGCCGGGACCGGGGCAGCGCGGTGTGCACGGTGGCCACGATCGGCCCTTCGGCCACCCAGCAGGCCAGCAGCGACAGGCTGGGGGCGGCGGGCTCGTGGACGTGCAGCACATCGAAGCCGCCTTCCTTGACCCAGCGGCGGACCCGGGCCATCGACCCGAACCCGAACGCCAGCCGGGCGACCGACCCGTTGTAGGGCACCGGCACCGCCCGCCCGGCCGGCACCACGTAGTCCGGCAGCGGGGTGTCGTCGTCGGCTGGGGAGATCACCGAGACCGAGTGGCCCATCCCGATCAGCGCCTCGGCCAGATCCCGGATGTGCTGCTGTACCCCGCCGGGCACGTCCCAGGTATACGGGCAGACCAGGCCGATCCTCACCGGGTGCCATCCCCGTTGGGGTTGCTGGCGTCGGTGGTGGCCAGCCAGCCCGGGCCGAAGTCGGCCACGAAGACCCGCTGCAGCATGTGCCAGTCCTCCGGGTGCGCCGCGATCCCCTCGGCGAACACGTCCGCCATCTGCTGGGTCATCGCGGCCACCTTGTCCCGGCGGCTGCCCTCGGCCGGCACCGGGATCTCGTCCCGGAGATCGATCGCCCAGTCCGGGCCCTCGAACCACAGCGTGACCGGGATCAGGGCCGCGCCGGTCTGCACCGCCAGCGCGGCCGGGCCGCTCATCATCCGGGCCTTCTCCCCGAAGAAGTCCACCTCGACGCCGCCGCCGGTGACGTCCCGGTCAGCGGGCAGGCAGACCATGCCGCCCGCCCGCAGCCGCTGGGCCAGGATGCCGAACCGGCTGTTGCCGCCGGTGGCGGGCAGCACCTCGAACCCGAGTGACTCCCGGAAGGCAACGAAGCGCAGGTAGACCGATTCCGGCTTGAGCCGCTCGGCGACGGTGGTGAAGGGGTACCCGCCCGCGGCGATGATCCAGGCGCCCGCGGTCTCCCAGTTGCCCATGTGCGGCAGCGCGAACACAACCCCGCGGCCGGCCGCCAGGTGGGCGAAGGCGGCCTTCTCCCGCCCGCCGGAACGGGTGTCCGCCAGGAGCCGCTCGCGGCTGATGACCGGCAGCCGGAAGACCTCCATCCAGTACCGGGCATAGGAGCGCATGCCAGCCCGGGACAGCGCACGCAACTGCTTCCCGGTGGCCTGCGGTCCGATCACCCGGCGCAGGTTGGCCTCCAGCCGCTGCACTCCCCGGCCCTGGCGGCGCCAGGCGATGTCACCGGCGAACTGGAACATCAGCCGGGCCCAGGACTCGGGCAGCCGGCAGACCAGGGCCCAGCACAGCACGTAGCCGCGGTAGATCAGCCAGCCTTTCGCCGCCGCCAGCCTGCGTCTCATTCCGGCCCGCCCTGGCCGGTGCCGGTACCGCCCGCGCCCTCGCCGCCCGCACCGGCCGCGCCGGGGCTGCCCGCGCCCGCCCGCTGCGCGGCGGTCCGCACCGCGAGCACCCGCTGGCCGAACGTGATCGTGCTCAGCACCGCGAGCGACCACAGCCCGATGGCCAGCACGTAGGGCACCCCCAGCCCGCTCAGGCCGGCCGCCACCAGCGCGATCAGCAGCCGCTCGGTCCGCTCAGCGAGGCCCACGTCACAGCGCAGGCCCAGGCCTTCGGCCCGTGCCTTAGCGTAGGACACCAGGCCCCCGGCGACCAGGCAGAACAGCGCCACCAGCGCCAGTGGCCGCTGGCCGGTACGGGCCAGCCAGATGGTCAGGCCGGCGAACACCGCCGCGTCCGCGACCCGGTCCAGGGTGGAGTCGAGAAAAGCACCCCAGGCGCCGCTGGTCCCCTTGATCCGGGCCAGCACGCCGTCCAGCATGTCGGCCAGCACGAACGCGGTGCAGACCATGGTGCCCGCGAACAGGTGACCGGTGGGGAACAGCCACAGTGCGCCTGCCACCACCCCGGCGGTGCCGGTGATGGTGATGGCGTTCGGGGTGACGGGCGTGCGCGCCAGCGCTTTCCCCACCGGGGTCAGCAGCCGGGCGATGAGCGGGCGCAGCGCGTTCAGCATGGCGGTCGAAATCCTAGAGCCTGTGCCCCGGGCCGGACGATTCCGGCAGAGGGGTTGTGGCCGGGTGGCCGGGAGGTAAAGGCTGGTCATGACGCAGCCGAACGAACCGGCAGGAGGCGAGCGGTGGCAGAACGGAAAGGATCCACAGCCCCGGGCGGTGCGCCCGCGGCCGGCCAGCACAGCAGCGTGCGCAACGTGGTGCTGGTCGGCCATTCCGGGGCAGGCAAGACCACCCTGGTGGAGGCGCTGCTGGTGGCCACGGGCGCCATCCAGCGGCCCGGCCGGGTGGAGGACGGGACGACCGCCAGCGACTTCGACGAGGTCGAGATCCGGCAGCAGCGGTCGGTGAACCTCACGCTGGCCCCGCTGGCGCACGACGGGGTCAAGATCAACCTGCTGGACACCCCCGGGTACGCCGACTTCACCGGCGACCTGCGGGCCGGGCTGCGGGCCGCGGACGCGGCCCTGTTCGCCGTGCCCGCCACCGAGGGCGTGGATGGCCTCACCCGGATGCTCTGGGAAGAGTGTGCCTCGGTCGGCATGCCGCGGGCCGTCGTGATCACCAAGATCGACCATCAGCGGGCCGACTTCGAGCAGGCCCTGGCGGCCTGCCGAGCCGCCTTCGGCGAATCGGTGGCCCCCTTGTACCTCCCGGTGACCGGCGCCAGCGGCGAGGTATCCGGGCTGATCGGCCTGCTGTCCGGGCGGCTGTTCGACTACTCCGGCGGCAAGCGGGCCGAGCGCGACCCCGATCCGGCTGACGCCGACCGCGCGCAGGAGCTGCGCGAGTCGCTGATCGAGGGGATCATCCAGGAGAGCGAAGACGAGTCCCTGATGGACGCCTACCTCTCCGGCGAGCAGATCGACCCCAAGAGCCTGATCGAGGACCTGGAGAAAGCGGTCGCGCG
>Ga0306920_100013761_pt1 | contig 11031 bp, 10 predicted proteins | sample flu12Cox44000170_FD_204666 | JGI IMG/M metagenome (GOLD analysis project Ga0306920, IMG submission 204666) | Lab enrichment of tropical soil microbial communities from Luquillo Experimental Forest, Puerto Rico - flux4day.12C.oxic.44.000.170 (v2)... | ecosystem: Environmental > Terrestrial >...
ATCCACGACACCGGCATTCCGTTCCGTCTGCCCGATCGCGCGGACCTGCCGGCACGTCTGGACGCGGTGCTCGAAGCGATTTATGCCGCCTTTGGCGCGGGTTGGCCGGGTGGGTTCGACGCGCGACGGCAAGGACTGGTCCAGGAGGCACTCTGGCTCGGCCACGTCGTAGTAGGGTTGCTGCCCGAAGAGCCCGAGGGCCTCGGTCTGCTCGCCCTGATGCTTTATTCCGGCGCGCGGCGGGACGCACGGCGCAGCGCCAACGGCGAGTACGTGCCGCTGTCCGAACAGGACCCTGACTTGTGGGATGCCGCAGCGATCGACGAGGCCGAACGGCTGTTGCAACGGGCGAGCAGCCATGGTCGCATCGGGCGGTTCCAGCTCGAGGCGGCGGTACAGTCGGTGCACGCCGCGCGGCGGATCAGCGGCCGGACCGACTGGAACGCCATCCTCGAGCTTTATGACGGATTGCTCGAACTCACTGGCTCGCCCGTCGTCGCAGTCAACCGTGCGGTGGCGCTGAGTGAGACGGCGGGGTCGCAAGCCGGGCTGGTGGCGCTCGAGGAGCTCGCTACAAATCCGCGCCTGGTCGCGTATCAGCCTTACTGGGCGGCGCGCGCCGATCTGCTAGCCCGCCTCGGTCGGTCTGCGATCGCGAGCGCCGCCTATGCGCGAGCGATCCTGTTGGAGCCCGACACGTCGGTACGCCACTTTCTCGAGCGGCGGTGCGCGCGGATTCGGCCGAATTTCGCCTGAAATATAGGTACACTGGGGATCTTGGCCGGCACCGCAGCAGGGATCGATGGAACGACGGGTCGCGATCGTCACCGGGGGATTGCGTGGCCTCGGTCGTGCGATGGCTTTCGGGCTCGCGCGCGAAGGTCACGATGTCGCTGCGGTCGGTCACATCGACACCGATATCGCGCAGGTCGAGGCGGCAACCGCCGGCGCCAATTTCTCGGGGCGTGTCCTGCCGCTTGTCGCCGATCTGCGCCGGCCCGCCGATTGTGACCGGGTCGTGGCACTAGCGCGTGAGCGGTTGGGCACGGCACAGATCCTCGTCAACAACGCCGGTCTGACCTTTACGACGATCGACCCCGCTCGCTTCCGCCGCAACGAGCCGCAGAAATTCTGGCAGGTGACCGACGAGATCGTGCGCGCCGTCATTGAGACCAATTATATCGCCGCCGACCAGATGGCCCGCCGTGTCGCACCTCTTATGGTCGAGGATGGCTGGGGCCGGATTATAAATGTCACGACCAAGCTCGACACGATGAACCGACCGCACACCGCGCCCTACGGCGCCTCGAAGGCAGCGCTCGAAATGGCGACCGAGGTGTGGGCCAAGGAGGTCGAGGGGACCGGTCTGACAATCAACATTGTCAACCCCGGCGCCGGCGCCAATACCCCGGGCATGGCCGAGGAGATGCGCGCGATGAGCCGCGAAGGCCGCGCCCCGCGCCTGGTCGAGCCCGAGGAAATGGTGCCGCCGTTGCTCTATGTCGTCTCGCGCGACGCCGACACCGTCAACGGCTGGCGCTTCGACGCCAACCTCTGGGACGCCTCACTACCGCCGCGCGAAGCCGCGCGCCGCGCCGGCCGCCCCGCTGGCTTCGAAATGCACCCGCAATCAGCTTGATGAGCTGGCGGACGTCATTCAGGGGGAACCCGGCTCGGCGCAGATTAGTGTAGAGCCTAGGTTCGGCCAGCGCCGTGCGCTCTGGTAGCGGGTTTCATCCGGGGCCGGTCGGCCGCCCCAGCCGGCGGGAACCTCGCAATGAATGCATTCGAGGTATCATTGCGTAGCGCAGCGAAGCAATCTCGGTACTCGGGGTTCGGCGCTAAGTATCAAGTTAGCACCATAAGGTTGGTAATTGGGCCTCCGATCGGCAGCGCAACCCGCACACCCCTGGCGACCTCTGCGCAGAAGTGTTTCGACCATGAACGGTAGAAGATCTGCCCAGCTGCTGCTCGTCGCGCCGGCATTGGCGATGGTGCTGGCGCTGTTCGTCTATCCGCTGGGTCTCTCGCTCGTTTCGGCCTTCACCACCAAGGACGGAGAGCCGAGCTTCGACAATTTTACAAAGGCATTCGAGCTCTACGGCACCGATATCGTTTTCACCTTCGTCATCGTCACCGTTTCGACCGTGCTGATCGGCCTGTTTGCGGCGGCGATCGCCGGCTACCTGGTGCTCGGTGCGCACCCCGTCGCGGTGTCGGTTTTGAAAAACCTGTATCGCTGGCCGCTCTTCATTCCGTTCATTGTCGCCGCGCAATGCATGCGCACCTTTCTCGCCAAAAACGGGATCATGAACAACACGCTCGCCACCATCGGGCTCGTCGATGTCGGCAGTCTGTCAGGGCTGCTCGACTGGCGCGGTGTCATCGTCACTTTTGTGTGGAAGCAGACGCCGTTTGTAGCACTGTTGGTTTCGGGCGCCATGGCGGCACTCGACCGCGCGACCGTTGAAGCGGCGGCCAATCTAGGTGCCAGTGGGATACGCATCCTAATCGAAATCTTACTGCCGCAGGTCGCCGGGGTGATGCTGGTCGGGCTGATATTGGCGTTTGTCACGATGCTGTCAGTGTTGTCGGTGCCGATCATGATCAGCGGCGGTTCGCCGACAATGATCACGGTCGACATGGCGTTCCGCGTCAATTCCTACAGCGACTATGGTGTCGCCAATGCGCTCGGTTTTGTCTCCTACGCGATTGCCGGACTGGGGGCCTGGGTTTATCTGCGGCGCAGCGTAGCGAGCGGCGGCTCGCCATGAGAGCCGCCTTCGGCTGGCGGGTGCTGCGCGGAAGTCTGCTCGGGGGCCTCGCTTTCGTGATTTTCGGGCCGCTCGCCAACTTGGCGTTGTGGGCTGTAACGATCCAGTGGTACTACCCCCACAAGCTGCCGCTGACCTGGGGCTTCAAATATTGGAGCGAGGTGTTCAAGCCGACCAGCGACACTGTTGCTGCACTCGGCACCAGCTTGCTGATCGCCTGTATCACCGTCGTCGTCTGTCTTCTATTCGCCGTTCCCGCGGGGTATGCGGTCGGCCGCAAGCGCCTGCCTGGTCGTCCTCTGATCCTGCTGATCCTGCTGCTCCCGCAAGCTTTTCCGAACCTTACCGTCTATTTCAACATCGCTCGCCTGTTCTACATGGTCGGGCTCAACGGGACGATTGCCGGCGTCGTCCTCGTGCATGCCGTCCATGGGTTGGTCATCGCCGTGTGGATCGCTGCGGCGGCCTTCGCAGCAATCGATCCGGAGCTGGAGCTGGCGGCGCGCAACATCGGAGCCTCCGCTCTGCGTTCGGTGTTGACCGTGACCCTGCCATTGGCAATGCCAGGGTTGATGGCGAGTGCCATCTTTGTCTTTCTCGAGTCGCTTGACGAGTTCACCGGCACCTATTTCGTCGGGGTGCCCGACGTGAGCACCTTGCCGCTCGTCATGTTCACGGCGAGCCTTGCCGGAAATTACCAGATCGCGGCGATCACGGCGCTGGTGCTGCTGGTCCCCTCGGTCGGCTTCATGCTGCTGATCGAACGGTTTCTGAATGCCCAAACGCTCGCCAAGATCGGATGATCGGGCAGCGCTGCAGGGGTGACCCGAAGATCCGCGGATTGCCGGCTAAACCCGCGGCTGGCTCGGAATATTGTCGGCTCAGTTTCGAAGCAGCTTGAAGCGTCAGGGGCTTCAGGCGCATCTCGTTTCTAAAAAGGGGGGCATGCCAACACGCTCGGGGTCGTTGGTATTGGGCGTTTGGACGCATGTTAATGCACCATGAGGAAAGAGAAGTTGACATCGTTGCGGCGCCGATGCGACATGCCGCCGCACCGACGCCAGTGTCGCCGTCGTCGGGGGAGAGGGAGAAAACGCCCACATCGCACACACGGGAGAACCTCAGTGGATCGTCTCGAATTTGAAACCGAACTCCGGCGCGAGGGCTATAGCGTTGTCAACGCCAGCCTGAAACCGAATCTAAGGCTAGCCAATCACTGCCATGATTTTGACGCCAAGCTCCTCGTCCTTGGCGGCGAAATCACCATCACCCGCGACAATAAGCCGGAAACCTTCCGCGCCGGGCAGTGCTGTGAGGTGCCCGCCAACTGCATGCATGCCGAGCATGTCGGCCCCGAGGGCGTCGCTTATGTCTCCGGTCGCCGCCGTAACGGCGGCCCGCTTACGCGCGAGGCTTTTGAGAGCGACCTACGCCGCGAGGGCTTTGAGGTTGTGCATGGCGGCCAGACGGCCGGCTTTGCCGAGGATATGCATGCGCACGACATCGACGTGCGGATCATGGTTCTCGGCGGCGAGATCACGGTGTGCCGAAACGGCGGGTCGGAAACCTTCCGAGCCGGCGATCATTGCGAAATACCGGCGGGTTGCCAGCACACCACGAAAGTGGGACCGGAAGGTGTCGCCTACACCGTTGGCAAGGCTGATCGCCGAGCCGCCAGCAGCTAAATCCTACCCGGATGGGTGGTGGTCACCCGCCACCTCTCCGCGTTCACCAGTTCCTTGGATCGTCGTGAGTATAAGAGCGATTGGCGGAGCGGCTCAGTTTGATAGTTATATCTTCACCCCCAAACTGCCGGACAGGGGAAGGGTAAAAGGGGGCTGCTTGTACCGATGCCATTCCACCGGAAACCACGTCAGCGGTCGAACCATGGCCATTCGGCGCCGCCTTCATGGGTGACGGCGCCGAGATTGGCTTGCCCGACGAGCTTGGCGTACTTGGCGAGGAGCCCGCTCTTGTGACGCGGTACCCGAGGCCGCCAAGCGGCACGTCGCGAGTTCAGCTCGCCCTCTCCGGCGATCAGATCCATACGCCGGTTGGCGATGTCGATGCGCACTCGGTCGCCGTCGCGTACGAGCGCGAGCGGGCCGCCGATTGTCGCCTCCGGCGACACATGGCCGACGCAGATGCCGCGGGTGGCACCGGAGAAGCGGCCGTCGGTGACGAGCGCCACCTTCTCCCCCATCTGCTGACCGTAGATGATTGCCGTCACGCCGAGCATCTCGCGCATGCCTGGACCGCCGGCCGGGCCTTCATTGCGCACGATCAGCACCTCGCCGGCCTGATAGGCGCGGGCCTCGACGGCACGAACACAGTCTTCCTCGCACTCGAAGACGCGAGCCGGCCCCTCATGAATGAGCGCCGCGAGCCCGGCCACTTTGATCAGCGCGCCATCGGGACAGAGGTTGCCTTTGAGCACGGCGAGCCCACCGTCCGACGCCAACGGGGCGGAGGCTGAACGAGCAACCGCGCCGTCCGGTGCGGCGGCCCCTCCATAGGTCTCGGAGATCGTGGCCCCGGTCACGGTCAGGCAGCTGCCGTCGCGGTGTACGGCTGAGCCCGTGTCTGGTGATGTCGGAGCTTTGTCATTGGTCGCTCTATCCGACTGAAGTCGATGAACACGTTTGGCCATGTTGTCGCAACCGCATCATTCGTCAAAGCGCGATAGCGAACCTTCGTCTGCCGGCGATTCCAGGCGGCGTCCGCGAGCGCCGGCGAGTTGAACCGGTCTTCAGCGATTCACCATTGCCCAAGGCGTCCGAAGGAGGGATTCTCGCCCGACACTCACCCAAAATCGGGGAAATGTCGGATGAATCCTCGCGCAAGATTTGTAGGACAGTTTCCCCTAAGTGCCGCGACCATCGTCCTCACAGGGACTGTCCTCGCAGGATTGTCGCTGACGACGAGACCTTCCGACGCTCAAGTAACCCGCGAAGCGGCGACGGCGGGATCGGGTGTCTGCGTCGGGGATAATGGTGGGATCACGCTGTCTCCACGGTTCTGCGCGACCGTTTTTGCGGACAAACTGGGTCATGCCCGGCATCTTGCGGTGGCTCCCAACGGAGTCGTCTACGTCAATACCTGGAGCGGGCGCTATTACCACGACGACACGCCGCCACCTGGCGGGTTTTTGATTGCACTGCAGGATACTAAGGGCGACGGCCGGGCCGACAAAATCGCCCGCTTTAGTCCGACCAAGGCAGAGGGCAACGCGGGAGGAACCGGCGTCGCTATCTACAATGGCTACGTCTATGCCGAGACCAACGACCGCGTCGTACGCTATCAGCTGCCGTCGAATGGGATTGAGCCGACCCGAGTGGCGGAGACCGTCGTGTCGGGATTGCCACTGACCGGCGACCATCCGATGCATCCCTTTGCGATAGACACTCAGGGCAACCTCTATGTCGACCTGGGATCGGCCACCAATTCGTGCCAGAGCCAGAATCGCATGCCAAACGTGTCGGGCAACAACCCCTGCACGGAGCTGGAGACCCGAGCCGGCACCTGGCGGTACGACGCCAACCGGCTGGACCAGCATTTCTCGCCCGCCGAGCGCTTTGTTACCGGTCTGCGCAACGGCGAGGGGATCTCTTTTGATTCCGCGGGCCGGATCTTGGCGACCCAGCATGGCCGGGACCAACTCGGGCAGAACTGGCCCAAGCTTTACACATTGCGACAGAACGCGAACCTGCCGGCCGAGGAATTGGTCGTACTCACGCAAGGAAGCGATTTCGGTTGGCCGGAATGCTATTACGACGATGTCCAGAAAAAGCTCGTCCTCGCCCCGGAATACGGTGGTGATGGAGGCAAGGCTGTAGGTGTCTGCGCGCAAAAGAAAGCACCGGTCGCGGCTTTCCCGGCTCATTGGGCGCCCAACGATATGCTGATTTATGAAGGCGGCCAGTTCCCGTCCGCCTATAAAGACGGCGCGTTCATTGCATTCCACGGGTCGTGGAACCGCGCCCCGGAACCGCAAGGCGGTTACAATGTGGTGTTCCAGCCGATGGCCGACGGCAAGCCCGCCGGGCCGTTTGTGGTTTTCGCGGACGGTTTTGCTGGAGCGATCAAGCAGCCAGGCCAAGCAGTACATCGCCCGACCGGGCTGGCGGTCGGGCCTGACGGTGCATTGTATATCGCCGACGATCAGGGCGGTCGGATTTGGCGCGTCACCTTCCAGGGTGGAGCAAGGCGACCGGAATTGCGGCCGCGGCGCCTACGCCTCCCACGTCGCCGGCGGCGACATCCGGCAACCCGCTGCCGCCGGAGGGCATCCATCCGAACGCCGGTGCCAATCCGCTCCCGATACCGCCGGGCGCATCGCCCGACCAGGTCGCCTTGGGCCAGCGTATTTTTGAGGGACAGGCCGACGGAGGGACATGCGCGGGATGCCACGGCACGGATGGCGCGGGCACGGGCATGGGTTCCAACTTGACAAACGGCAAGTGGCTATGGGGCAACGGCAGCGTCCGGGCGATAACCCGGACGATCGCCCGCGGCGTACCGAAGCCCAAGGAACACACCGGTGTGATGCCGCCCATGGGGGGCGCCCAGCTCTCGCAAGCCGATCTGGCGGCAGTGGCAGCCTATGTGTGGGCGATTGGCCACCAGAAGGCGCATTGAAACTTGCGATGGCCCTCTCGTGGCGCGGCCGTCCCGTTCGTTCTCAGACATATTGCCCTCTCGGGGCTTGCACCCATATTTGAGAATCTTCTGCAATTGTGAATATGACAATATAATGCTCCGCAGCGCACGCACCCTATTCGCCCCCTGATACCCCGTTTCCGTCCCCTGCAGGGCTTCTTTCCGTCCCCTGTTCGCACGAATCGACGATTTATCCTAAGTATATGAAACACATTGTATTTCGGCGAAGAAACTAGCAAATTCGAGGGTCGAATCAAAAATTCACCCTGTTATCCGGGCTTTATCAGTGGCCGCCGCTAGAGCGCGATGGCGCGGCGGGTCTGCAACGACTGCAATGCGGCGTCCGCCAGTGCCAATGCTTTGACCCCGTCGCTGCCGCCGGGCAGCGGTGGCGTGCGGCGGGTCAGCGCGTCGACGAAATGGTCGAGCTCGAGCCGGTAGGCCTCGGCATAACGTTCGAGAAAGAAGGGGAGTGGCTTGTCGCTGACGATTCCCTCGCCGGCAAAGGCGACGGTGCTCTGCGTAACGTTGTCGGCTCTGAGAGCCCCCTCCGAACCAAGCACCTCGACGCGCTGGTCGTAGCCGTAGACGGAGCGACGGCTGTTCGAGATTTGGCAGAGCGCGCCCGAGCCGGTGCGCAAGGTGACGACGGCGGTGTCGACGTCGCCCGCCTCGCCGATCGCCGGATCGACCAGCACGCTGGCGACGGCGAAGACCTCGACCGGCTCCTCGTCGAGGAGCCAACGCGCCATGTCGAAATCGTGGATCATCATGTCGCGGAACAGGCCGCCCGAGACACGCACATAGGCGAGCGGCGGCGGGCTCGGATCGCGACTCGTGATGCTGAGCAGCTCGACCCGTCCGATCCGTCCGTCGCGCAGTTGGCGTTCGAGGCGGGCAAAGTGGGGATCGAAGCACCGGTTGAAGCCTACCATCAGCGGCACGCCGCATTCGCCGACGACCGCAAGGCACGCCTCGGCGCGCCGCCGGTCGAGGTCGCGCGGCTTCTCGCAGAAGACCGCCTTGCCGGTGCGGGCCGCCGCCTCGACGAGATCGGCATGGGTGTTGGTCGAGCTGGCGATGACGACGGCATGGATCGAACGATCGGCAAGGACCGAGACTTGGGTCCCGACCTCGCTACCGTAGCGCCTCGCCAGCTGCTCGGCCGCGGTAGGATCGACATCGACGATCGCCCCAAGACGAGCCGCGGGATGGCGGGCGATATTCGGTGCGTGGATGGCACCGATACGGCCTGAGCCGAACTGGCAGAAGCTGATCATGGTCGGGTCTTCGGCTATTGTTGCGCGGCGACGCCATGACACGGACCCTTCGGCTTTGCCAATGAAACTCGCCCTTTGCCAGGTTTCGATTTCTACGCGCAGGAAGCTCGCTTCGATCCTGCTCGCGGTGACGATCTTCGCGCTGCTCGCAGGGTTGACGAGCTTCGCCACACGCGGCTCGATTATCTATGCCATAATCGATTCGATCCTTGTCGGTACCGGCGTGGGTCTGTTCGAGCAATTCTACGTCCAGAGCCTGCGCGGCCGGTGGCTGCGCAGCATGCACCCGCTGCTGTCGATTACGATCTATACCGCGTTTGTAGCCCTGCTGTTTGTTGTGGCCGTTCACCTGTCGCATCTGTTGATGGGCCAATTGGAAACGTTGTCTAGAGCCTATCGGCGGCTACCGTTCGCACTCCCGCTGGTGATCGCGTTTTCGGTGATCGGCATCGTCGTTATGCGCACCGTTCATTTCATCGGCATCGAAACTCTGTTTCATCTGATGATCGGCACCTATCACCGCCCGGTGATCCAAGAAAAAGTGCTGCTGTTTCTCGACATCAACAATTCGACCGGCCTCGCCGAACGTCTGGGCGCCGTTCAGATCAAATCCCTTGTCGGCAAGTTCCTCTTCGACATCTCCAAGCCGATCACCGACCACGGCGGGGAAATCTACCTCTATAAGGGCGACGGCTTGATTGCACTGTGGAACTGGGACGAGGCGATCCGAGGAAACAAGATCCTGCGGGCGATCGACGCGGTGTTCGCCGCCGTCAGGCGAGAGGAGGCCGCGTATCAACGGGAGTTCGGCGTTGTCCCGCGCTTCCGGATCGGGGTGCACGGCGGCGAGGTCGTCGTCAGCGAGCAGGGCGATACCAAGCGGGCCATCGGGGTTTACGGAAGTACCATCAATATCGCGGCACGAATGGAAGAAGCGGCCAAAGCGCATGACGTTGGCTGTGCGATATCCGGCGACGTCGCACAGGCGCTTTCGGATGACGAACGGCAGTTGCAACCGCTCGGCGACGAACAGGTCAAAGGTATATCCGTTGAGATCCCGATCTTCGAATATCGGGTCGATGACGGGAGGGCATTGAAGCGCCCCACAAGGGCTGGAAGCCCGCCGCGGGTGGAGATCCCGGTCTGAGCGGAATAGGGCGCCGGACCCTTATCCGGTCGGCCGCCGGTCCTCTGCTGGTCTCGCTGACAGCGGCGCTCGCACATGCCTCGGAGCGGGAGGGACCCCGGGGTACTGCAGTCGTCTGGCGACGGCTGGCTGCCGCGCCCACCAATACCCCGGTGGCAACGGTCACACCGACACGGTTCCGGACATCCTGGGCCGTCTCGGCGCGCCGATCGGTTTGGCCATCTTCACCGAGGGCAATCATTTCCCGGCTCTGCTCGGCGGCGAGGTCATCGAGCCGTTCCGGGCCCACGCAGAAACGGCATCTAGCGGATTGGCGCTGGACAACATCGTGGTCGTCACCTTGCCGCAGCCTGTGATCGTTCGGATGCTGCTCGGCAGAGGTCTCTCTCTCGGAAACCTGACCCTTGAAGTGAGCCGGGAGAGCGGGTTTTATCCCGACATCGTCATGGCGGGCGTCGCACCGCTGACGCAGCTGCGCAAGGCTTTGCTCGTCGAAGCCAAGGCGCGCGTCTTTGCCCGAAACCGAGGGCTTTCCTTACTGGTCGCGGCCGGCAATCCGCGCGGCATTCAAAGCCTCGACGATCTTGCGCACCCGGCCATCCGCGTCGTTATGGCAAGCGAAAGCGAGCCGGGCGCCCGGCACCAGCGCATCTCCGCACTGGAGGCCTCGATTGGCCAAGAGGCCACGAAATCGATCCTCACCCGGGAGACGGTGACATTTCCGGGCCGGCTCGGCATCCAGCACCGCGATGTGCTTCAGGCTATAGCGGGCCGCGACGCCGATGTCGGCATCATCTTCCATCACTTGGCGCGCTACTTTGCGGCAACCTACCCCGAGCTCTGTGCCTTGGTGATAGTGCCGGGAGCCGAGAAGTTCTCTTCGACCATAGCGATGGCCCAGACCATCGACCCGTTGCGCGTAGCAGCGGCCACAGCCTTTTCGGAATTCTTTCTCGGTGCCGCTCGCGAGCTCTATCCGCGCTACGGCTTCGCTAGGATGACCGAGGCCGAGTTTGGGCTGACGATCCAGCTCGAATGACGCCATGGGTCAGGCGGTGAGCCGGGTGAGACCGCGGATGTCGGCGACGTTGTCGAGGCCGGATATCATCTCGCGGAGCTCGCGCGCCCGCGATGCGCCGAGGACCGGTGCCACCAGCACATCGAATTTGGC
>Ga0306920_100013762_pt1 | contig 11030 bp, 11 predicted proteins | sample flu12Cox44000170_FD_204666 | JGI IMG/M metagenome (GOLD analysis project Ga0306920, IMG submission 204666) | Lab enrichment of tropical soil microbial communities from Luquillo Experimental Forest, Puerto Rico - flux4day.12C.oxic.44.000.170 (v2)... | ecosystem: Environmental > Terrestrial >...
GGCCGGGGCTTGCCGTCGAGCCGGCAACGCTTCTCGATCGCATGCTCGACGCCAACGTAAAACTTGGCACCTCCACGCCGCGCGCAGACCCTTCCGGCGACTACGCCTGGGAGGTATTCCGTAAAGCTGACAGGCTCAGGCCCGGCGCGTTTGTGGTGCTGGAGGAGAAGGCGCTGCGGTTGACCGGCGGACCCAATGCGCCAAGTGCACCGCCCGGACGCACGATTTACGGAGCGCTGGTGGCCGAGGGCAAAGCCGACATCTTTCTTACCTACTGCACCAATGCGCGCGAAGCCCAGACGCAGAATTCCAGCCTACAGGTCGTGCCTTTGCCAGCCGAACTTGCGGTCGGCGCCGATTACGGCCTCACCGTGCTGAACGGCAGCTCGCCGCAGGCCTACGCGTTCGCCATGTTCATCCTGTCAATCGACGGCCAGCGCGTGCTGGCAAAGCGTGGCTTCGCCGCGCCAGCGCTGCCGCAATAGCGACGACGCGCGGCTCCTCAAAAGGCCCTTTTCAACGCAGCATCAAACAAGCAGTAGAGTGCTTATGGTTGCGAGGCAACCGATGGAGAACAGTCGCTGACCGCGACCGCAGCAGCGGTGGCATCGTGCCATAAGGACGAATTTTGGAAGGAGTACACCATGAAGAAGCTGAGCGCGCGCAACCAACTCAAGGGTAAGATCCTCGAAGTCAAGAAGGGCGCTACGACGTCCCATGTCCGAATCGACATCGGCAATGGCATCGTCATCACGTCCGCGATCACGAACGAAGCCGTTGCTGATCTCAATCTCAAGACCGGGGATGAGGCTTGGGCCGTCATCAAGGCATCCGACGTCATGATCGGCGTGTGATCTCCTACAGTCGCCGCGCGCTGATCACAGGTCTCGCCGCGACCCTGCTGGCGCCGCGGCGTGCGCGCGCCGCGAGCGTGACCGACGGCGCCGGCCGCAGCGTGCCGGTGCCGGCGCGTGTTGAGCGCGTCTTTCCGGCGGGACCGCCGGCGGCGATCTTTCTCTACACGCTCGCGCCCGAGCTGCTCATCGGCTGGCCACGCGCCAACCGGCCGGAGGAACGCGAATTCCTTTTGCCCGATGTCGGCGACCGGCCCGAAGTGGGCCGCATCACCGGGCGCGGCAATACCGCCAATCTCGAAGTCGTGCTCGCGCTCAAACCCGATCTCATCCTCGATGTCGGCAGCGTGAATCCGACCTACATCTCGCTCGCCGACCGCGTGCAGCAGCAGACGGGCATTCCCTACGCGCTGCTCGACGGCCGTTTCGAGGGCATTCCGCTGAGCTACCGCACGCTCGGCACACTGATCGGGCGGCGCGAGCAGGGCGAGGGCCTTGCGCGCAACGCCGAAGACACGATGAAAACGATCACACAGCGTGTGGGCTCGATCCCGCCCGACCGACGGCCGCGCGTCTACTACGCCCGCGGGCCGCGCGGGCTCGAGACCGGGCTCGGCGGCTCGATCAATGTGGAGACGATCGAGCTCGTCGCGCAGAACGTCGCAGGCGGCACGCGCGGCGGGCTCGCCAACGTCTCCATCGAGCAGGTGCTGTTGTGGAATCCCGATGTGATCATCACCATCGACCAGGATTTCGCGGCGAATGTTTCGAACGATCCGGCGTGGGCGCCGGTTGCCGCCGTGCGCGCGCACCGGGTGCATCTCTCCCCGAAGCTGCCATTCGGTTGGGTCGATTTCCCCCCAACGGTGAACCGGTTGATCGGCCTGTGGTGGCTTGCGAAAATCCTGTACCCGGGTTTGTTCCCGGAGAATTTGCGCGCACTGACGCAGGAGTTTTACGCGCGCTTTTACCACGTGACGCTGAGCGACGCGCAAATCGAGCGGGTGTTGGCGGGCCGGGATTAAAGCGGTACTCGTCTAGAAGGTAGCGATTCCGCCGAAACCTCATGACCCGCCGCTTCCTCCCAGGCTTCATCATCGCGCTCGGCCTGCTCGCGCTCGGGCTCCTCGTCGCGTTCACCGTGGGACGCTATCCCGTCACGCCCGCCGATCTCATCGAGGTCCTCGTCTCGCGGCTCGCCGGCCGGCCAACCGAGGTCCCGCCGGCGGTCGAGAACGTCGTGCTGTTGGTTCGCGGCCCGCGCGTGGTCGCGGCGGCGCTGGTGGGCGCCGCACTCGCGGTCGCCGGCACCGCGTTCCAGGGCCTCTTTCGCAATCCGTTGGTCTCGCCCGACATTCTCGGCGCCTCCTCCGGGGCGGCACTGGGTGCCGTGCTCGGCATCTATTTCTCCCTTGGCGTCATCGGTATCGAGGGCCTGGCCTTCGTCGGCGGGCTCGTCGCGGTCGCCGCCGTCTACGTCATCGGCTCAATGCTGCACTCGCGCGATCCGATCCTGGTGCTGGTCCTCACCGGGGTTGTCGTCGGCGCCCTGCTCGGCGCCGGCGTCGGTCTGGTGAAGTATCTCGCCGACCCCTACAACCAGCTGCCGGCCATGACGTTCTGGCTGCTCGGCAGCCTCGCCGCCACCACGGTCTCCGATCTGCTGCCGCTCACCGGTCCGGTGGCCCTGGGGACCATCGTGCTGATCGCGCTGCGCTGGCGGCTCAACGTGATGTCGTTGCCTGAGGACGAGGCGCGCGCGCTGGGGCTCGCCACTGGGCCGTTTCGCATCGCGATCGTTGCCGCGGCGACGCTGGTGACCGCCGCCAGCGTCGCGACCTCGGGCATCATCGGTTGGGTCGGGCTGGTGGTGCCGCATCTTGCCCGCGCGCTGGTCGGCCCCGATTTTCCCCGGCTCATCCCGACCGCGGCGCTGCTCGGCGGCGGTTATCTTCTCTTCATCGATACGCTTGCGCGCACCGCCGCGCCGGTCGAGATCCCGCTCGGAATTCTCACGGCCGTCATCGGCACGCCGTTCTTCATCTGGCTGCTTGCCGGGATGCAACGGACCTGGTCATGAGCCTTACCGGCCGCGATCTCACCATCGGCTACAGCGATCGCGTGGTCGGTCGCGGCCTCAACGTCGCGCTGGAGCGGGGCGAGGTCCTGGCGCTGCTCGGCCCGAACGGGGGCGGCAAGACCACGTTGCTCAAGACCTTGCTCGGCATTCTCGCGCCCCGCGCCGGCGACGTGGCGATCGGCGGACGCTCGCTCACGGGCATTTCCATCCGTGAGCGTGCAAGGCTCATCGCCTATGTGCCGCAGGTGCATGTGCCGACCTTCGCCTTCACCGTCGACAGCGTCGTGCTGATGGGCCGCACCGCGCACGGCAATCTCTTCAGCCGGCCGTCGGCGCGCGACCGGAAGGTGGCGGCGCGGGTGCTCGACCAATTCGGTATCGCGCATCTTGCGCCGCGGCCCTATACGATGATCTCTGGCGGCGAGCGCCAGCTCGTGCTGCTGGCGCGCGCGCTCGCGCAGGAGCCGCAATTCGTCGTGCTCGACGAGCCGACCGCGAACCTCGACTTCGGCAACCAAGGCAAGGTCATGCGCGAAATCCGCACGCTCGCCGGGGCGGGTCACGGCATCCTCTTCACCACCCACGATCCCAACCACGCGCTGCGCGCCGCCGACCGTGCCTACCTCCTGCGGGCGGGCGAACGCATCGCGGAAGGGACCGTCGGCGCCGTGCTCACCCGCGAGCGGCTCGAAGATCTCTACGGCGCCCCGGTGGAGAAGCTCACCGACGCGGCAACCGGCCACGCGGCATTTCTGCCGGGGTGATTAGTCACGCGACCGCACGGCCGTCGCCCCCGACAGAGCGGTCCATATTCTGCAGTCCGCGGTTATTGGTCCCTTCGCGAGAATGACGTCGGACCGCTTTCGCGAGCCAGGACAATTACCTACATTATCGCGGACATGGCCGCGCCAAAGGACGACTATCTCATCCGGCCCGATCCGCTCGATCCGCGCCTGACCGAGCGTGTCAGCGGCGTCGACCAGACCGGGCAGGCGATCGAGACCCGGGTGACGGTCGAGCGCGCGCTCACGATCTTCCTCAATTCGCAGGAGATCGTGACCGCGATGACGATCAATGACTATCCGGAATATCTCGCGCTCGGCTACCTGCTCAACCAGCACATGCTGCTTCCCGACGATGTCGTCACCGGCGTCGACTACGACGAGGAGCTGGCGGTGGTGGTCGTGCGTACCAAGCGCAAGACCAATTACGAGAAGAAATTGAAGAAGAAGGTGCAGACCTCGGGCTGCGCGCAGGGCACGGTGTTCGGCGATTTGATGGACGCGTTGGAAAACGTCACGCTGCCGAAGGCGGAGCTGCGCACCTCGTGGCTTTATGGCCTCACGCACAAGATCAACACCACGCCCTCGCTCTATCTCGAAGCCGGCGCGATCCACGGCTGCGTGCTCGCGCACGAGGACAGACCGCTCGTGTACATGGAGGACGTCGGACGGCACAACGCCGTCGACAAGATCGCGGGATGGATGTTCAAGCACGGCGTCGCCGCCCACGACAAGATTTTCTACACCACCGGCCGCCTGACCTCGGAAATGGTAATCAAGACCGTGCGCATGGGCATCCCGATCCTGGTCTCGCGCTCGGGTTTCACCGCCTGGGGCGTCGAACTGGCGCGCAAGGCAAACCTGACGCTCGTGGGTCGCGCGCGCGGCAAGCGTTTCGTCGCGCTCGCGGGCGAGGAGCGCATCGTGTTCGATCAGGACCTCAAATTCGTCGAGGAGGAGAGCGCCAGGCACCGGCGCAAGGCTGCGGTGCACGATGATTGACGCCGCTCGCAGGCGCCGCGCGGACGTATCATCCCCCGATCGCGCTTGCGGCGATGCGCGATGACGTCCGCGCCATTGCCGCTCGGGCTCGTGCTCGCCGGCGGGCTGGCGCGGCGGATGGGCGGCGGCGACAAGACGCGCATCCGCATCGGCGGCAAGACCATCCTCGAGCGCGTGCTCGCGCGCCTCAAGCCGCAATGCGCCGCGGTCATCCTCAACGCCAATGGCGATCCTGCGCGCTTTGCCGACACCGGTCTGCCGGTGGTACCGGACACGGTGCCGGATTTTGCCGGCCCGCTCGCCGGCATCCTCGCCGGGCTCGACTGGGCGGCCGCGCATGCGCCTGCGATCGCCGACGTCGCGAGCGTGCCGGGGGATTGTCCGTTCCTGCCGGGGGATCTGGTGGCGCGTTTGTCGGCGGCGCGGCAGGCGGCGGGCGTGCCGCTTGCCTGCGCGCGCTCGGGCGATTGGCGGCATCCCGTGGTCGGCTTGTGGCCGGTGGCGCTGCGGGAGGACCTGCGCAAGGCGCTCGTCGAGGAAAACATGCACAAGATCGAGAGATGGACCGCGCGCCACGGCATCGCCGTCGGCGACTGGCCGGCGACGCCCATCGACCCCTTTTTCAACGTCAACACCCCGGCGGATGCCGCCGAGGCCGAGCGTATCGCGGCGCAGCAATGCGACCTTTGAGCGCTTGATCGCGGTCGCCGCCAATTCATAATCGTTATAAAATGACCCGAATGAATTGGGGGAAATAACCCATGCCCACCTTCATCATCGCTTGCATCGTGGCGGCCGTGCTCGCGGTCTGCGCCGTCATCGTTCTCAACGGCATTCAGGAGCCGGTCAATGTCGCGTTCACGACGTCGGCAGTGCGCATCTGATCCTCATCCCGCGAGCGCTGCGTAGGAGAGAAAGCCGACGGTCGAGCCTGGCGCGACCGTTGTAGTGTCTTCGGATAGCTCCACGAGACCGTCGGTCTCCGTGAGCGACGTGATGATGCCGGCGCCCTCCTGCGCATGCTTGACGGCCTCGACCGTGCCGTCGGCGGTGCGCGTGAGCTTGACCCGCACGTATTCGCGCCGGCCCGCCTTCTTGCGATAGCCGAAGGCCGCGCGCACCGGCAACGCGAGCAACGGCGCCGCCTCGGCGCCGGCGAGGCGAAGGAGCAGCGGGCGCACCACGCGCGCGAACGTGACGTAGACCGCGGCCGGATTGCCCGGCAGACCGACGAACGCTGCACTCGTTCCTCGGCCCGAGGCGGGGATGACGCCCATCGCGACCGGCCGTCCAGGCTTGATGGCGACGCGCCAAAATACCAGCCGCCCGACGGCCTCGACCGCGTGCCGCACATGGTCGGCCTCGCCGGTGGAAACGCCACCCGAGGTGACGACGAGGTCATGCTCCGCCGCGGCCGCGGCAATCGCACGTGCGAGCCGCTGCGGATCGTCGGGCACTATGCCGACATCGGTCGATGTGGCGCCGAGGCGCTCGATGAGCCCCGCGAGCAGATAGCGATTGGCGTCGAACAGCGCGGCACTCGGTCGCGCTGTTCCCGGCTCGACGATCTCGTCGCCGGTCGAGAACAGGGCGACGCGCACGCGGCGGAACACGTCGAGCGCGGTCAGGCCGACGGCGGCCGCCAGAGCGACGTGCTGAGCGGCGAGCCGCCGGCCCGCAGGCAGCACGATCGACCCGGCGCGCACGTCCTCGCCTGCGAGGCGGCGATTTGCGCCGACCTTGAGCCCCGCCGGCACGATCACCGCCTTGCCGTCGAGGCGGACGTCCTCCTGCATGAAGACGGTGTCGGCGCCCCCCGGCATGGGGGCGCCGGTGAAGATGCGCACCGCCGCGCCTGCCGCCAGCTCGCGCGCGGCGGCGCGGCCCGCGGTCACGCGCTCGACGACAGCAAGCCGGGTCTCGGCATTGGCGTCGAGATCGGCATGGCGCACGGCATAGCCGTCCACGGCGGAATTGTCGAAGGGCGGCAGATCAATGGGCGCCACCACCTCGCGCGCAATAACGCGTCCGCTTGCAGCATGGAGCGGAACCGTCTCGATCTCGGCGACCGGCGTGACGCGCTCGCGGATGATGCGCTCGACCTCGTCCACCGGCAGCAGCGGACCCGAGAAGGCGAAGCAGTCGTCGGTGAGCTGCGCCATCACCTATGTCTCGCATGCGCCAGCACGGCGGCGATCGGCGCGGCGTGCCGGATCAGAATGTCGGCGATGCGCTCGATGTCATCGATATCGACCACGGGAACCCGCGCCGCGGGCAGTGGCGCATCCGAAGCGATGGCGACAATCGCCGCATCGCCCGGATGAAGCAGCGGCTTTCCGACCGAGGCACGATATATTTCAAGCTTCGGATGCCGCTCGCTTTTGTAGCCTTCGATCAGCACGAGATCGACGGCGCTGAGTTTCGCGAGCAGCGCCCCGAGCGCGGGCTCGGCCTGTCCGCGCAACTCGTGGACGAGCGCCCAACGGTTCGCCGAGCTGACCAGAACCTCGCTCGCCCCGACCATGCGATGGGTGTGGGAATCCTTGCCCGGCTGGTCGACGTCGAAGGCGTGGTGGGCGTGCTTGAGCGTCGATACCTTGAGCCCCCGGACGACGAGGCGGGGGATGACCTTGGCGAGGAGCGTGGTCTTGCCGGAGCCGCTCCAGCCGGCGAGGCCGATGATGCGCATGCGGCATTATAGCAGCCTCAAGCGTGTCCCGAGCGACACCCTCCGGCATACGCCGCGCCATGAAACGAAAGCGCCCGGCGAAGTGCGCCGGGCGCTTGAATTTCGCGATGCCCTCGCCGCTACTCCGCCGGCTGCATTTTTCCTTGCCGCGGTGGTGCGCTGACATCCCCCTTGGCACCTTCCTGCTCGGCCCACAGGCTGTGGTGCTCTTTTGCCCAGTTGACGTCGACCGTCCCATCCCACATCGCCTCGAACGCGCCTTCCATCCCGATGGTGCCGATATAGATGTGGGCGATCATAACGGCGACGAACAGCATCGCCACGACGCCGTGGACAATCTGGGCCAATTGCATGTCTGCAATGTTCGTCCCGTAGAATGGGAACATGAGGAGATAGCCGGTCACTGCCATGGCGCCGCCGGCTAGCATCTGAATCCAATAGATCATCTTCTGACCGGCGTTGAAGCGATCGGCGGGGGGATGCTTGTGGCCGACGATGCCGCCGCCTTCCTTGAGCCATTCAACGTCCACCTTGTTCGGGACGTTCCAGGCGATCCACATCAGGAAGATCATGAACACGCCGAGCGTGAACGGGAAGCTCAGGTAATTGTGGGCATATTTCGCCCACTGCGACCAGGTGGTGAATGCCTCTGGCCCGATCAGGGGCAGCAGCAACGGCTTGCCGAACGTGATGTTGAGTCCGGAAAGGGCGAGGATGATGAAGCAGGTGGCCGTCATCCAATGCACAAAGCGCTCGAAGGCGGTGAACCGCACCAGCACGCGCCCGGACCGTCCCGACTCGAGGCGGACCATGCCGCGGACCAAATAGAAGGCAACGAGGAGAACGAGCATACCGACGATCGAAATGGCCCCGACCCAACGCAGCGTGACCTGGTGGAACTGGCGCCAATCTCGGCCAGCGGGCTGTTCGATCACGTAGGACCTGGTATCGGGGATCGTTCCGCGCCCCTGGATCCGTTGGAACTCCTGCAGCAGCTGTTCCTCCTTCACCGAGCTCGCCGTCGGGTTGACCGAGCTGTCGGGGTTGCGCTGCTGAGCGCTCGCGGGAGCTGCCACGACGACGATCAGCGCCAGCGCCATCGCACCGACGATGAAACGGATGCGGCTGATTAGCATCGCCATGGTGTTTCCTCCTTGTTGGCCGTCATCCTCTGCGACCTTCGCGACAGCGGACAATCCAATATTCATGGCGTTCGCCTCGGGCACCGAACAACCATGGCCCAGGGCTGGACGCGCAACGGGCGTCCACGTTCTACGATGCGATCGTCTCGCGATATGCCGTTTTCCAGCCCCAGGCGCCCGAGCCATAGCCGCGCTTGACGACGCGCTCCTTGTAGATCTGCGCGATGATCTCGCCGTCGCCGGCCAGCAGCGACTTGGTCGAGCACATCTCCGCGCAGAGCGGCAATTTGCCTTCGGCCAGACGATTGGTGCCGTACTTCTCGAACTCCGCCAGCGATCCGTCGGCCTCCGGCCCGCCGGCGCAATAGGTGCATTTGTCCATCTTGCCGCGCGAACCGAAGTTGCCGATCCGGGGATATTGCGGCGCGCCGAATGGGCAGGCGTAGAAGCAATAGCCGCACCCGATGCACAGGTCCTTGGAGTGCAACACCACCCCGTCGGCGGTGGTGTAGAAGCAGTTCACCGGGCAGACCGCCTGGCAGGGCGCGTCGGTGCAGTGCATGCAGGCCATGGAGACCGAGCGCTCGCCCGGCTTGCCGTCGTTGATGGTGACGACGCGCCGGCGGTTGATGCCCCAGGGCACTTCGTGCTCGTTCTTGCAGGCAGTGACGCAAGCGTTGCACTCGATGCAACGGTCGGCGTCGCAGAGAAATTTCATCCGAGCCATTGTCGAGCCTCCTTAAGCGGCCTTGATCTGACAGAGCGTGGCTTTGGGCTCTTGCATCCCAGTGACGGGATCGAACCCATAGGTCGTGATCGTGTTCACGCTCTCGCCGAGCACGATCGGATCGCAGCCTTGCGGATATTTGCCGCGCTGGTCGACGCTCTGGAACCAGCCGGCGAAGTGGAACGGGCACCAGGTCACACCTTTGCCGACGCGCTCCGTGACGAGCGCCTTCATGCGCGTGGCCTTGCCGTTTTCCATCTCCGGCCCCCAGACGAAGACCCAAGCGCCGTCCCTGATGCCGCGCTCGGCCGCGTCGGCAGGATTGATCTCGATGAACATGTCCTGCTGCAATTCGGCGAGCCATTTGTTGGAACGCGTCTCCTCGCCGCCGCCCTCGTACTCCACCAGGCGCCCGGAGGTGAGAATCAGCGGGAACTGCTTGGCGATTCCCTTCTCCACCGCCGTCTTCTGCACGGTGAAGCCGGTGTTCGGCACGCGGAACTCCTTGGCATCGGGCCGCGTCGGATACTTGGCGACGAGATCGGGCCGCGGCGTATAGATCGGCTCGCGGTGCACCGGAATCGGATCGGGCAGGTTCCACGCGTTGGCGCGAGCCTTGCCGTTGCCGTAGTGGATGCAGCCGTGCGCCATGGCCACCCGCTGGATGCCGCCGGAGAGGTCGATCGCCCAGGACACGCCATCGGGATTGTTGCCGCCAACGCGCTCGATCACCGCTTTCTCGGCCGCGGTGAGATCTTTGTCCCAACCGAGCTTCTTGAGCACCCCATAGGTGAATTCGGGGTAGCCGTCCTTGATCTCCGAGCCGAGCGAATAGGAGCCTTCGGCCAGAAGATTGTCCTTGCGCGTGCTGCCGTCGGGGAGCTTGACCTCGCGCTCCACGCCAAAGCGGGCGCGGAAGGTGCCGCCGCCGTCCATCACGTTCAGATTGGTGTTGTAGAGCGTGTGGGTGCCGGGATGCTTGAGTTCGGGCGTTCCCCAGCACGGCCACGGCAAGCCGTAATAATCGCCCTTGGCCGGACCGTCCTTCGCCCGCAAGCTGACGAGCTCGAAGTCCTTCTGGTTGGCCATGTGGAGCTTGAGGCGCTCCGGCGATTGGCCGCAATAGCCGGTCGACCAGCCGCCGCGATTGATCTCGCGGAGGATATCCTCGGACTGAGGTCGGTTGCCCTCGACCTTGATGTTCTTGAACATCCGGTCGGCGAGGTCGAGCCGCTTCGCCAGCAGGTACATGACCTCGTAGTCGTCCTTGGACTCGAAGATCGGTTTGACGATCTGCTCGCCCCATTGCAGCGAGCGGTTTGACGCCGTGCGCGAGCCCGAGGTCTCGAACTGGGTGCAGATCGGCAGCAGATAGGTATCGTTCTTGCGCTCGCTGAGCGCGGCCCAAGTCGTGGGATGCGGGTCGCCGACCACGAGCAGATCGAGCTTCTCGATCCCCTTGGCCGCTTGCGGCATGCGGGTGATGGTGTTGCCGCCGTGCCCGAACACCAGCATCGCCTTGACATTGTCCTTCTGGGCGACCTGGTCCTTCGGCAGCAGGGTCGCGTCGAACCAGCGCGTCGACGGAATGCCGGCCGTTTCCATGATCTGCTTGGAATCGAAACGAGAGAGCATCCAGTCGTAGTCGACTTCCCAGACCCGGCACCAGTGCTTCCACGCGCCTTCCACCAGGCCGTAGTAAAGCGGCAGCGTCACGACATCGAGGCCGAGGTCGGTTGCACCTTGCACGTTGC
>Ga0306920_100013768_pt1 | contig 11028 bp, 8 predicted proteins | sample flu12Cox44000170_FD_204666 | JGI IMG/M metagenome (GOLD analysis project Ga0306920, IMG submission 204666) | Lab enrichment of tropical soil microbial communities from Luquillo Experimental Forest, Puerto Rico - flux4day.12C.oxic.44.000.170 (v2)... | ecosystem: Environmental > Terrestrial >...
ACTCGACGGTGAAGCGTTCTTCGAGGCCGATTGATCCTTCCCAGAGGGATACGCCGCGCCCGAGGGTTATCGGCACGATCACCAGGTGCATGAAGTCGACCAGGTCGGCCTGGAGGAACTGACGCACGGTTGAAGGTCCTCCGCCGATGCGGACATCGCGACCACCCGCAGCCTCCTGGGCTAGGCGAAGCACCTCCTCCGGCGGCCCGTCCACGAACCGGAAGCTCGTCCCGTTGGGAAAGTCAATCGTAGGGTGCGGGTAGTGGCTCATGACGAACACGGGTGTCTGGAATGGCGGCTCGTCGCCCCACCAGCCCCGCCACCCGTCATCGGGCCAATCGCCAACCTGGGGACCGAACTTGCGGCGTCCCATGATCTCGGCGCCGATTCCCTGGCTCCACATGCTGGTCAGGGCGCGGTCCAGCGTGACGGGGGCATCCGCCTTATCGACGCCATAGATTACCCGGCCGTCGAACCACTTGAACAGCCGCTCGGCGCCGCCGATCGGGGCGTCGAACGTCACGTGCTCGCCGGCGGCGTAGCCGTCGAGTGAGATGTTCATGTTGTGGACCCGGGTGCGGGGCATCACGACTCCTTCCGTGATCGGGCGCAGCGTTTGACATAGAGACCGACGGGATGGGCCGGCCTCATCGCTGGCGCTGACATCATGTTTCGGTGGCCGAACCCCACACCGGTATCACATGCGACGCGGCATGGTCAGCCGGAGCAGTGACGGCAATCCTCACGGTAAGCCCTCCGCGTCGATACCGAGCATGACGTTCTCCGCGCTACCCCAGGGCCCGGGGAACTGGTTCGCGTAGCGTGGTGCCTGTCCGGCTACGCCGGACAGGCACGTGGTCCCGCTCGGTCACTAGCGCAGCCCGCCTCCGCCCAACTGCAGGAGCCACCCTGGCGACCGTCGAGCAGCGTCTGGCGGGCGGCTGCGGTGGCCTCGGGGCTGGCCGCTTCCTGGCAGGCATATCACGACGGTAGAGCAGAACCATCGGTAGCCGGGCGGCCTTACCGGCGGATGGCCGCCGCAGACCGGTGCAGTGCAGTGACGCCGCCCGCTCGTCACGCTGCGTCGTTGCCTTGTGAGCTGTGTGACGCACGCCCGGCAATTTCTCACCGGCTGGCTTCGCGCGACCCGCCCCAGCGTGGAGCAGGCGGTCATGAACTCTCTGCTGCCCGAAGGCGCTCGGCGAGACTCGACATCACCTGCAGCGCGAACATCGGCGTCTCTTGGACAAGGAAGAGAAACCTTGCCCGATCGATCACCGCTAGCTTTGTGTCGGTTACCGCGACAGCCGTCGCGCTTCGCGGCGAGGTATCAACAATCGCCATCTCACCGAATGTGTCGTCGGGGCCGAGCCTGCGAACCGCCCCGTTGGGCAGTCGCACCTCTACGTTCCCTTCCAGGATGCCGAACATCTCGGCGCCGCTCGCGCCCTCCTCGAAGATTACCGTGCCGGCCGGCACGTCCTTGAAGGACTTAGCGTTATAGAACACGCCTGGAACCTTCATCCGGAATCCTCCGTTGCGCGTTGTATCCAAGTGATGAAGTAAATCCACGATGTATCTGCAATCTGTCCCCGGCAGGTCGCACCTACTACTGCAACTACCACCATTTTATCGCTGATGGCGGCCTGCCGCCGCTACTCACCGTCCAGGGGTAAAGTACGGGGCCTCCCGCGGCATCTCGTCCAACTGAGCAGGCCGACCGGGAAAGGAGGCCACGAAATATTCGCGGCCGAACATTTCCTGTAGCAGGAATTCCGGGAACATGTCCGGTTCTAGCGGGAACTGGCTGCGGTAGGCGGAAAGGGCTTCGACCTTACACATGACCTGTTCGGACACGTCGCAGGAGATGACGCCCTGACCTGCCCGCATGTTTCCGGATGCAGGGGGTGTGTCCGCCCATGCGCCGGGCACGGCACCGGCCAGGCGGGCTCCCTCGCCCCGGCCAGCGAACTTGGTCGGCTGTGCCGGAGACAGGACCAAACAGGTAAGGCTGGCGGCGGCAACCACGTCGGCGCTTCGGCGCCGGTTCCCGGCGATGCCGAGCTCACCGAAGAACTCCCCCACCCCCATTCGGCGGAGGTGCCTACGGTGGCCGCCGCTGCTCTCCTGCCATGCGTCCGCCTCACCCGACAAGATCAAGAACAGCTCAGCGGCCGCCTCTCCCTGCTCCACCACGTAGGAACCCGGCGGGTACCAGCGGACCTGGACGTGGTCGCGGATGTGACGCATGGTGCCGGACGCCTCGGCCAGCAGGAGCAAAGCATGGGCAAAGTCGGGCGTTCCCGCAAAACGGTTTGGTTGGCTGGTCAGCCAGGTCGCCAGCCGCTCCAAGATCAGCAGATCGCCTGACGGGAAGCACCGGTAGTAGAGCCGTGGCGGGCGCAGGGGCCGGGTGACCGTCCGGCCCATACGTCCGGGGTCGGCGACCCGCTGGCAGGCGTCCGTCGTCACCGCGCTGATGGTGACGTGGTCGGGATGGCCGTAGCCGCCGTCGGGACCGAACGTGATGACCACGTCCGGCCGGAACTCGCAGATGACCTCCGCGACCTCGTCCGCCAGGGTCGAGAACTCGGCGTCGGCCAGGGTACCGTCGACGTAGTCCAGGCAGCGCACCTTCGCGATGCCGAGGCGCTCGCAGGCCAGGCGCAACTCAGCCTCCCGGACAGCGGCGATGGTACGCCGGTTACCGACTGCGGCGTCGCGGATCTGGCCTGCCTGGCCGCGTGTAGCCGATACCACCATAATCTCGGCGCCCTCTCCGGCGTAACGGGCGAACGTGCCCCCGGCGCAGAACGTCTCGTCGTCAGGATGGGCGAAGACACCGAGCAGGCGGCAGCGGCCTCCCGAACCCGCCAGGGCCGGGGCCGCGGACCGGCTCATTGGTCGCTCCAGCGCCCGGCACCGGCCTGCCCGCCCGCCGAACCCATAGCCGCAGCGTAGCCGGGGACCAGTCCTAAGACTGAGCTGGGGTTGCCGACCAGTCGGTCAAGCGCCCCAATGAGGCCGAGCCAGCCGAGGACCGGCTCGGGCTCGCTCACGCCGACCCGGCAAGTCCGGTGATCTGATCACCTTCGATGCGCACGCCGATGCCGATATGCGCGGTATGAGAGGTCACGCGACCACGTTCGGCTCTCGCAGGCCGATCCGCACCCTGGACGACCCCGAACCCCACCCCAAGATTCCCACGGACCCGCCAGATGCAGGCTTCGCGTGCACCCCCAAAGCGCTTCACCGGGCCAGCCCGAGCTGAGATAGAAGTCGCGGAAATGCTGACAGTTCGGGCCAGGCGCACGGACTCGGCGGGCCCCGGCTGCTCGTCTACAATTCCGGCTATGGTCCGCTCTGGCACCGCCGCGCACCTGATTGACTGCCACCCCGCGACAACCATCGACCGAAACTGGACGGCGCTGGCGGTCCACCGGCTGGAGGCCGACTCGCGCCGCAGCGCGGACACGCACCTGGTGAAACTGCCGCTGTCCGGGCCGGTCGACCTCTATCTCAAAGATGAGTCCACTCACCCGACCGGCTCCCTTAAGCACCGGCTCGCCCGGTCGCTGTTCCTGTACGCGCTCTGCAATGGGTGGATCGGTCCCACCACCACGGTGGTCGAAGCGTCAAGCGGATCCACTGCGGTGTCCGAGGCCTACTTCGCGCGGCTGATCGGGGTGCCGTTCGTAGCCGTGATGTCGCGCACGACCAGCCCGGCCAAGATCGCGCTCATCAAGCGCCAGGGCGGCCGCTGCCACCTCATCGAGGACCCGGCAGCAGTCTACGATGTCGCGGCCCGGCTGGCACGCGAGCTGGATGGGCACTACCTCGACCAGTTCACCTACGCCGAGCGGGCCACGGACTGGCGCGGCAACAACAACATCGCCGAATCGACGCTGGCCCAGATGGCCCTCGAACCGCACAGCACACCATCATGGATCGTCGTCGGCGCCGGAACCGGAGGTACCGCAGCCACGTTCGGCAGGTACCTTCGCCTGCACGGCACCTCCACCAGGTTGTGCGTCGTGGACCCTGAGAGCTCAGCCTTCCTCCCGTCCTACCAAGGCCAGGCGGCGGAGCCTGCCGGATCGCGTATCGAGGGCATCGGCCGACCGCGAGTGGAGCCATCGTTCGTCCCGAGCGTCATCGACCGGATGCTGGGAGTCCCCGACGGTGCCTCGGTAGCGACCATGCGTTTCCTGAACCACCGCCTGGGAATCTCCGCCGGTCCCTCAACTGGCACCAATGTCTTCGGCGCCCTGCGGCTCGCCTGCGAGATGTGTACAGATCAAGCAGCCGGCTCGATCGTCACGCTCATATGCGACAGCGGTGCCCGGTATACCGACACATACGACGACGACGCCTGGCTCAAGGAACAGGGAATCAACATCAACCCTTATATACCTGTGGTGGTACGCGCCTGGGACGACAAAGTCTGGGATTGCGCGTAGTCTGAATGCCAGCGTCTCCGATGCTGGTGACTAATTCGTTCTACGCGGCGAGGCTGAGACTACAGTTGGCGAGAAACGCCGCTTCTGCCGCGTTGAGGTACGTCGGATCACCGTGCATCTGATAGTCGGCGCCGCTGCGAAGAAATGAACCCTGCAAGCCGCGAGACAGGGCAGCGTGGATGCTCGGGGCGCCGGTCCATCAGGCCGATATCGATCACGGTGCGTGGTCGAGCCGTCCCGGGCGAGCCGCACGCGCAGCCTGTGAGGTGCCACAAGTCAGCCTGGCCTGTGAGCTGCAGCGATGATCAGCGTCACCCATAGTGCATCATGATCAACGACCTGGCGGCAGTTCCTGCGCAGTCAGGCATCGACGATGCTCGCCACCGATTTCTTCCACGTGGACTGTGCCGTGACTCTCCGCCGCCTGTACTGCCTGTTCATAATCGAGGTCGCAGCCGTTACGTGTACATCCTCGGGGTCACCGCGAACCCCGACGGCCGGTGGACTGTCCAGCAGATCCGCAACCTGCTGATGGATCTGGGTGATCGCGCCGCGGGCTTCCGGTTCCTGGTCCGCGACCGGGCCGGGCAAGCCGCATAGAAGCCCGGCTGCCGCCGCCGCACCGACCTGACCCGCCTGGCCCTGGCCGCTGGCCTGGCCTAGCCCGGCCCGCCCGCCCCCGGTGCCGGTGGGTCATCTGACCTGGCCGCTGCCGCTCGCCCAAAGGGGTTCGCCAGCCCCAGCCCCGTGCACCGCCAGGCCGACCAGACTGCTACTGATCGCTTGGAGATCAGCGGTGGGTATGCCCGGTATTTTCCCTGACCGATTCGGACCCCGAATCAGTAGAAGGACCGGGCCGCGCCCGGTCAATGACCCGGGGGAGGTCAGTGATGAATCGTATCCACATCGGACGACCGAGGGGCCGCAGCGAACACCGGTGGCCCGGGGCGCTGTCGCCGGGCCGGCCAGACCCGCGCATCGCCTGGGCCACGGGCGCCCGCACGGGCCGCACGGTCCGCAACGGCGCCCGGGACATCATGACCTGGGCCGGCCGGCGCCTATGGGCGGCTGTCCGGGCGGTGATCGGCGCGGCCCGGCTGGCCCACGACGAGCAAGTGCGCATGTGGGAATGCGTCCTGCTCACCAGCGGGGCGGCGCCGCTGAGCGCCGCCGGCCCGCTGCGCTGGGTCCGGTCACTGGAGGGTTACCGGCTCGTCGGCAGCCACGTGCCGACCCCGGACCCGGCTGAAACGGGGCGCTAACCCCGGGCTGGCGGTCGCCGCCCAAGATCCCGGCCCCGGCACCGCCAGCGGCCAGCGCACATCCCGGGCCGGGGCTGCCGTGCACCACGGCTGCTCCGGCCCGGCTCGTCGGACCCGGTGCCACGAATGATGTTCGTGTGGCGCTGGAACATTGCCTTGCCGGAAGCGCTCTTGAACGCCCCACTCGCCAGCTAACACTCAATAGCCATCCAGGCGGGGCACGCATAACTGGTCGATCTGCCGCGCACCGGCCAGCAGCTCCGCGGACCGCCACAGAGCACAAGGTCGATCTGTTAGTTCTTGACTGCTGGCGGACTGGGCGACAATTCCGGCTCACACGAAGCTCCGAGCTACGACATGCCAGATGCCGATGCTTAGCTTGGCTTACTTTCTCAACGGACTCCAGCAGCGCTCCAGGCGATGACGTCCATCTGTTAGGCTCCCCGCTTGCCTCACCACGCATGATTTTAAAATCGAAATATCTTTATAGCCTGCGCCCCGAGTAGGACTCGATCCTACGGCCTACTGCTTTAGGAGACACTTTCGAAATGTGGCCAGACGGTGCCGGGTGTGGCCTGACGTGCCGCTTGGCGGTTTCTGCAATGGCTGGATGGAGCCTGGCGTAGCCCCGTGTCTGTGGTCGTTGGCTTCCCGTTAGGCTCCCCCGGAAAATCGTTAGCAGCGCTAATGTTCGAATCAGAAGAGGCCTGTGTCGGCCTCGACCGCGAGTCCAGCACGGCCACGTCCGGTTCAGCCAGACCGCCCTGCGTTAGGCAACCGCTCCCGCCCGGCGCGGCTTCCGGACCGGGAAGAGCCCGACATCTACGCCTGACCAGAAGCAACCGGGGCCAGATCAGCTGATGCCGCATGAAGCCGGCACGTCACTGGTGGCCGGTGCCTACAGCGCGGCATCCCGCGGCCGGGCTCTCCAGCGTTCGCCCGGCACGCCGAGGCATGGTCCGCACATGCGATGAGCGAGCGTTGCACCTAGAGTCATATATGCGCAGGAATGCATAATCTTCCATGATTCGGCCAGTGTGCTTACGTCGCAGCGGCGATTGCTACGCAGCCTTTTCGCGTAGACGCCTAGAGCCAGATCGCCGATTACGAGCGCGAAACAAACCCGCTGGAGTGCTTAGGTCGAGTACGCAGATTATCCATTCTCGTGCGCTGTCTCCTGTGCTCGGCTCGCTCCGCGGGCATGCGATGGTGATGATGGGCGCTCAGCGGGCTGTTGGGGCGGGGGCAGTGGCCGTGCCGCTGGGGGGCGCGAGGGCGGCGGGGAGCTGCTCGCGGGAGGTGATGGCGAGCTTCTGGTAGGCGTGGGTGAGGTGCCCTTCGACGGTCCGGCCGGTGATGAACAGGTTCTGGGCGATCTCGCGGTTGGACAGGCCGTCGGCGGCGAGCTGGGCGACGCGGCGCTCGCTGGGCGTCAGCGAGTCGAGCCCGCTCAGGACGGGCCGCCGGGGTCGCCCGCCGGCGGTGAGGAGTTCGGTGCGGGTTCGCTCGGTCAGCGCGATCGCCCCGCAGCGGTGGGCGAGGTCGAGTGCGGCCCGGAGGACGTCGCGGCTTTCTGCGCGGTCTCCCGCGCGCCGCAGGGCCGCCCCCAGGTCGGCCATGGCGCGGGCGTGTTCCAGTCGCGCGCCGGAGCCCTCCAGAGCGCGTACCGCCTGGCGGAGCAGCTCGATGCCGCGCCGTCCGCCGTCGGTGAGGCCGGCTGCCCGCAGCGCGACCCCGAGCGTGCGCGGGCCTGTGAAGGCCCGGGCCAGCGTGACCTCTTCGGCTGCGAGCGCTCTGGCTTCGGCTGGTGCGCCGAGCGCGAGGTGCGCGAGCGCGGCGTCGGAGCGCCACGGGATGGTCGGGGTGGGGATGCGCAGCCGGGCGAGCAGCTCGCCGGCGGCGAGGAGGTCGTCCAGGGCCGCCGCCGGGCGGCGCTCGGCCAGCCGGAGCCGACCGCGGCCCGCGAGCAGCCATCCTGCCTGCATCGTGGTCGGGAACTGCTCGGCGAGACGGTAGCGCTGGTCGGCCGCGTCGGCGGCCTCGGATTCGGCGCGCTCGGCGAGCGTCTCGAGCAGGGCGGCGAGCGCGACGGCGGCGTGCAGGCCGGGCAGGCGGGGGCCGGTCTCCAGCGCCACGCGGGCGTCGGCCTCGGCGTCGGCGAGGTTGCCGAGGCGCAGGTGAAGCAGGGCGCGATAGCACGAGAGCGCGAGCACGTGCGGCAGGGAACCAAGCCGGCGGGCGTCCGCCAGCGCTTGGTCGAATCGGGACAGGGCCTCCTGGTAGCGTTCGGCGAACGCGAGCGCGTTGCAGGCGTGGTAGAAGAACGGGGGCCGGTCGACCGCCTCCGGCAGCAGCTTCGGCGCTCCGTCCAGCGCGCGCAGCGCGAGCCGCGCGCCGACGTCGGCCGGCTCGTTCGCGTTCACGGCCGCGACCGCCAGCACGCCGAACACGCTCGGCGGAACGTCGGGCTCTTCCTCGGCCTGCCGGCGCAGGCGGGCGATCCGCTGTGCGGCATCATCGGCGGTCTCCGTGTCGAGCTGGGCCGCGCCGAGGGCGGCGCCCTCCAGCATGAGCGCCGCGCGCCGGTCGGCGGCGCCGAGGCGGGCGCGGGTCCGGTCGAACACCTCCAGCGACTCCCTGTTGCGGCCGCCGAGCTGCAGCATGCGTCCCAGCGCGAGAGTGATCGAGACCTGAGCGGTCGTGGCCGGTGCGATCTCGAGTGCGGCCTGCAGATGAGCCGCCGCCTGCGGGTCTGCCGCGTAGGACTCGGCGAAGCCGAGCTCGAGCAGGACCTCGGGGCGCAGCCGCCCGGACGGCGGTTCGGCCAGCGCCCGCCGTAGATAGGCCACGGCCGAGTCCGGAGCCCCAGTCGCGGTCGCGGTCCGGGCGGCGGACAACAGCGATTCGGCGACCCGGTCGTCCCCGGCCGGGTCGGTCACCAGCAGGTGAGCCGCGATGCGGTGCGGGGACGCGCCCTCAGTCGCCAGGCAGCCCGCCGCCGCCGCGTGCAGGCCAGCCCGCTCCCCCGGCGGCAGGTCGGCCTCGACTGCGGCCCGGATGATCGGGTGGACGAAGCGCAGCGGCCGGCCCTCCTCCAGGATCCCGGCGGCGGCGAGCTCGTCGGCCGCGGCCGCGGCAGTGGCGGGGTCCAGCCCGGCGAGGCCGGCTGCCAGCCGGAGGTCGGCCTCGCCCAGCACGGCCGCCGCCCGGGCTAGCTCGCGAGCGGAGGCGGACAGGCGACTCAGCCGGTGCACGACCGACTGCGAGACCGCGCGCGGCGCCAGGCCCGCGACCCGGGAACAGGCCGCCGCCGTCGGCTCGATGCGATCTTCGGCGATGGCGCGGAGGAGTTCGCGGACCAGGAACGGAACGCCGCCGGTCACCTCGTAGCAGGCGGCCGCGAAGGTCTGCTCCACTTCGGTGCCGAACGCCAGCCGCAGGAGTTCGGCCACCGCCCGCTGGCTCAGCGGCGCAAGCTCGAGGATCTCAGCAGACGGGTCGGCGGCGAGCGCCGCGACCAGCGGCGACCCGTCAGCGGACCGGGCCGGCCGCGTCGCGGCGACGACCGCGATCGGCAGCTCCTGGACTCGTCGCCCGAGGTAGTGCAGGAACCGCAGCGAGGCCTGGTCGGACCAGTGGACGTCGTCGACGCAGAGCAGCAGCGGCGATCGCCGCACCAGGTTCGCGGACAGCCAGTAGAGCCCGTGCAGGATCGCGAACGACGGGTCGAGCAGCGCGCCGGCGGCGTCATCCCGCGCCGCCGCGAGGCCGAACAGCCTTGCCGCGTGCCCCGCCGCGCCGGCCAGGAACTCGGCCCGTTCCGGCAGCGACGCCGCGACCAGCGGGGCCTCGAACAGCTGGCGGACCAGGCCATAGGCGAAGTCTCGTTCGAGTTCCGAACCGCGCGCGCCCAGTGTTGTCAGGCCAAGCTCGCGGCCATGCCATCCGGCCGCCAGTACCAGGCGGGTCTTGCCGATGCCCGCTGGGCCCTCGATCAAGAGCAGCGAACCGTGCCCGGCGATCGCGTCACGCAGGCGCCGGTCGATCATGGCAAGGGCGGCGTCGCGTTCGAGAAGCGCTTGCCCGCCATCCACCGCAGGCACAGGCGGCCATCGTACCGCCGCCAAAATTCCTCGGTCCACCTCCGCAAAAGCACGTGGTCTGCCACGGTGCGGCATTGATCCGGCTGCGGCGATCCTGGCCGCACAACGACAGCACCGGACCGAGGAGGACCGATGACCGATCACACCCCGTCGCCGGGAACAAGGCAGCCCGGCACGCTGGTCCTACGGACCGTCGGCGCGTGCCATCTTGACATGCCGCACCTAGTCGAGGTGTTCGGCGAGCAGCGGCAGCGTTTCGTCTCGATACTGCAGGGATTCGGCCCCCGCGAGTGGGCCGCCCCCACCCGATGCGCTGACTGGTCCGCGCACGATGTCGTCCGCCACCTGTGCGACGCTACCGCGTTCGCGACCGCAGCCGGCGCCGATGACCGCACCCTCGACATGACCGCCGGCTTCGACCCGAGAACGTCCCCGCGCCGGTTCCTGGCCGCATCGGCCGGCGAGTCACCCGCCGCCACCCTCGGCCGACTCGTGGCGACGACCAGCGAACTGCTCGCCTGCGCCCGCGGCCGGCTGGCCGGCGGGAGCAGGTTCGACGTCTACCTGCCGTACGGGCCGATGGACTGGACAGTCCTCATACTGCACCTCTTCTGGGACTCGTGGATTCATGAGCGCGACGTGCTCCTCGCCCGCGGCGCCGAACACCCCACCAGCGACGACGCGACCGGCTACGCGGCGGCCTACGGATTGTTCATCTCCGCCGTCGTGGCCTCCCTCTTCGGCGACCCAGTGCGGGACACGCTGATGCTAGGCGGCGACAGCGGCGGCACCTTCGATCTCGATAGCCGCGGCGCCGTCACCCTGACCGTCGGCCGGGAGCACGCTGCAGGGCCGCCCGCAGCCGAGGTCGCCGACGCACTCGCCGGCCGCGCCCCAGCCGCCGCCGACCTCGGCGCACTGCCGGCCAGCACCCGAACCGCGCTGTCGCATCTTGCCGAGTTCTTCAACACACCCGTCGACCAGATTCCCGCCTGAGAGACCCGCGAACCAATCGACGAACCCGCACGCCACGGAAGACACTCAGCTGGAACCAGCCGCCCACGCCTGCCATCTCCCGGCCGCACCCGAGGGAGAACAGCAGGCCTGACTGACCGACCGAGCACGCGGCCCCACACAGATCAACCCAATCTGCATCGCCAGCGGCGACTCCGACGAGATCGACGGAGCCGCCCAGAACGGCGG
>Ga0306920_100013770_pt1 | contig 11028 bp, 9 predicted proteins | sample flu12Cox44000170_FD_204666 | JGI IMG/M metagenome (GOLD analysis project Ga0306920, IMG submission 204666) | Lab enrichment of tropical soil microbial communities from Luquillo Experimental Forest, Puerto Rico - flux4day.12C.oxic.44.000.170 (v2)... | ecosystem: Environmental > Terrestrial >...
TGCCCGCCGCCGTGGCGGGCTCGTGGTCGACGTTAGCCTACGAGTGTAGGTTTATCAACTAATGACCGAAAGCCTATGCTTGTAGGTATTCGTGCGCGTGCAAGAGAAGGTAGGCTCGGAGCGTGGCGATGACCAGGAAGAGCAGCAGCGCCCTGCCGGGCGACCGGCGCGTGCGGCGCACCCAGGCGACCCTGCAGCGCGCCCTCATCGATCTCGTCCAGGAACGGGACCTGTCGCAGATCACCGTCGCCGACGTCGCCGACCGGGCCGACGTGAGCCGCTCCACGTTCTACGACCACTACCAGGACGTGCACGAACTGGCCGAGGCCGCCTGCACCTCGATGCTCGACGACATGTTCGGGTACGTTCTCGCCCTCGACACCCCCGGCGCTCACCCTTCTGACCCCCCGGAGGATCCGGACCCGGCCCTGACGGCCTTCTTCGCGCATTTCGCCGAGCACGCCGGCCTTTACCGCAGCCTGCTAGGCCCCACCGGAAGCGCACGCGTCATCGAGCACGTGCGCCGCCGCACCACCGCAGCCGCCCATTACTCCGGGCGCCTTGCTCCGACCGGCGACACCCCGCCGCAGACCGCCGACTCGCCCGACTTCCCGCTCGACGTCCCCGCAGCGTTCGTCGCCGGCGCACTGCTCGGCGTGGCCGCCGACTGGCTGCAGCGCGGATGCCCGCGAACATCGCTCGAGATGACCATCCTGACCAAGCCGCTCCTGATCGCCTTGCGCCCCGGCACCGGCACACCGCCCACCTCGCCGGGATCCGAGTAGCAAGTAGCGGGAATGAGCCAGCGTTCCTCATCGCCGTGTGTTCAGGACGTTGCTGGTGCGCTCTATGCAGCCGGGAACTGCTGCTCAGGCCTGTTCTGGGCCAGGCCGGGGCCCGCGAGCCTGGAGGGCAGTCGTGAACGCCTGGATTTTGGGATGGCGCGCTGCCCCGCTCCGTACGGTGGTGAAGATCTGTCGCCTAGGACGACCGAAGAGCCGGTGTACTGTCACGTCCTGACGGTCACTGGCACCTGACAGGTCGGGCAGCAAGGCGGCGGCGAGGCCGCTTTCGACAAGTCGCAGGTGGATCTGCAGGTCGGTGGAGGTGTAGCGCACGTCGGGCTCGAACCCCGCTTGCCGACATGCCGCGGTGGCCCACTGCCGGGCGGTAGTGCCGACGGGTTCCAGCACGAACGGGCGCGACGCGAGGCTGGCCAGCGACCGCTCGCTCCAACTGGCCCGGGTGATGAGCCGAAGCTCGTCGGTGAGCAGGTCGAGACGCTCGGTCTCACGGGGGCGGGGCAGCGGGAATCCGGGGTACTCCTCGCCGAGGACCAGGTCGAACTCGCCGGCGATCAGAGCGGGAAGGGCGAGTTCCGGCTCCAGCTCGGTGACCTCGACGCGTAGCGCGGGGTGCCGCGCCTCGAGCTGGCTGAGCGCGTGCGGGACCAGAGCCAGGACGGCGGTCTGGAAGGCGGCGGCGCGCAGCGTGCCGACGGTCTCACTCAGGGACTGGGCCAGTTCAGCTTCGGCTCGTTCCATTTCCTCCAGCAGCACGTGGGTGCGCGCGACGAGGAGGTCGGCTTGAGGGGTGAGCCGGACCCGGCGGCCGACGGGCTCGAGGAGACGCACCCCGGCCTCCTTCTCCAGCGCGGCGAGCTGCTGGGACACCGCGGACGGGCTGTAGGACAGCGCCTGGGCCACGGCGGCGATGGTGCCGCGGCGGGCGAGCTCCCGGAGCAGCCGCAGGCGCCGCAGATCGAGCATCGCACCTCCTCAAAGCATCAGGTTTGCTTCACAATACCGTGCGGATTTCCGCGCTAGACCTAACGAATCGGAGGCCGGGACAATCGGCTGTATGACATCGTGGTACAGCATGCCGACCGCCCGGGACTGGACCTGCCCGCCTTCACCGGGCGACGCACACGCCTTTCACCAGTCGCTGCCCGGCTACTCCCCCACACCGCTGGTCCCGGTCCCAGAACTCGCGACCGAGCTGGGGGTGGGCCGACTGCTGGTCAAGGACGAGTCGTCGCGGCTGGGCCTGCCGGCATTCAAAGTGCTCGGCGCCTCCTGGGCGTGCCGCCAGGTGCTGCGCGAGCGCCCCGGCGCCATGCTGGTCACCGCTACCGACGGCAACCACGGCCGCGCGGTCGCGCGGATGGCGGCTCATTTCGGTGTCGCGGCGACCGTGTTCGTCCCGGAGGTGATGCTCCCGCAGACCGCCGCGCGCATCACAGCCGAAGGGGCGAAGGTGGTGTGGGTCGACGGCGGCTACGACGACGCGGTTCGCTGGGCCGCGGCCTTCGCCGCCGATCAGCCCGGCCGCGCCCTGGTCCAGGACACCGCCTGGGCCGGCTACGAGCAGGTCCCCGCCTGGATCGTGCAGGGCTACCAGACGCTGCTCGACGAGATCGACACCCAGCTCGGCGGGGCGCCGGACCTCGTGACGGTCCCGGTCGGGGTCGGGTCGCTGGCCGAGGCGGTGGTCCGGCACTGCCGGCGCCCCGCCGCCGCGCACCCGGGCGTGCTCTCGGTCGAACCAGACACCGCGGCCTGCGTCCTGGCCAGCCTGACCGCCGCGCGTCCCCGCTACGGTGCCGACCGCGGCGACGGTGATGGCCGGGCTCAACTGCGGCACCGTTTCCCGCTCCGCATGGCCAGTTCTGCGCGCCGGCTGCGACGCGGCCGTCGCCGTCAGCGACCAGGACGCACTGCGCGCCGTGGCCGACCTCGGCCGGCTCGGCGTCTCCTCGGGCCTAGCGGGGCGGCCACCCTGGCCGGGGCGCGAGCCGCCCTGACCGACCCCGGGCGGCGCGCCGCTCTTGGCCTGGATGAGGACGCTGTCGTCGTCCTGCTCAGCACGGAAGGACACACCCGATGACCCGCATGGTGCGCATCAACCGCGACCGGCTTTGGGCTTCCCTGATGGAGCTCAAGCAGATCGGCGCCTACCACGACCAGGCCACCGGCCTGCGGGGCGTGCGGCGGCTGGCGCTGACCGACGCCGACGCCCAGGCCCGGCGCCGCTGCGTGGACTGGATGCTCCAGGCCGGGCTGGAGGTGCGGGTCGACCGCATCGGCAACGTCTACGCCACCCGCCCGGGCCGTGACCGGTCGCTGCCGTGTGTCCTGATGGGCTCCCACATCGACACCGTCGCCACCGGCGGAGCCTTCGACGGCACCCTCGGCGTGCTCGGCGGCATCGAGGTGATGCGCACCCTCAACGACGCCGGCATACAGACCCTGCGCGACATCGAGGTCGGGTTCTTCACCGAGGAAGAAGGCGTGCGGTTCGGCACCGACATGCTCGGCTCGGCCGTGACCGCCGGCCGCATCCCGCTCGAGGTCGCCCGCAAGCTCACCGACGAAGCCGGCAAGACGGTCGGGGACGAGCTTATCCGCATCGGGTTCGACGGCGAAGCCCACGAGCGGCGCCCGGTCCCGCACGCCTACCTCGAGTGCCACATCGAGCAGGGCCCCATCCTCGCCGGGGCCGGCGTCGACATCGGCATCGTCGAGGGCGTGCAGTCGATCTCCTGGCAGCGGCTCACCATCCACGGCGAGGCCGCGCACGCCGGCACCACCCCCATCGCGTCCCGGCACGACGCCGGCCTGGCCGCCGCGTCCGTTGTGGTCGAGGCCCGCCGGATGTGCGACAGCAGCGACTTCGGGCAACTCCGCGCCACCGTCGGGAACCTCGGCATCGGCGGCGGGCAGACCAACGTCATCCCCCGCCAGGCCACCCTGACCATCGACCTGCGCAACCCCGCCGATGACCTGATGACGGCCGCCGAGCAGCACCTCGCCTCCTACGCCGGCGAACTCGCCGCCCAGCACGGCGTCCGGATCGCCTGGGAACGGATGGCCAAGACGGCCGTCGTCCCCTTCCACCCCGGCATCCAGGACCTGCTCGCCGCCACCGCCGACGACCTCGGCCTGCCCTACGTGCGCGTCATGTCCGGCGCCGGGCACGACGCCCAGGAGATCGCCGCGATCTGCCCCACCGCCATGGTGTTCGTCGCGGGCGAGAACGGCGGCATCAGCCACACCCCCCGCGAGTACTCCAGCCCCGGCGCCTGCGCCAACGGCACCGACGTGCTGGCCAACGCGGTCCTGCGCCTGGCAGACCAGCCATGACCGCTACCAGCATGACGGCCCTGGACCTGCTTGACGCCCTGGTCCGCATCGACTCGGTCAACCCCGGCCTCGACCCGGGCGGCGCCGGCGAGGCGCAGATAGCCGCCTACGTCGCGCGATGGGGGCACAGTGTCGGCCTGCGCGTCGACGTACTCGAGGGCACCGCCGGGCGGCCCAGCGTCATCGTGCGCGGCGGCCGCGACCACGGCGGTCGCCGGCTCCTGCTGTGCGGCCACCTCGACACCGTCGGCCTGGCCGGCATCCCCGACGGCCTCACGCCCCGCGTCGAGGGCGACCGGCTTTATGCCCGCGGCGCCTACGACATGAAGGCCGGCCTGGCCGCCGCCCTCATCGCCTGCCGGGACGCCGCCCTCGCCGGCATCGACGGCGAGGTCATCGTGGCCGCCGTCGCCGACGAGGAACTCGCCAGCCTCGGCATCGCCGAAGTCCTCACCCGCCTTGACCCGGCCGGCATCGACGCCGCCGTGGTCACCGAGCCCACCGAACGGCAGGCCGGTACCGCCCACCGCGGGTTCGTCTGGACCGAGGTCACGGTTACCGGCGTTGCCGCCCATGGCTCACGACCCCACCTCGGCGCCGACGCGATCCTCGCCGCCGGCCACTACCTGGTCGCCTTCGATAACCTCGACCGGCAGCTCCGCGGCCGTCCCCACCCGTTCCTCGGACCCGGCAACCTGCACGCGTCCCTGATCAGCGGCGGCACCGGGGAATCCACCATCCCGGACCGCTGCGTGTTCACCGTCGAACGGCGAACCCTGCCCGGGGAGACCCTGGGACACGTCGAGGCCGACATCGCCGGCCTGATCGAACGATGCCGGCCCGCCGACCCGCGGATCACCGTCACCGCGCGCACCGTCCTGCACCGCCCCCCGATGCATACGCCCCTGGACGCTCCCATCGTCCAGGCCCTGCTGGCCGCAGCAGGGTCCGGCACCAGCGTGGCCCCGATGTCGTACTGGGCCGACTCGGCCTTCCTCGCCGCGGCGGGCATTCCCACCGTGCTCTACGGACCGGAAGGCGACGGCGCCCACGCCGACACCGAATGGGTCAGCCGCTCCGGCACCACCACCGCCACCACCGTCCTCACCCAGCTCACCCAGAACTTCTGCTCCTGAGTCGCCTGAAGATCATGCGTGAGCGAGGCATTCGCAAGCCGGCCGTGAGCGCTCCCAGATCGCCCGGCTCTGCGCGGACCCAAGTAATTACGCCCATGCGGCAACTGCACTGCATTGGGCGGTTACTTGAGCGTGCGCGCTGCCGCGCTCATCACGGAATGTAGCCGGGACCGGCTCTCGCAATCCAGACTGCTGAGCACTTGCATGGCACCGCCCCTGACGGCAGTCGTGCGGTACAGTCAGGTTGCGGGAACAGATACCCGGCACCTGCCGCCCTAACCATGCACGGGCCAGGTAGCGGGATAAATAGCGAACACGCCGCGGAATGGCCGGATGCGTACGCCCTGCTCCTGTTACGCTTATTGCATGATTTCCCCGATCCGGGGAGATTTCACCGGTTTCCGTGTTCAAGTCCCCCCTCGGACACATGGGGTTCAAGTCCCTAGGAACACAAGCCCCGGGATTCGGTGGGCTCCTGCGAGCGTGGCCCGGGCCGGTGCTCGCGGGTCAAGACGGTCCAAGACCGCCCGGATCGTTTCCTCATACGGTGTCTGATACCGGCCGACGACCAGGTCCCACAGAGCGCAGCCGGGCCCGGTCCGCCTAGCCCGCCCGCCTGATCCACTGCCCAATCGTGGTGAACCGATTGTTCCCGGCCGCAGTGAACGCGCAGACCGCGATCGCGATCAGGCAGGCCAGCGGTAAACACGCCCCCGCGGCGAACGCGGTCCGGCAGCGCTTCAGGCGCTGCCACGTCCCGGTGGCCAGATCCTCGCCGCCAGGACCAGGCTCGACCGCGCGCGCCCGCACGACAATGCCAAAGCGGGCATGCCACACCTCGTTCATGCAGACCTCAGAGACCTACATGATCATGTGGCGTGCCCGCGCCCATCAACAGTGCGATTTCCTCCCATTACCCTCACGCCAGACAAACGGGGTAACTCCGGAACACGCCGGAGCCCTGCTCAGCAGGCGGCACCAGTCGCCGTTTCAGAAATCAGCCAAGCACCAGTTCAAGCGCATTGTCTAGGTCCAGAAGGCGGTTATGCAAATAGAGCCGATCTTCGGGAGAGATTTTTCCCTCCGCGTTCTTCATGTCCTTCAAGCCGAAAGCCGCAAGCCGAATTTTATCCCCCAGTTTTTCCAGTATTATGGCTTCGGCATCCTTTTCTTTCTTGTTGCGATACCGAGAATATATTATCTTAAAGAGGCGATCGCTGATCTCCACCAGCTTTTTGAGTGCCTCGACTGAAGGGTCCTCCACAATCCACTGCTCTACCACGGGGCATAGCTCTTGATGAAAATTCTTGAGTTCGCCAATTAGTATGTTATCGAACTCGCTGGAGCCGGTGGACGGCCCTTGATTTGGACCTCCCCCGGACGACCCGCCCGTGTCATTACCGCCTGAAAAGCGATCAGGTGAAGGGATCATCTAGCCCTTCACCTCCGCTACGAACCTGCCGCGAATGCCACTATCTCAAAGATGGCGGCCACGGTTTCCTTGCAATGCCTGAGAAACTGGGCGCTGTCGGCTGATTCCCCGTTGTGAGCCACCAGTTCCCGTATCCATGCCAGACCAGCATTGGCGTCTGCGGTAGCTTGCGCGAATCGTACCGATGGGTAAGTCCGGCTTTCACGCATGGCCGCGAGGGCAGTGGCCTCCGTCAAGATCCTCTCCGCTTTCGTCAGCCAGGCTCCAGTCAGCAGCTGCCACTCGAATATTGATTCCCCGGTGCTGTGCCGCGGAAATTCAGGAATGTCATCTAGGGAGTTGAACTGGGGAATGAGCTGAGACAAAGCCGAGTTATACTCAGTAGCGCCGGAAAGTACGGAGAGTTCTGGTATTTGCCGCTCACCTTCGGCTTCATGTGATTTAGCTGTTGCTGGTGCCAGGCTATCCGCAGTCCGGTCGCCTTCAGCATCTGAAATAGATAGATGGTGCTCTCGCGTGATCCGGATCTCGTTTTCAGGCTCCGCCCTCAGCTCCTTTTCCCTCACGCCTGTTCTCTTGGGTTTGGGGTTATGGATCGCTGAGACTTGCGCGCCTGGCATGGAGTCGGTTGGTCCGCTAGTTGAAGACGCCGACCCGGCGGGGGTGGCCGGTCCCCTCGGCGCTGATGCGCCTGATGATCGGCGAATCCCCCTTGTCCACTCGTGCACGAGGCGGAGATACTCCTCGCGTCCGGCCATGTTCCCGTCGCCGACTCCGGCGGCCCCCGCGCGCCCAGCGATCCTGGTCGGCAGTTCGTCTAGCACATCGGGGGACGTGAGCTGCTCGTCGGCCTCGTGGATTATCCCCGGCATGCCGCTGGCGGCGACGAGGGTATCGGCCAACAGCGTTGCCGCCCGCTCCATGGGCATTTCAGTACGGCCACGGAGCACTGCACCGAGGTGAGGGAGTTGCCGCGCAAGCAGGAGCCCTTCTTCCGGCGATAGGGGCGGCACCTCGATTACGCGCAAACGATCATGCAGCGCGGTCGGGCGCCGCCGGGACGTCAGCACTAGCCTAGACGCGCGGTTGTCGTCGAGCAGGGCGTTGATGACGAGCTGCCACATGTCGTCCTGCCAGTGCCCATCGGTGGTGAGCAACCCCTCGATGCCGTCGATGAAGACGAGGATGGCGTGCTGTTTCAGGAGCGCTTTCAGCCTGGGCAGGAACCTTTCGAGTTCGGTCTGGCTGCGGACCGCCTGCGTCATCGCCGACCCGAAATCCTCAAGTTGCATATCCAGGCTCTCGGCCAGTTTGACCAGGGAACCCTCGATCATATTGGGATGGGTAGGCGCCTGGTGCCGAACCAGCCTGCGAAATTGGTCCTTGTACAGGTAAGCCAGCTCAACGGCGCACGCGGTCTTCCCGGTGGGGCTCGGGGCGCAGAACATGACGCCTGAGAAACGATCGTCAGGGGCCAGCGCGCGGCTAGCTGTGGCCATGGGCTCGACACGGCCGACGAACAGCTCGGGCTCCTGATCGAAAAAGGGCATCTTCAGGTCGCCCAGACCGAAACTGGGTTCGGCCGCTGGAGGCACCAGTGCCAGCCCGGCGCCCCGCTGACCGAATAGCGCTGGCGTGGCGACCGATAGCGGCGGGTTACCCGGCTCCGGCCAGTGCTCCAGCGCCTCGGGCAGCGCCAACTGCAGCGCCCGCGGGAGGAAGTTCTCCTTAGCAAACAAGTTGTCATACAGATGATGCGCAAGCTCGATCGAGAAGTCGTCGCTTACCCGGTAGCGCATTCCGAGCACCGCACAGTCCAACTGCCGCGCCGCTTCGACCGCCAGAGCGGCCAGTGGTTTAGGGTCGTGGAGTTCCTCGCTGGCATCATCGCCGACCCGTGATGCGTCGACCCGGATGGCCTCATTGCCAGCCGCAGCCCCTGACTCGCATGAGGACAGGACGAGCAGCTTCAGTCGACTTTGCGCAAACTGCAGCGTTTGAAGCAACTCGTTTGTCAACACCGGATCGGTCTGGCCGTCGGCACCTTCGAGCAGTAGCCGACTAGCCAGCCCATGGCCTGAAAAATGGATCACGTCCCAGCCTTCGCCGTGCTTGAGGATCTCGCCGAGACGCTTCCGGGTCACACCGTGCTGCACGGTGACCAGGCTCACGCTTCTGCCCGCGCTCGCGGCGACACGCTCAATGGAGCGAACCAGCTCATAGCGTTGCTGGCTGAGGAGCAGCAGCGGCTCCTCAGCCGGCAGGCTGAACACGGCCAGCATGCGGAGCCGCTTGCCGATCGGTACCTTGGGCCGGTTCGAGCCCTCGGCAGGAACGTCGAACAGCAGGCTCACCTGTTGCAGGGCAAGGGGTCGCCCGTCGACCCAGGCCAGCTCGAACGGCCAATGGCGAAGTTCCTCGGCACCCGGTGGCACCACGACAAGCGCGGTGACGTGCCTCCACTCCACTAGCTTTCGCCCGACGTCGCCAAAGACCCGTTCACCCAACCACTGGCCGACCTGTCCGAGAAATTCCTCCTCGCTCTCAAGCGGGCGCTTAGGGTCGGCCCGCCAGCGTACGTAGAACTGCAGACGTGACATGGCCTGGTACTCCAGGCTCTTTGGATCGAGTCTGACCTCGTGGTAGCCCAGAAGCTCGCCAGCGGCGTTCTTCAGTGCCCAATCCCACTGCGCCGTGCTTCGGAAGTTCCGGACCTCTAGGCGCAGGACGTCTGAGGCATCCACAGCGTTACTCGTCGGACGAGCCCGGGGAAATGACGGACAGCAGTTTGCTGAGCACTTTGGACATGGCGGAGTCCTTCAGCGGCTCGGTCTTGAAACTGAGTTTCCAGCCCTCCTGCGAATCTCGCTGGATGTCGATTTTCGGTCGTAGGGCCAGCACCACGAGCCCGACGATGACCAGAGTGATGGGGTCGCGCGTCCCCACTGGCTCAGGCCGGTCAAGCGCGTGCGCTACGTCATCACGGGATTCTCCGCCTTCGTCGGCGAGGTAGAAGAGCGCAGCACGGGCTAGGTCGCCCGAGCGAGTGAGGTCGTCCCGAGCCGCAGGTGCTGGCGGGATGGATGCCCTGGCTTCGAGTTGCTGGCGCGCCTCGGGCTCGGCCAGCGCCAGGCGGAACCGACGTTCCTCCTCCTCGGCGGTAACGCTGATCGCAATGGAATCAGGGTTCAGCTTCTCGAGCACTAGCTTCAGGGCTCCGACCGCGTCCCTGTCCGAAAGCTGCTCGATCCGCTCTATCAAATCGGTCATCGTGCTTCCTCCCCTCCGAAGTGGCTCACGCCGCTACGGCTTGCCCAATGTATGATCTCCACTCGTGGAGTCCATATCTTCTGGTGTAGCGAATCAAGTCAATCCCGCGATTTGACTTCTACGCCCAGCGATCAGTGACTTTACAGGATGCTGATCATCCTAGGATTAACCTGGAGCTAGCGGGCTGTCCAGTCACTATGGAGGTAATATTGCGCCGAACGACTGACACGCGAGTGATCATCTCCGTGCATCTACCGAAAATATTAGCGAGGAATCCCCGCGTATTAAGCGTTATGTGTGTTAACTAACGATCTTGGTCGTGACCTTGTGGATGTTGGGTCAATTTTCACGCGGCGCGTGGAAGGCGCGCCCGGCTGTTGTAGTCGTCGACGTGGCGGGTGATGACCGCCAGCGCGGCGCAAGGTCTGGGGCGCCTGGGGCTGGTCCGTAGCACTCAGCGGGACAAGCAGCCGGTTGTAGACCTTAGTGTCGAAGACGGCGAGGCGGATGCCATTCTCGGTCAGGACGTAGCGGTTGGTGTGCGGGAGCCGGCGGATCAGGCCGTTGAGCCGCCGCCGCCGCAGATCGTAAGTCATCTGGCTCGGGGTGTAAGCGTTGCCGAGCAGTCCGGCGGCTAGACCGCGAGTCCGCCAGCAGCGTCGCGGACGCGGCCACGATCATCCCGTCCACCGACACGGGGGCGTCAGCGCGGCGACCCGGCCCGGCTGCCCGTGCCGCACCACCAGAATGTGCATGTGCAGGTAGGACACCGTGCCCGCGATCAACGCCAGGCACCCGATCGTCGTCCACCTGATCCACCGATCCGCCCCCGCGCTCACCGCGAACCACCAAGGACCAGCTCACCCGTGATAGCCGGCATGTTCGTACCTGGCGACTCCACCTTCGGACACATGGGGGTTGAAGTCCCTAGGGACACAAGCCCTGGGATTCGGTGGGTGCCTGCGAGCAAGGCCACGCCACCGCGCGCGAGCGCCTCTCGATCCCCGCGCGGGCAATGCGGTCACATCGACGTGGCGAGAATGTCGTC
>Ga0306920_100013771_pt1 | contig 11028 bp, 13 predicted proteins | sample flu12Cox44000170_FD_204666 | JGI IMG/M metagenome (GOLD analysis project Ga0306920, IMG submission 204666) | Lab enrichment of tropical soil microbial communities from Luquillo Experimental Forest, Puerto Rico - flux4day.12C.oxic.44.000.170 (v2)... | ecosystem: Environmental > Terrestrial >...
ATCATCTCCATGTTGAGGATCACGTAGCCGGGCACCTGGATGATCTGCACGCCGTTGTTGTAACGGAACGGAAACATCGAGGCCGGCATCCCGCGTGTGATGCAGCGATCCCACGTATCGAAATCGAGCTCCGAGTCGAACGTCAACACCTCGCCGGGATACGCTTCCCAGCTGCTGTGCATGAGCGACGACCGGCGCTTGCCTTCTTCGGTCATCTCCGGCAGGCGGCCGTTCGGCGGGTCGACAATCAGCGACGTCTGCCGCTGCGGCGTGGTGGGGTCCGTCACGCCGGCCTGAAATGCCGCACCGAAATTGCCCGACTTGATCGCGTCGTCGTATCGATTGCCGCGTCCGTTGACTGCAGCGACGCGCGCCTTGAATTCCTCTTCGGTCAGGAATGCCTTGTTTGGATCGCATGGCGGCGCCGGAGGACCGCCCGCGCGTCCACCGCCGCCGGCGCACCGCTCGAGCGGCACGCTGCCGACGTAGGAGATCGGCCATGTGCCTTGCAAATCCGGATCGCCCCACGCGGTTTTTGGAGCCTTCCAGCCCGCCGGGGTCTCGATGAACATGTTTTTCTCGCTCGGGGCCTGAGCGGGCGACTGTCCAGTGGCGACCGCGCTGACGACGACGAACAACCCGGCCGTGACTCCGTAGAGCGCGAATCGAATCCGGGAACCCGCAAATGTGAGCATGACGAAGAAATGATATCGCGAAGCTACCGCATCAGCCGGGCTCAGCCGTGTGGGCTGCAGCCACATCGCCACGCGTGGCCGATCATGAATTTCTGAGCCTTTTCGTGACATCGGCGCCGGAGCCCGCCGCAGCCGTCGATAAGGAAATAGTCGCTGCGTCTGGACCGCTCAGGAGGCACGATGGCTCAATCCGACACTCCCACCGCTGACGCCCTTCAATTCGACCGCGCTACCGCGGTATCCGAAGGCGTGCCTCCCAGTCCGGTCGTCGTCTGCAAGGGCTGCAGCCTGACCATCACGACGCAGTATTACGACGTCAACGGACACGCACTCTGCGGCACCTGTCGAGTCGCTGCCGCTGCGGCAGCTGAGACACCGAAAGGGATCGGGGCGTTCGTCAAGGCGGCTGGTTTCGGTGCTGGCGCAGGTGTGGTCGGCGCCGCGATCTACTACGCCGTGATCGCGTTCGCCCATCTGGAAATCGGCATCGTCGCCATTTTGATTGGTTACATGGTCGGCTACTCGGTCCGTCGGGGCGCGAACGGGCGCGGTGGGCGTCGTTTTCAAGTGCTGGCCGCTGCGCTCACCTACCTCGCAGTCGCGATGGCCTACTCGCCGCTGGCGATACAGGAAGCGATGCACGACAGGAAACCGGCGGCGGCACCCGCAGCGGCTACCACCGACACTGAGGCATTGGCGCCGATCAGCGACACGAACGTTGACCCGGACACCGGACGTCCGGTGCAGAGACCGAGCAACGGCCGTCTGCTGGTCAGCCTCGTGGTCCTCGCAGGTCTGATGCTGGCGTTGCCCGTGCTCGTCGTGGTCGGGTCGTTCCCGTCCGGTCTCATCAGCGCGTTCATCATCTTCCTCGGGATGAGACAGGCCTGGAAGATGACGACCGCTCCGGTGCTGAGGATTGCCGGTCCTTATCGCGTCGGCGCGCCTCAAGCCGCGGCTTCGTGACGACGGGCCGCTGCGAGTCGTGCCGGACCGAGCTTGCGCCGGACGCGCTCGTGTGCCCGGCCTGCGCGGCGCTCGTCCACTCGGAACAGCTGAAACGACTTGCGGGCGATGCTGATGCCGCGGTGAACGCGGGCGACCTGACGCGCGCCCGGCATCACTGGACGTCCGCGCTCGCATTACTTCCCGTCCAATCGCCGCAGTACAAGCAGGTTCGTGAGCGAGTGGCCGAGCTCACACGGTCGATCGACGCTTCGTCCACCGGCACGGCGGGGGCGGGGAAGGAGGGCGTACCGTGGTGGCGACGCGGCCTGCCCGGCCTCGCCACAGGCGCGTTAGTGCTCCTCAGCAAACTGAAGTTCCTGCTGCTCGGTCTGACAAAAGCCAGCACGTTCATCTCGATGTTCGCGTTCTTCGGCGTGTATTGGTCGATCTACGGATGGCCGCTCGCGCTCGGCCTCGTCCTGTCCATCTACATTCACGAGATGGGACACGTCGCGATGCTGAGCCGGTGCGGCATTTCCGCGAGCGCCCCGATGTTCATTCCGGGCGTTGGCGCGCTGGTGCAGCTGAAACAGCACGTTGACGATCCGCTGACCGACGCGAAGATCGGCCTGGCCGGTCCAGTCTGGGGGCTGGGCGCCGCGCTGATCGCCCTGTCCGTCTACGTGTTGACGCACGCCGCGATCTGGCTCGCGGTCGCCCAGCTCACGGCCTTTCTCAACCTGTTCAATCTCACACCGGTCTGGCAGCTTGACGGATCACGAGGTATGCACGTGCTGGCGCGAGGCGAGCGGTGGGCCCTCGTCGGGGCGGTAGCCCTGATGCTCCTCGCCACAGAGCAACGACTTCTCTTCATCGTCGGAGGCGTTGCGGTGTGGCGCGCACTTCAGCGGGACGCCGGACCTGGCGACACGCGAACGCTGGCGACGTTCGTCGCCCTCGTCATCGCGCTCGCGTGGCTCGCAAAAGGGGTGGGGTAATACTGACGGCCATCCGGCTAAAGCCGGACGCTACATCTTCACGCGCCGCGAAATCCCCGATCTCGGGCAAACACAATCGCCTGCGCGCGCGTCCAGACGCCGAGCTTGTCGAACACCTTCGACACGTGATTCCGGACGGTCTTCTCGCTGATCGACAATCGCTCGGCGATTTCGGCGTTGCTCAGGCCTTCGCTGATCCAGCCGAGGATCTCGCGTTCGCGCTGTGACAGCGCGGCAAACGCCTGATCCTCTTCGCTGTCGCCGCCTGAACCTGTGATGCCCATGAAGTCGAGCACCTCGCCGCGGAAGCGGGCCCACGCCGGCTCGTGTTCGAGCAGGATGTGGTTGCACGAGTCGAGCTCGACGAACTCCGCGCCTGGAATGCCCGCCGCCAGCAGCCGCCCTTCCTTGAACGAAATCGCGTTGTCACGACGCGCGTGCAGGACAAGCGTGGGACAGCGAATCTCGCAGAGCCTGTCCTCGACGTTGACGTCCGATCGCGCGGCCAGCATGTCGGCTGCCGCCTGTGGCGACGTCGTCTTGCGACAGAGCTCGTTGAACCAACGCACCTGATCGTCCGAGCCTTCCGGAATGAACCGCGACGTAAAGAGCTGACGGAATACAGGGTTCTGGCGATCCCATCCAAGGCGGATCAGGTCGACCATCGCGTCGTGCTCCTTGAGGCGTTCGGGGCTCCCGCGATGCCGCATCCCGCGGGCGTACGCACCATAGAGAATGAGGCGCGAGACGCGTTCAGGATGTTTCAGCGCGTACAACAGACACGTCGCGCCGCCCTGCGACAAGCCGAGCAGCGTGATCGGTTCGGTGATGCCGGCCGCGCCGATGACGGCCTCGAGATCGCCCACCCACTGATCGAGGGAGAACTTGCCGGCCTTCCAATCGCTCAGGCCGCAGCCGCGCTCGTCGTGCCGGACGAGGCGGAAGTGCGCGGTCAGAAATTCGGTCCAGTGCTTCCAGACCGGGCTCTCCCAGTCGTAGTCGAGATGCGACAGCCAGTGGGAGGCCTTGACCACGATCGGCCCTGCACCGGCTTCTGCCCAGGCGAGCTGCGCGCCGTCGCCGGTTGTCAGGTAGCGGACACGCTGCCGGGACACTTGTCCCGGCGCGGGACGTCGAAGCGGGGTGATTCGGGACACTGTTCCCATGGTGCTCGAGAGTCTCTAGCGAGATTCTAGCGCTCCGAAAGGGGAGGCATCATGGCAAAGCGTGTGTTGTTCTTCATCTACGGGAGCGCCTGCTACGTCGCGTTTCTGGCCACATTTCTCTACGCAATCGGGTTCATCGGTGGATTCGGTGTGCCGACGCGGCTCGACGATCCCGCCTCGTCGCCGCTCGTGCCGGCGCTGCTGGCCAATGCGGCGCTGCTGGGCCTGTTCGCCGTGCAGCACAGCGTCATGGCACGGCAGTGGTTCAAGGACGCCTGGACGAAGCTGGTCCCGCGTCCGGTCGAGCGGTCGACATACGTGCTCTTCTCGAGCCTCGCACTGATTGCCGTGTTCTGGCAGTGGCGGCCGCTGGGCCTTCCGATCTGGACGGTCGTCAATCCGGTGGGCCGCGCGTTGCTCTATGGCGGTTTCGCCTTCGGGTGGTTGCTCGTGCTCGTTGCGACGTTCCTCATCAACCATTTCGATCTGTTTGGGCTGCGGCAGGTCTGGCTCGAGCTCCTCGGACGCCCGTACACGCCCCTCGCGTTCAAGACACCGGGCCTATACCGTGTCGTGCGTCACCCGCTGTACGTTGGCTGGCTGTTCGTGTTCTGGATGACCCCGACGATGACCGCGGCGCACCTCCTGTTTGCCGTGGCGACGACGGCCTACATCCTCCTGGCGATCCAGTTCGAGGAGCGCGACATGGTGCGTGCGCACCGCGAATACAGCGACTACCGGCGGCGCGTGCCCATGCTGATTCCTGGTCTGAAGCGGGGCAGGACGGCTACAATCGCCGTCCATGAAACCGATCACGCGACGGCGATTCGTTGAGGGTGCGGCAGCCGCGGCGGCGGCTGCGGCCGCCGCCGGAGTTGAGACTGGGGCTCAGGGCCAGGCCCCGGCCAACCGCGTCGGCGGCTACGACCACGTCGCGCTGCCGATGCTGAACACGGACGCGATGGTCGCGTTCTACCGGAAGCTGGGTTTCGACATTCGCGAGTCGGCGGCCGCCGTGTCCGTCTACGCCGGCCGCAACATGATCAACTTCCATCGGCCCACGCGCTGGCAGGACGCGGCGTTCACGCTGCGCGCGCCCGCGGCGAAGCCGCCATGCGGCGATCTCTGTTTCGTCTGGGACGGCACCGCCACGCAGCTCAAGGCGTGGCTCGACGCTGCCGGCGCACGAGTGGAGGAAGGCCCGGTTCCACGCCAGGGTGGCCGCAAGGCCGAAGGGTCGAGCACGTATATCCGCGATCCCGACGGCAATCTCCTCGAATTCATCATTTACAGCTAGCCCATGCAGTGTGTAGCGTCCGTCCGGCTAAAGCCGGACGCTACATCGGGTGAAACGTACAGGAGCCAAGATGGCGTATCCAGTGACAGTGACCGTACAGCCGGCGCTCACGAATCGCAATCGCCTGACGACGTTCTTCCGGTTCTTCCTGGCGATTCCACACATCATCCTTGTCGGTGGCGCGGCGCTGGGCGGCACGATTGGGTCGAGCGGACACAACACGTGGTCGGTCGGCGCGGAAGGCGGCTTGCTTGGCGCCGTCGCGTACTTCCTCGCGATCATCAGCTGGTTCACGATCGTGCTGACCGGCACGCACATCGTGGGGATTCGGCAGTTCACGACGTTCTTCATGCGTTGGCGCGTCCGGGCGATCGCCTACCTGATGCTGCTCGAGGACGTCTATCCTCCGTTCGGCGACGATCAGTATCCCGCAGCCGTGGAGGTCGTCGATCCCGCCGGGCTCCGTGATCGTGTGAGTGTCGGCTTCCGCCTGATTCTGGCTATCCCGCACTTCATCGTGCTGTTCTTCGTGATGATCGCGTGGTGCATCACCACAATCGTGGCGTGGTTCGCGATTCTCTTCACCGGCGCGTACCCGGCCGGCCTGTACGACTTCGGGGTGGGGTCGCTGCGGTGGCTCATTCGTGTTCAGGCGTACCTGCTGCTGCTCATCGACGACTATCCGCCATTCGCACTCGAGTGACGTGCGGGCTAGAGAGCTGGTCATCTGGTGATTTGGTGATCTGGTGATCTGGTGATTGATCTGGAGCGTTTCAAGCGGGCGCAGGATGGTCCGAGTGGCTTCGCAGCCGCGCTCGCCGAGCTTGAGGGCGGCCGCAAGCGGAGCCATTGGATTTGGTACATCTTCCCGCAGCTTGCCGGCCTTGGGCAGTCTTCCGCTGCCATCCAGTACGGCCTGCAGGGCGTGGATGAAGCGATGGCGTACCTGCGCGATCCGGTGCTGCGAGATCGCCTCGTTCGCATGACGACGGCGGCGCGCGCACAACTCGAGCGTCATCCGGCTCCCTCGCTCGTCGACGTCATGGGATCGGAAATCGACGTCCTGAAGCTCGTGTCGTCGATGACGCTCTTTCGCGAGGTCGCGCGGCGCGCGGGAGATCAGGACCTCGCGGCGGGAGCAGACAGCATCCTGGGCGTTGCGAAGAGTCAGGGATATCCCGAGTGCCAGTTCACCCTGAGACAGCTGTAGCGTCCGCCTTTAGGCGGACGTCCGGCTAAAGCCGACTGCGACGTCCGGCTAAAGCCGGACGCTACAGCAGCCGGTAGTGCAGTCCTTCAGGCCTGCTGTTTCGCTCGCGCCAGCAGCAGCTCGCGTTCGCGCGCGTTCTGCGTCATCGAGGCGGCGCGCTCGAATTCCTTGCGCGCTTCCTCTCGGCGGCCCACCTTGACCAGCAAATCGCCGCGCACACTGGGCAGCAGATGGTAGTCGCGCATCGAGGGCTCGTTGAGGAGCCTGTCCACCAGATCCAGACCGGCCTGCGGACCCCGCGCCATGCCGACCGCCACCGCGCGATTCAGCTCCACGATTGGTGACGGCGCAACCGTGGCCAGCTGCTCGTAGAGCTGGACGATGCGGGCCCAGTCGGTTTGCTCGGGCGTCAGCGCGCGGGCGTGGCAGGCCGCAATCGACGCCTGCAGTTCGTACGGACCTTTCGAACCGCCCAGCGCAGCCGCGCGATCGAGCGCGGCGAGGCCGCGCCGGATCAGCAGTCGGTCCCACTGCGCGCGGTTCTGATCCATCAGGAGGACAGGCGCTCCTGACGACCCGACGCGCGCGCGCAGCCGTGACGCCTGAATCTCCATCAGCGCCACCAGGCCGTGGACCTCCGCTTCCGCCGGGGTCAGCTCGGCGACGATGCGCCCGAGACGGAGGGCGTCTTCGCAGAGCGCGGGCCGCATCCAATCGTCGCCTGACGTCGCCGTGTAGCCCTCGTTGAAGATGAGATAGATGACTTCCAGCACCGACGACAGACGGGCGAGGCGATCGGCGGCTCGCGGCAGTTCGAACGGCACCTGCTCCTTGGCGAGCGTCCGCTTGGCGCGGACGATCCGCTGCGCAACCGTCGCCTCGGAGATGAGAAAGGCCCGCGCGATTTCGTCCGTCGTCAGGCCACCGACGAGCCGCAACGTCAGCGTCACCCGCGCCTCGGTCGAGAGCACCGGGTGGCACGAGATGAAAACCAGTCGCAGCAGGTCGTCACCCACGTCATCGTCCAGCGCGGTGTTGAAGTCCGGCACGCGCTGCTGTTCCTCTGCGAGCTCGTGTCCGATGGCCGCATGCTTCTCGGTGAGCATCCTGCGGCGGCGGAACTGATCGATGGCCCGGTTCTTGGCGGCGGCCATCAGCCAGGCCCCTGGGTTCCGGGGGATACCCGCGCCCGGCCACTGCTCGAGCGCCGCCACGAGCGCGTCCTGGGCGAGATCCTCGGCCAGCCCAACGTCGCGCACCATGCGCGTCAGGCCAGCAATCAGCTTCGGGGACTCGATGCGCCAGACCGCGTCAATCGCCCGATGTGTATCGCTGACTGCGATGTGCCACCCACCTCCCGACAAGCGGCTCGGACAATCCCGAGGCTCGTCGAGAGATGATCACACAGCGCACTCAGGCAGCAAAGAACTCGGTGAGGACGGGAGCCAGCGCCTTCGCCTTCACCATGTGCGTCTGTCCCGCGAGTGTGACGTACCGCGCCCCCGGCAGCACCGAGGCCAGCGACGCTGTCGCCGTGCGCATCCACGCCGGACTCTTGCCGCCGTCGAGCACCAGCGCGCTGGCCCGCAGCGACGCCCACCGGTCTGCCGGGAGCGGCCGGCCCTGCTGATAGTCGCCCACAATCGAGATGTCGTACGGCAGCGTGTGCGCGACCGCCTCCAGCTTCGACCAGGCGGGCAGAAATCGCATCAGCGCGACGCCAAAGCCGGGCAAACCGACCAGCGTCAGGAACAGCCGGACGGCGTCGCCTCGTCGGTTCGCCGCGAGCGCGGCGTTCAGCCGCGTCAGGAAATCCGCCGGCAGCGGCGGGTGACTGTTGTCGACGATGAAGGGGGCCTCGTAGAGCGCCAGTTTGCGGACGGGAAGTCCGCGCGCGGCCGCTTCGAGGGCAAGGGCCGCGCCCGAGGAGAGGCCGCAGACGAACGCGGATCCTCCCGCCACCGTGACCAGCGCGTCGAGATCCTCGATTTCGCGCTCCAGCCGGTAGGGCAGCGAATCGGTGCTGTCGCCGCGCCCGCGCCGATCGTATCGAATCACCGTGAAGTGCGGCGCTAGCTCGTTCGCGAGAGCTTCCATCGGGCCCGACGCCCGATAACAGAGCGCGCCGTCCACGAGGATGAGCGCGGGGCCATGACCGATGCGGTCGTACGCGATCGTGGTGCCATCTTTTGAGCGAACTGTTTCCATGGCTCACCTGACGGGTGATGGCGGCTCGTTGATCTCGAGGACCTCGCTCACGCCCTTGCCGACGACGGAAAGGAATCGCTTGGTCCACTCGACGGCTTCAGCTTTCGAATCCGCCTTGATGATCGCGAGGCCGCCGATGAACTCTTTGGCTTCGGTGAACGGCCCGTCTTTGACGGTGTACTTGCCGTTGTCGATCGAAACCCGCACGCCGTGCTTGCTCGACTTGCAGCCCTCGGTGGTGAGCAGCACGCCTTTCTGCATCATCTCGCCGATCAGCTGGCCCATCTTCGTGATCTCGTCCTCGGTTGGCGGGACGTCTTCGCGATCGGATTTGTAGACACACAAGTAGCGCATTGGGGGTGCTCCTGAGTCGGTACTCGCTAGGTACGCTGAACTCGGTTAGAGGTTGTTGGTCTTCGCTGGTCCTGGCCGCGGCCGTATGCAACGAACGCGGCCAGCAACCCGAGAATCACCGTCAGAATCGCGAGCGCGGGCACCGTGGTCGTCAGGTTGACGACGGTGGCGCCGATCATGATGATGACGAGCCCGCCGGCGGCCAGCGGCGTCAGCCCGGGGCGGATGCCGGTCAGCCACGGGACGACGACGCCGATCGCCCCCAGCACCTCGCAGGTGCCGATGAAGCGAACGAAGGCGATCGGCGCCTGCCAACCGCCCACCGTTTTCGCCTGCTCGGCCATCTGGGCAGCCGACATCATCAGCTTCGAGCCACCGGCGAACAGAAACATGACCGCCAGCAGCCCCTGCACGATCCACAGGGCGGTGTTCTTCTTCATGATCAAGCCTTGTTGGCGATCTGCTCGCGCTGACGTGTTTCCTGTGCCTTGAGTTCGTCCGTCATGGCCGCACCGAGGTCTTCCATTTCGAAGATCGGCCGGATCTCGATCTCGACGCCGCCGCCGAAGGGCGCCCGTTTGAGCCACTCGACGGCCTCATCCATTGATTTCACCTGCCAGAGCCAGAAGCCCGCGATGAGCTCCTTGGACTCTGTGAACGGGCCGTCTTTGACGGTCGGCGTGCCGCCAGAGAACTTCACGCGCTTGCCGTACGAAGTCGGCCGCAGCCCTTCGCCGGCCAACATGACACCCGCCTTGACGAGCTCCTCGTTGAACTTGCCCATTTCGGTCAGGAGCTTGGTGTCGGGAAGAACGCCGGCTTCCGATTCTTTGCTTCCGGGGACCATCACCATGACTCGCATTGTCTTCATCTCCTCCTATCGAGACGTCGAATGACCTGCACTCAAATCGACATTGGGGGTGGCGCTGGCGCGAAATAGCCGTTAACCTTCGGCCTCGAAGCGGCTTGGGCCGTTCCGGCTGTGACATGACTGTGACTGGCAAAGATCGGCTAACGACACGCTTATTGACCGGTGGTACGCTCCATTGCATGAGGCAGAACCCGTTGAACGCTCTGTTCACGTTGTCCACGGCTATTGTGTGTGCTCTTTTGACGCTGTCTTCGCCCGCTCAGGCCCAGCCGCCGACCCCGACTCAGCCGGGCCAGCCGCCGGCTCAGCCTGCGCCGCCGCCGTCGATCATCCCCGTGCCGTCGTTTGTTCCCATCGGCGAGACCTACCGCTTTGAGGTCTCCGTCGATGCCTGGTCGACACTGCCTTCGACCATGATGTTCTCCGACACCGAAACGATCACGACGACCGCCGCCACTTCGACGGCGCCCGCCGTGACGACCACCATCACCGGCACGAACATCGACTTCAAACAGACGCTCGGACTTCACAATCAGTGGTTTCCGGCCTTCCACGTCGTCATTCGACCTCAGCAGAAGCACAAAATCCGGTTCAGTTTCTTTCCGCTCTACTACAAGCAATCCGCGACGCTGCCCGCAACAATCAACTTCGGTGGTCAAACATACCTCGCCGGTGAAGCCGTCAGTTCATCGCTCTACTGGAACGAGTGGCAACTCGGCTATGAGTACGACTTCATGACGTTCGATCGCGGCTACGTCGGCGGGGTCGTCGGCGCGAACTTCTACGCTGTGAGCGGCCAACTCTCAAATGGCACGCAGGCCGCACAGGCCGGCGTGCATATCCCGATGCCGGGGCTCGGCGCAATCGGCCGTTATTACCTGACCCCGCGATTCTCGGTGACCGGCGAGTACACCGGCTACTGGTTGCCTGGCGGCAGCACCAGCACCCACGGCCACGTCAACGACGTGGAGGCGTACGGAACCGTCAACATCTCGAAGTACCTCGCGATCCAGGGCGGTTACCGACTGTTTCAGGCCGCTCATAATTTCAGCTCACCGGTCAACACTGGCGACTTCCTGATCAACGGCGGGTTCATTGGGGGGACTGTTCGCTACTGAGTCGCGACTCGCTACGGGCTGCTCGCTACTGGCGACCTGCGACTTGCGACTTGCGACTTGCTAAAAAGAAGGCAGCAGGAGGCGAGCCGCAAGGCGCGGGCACCAAGCAGCAAACAGCGAGCAGCAAGCAGCCCTAGCGCCAGTTCGCTCGAAGCGCGGCGCG
>Ga0306920_100013774_pt1 | contig 11027 bp, 7 predicted proteins | sample flu12Cox44000170_FD_204666 | JGI IMG/M metagenome (GOLD analysis project Ga0306920, IMG submission 204666) | Lab enrichment of tropical soil microbial communities from Luquillo Experimental Forest, Puerto Rico - flux4day.12C.oxic.44.000.170 (v2)... | ecosystem: Environmental > Terrestrial >...
CAAGCGATCGCTGCCCGGACGCGCGAGATCATCGCCCTGATGAAGCTCACCGGGTTCGAGCGCCACTATCCGTGGCAGCTCTCGGGCGGCATGCAGCAGCGCGTGGCCATAGCGCGTGCGCTTGTCTGCAGACCGGAGGTGTTACTGATGGACGAGCCGTTCAGCGCCGTCGACGCACTGACGCGTGCCGGTTTGCAGGAATTGTTGCGCAGTCTCTGGCACGAACTCGGCCTCACCGTGGTCTTCGTTACCCATGACGTGGACGAAGGGGTCTATCTTTCGACCCGCGTCGTTGCGTTGACGCGCGCCCCAGGAAGCGTCGCAATCGACCTCCCGATCGAGCTGCCGTATCCGCGCGACCAGATAGCGACGCGGGCGCTTACCCAGTATCTCAACTATCGCGCTCAGTTGCTGGGGCAGCTGTTCGCCGACGAAGGCCTCGTCACCGCGGGGGCCGGATGACCGAGCGCGCGATTCCCGACAGCCCAATGCTGGCGGATGCCAGGGCTAAGCCCGCGCGCCGCCTTGCAGTTTGGAATACGCGGTGGCTTGGCGTCGCCTTCATCGCGGTGTTGCTCGCGCTTTGGGAATTGGCCGCAGCGAGCGGCGCCATGCCTTCATTGAGCTTTCCGCGCATGAGCGAAATCCTCGCCGCGTGGTGGAACCTCGTCCTCTCCGGCGAATTGTTGCGTCAGCTCGGCGACAGCCTTTGGCGCATGTTCGCTGGCTATTTCATCGGCGTATCGCTGGGCGTGCTGATCGGGCTCATGATGGGATATTTCCGCGTGTTCTACAATCTGCTTGAGCCGATCACCGAGGTGCTTCGGCCAATCCCGAGTCCGGCCTATTTGCCGATCGTGATTTTGTTCCTTGGCATTGATGACGAGATGAAGATTTTCATGATCGCCTTTGCCTCGCTGTTTCCGGTTCTGATCAACACTTTCAGCGGCGTGCGGAGCGTCGATCCGATTCAGCTGCAAACCGCGCGTACCTTCGGTGTCGCCGGCCGCAAACTGGTCTGGCAGGTGGTGTTGCCGGCTGCGTCGCCGTACATCTTTACTGGCATGCGGGTAAGCTTGGCCGTCGCGCTCATCGTCATGGTGATCAGCGAGATGGTGGCCGCGTCGAGCGGTATCGGTTTTTTCATCCTGAGCGCGCAGCGCGGGTTCCAAGTCAGGGAGATGTTCGCAGGAGTGCTGACTCTGGCGCTCGTCGGCTATGTCCTAAACCGACTATTCGTGGCAATTGAAAATCGGGTGCTCGCCTGGCACTACGGCTACACCCAGCAGCAGCGAAATTAGGGCGCGACGGCCAAGCCTCAATTGTCTCTGCCGGTAACGAAGTGCAAGGAGAACGCATCGGCGGCTCGGTCGATGGCAGCAACGTGCGGCACGCCGAAGTGAATGGGAAACAGTAACGCGCGGTGCTCGGCGCAATGCTCCAGTAGGTTGCGGCGGGTAGCTCGCGCTTGTTCCGCAAGTTCGCAGAACGTCGAATTGCAGTGTGGGGCATAAACCTGCAGCGGATGATGAATGGCATCGCCGCACAATACCGCCTGCGCGCCTCGATCATTGATCTTGAGCATGATGTGGCCGCGCGTATGTCCGGGCGCCGGCTCGACCACGAGCGCATCATCGATCGCATGCGTGCCATCGATCAATTCCGCCTGACCTGCTTCAATGATCGGAAGCACGCTGTCGCGATAGGCATCGCTGCGCAACAGGTCGCGGTCCGCCTCCGGATTTCGGCGCGGATCGCCCCAATCGTTCTCGGCGCGCGAAAACAGATATTTGGCATTCGGAAATGTCGGCACCCAGCGCCCGTCGCGCAACATCGTATTCCAGCCAACGTGGTCGGCGTGCAGGTGCGTGCACAGCACGAGATCGATTTGCTCGCGCGCCGCGCCCGCTTCGCGCAGTCGTTGCAGAAAAGGGGTATCGAGCTGATGAAACCGCGCGAAGCCGGGCCGGACCTTGCAATTGCCGACGCAGCAGTCGAGCAGAATCATGCGCCGTTCGGTGCGGATCAACCATGAATGCACGCTGGTAATCAGCCGGTCGTGTTCGGGCGAATAATGATTGGGAACAAGCCAGTCGAGATGTCGTTCGATGACCTCACGTTGCAGACCGACAAGAAATTTTTTCGCCGGCAGACTGGCGAATCCGAGCAGTTCGCCGATCCGCGTGATGCTGACGCTGCCGATTCTCCATGTCGCCATTGCAAAAATCTTTCACTTGCCTTAGGCCGGGCCAAGCGATCCCATCACGCCAGCGCAGTATAAGCGTTGACATGCCAGTCGCGCCTCCCCAATAATCGAACGTTTCTTGAAGAGCGCACTGGTGCCGATCATCGAAGCGAACGGCTGCAACTTCTCCTATGAATTGCAGGGACAAGGGCCGGATCTCGTTTTCATCCATGGCGAGATTCACGGAATGTCGTATTGGGAGTATCAGCTCCCGGAGTTCGCCCGCGACTATCGGTGCTTTGCCTATAACCGACGCGGCCACGTCGGCACCGAACTCACGGAATTCGGATTCTCCCTGGTTAATCAAACTCGCGATCTGGCAGCACTCATCGATAAACTCGGCTTGCATAACCCCGTGATCATTGCGGTGGCGTTTGGCACGACGATCGCCGCCAACTATGCGATCGAGCACCCACATAGGGTGAAGGGGCTGGTGCTGGTTGCCTGGAGCGAACTGCACGACGCGATGCAATATTTCCAGCGCTGGAAACGATATAATGAGGAAGCGGCGCAGGTCCTGGAGACGCGCGGCCGCGAAGCGCTCATTACTCTACTGCGGGCCGACGCCGGGAAGCGCATCTACAAAGTGATTCCCATCAATTCCCCGATACGCGAGAAATCGATTCAGCTGTTCGCCAGCCATCCGATCGAGGAATACCGCCGCGGCATGCTGGAATTTGGCTCCTCGGTTCCCGATCTCGTACGTGCCTTCCGCAAGCTCGAGCTTCCCGTTCTCGGCCTTTGCGGCGCTGATGACCCCTATCCCGACCGTCCGGAGGTGCTCGCCGGCATGAAGAACTTCCGTGAGGCACCGGCGATCCCCGGCGCTGGCCGTTTCGTGCACTGGGAGCGGCCTAAGGAGTTCAACGCCCTGGTCCGGGAATTCCTGCACTCGCTGTCGTGACGCAAATGGCGTCGGACACGCGCGGCGGCACGCAAGGCTATGTCGTTGCGGTCGATGTCGGCGGAACATGCACCGACTGCGTCGTGCTGCGCGACGGCGAGGCAGTCCGCTTCGGCAAAGCGCTGTCGACGCCACCGCGTTTTGCGCTCGGCGTGCTCGATTCAATGCGCGTCGTGGCGGCGAACATGAGCATAACACTCGATGCACTGTTGGCGCAGACGCGGCTATTCCTGCACGGCTCGACAGTCGTAGACAACGCGATACTCACGCGCACCGGCATGCGCACCGGCCTGATCACCACGGCGGGCTTCGAGGATACGCTGATTGTCACGCGTGGCGCCTATGGCCGCTGGTCCGGCCAGCCTGAAGAAGCCATCAAGCATCCGGTTGCATCAGCCCGGCCGGCGCCGCTGGTGCCCTACGGACGCGTGGCCGGGGTGCGCGAGCGCGTCGACTACAAGGGCGCGATCCTGCAGCCGCTTGATGAGGGCGACGTGGCGGCGGCGGTGGAGCGCCTAGTTGGACGCAAACAGGTCGAAGCGATTGCCGTGTGCCTGTTGTGGTCTTTTCGCAATCCAGCGCACGAACTGCGCATTCGCGAAATCGTGCACGCGATGGCGCCGCCGGTGCACGTATCGATCTCGGTCGACGTGGCTCCCGTTCCGGGCGAATACGAGCGCACCTCGGCGACCGTGATCGATGCCTACGTGGGTCGGGTGAGCCAGGCCTACCTCAACGAACTGGCACAACTCCTCGCCAAGGAAGGCTATGGCGGTCCGCTCCTGGTCATGCAGGGTTACGGCGGCCTGGTGCCAGTCGCCGAGGCGGCCACGCGCCCGGTCAGCATGATCGAGTGTGGCCCGGCTGCTGGCGTCGTCGCTGCGCAATTCCTTGCCGGCCTCCTCGGCGACGCCAACGTCATCGCCGCCGACATGGGCGGCACAACCTTCAAGGTCGGGGTGATCCAGGACGGCCGTTTCGAGTACGCACGCGAGCCGATGGTCGATCGCTACCATTACCTCGCGCCGAAGCTTGATGTGCAATCGATCGGTGCTGGCGGCGGCAGCATCGTTGCCGTCGATCCCCGCACCATGCGTCCCACCGTCGGCCCGGCTAGCGCCGGCGCGCGGCCCGGACCGATCTGCTACGGTCTGGGCGGCGATCAGCCGACGCTGACCGACGTCGCCGCCATCCTTGGGTACATGGATCCAGGCACCTTCCTCGGTGGCACGATCGCCCTCGACGTTGAGCGGGCGCGGCGGATTTTCGCCGACTTGGTTGCCAAGCCGCTGGGCATGGACGTCGATGAGGCAGCGCTCGGCATCTACCGCGTGGCCGTGGCAATGATTGCCGACCTGATCCGCAATGTCACTGTGGAGCGCGGCCTCGATCCGCGCGAATTTGCACTACAGTCGTTTGGCGGCAGCGGCGGATTGTTCGCGGGCGCCTACGCTGAGGACTTATCCATCCGTCGGATCATTATCCCAAATGCCGCCGCTGTGCTGTGCGCATTCGGCATGGTGGCGGCCGATGTTCTGCACGATTATTCGGTCGTCCGCCCCATGCCCCTGCCGGCCGAGCCTGCAGCGGTTAACGCGGTGCTGGAGCCGATGCGGGAGCACGCGCGAAACCAGCTTGCGGCCAGCGGATTTGGCGCCAAGCGCGTAGCGCTGGAATGGATCGTGGAGATGCGATACCGCCGCCAGGTTCACCAGGTCAGTACGCCTTTGCGCGGCGATTTGCCGGTAACCGCGCAAGCACTCGAGCTGCTGCAGGACGACTTCGAGAAGCTTTACGAGCGCCGCTACGGCCCGGGCTCGTCGTATCGTGCCGCAGGGATCGAATTGGTGACGTTCCGGCTGAAGGCGTATGGCTTGATGCGACGCCCGCAGATCGAGCCGCTCACGCTCAGCGGGTCCGATCCCGCGCATGCGGAGCGCGGACGACGGCGCATTGTGATGCCCGACACTGCCGTCGGGCGCCCGGTCACGGTGTATGATTTCGAGCGGCTTGCCCCCGGCAACGTTGTGCGCGGTCCGACCGTTGTGCATTCGGCCGTCACGACCATTGTAGTTCATTACGGACAGATCGCGCGCATGGATGGAATGCGCAATTTGATCCTGCAGGATGCGTGATGGTCGATCCGATCACCTTCGAGATCATCCGACACCGCCTGTTTCGGGTGGTCGAGGAGGCGGTCATCACGCTCAAACACGTCTCTGGCAGCGCCATCACGAATGAAGGCCATGACCTGATGGTGTCGCTCTACACCGCCGATGGCGGGCTTCTGATGGGCGGTGTTGGATTTCTGCACCACCTGAGCTGCGCCTCCGAGGCGTGCAAAGTCATTTTGCGACGCTTCTGCGAAAGCGTCGGCGAAGGTGACATGTTCCTTCTCAACGATCCCTATACCGCGGCACTCCACACCTCCGACGTCTACATCGTGTCGCCAATCCATTACCAAGGCGAATTAGTGGCATGGTCGGCCTGCTTCGTGCACGTCAGCGACATCGGCGCGATGAATCCAGGCGGCTTTTGCCCGGAGGCCCGGGAGATTTTCACGGAAGGCTTTTCGTCGCCCGGTCTGCGCCTGATCGCTGGCTCGCGGATCTGCGCGGATGTGTTCGACACCTTCCTCAACATGGTGCGCGTCCCGGAGCTGGTCGCGCTCGACATTCGTTCGATGATTGCCTGTAACAATGTCGCGCGTCAGCGATTGCAAGCGTTGTACGAAAAATACGGCGCCGAAGTTGTCACCGCGGTCAGCCGCGGCCTGATCATTCAGTCCGAACGGCTGTTGCGCGAGCGGCTTCGCGAATTGCCTGACGGGCGCTGGGTCACCCGCCAGTACATGGACGTCGCCGGCAGGCCGCTGGAAATCCGCCTGGCAATGACCAAACGGGATGACGGCCTCGAATTTGACTTCTCCGGCAGCAGTCCCCAGTCGGACCGCGGCGTGAACTGCACGCGCTGGGGCGCGTGGGGCGGGCTGCTGGCGCCGCTCTACCCGCTGCTTTGTTACGACATCGCCTGGAATGAAGGGGTACTCAAGCCGGTACGAATGTTCGCGCCCAAGGGCACTATCGTCAATGCGGCGCGCCCGGCGCCGGTCTCGATTGCCACAGTCGGCGCCATCCAGGCGGTCAATAATGCCTCGCTTATCTGCCTGTCCAAGATGCTGGCGGCGGGCCCGCATTATGCCCGCGAAGCTACTGCGGTGTGGCAGGGCAGCCACCTCTGCATTCAGCTTTTCGCCCGCGACCAGCATGGCCAGGACGTGATCGGATCGACCACGGAGACTTTTGCCGGATCGGGCGGCGCTCGTTGGACGGCGGACGGGATAGACCTCGGCGGTGAGATTCCCAATCCGATTTCGCGCATGGCAAACGTCGAAACGAACGAGGCGATGTATCCGATCCGATATTTGTTCCGCCGGCGGCGGTGTGATTCCGGGGGCGCGGGCGAGTTCCGCGGCGGCACGGGCGGGGAATACGCCATGGTGGTGCATGATGCACCGACCGGCGAAGTCGGCTTCGTAATCAGCGGCAAGGGCGTAGATTTTCCCATGAGCCATGGCCTCGCCGGCGGTTATCCGGGCGCGCCAGGACGCTATGTCGTTTGCCGCGGCGCGCGAGCAAACAAAGACGCAGCTGCACCGCTATCGTTTGCGGAGATTGGTGGGGAACATGACTTGGTCTCGTTCGGTGTCTATCGCATCAGTCCCGGGGACACGTTCTATGTGCGCTGGAACGGCGGCGGCGGCGTGCGCGATCCATTGACGCGCGATCCGCACAGCGTTGTCCGCGACGTTGCTGATGGCACGGTATCGGTCGAAGCGGCACGCGACCTTTACGGCGTGGTGCTTGGCCCCGACCTCAGCCTCGATAAGACCGGGACGGAGGGCCTGCGCGCCGACATGCGCGAAGGCAGAAGTCGCGCGAATCTCGCCACTTCGATCCCTGCGCAGATGCGCTGTCCCGGTTGCGTCGCCGGTTGTCCGGGAAGCACCGAGGCTCGCTCAATCGTCATTCGTGAGCGTTTATTATCGACGGTCGCGTCGACCTATACCACCGGGCCGCAGGCCACGCTCACCGAGATAATCTGCAAGAGCTGCGGCGCTTTGCTCGATACGCAGGTAACAATGCTGGAAACCGGACCGCTGTGGGACGGCGACTAGTGCCCCACTTCAGGAGTTCATGATACATTGCGGCACCTCTGACACGAACTTCGGAAGCCTTCACGAGCTCGCCGCTAGCGCTGTAGGAACCTCAAATCGACGGCACTAATTTAGCTCGGAGGATCAATGCTAATGAACAGTACGGCGCATGCCTCTTCCATTGATGGCGCTACTGCGCGTGCCGTGCGCCTGCAAGCGCGTCCGGAGCCGCTCGACATCGACCTCGACGAGACCGCGCTGGTCGTCGTCGATATGCAGAATGGATATGCCTCGCCCGGCGGCTATCGGGCGCTTACCGGGCAGGACGTCCGCAGCGCACGGCACGTCATCGACAATACGCTACGGCTGCTAGATGCCTCGCGCGCCGCCAGCCTCACCGTCGTCCTTCTCAAGAACGGCTGGGACGCGGATCTTAAAACCGCTGGCGGACCGCGCTCGCCAAACTGGTACAAGTCCAACCCGCTCAAGACCATGCGCGCGCGGCCCGAGCTCAAAGGCAAGATTCTCACGCACGGATCATGGGACTACGAGTTCGTCGACGACATCAAGCCCGCCGAAGGGGACATTGTCGTGCCCAAAGCGCGCTACAGTGGTTTTTGCGGCACTGCGCTCGACAACATTCTGCGCGCTCGCAATATCCGCAATCTCGTCTTCGTTGGCATCGCCACGAATGTCTGCGTCGAATCGACGATCCGCGAGGCCTATCACCGCGAATTTTTCTGCATCCTGGTCGAGGATGCCACTACACAATCCGGACCGCCGTTCATCCAGGACGCTACGATCTACAACGTCGAACAGTTTCTCGGATGGGTGACGCAGAGCGACGCGATGTGTACTGCACTTGCGCCCCGAACCGCTCAAACATAAGCAATCGCGAAAGTTCGACCGCCGTCGCTCAGGCGCGATGCCGATCTCGATTACACCTTTGCTTGCGGGAACCGGTCCGGTTTCAGTTGAACCAAAGGTGCTGGCATAGGGTGCCCCATCAATGTCGTCAGCGCCGCAATCTATTCCGAGATCGCGTATTTGTCGCGCAGATATTTCGAGGTCGTGGCGTCGATGTCCGCCGACGGCTGCGTTATGGTCACGATTTCTCTGGATGGAACGTCGTCATCTTCGGAGCGGGTCCGCTAAAGCCCAGCTCCGACCAGCGTTCGCGCACCCGGTCGTGGACGGATTTGCGCAGCAGCGTTGATTGCGGAAAGTCTTTCAGATGCTGGTGCGGCTTGCAGGCATTGATTAGCACCTTGGAGCCGTAGGGCCGCATTTCGGCCGGGAACCGGCTGGGATCAAGACCCGTCGACCAGGTATTGCGCAGGATGTCGATGTCCTCCGAGGGATGACAGCGCGTGCTCAGCGCCCAGAGCACGTCGTTGAAGTCGCTGGGGTCGACATCCTCGTCAACCACAATGACCCACTTCGTGTAATACGCGGCGGCCGGACACTGCGCCGCGAGCGCCAGCACCTGCGCTGAATGCCCCACATATTTCTGCCGCATCGACACCACCACCATGCCCCAGCCCGAGGCTGCGGCCGGGTGCGAGTAGGCGCCGACCACGCCGGGCACGCCGATATGCTCGAGATCGTCGAGGATCCGCGCTGAACGCATGATGGCGTAATACGCGCCGATCTCGCAGGACGGATAACGCGCCATCAGCGCGTGGGTTAAGATCGGCGACTTGCGGTGATGCACCGCGAGCACCTCCATAACCGGCTGCGGCGAGCGTTCGCGGCCGTAATAGCCGGTGAATTCGCCAAGCGGTCCCTCCGGCATCACCTGGCCTGGCCGCAGCACGCCTTCGACGACAAACTCGGCGTTGGCTGGGATCGGTAGGCTGACGCGTTCGGCCTTGGTCAGTTGGACCGGGCGGCCCATGATGCCACCGGCCACGTCGAGTTCGGACTCCTCGACGGGAAAGCTCTGCGCAGCCAGCATGAACAGCACCGGGTCGATGCCGTATGCCGCGACTACCTCGCACGGCTCGCCGCGCGCCCACCAAGCCTCGCGGTCAAGAAGGCCATGCTTGCCAGGGGAGCAATAGAGGCCAATGCGGTTCGGGCCCTGCAGCATCTGCCGGTAGCATCCGACATTGATGCGACCGGTCTCGGGCGAGGCTGTGAGGGTGATATCTCCGGTACCAATGAACTGGCCGCCATCGCCGGGCCAGAAGGTTGGCACCGGGAACCTGGTGAGGTCGATGTCCTTGCCGGTCAGCACCACCTCGTTCACCGGCGCCTGATCCTTGGGGACCATCACCGGCGGAATCGGCTCGTTCATGATCGAGCGGGTGGCCTGGATCATCTCCGGCGTGGTCGCCGAGGGATCGAGACCCACGGCCAGCGCGTATCGCTCGCGGCTGGCGCCGAGCATGTTGATGAGGATGCGGGAATGGGTGGTGTCGCCTTTAAGCTTCTCGAACATCAGAGCTGGCGAATTGTGCTGGCGGCTGGCGAGCAAGGTCACCGCGCCGAGCTCTTCGTGAGGATCGACCTCGGCATTGATCCGCGCGAGTTCGCCGTGCTGCTCGATCTGGGCTATCCAGCTGCGCAGGTCGTGCCAGGGGAGCGCCGATTCGCGCTGGGCGGAAACGAGCTTTGACCGGCTCTTCGTCTCGGCCTCCATCGATCATCCTCCCTGTTCGGTCCACTTCGTTTTAGCATGCCGCGACGGATGTAGATGAAGCAGCGATGATTGCGTGAAAAATCCGGGAGGTGCTGATCCCAATATCCCAGGCCGTGGATCTCACGTCGATGAAAGCGCTTTGGCCCTGCTGTTCATGAACTGTCGACTGTGATCGTGGGCCGGGGTTGTCCGGGTCGCTTCAGTCTTCGATGCCAATCACCCGCGCAGGCGCGCCGTCGATGCCCTCCAGGTTTAGCGGCAGTGCTATCAGCGTGAATTTCGGCGCGATCCTGTCGAGCCTGGTCAGCATCTGGATCATCGGTATACCGGCCTTGAGCCAGCGCTTGTGATTGGCGCCGCGCTCCGCCGGCGTAAGCGTCATCAGCCAGAACGGCTTTTCCGGAAAGCAGTCCATCGCCACGGCGGATACGCCCAGCCGCTCAACCCATTCGCCGACGCTCGGCTCGAGATGGATCGTGTTGCTCCAGAATTCCGGTTTGCCGAAGGCGCGATCGGTCCACAATGTCTTGATCACTGCGATCTGCCCGCGACCCGGCTTTACGCCGGTTTTTTCCAGGTCATCCCCAGTCACGCCCTCGCCCGCGGCCCTGTGGCTGACGTCGAGGACGACGGCCTCGCGCATTACGGTGCGGTCCAGTGGGATATCGCTAATCGAGTCACCATCGGCATAGAAGTGCCGTGGCGCATCGATGTGCGTGCCGATGTGGGTATTGAGCATGATTACCGTGTTCATGCTGTGGATTACCGGCGCGTCGGGCAGACAGTCGACGCCCTCGGCCGAGAGCGTCGCGCGCTGCTGCTCGCTCACCACGGTGACGGTTTGAATGCGGGTCGGATACTGCTCGTAGAACGCGATCTTCGGGATGCCGGCCATATTGGAGGTAACGGGAAGCGTCAGATCGACAATGCGGGACATGGTGAACTCAGCTCCGCTGCTGAATGAATCGTAACGCCAGACCGTGGCGCAGTTCTTGGTCAGGAGGAACAGCCAGCATATCCAAGCATGGCGAGGGTCAGCACGCCAGCAAACATTTACGCACAAGCCGTCAGCGACAGT
>Ga0306920_100013777_pt1 | contig 11025 bp, 9 predicted proteins | sample flu12Cox44000170_FD_204666 | JGI IMG/M metagenome (GOLD analysis project Ga0306920, IMG submission 204666) | Lab enrichment of tropical soil microbial communities from Luquillo Experimental Forest, Puerto Rico - flux4day.12C.oxic.44.000.170 (v2)... | ecosystem: Environmental > Terrestrial >...
GCCCGCAGGGAGGTGAACACCTCACGGCGCACACGGTCCGCCGGGGCATCGGCGAGTCCGGCGGCAATGCGCTGGGAGAGAGGAGGGAGCTTCACGTCAACTCCGTGGCGGCATGAACGTCCGTATCACCGAGAGGACATTCATGCCGTGGCCGGTGAATCCCTTCGCAGGCCATGCGTTTGTACAGCATCGGACATTCCACGCGCACGTTCGACGAGTTGGTCGCAGCGCTGCGGAGCTTCGGCGTTCGCACGCTGGTGGACATCCGCACGATGCCCCGGTCGCGGCATACCCCGCAGTTCAACCGCGAGGCGCTGACGCGGCGCCTGCCGCGCCGCGGCATCCGCTATGTGCACCTGCCCGCGCTCGGCGGACTGCGCAAGCCGCGGGCCGATTCCACACGGCCTGGCGGAACACCGGTTTCCGGGGCTTCGCGGACTACATGCAGACCCCCGAGTTTGCCGCCGCGCTGGAAGGGCTGCGCGCGCTGGCCGAGGAGGAGGAGCCGGTGGCGTTCATGTGCGCGGAGGCCGTCCCCTGGCGCTGCCACCGTTCGCTGGTGGCCGACGCGTTGATCGCGCGGGGGGACGAAGTCTACGACATCATGGGCCCGGATCGCGCCTCGCTGCACGCGCTCACGCCGTGGGCGCATGTGGATGGGCACCGCGTCACGTATCCCCGCGAGCAGGCACGGCTTCTTTAGTAGGAGGTAGGCCATGACCGGCGCGACCGACCTGTGCTTCACATCTGCGCTCGATCTCCGCCGCCTGATCAGCGCCCGGAAGCTCTCGCCCGTTGAACTGGCCGAGGCCGTGCTGGGGCGCGTCGACCGGTTGAACCCGAAGCTCAATGCGTTCATCACCGTGACCGCCGATCTGGCAATGCAAGAGGCCCGCGCCGCCGAGGCCAGGGCCTTGCGGGGATCCCCGCTGGGCCCGCTCGACGGCATCCCCTATTCCATAAAGGATCTGGAGCCCACGGCCGGCATCCGCACCACCTTCGGGTCGAAGTTCTTCGAGCACAACGTCCCAGCCGACGACGGCGCCGTCGCAGCCCGCCTCAGGGCGTCGGGCGGCATCCTGCTCGGCAAGACGAACACGCCGCATTGGGGCTACAAAGACATGTGCGACAATCTGATCGGCCCGCCGTGCCGGAACCCGTGGAAGCTCGATCGCACCGCGGGCGGCTCGTCGGGCGGCGCCGGCGCCGCGGTGGCATCCGGCCTCGGACCGGTGGCGCACGGCTCGGACGGCGCCGGGTCGATCCGCATGCCGTCGGCGCTGTGCGGGATCTTCGGCCTCAAGCCGTCCTTCGGCCGCGTCCCCTATCATCCCAACCCCGATTACTGGTCCGCGCGCTCGCACAACGGTCCGATGGCACGAACGGTCCGCGACGCGGCGTTGGTGTTGAGCGTCATGGCCGGGCCCGATCCGCGCGATCCGCTGACCATCGACGCGCCGCCGGAGGACTACGTCCGCGCCTGCGATGGCGACCTTACGGGACTACGGGTCGCATGGAGCGGAGACTTCGGTTACGCCGCGGTCGATCCCGAGGTCAACGCGATCGCGCGGAAGGCCGCCCACCGCTTCAGCGAGCTGGGCTGCGTCGTGGAGGAGCCGGCGATTCCGTGGACGAACCCCGGGGACTTTCACAAAATCATCTGGGAAGTGGGGGTAGCCTCGCGCAACATCGATCGGGCCGCGCAGCGCCCCGATTGGTTCGAGCCGACCTTCATGCGCATGATCGTCAACGCCGGCCGTATCAGCGCGATCGAGCACGCGAGGGCGCTCCTGGCGCGGACGTCGTTTCAGAACGAGGTGCGCCCGTTCTTCGAACAATACGATCTTCTGCTGACCCCGCAGATGCCGGTCGGCGCATGGGCCATTGAGCCGGGCCCGAACGAGGGCGTGCCTGAGATCGGCGGCAGGCGCACGCCGACGATGTTTGACCGGTGGTCGTTCACGTTTCCCTTCAACCTGACGGGACAGCCGGCAGCCACCGTTCCCTGCGGATTCACGAGCGAGGGGTTGCCGGTGGGGCTGCAGATCGTCGGCCGATGGCATGCCGACGGCGTGGTGCTGCGGGCCGCGGCGGGATTCGAGGCCGTGCAGCCGTGGGCCCACCACCGGCCGCCGGTTGATTAACCGGACCACCAGCATTCCCGCTCTCGGCGAATCTGGCGCTATTTTTGGCTGCCCTGGTGCTGGCTTTGGCCGGGTTCCGCGCATCGTCCGGAGACCGCCGGCGCTGGCGGAGGAGGGAAGCTGTCGTTTTCGTGGGGATCCTCGTGCTGGCCGGATTGCTGGTGTCGCTCCCTCCGTCTGTCTAAGCCGCAACGCAGAATACGGCTTTCCGCGGAGGCCCGCCGCGCGCACCTCCTCTTCGATCGCGGCCGAGATCGTGTGATGGATATCACAACCCAAAATGTGATGTCGATCATCGTGCATCCCCGCTGGGCCCTCTAACATAAAGCCGGTTGGGTAATGCTCGGATTCCTTGGGGGGCCTCACGCCATGAGCATTAGCTGGGAACAGGCTGGGACCGTAGGACGCGCAGCCGGATTGGCCGACGTCGAGTCTGCGCTGTGGGGGCAGTTGGGCTTCACCCGGAGCAACGCCTGGCCTCAGGTGTGGCGGATCGTCTTTGGGGTGCTGGCGCCGCAAGCGCTGTTTTTCCTGGGCCTCCGCGAGGGAGGAATCACCATTGGACTCGCCGCCTCCGCGGCCTGGACGACCGGTTTGCTGATTTACGACCTCATGCGGGGTGACGGCGTGCAACCGGTCGCGCTGTACGGCCTGGTGTTTACGGCCGCGCAGGGCGCGCTGGTGGTGTGGACGCGCAACGCGACGGTCTATGCCGCCGGAGGCGCGGTCGAAAACCTTCTCACCGGCGTGCTCCTGATCGGGTCGGCAATCATTTGCCGGCCGCTTCTGGTAGAGGCGCTCGGCGGCATGATCCCAGGGTGCCATCCGTCGGTGCTGAGCGGGCCCGCCCGTGCTGCGCTCGGGCGGCTCACCATCCTGTGGGGCCTGGCGCTGCTCGTCCGCGCCGCGGGCCTGTTCGCCGCCCTTACCCACCTAACCTTGGGGCAGTTTCTCGTGGTGAACACCCTGGCCACCTGGCCGCTCAACGGGGTAGGGTTGTTCGCGAGCGTCGCATACTTGCGCCTGCAGCTCCGCTAGCGTTGGGGGCCTGGGACTCGGCCATCGCACCGAAAGCGACCTGAGTTAGCTGATCTGCTCGACCAACATCTCTCTGCCGGCCTTATCGTAGAACGTCATAGTCAACCGACCCGTGTCCACGGTCCACTTCTCTATCCCGCTCTGCGCCAGGCCCCTGGACATCTCTACGTAAGTCGTCTGGCGTCGCTGGTGCCGGCTCAGGTGCTGAAGGAACGTCTCGCGTTGACCGGTCTCAGCGACGGGAAGCACCTCGTGCACCGGTGGGGAGACGACCCTGTGGCCGCCCTGCCCGAAGTACTCCGAATGACCGTCGGCAAGGTAGGAATCGTAGCGTTCGACGCCGATCGCCTTAAGCGCCCGCACATACTCCTGGAGCGTCTTCGCGCTACCGAGCCGGGCGTGGAGGTCGTTGATTTGCTCGATGGTAAACATGACTGATGCGACGGTGCTCACGCCTGCCGGTACCGGCGCACTACCTCCTCGTCAATAGACACGCCCAACCCCGGTTCCTCAGGAATGATGACCCAGCCGCCGCTCCTCTTTGGGGGATTCATCACCAGCTTGTTGCGAAGGTCAGAGGCGCTGAGGGGAAATTCGATGAACGGGGCCTCCTCAGCGCTCGCCATCCACTGCAGGGAGGCCGCAAGGTTCACGCCGGTGCCGAAGCAGTGAGGTACGCACCGCGCACCCAACCGAGCCGCGCGCTGCGATACCTCCCGGCACACCTCGAGGCCGCCCGCGCGCCCGACATCGGGCTGGAGCACCTTGACCCCTCGCCTCAAGAGTTCTTCGAAGGATCCGATGGTCGCCTCGGTCTCGCCCGCCGCGATTGCCCCACTCACTGCGGCCACCAGCCTCTGATAACCGTCCAGGTTCTCCTCGTGTAAGGGCTCCTCGAGCCACGTGAGGGGATATCGATCGAAAAGGTCTTGGCACCGCTCGATGCCCTCAGCCGTGTCCCAAACCCGGCCGGCGTCGATCATCACATCGGCGGAACTGCGTGCTGCCGCGGTGACGGCATCGACCAGAGCATGGTCGTGTTCGCGGTCCCTGCCAAAAGAACCGTACCCGAACTTGACGGCGGTAAAGCCCATGTCGATGCAGCGCCCGGTCATCACTTCGGCCTCTCGAGGCGCCTCCGGGAAGATCATGCTCGCGTAGGCCCGCACCCGATCGCGCTTCCGACCCCATAATGCCGATACCGGCTGCCCGCCGGCCTTGCCGACGATGTCCCACAACGCCTGGTCGATACCGCTCATCGTGTGAAGGACGACCCCCTGTCGCCCGTACCATCGCGTGGCCTCGTACATCAGCGACCAGCACGCTCGTGGATCGAGCGGGTCCGCACCCAGTAACGCGACCTCCAGGCCGTGGCGCCGAGGAGCAGACCGGGGAGCCTGGATAATCGCCTTTGCAACGGCAGAGCAGGACACGACTTCGCCGTAGCCCTCGATCCCGTCATCGGTGACGACCCTTACGAGCAGGACCTCCTGCGTACCGTCGTGCACCTCGCGCACCGCCGGCAGGCGCAGGTGGAGCGGCTCAACGCTGCTGATTTTCACGTGGCTATCGCCTCCCATCGTGCCCGGCACTGCCAGAGTTAACCTCAGCGTGCCGCACGCGTGGAAGTCAGGCACAGCCGCTGCGGTCTCGCCCGCCACGTCCAGATCGGGCCGACGGCTAACCGATGAGCGCCCACAACTTCTCCGCCCAAAACGGCGGGTCCACATTCCTGATGCCGAGCGGCCTGAGCGCGTCCATCACCGCGTTGGCCAGGGCGGCCGGCGCCCCGACGGTGCCGGCCTCGCCGACCCCTTTGGCGCCGAGGGGATTGTAGGGCGACAGCGTCTCGGTAAACTCCGCCGCCACCGTAGGGGCCTGCGCCGCGTGCGGCATCGCGTAGTCCGAAAACGTCCCGGTGACCAGCTGCCCGGCCTCGTCGTACACGATCTCCTCTGCGAGCGCCTGCCCGAGTCCCTGCGCGATCGCGCCGATGACCTGTCCCTCGGCCAGCAGCGGGTTGATAATACGGCCGCCGTCGTCGACAGCGGCAAACTTGAGGATCCTGGTCTCCCCGGTCTCCCGCTCGACCTCCACCGCGATCGCGTATGCGCCGAAGGGATAGACCATGTCGGGCAGCGTGAACGTGCCCGAGGCGTCGAGCCCAGGACCAACGCCCGCCGGCAGGCGTTGACCCTGGTGGGCCGCGGCGGCGACCTCTTCGAATGTCAGGGCTCTCGAAGGTGCCCCTTGAACGTAGAGGCGACCGCCGACCCACTGGATGTCCCCTTCCGCCGCCTCCAGGAGGTGCGCGGCGATCATGCGCATCTTGGCTTTGACCTTTCCGATTTCCCCGACGAGCGCTGAGCCGCCGACGGCGATCGAACGGCTGCCAAACGTCCCGGCGCCTTTGGGCAGGAGAGCCGTATCACCCTGCTGGACGGCGACGGCCTCCAGCGGCACCTGCAGCGTTTCCGCCGCGATCTGTGCGAACGTGGTGTCGTGTCCTTGGCCGTGCGCCGTCGACCCCGTGCGCACGATCACCCGGCCGTCGGGCTGCACCGAGACGGCGGCGCTCTCCCACAACTGCCCTCCTGCCGGCTCAACGTACGCGGCGAGCCCGAGGCCGACCAGCCGGCCTGCCGCTCTGGCGCGCCGCTGCTCCTCCCGCCAGGAGTCGTATCCGAGCATCGCGCAGGCTTTGTCCAGCGCGGCGGCGTAGTCGCCGGAATCGTACACGGATCCGAGGGCCGAGCGGTAGGGGAAGCGGTCGGGCGGGATCAGATTCCGCCGGCGGACGGAGAGGGGATCGAGGCCCAGTTCGCCGGCAACAAGGTCGACCATACGCTCGATGATGTACGCCGCCTCGGGCCGGCCGGCCCCGCGGTACGGGGCCGTGGGGACCTTGTTCGTGGCGACGCCCACCGCATCCACGCGAGCGGTGGGAAAGTCATAGGTTCCCGTGAGCAGATCCGCGACGCGGGCCGCCGGCGTTGGCGTTGTCGGGAAGAGGTAGGCGCCGACATCGGCGATCACCTTGGCCCGCAGGCCGGTCATCCTGCCGTCCGCCTCCGCGGCCACCTCCACCTCCGCGTCGATGCCGCGTCCCTGGGACGACGACGTGAAATTCTCGTGCCGCCCCTCAATCCACTTGATCGGCCTGCCGAGCTCGATCGCCAGCCATACGGCGACGGCGGCTTCGGCGGGGAGGTTTCCCTTGCTGCCGAACGCCCCACCCACATCCGGCACGATCACCCGGATCCGGTCCGCGGGCCGGTTGAACACGCGGGTCAGATGGGCAAGCGGCCGGTAGGGGTCCTGGGCGGAGATCCAGACGGTCAGCAGGTCCTCGTCTCGGTTGTAGGCGGCGACAACGCCCCGAGGTTCCATGGGCGCGGCGGTGACGCGCGGAATGTGAAACTGTCCTTTGACCACGCGTGCCGCGGATGCGAACGCGGCGTCGACATCGCCCCGACCGCGCGCGATGCGAACGAGCACGTTGTCGCCCAGGGCTTCATGCAGGAGCACCGTGCCAGCCAGCGCGCCGCGGGGATCTGAGACGACCGGCAAGGGATCGTAGTCCACCTCGACGAGTCCGGCCGCGTCCGCCGCGGCGGTGCGATCCTGGGCGAGCACCGCCGCCACCGGTTCGCCGACGTAGCGGACCTTTTCCGCGGCGAGGATCGGGTGCGGCACCTGCGCGACTTGGGCCTCCGTGAGCGGGTTCACCGGCATGGGTTGCAGCCCGGTCAGATCCCGGGCTGCCACGACGGCGATGACTCCCGGTGCCCGCCTGGCGTCGTCTGCGCGAACGCCCCGCACCCGGGCATGAGCATGGGGGCTGCGCACGATGACGAGGTGCGCCATCGCGGGCAGCACGATGTCGTCGACAAACCGGGCGCGGCCTTGGAGGAACCGAAGGTCCTCCCGCCGCTTGATGGGGCGGCCGATCCACGTGCCGGCGAGATCCGCCGTCCCTGACGTGTGGTGCATGTGCTCGTCACCCCCGCATGAAAGGATGGGGCCGCTCGGGTTCAGCGGGTTTCCACGCCGACCGCGCCTGCGATGTTTTCGAAGCCGTCGCGCATCAGCAGATCCCGCAGCCCGGCCAGGATCCGGCGCGGAGTCCCGGGCCCGCCGTAGACGAACCCGGTGTAGAGCTCCACCAGAGAGGCTCCCGCCTTGATTTTCTCGTACGCGTCGCCCGCCGAAAAAATGCCGCCCACGCCGATGATCGGCACGCGGCCTCGCGTCAGCTGAAAGAGCGTTCGGATCACCCGGGTATTGAGGTCTCGCAGCGGCCGCCCGCTCACACCGCCCGCCTCGTCCCGGGCGGCGCTCCGCAGCCCGTTTCGATGGATGGTGGTGTTGGTCGCCACCAGGCCGTGCGCCCGCCCGTCCATGGCGGCGGCGATCCCCGCAAGTTCTTCGTCGGTGAGGTCGGGCGCTACCTTGACGAACATCGGTTTTTCTCCGAGCGCCCTGTTCCGCTCCGCCAGCCGGTCCAGAAGCGGAACGATCGCCGCACGCGTCTGCAGGTTTCGCAACCCGGGAGTGTTGGGCGAGGAGAGGTTCACGACCACGAAGTCTGCGAATGGGTGCAGCCGGTCGAACGAGTAGGCGTAGTCGTCGGGAGCCTCATCGTTGCTTGCCGCCCGGCTGCGCCCGATGTTCACCCCGAGCGGAATCGGGTAGGCCCGCCGCAGGAACGCGGCGAGGCGCGTGGCAACAACGTCGGCGCCGGGCGAGTTGAACCCGAGGCGATTGATGAGTGCCTCGTCCTCGGCGAGACGAAACAGGCGGGGGCGTGGGTTTCCCGGCTGCGGACGCGCGGTGACGGTGCCGACCTCCGCAAACCCGAAGCCGAAGGACGGCCAGGCGGACAAGGCCCGCGCCGCTTTGTCGAACCCTCCGGCGAGCCCGACCGGCGACGGGAACCCAAGGCCGCACACCGTGGTCTCCAGGTAAGGGTCGCGGGCCGCCGCGGCGCCGAAGCGCGAGACCACCGGGCCGGCCGCCGCCAGCAGCGCAAGGGCGGCCTCATGGCTCACCTCGGGCTCGATCCGGAACAGGATCGGCCGTATCACCGCGCGGTACATCACGCGACGTTCCCGTCCGGCGTGGGCCATGGGCGGCCGCGGGCGCCGTATCGCATCGCGCCTCATTATACTCCGGATTTCCGGAAGGAGTGCGGGAACCCAAAACGGAAGCGTCGGGTTGTGTTCCAGAGACCTGGCCCGGCCATGCGGGTCGTGTACCCCGACGGATCCCCCTACATGCGCGGCCTGCTCGATTCCGCTCAAGTGGCGGCGCTGCCGGATTTCCTGATGTATGAGGATGCCCCGGCGGACCGCGACGTGCTGGTGGCCAGGCTCAAAGACGCCTGGGCGATGATCCTGGGGTGGGCGCACATCGATGGGCGCATCCTGGCCGCGTGTCCGTCCCTGAAGCTCATCTCCTTTACCGGCGTCGGAGTAAGCAACTACGTCGATCTCGATGCCGCGAGCCGGCGCGGGATCGTCGTCGCCAACACGCCCCACTACGGCGACGATACGGTCGCCGAGTACACGCTGGCCCTGCTCATGGAACTGGCGCGGCATATCAGAATCCTGGACAGGAATCTCCGGCAAGGTCGGTGGGACCAGGAGCCCGCCGGCATCGAACTGCGGGGGAAAACGCTCGGGATCATGGGACTGGGAGCGATCGGCTCACGGGTTGCCCGGTTTGGCGCTGCCTTGGGGATGCGCGTGGTGGCCTGGACGGCGCACCCTTCCCCTGAGCGCGCGGCCGCTTGCGGCGTCGCCTTCGTCGAGCGAGAAGAACTTGCCGCCACCAGCGATGTGGTATCTATCCATCTGGCCCTCACGCGCGATACCCGCCATCTTGTCGATGGTTCGTTCCTGCGCCGGATGAAAAGGTGGGCGCTGCTCATCAATACCAGCCGGGGGGAGGTCGTGGACACGGCGGCGCTGATCGCGGCGCTCCAGGCGGGGCATCTTGCCGGGGCCGCCCTCGACGTCTTCGAGGATGAACCGCTCCCGTCCGGCCATTCCCTCCTGCGCCTGGAAAATGTGCTGCTCACTCCCCACGCCGGTTTCAACAGCCGGGAAGCGGCAAAGCAGCAGTTGTATATCGCCATAGACAACGTGGTGACGTTTCTGCAAGGCCGGCCCCAGAACGTCGTGAACCCGCAAGTGTTGTCTTCCCACGCCGCAGGGGACACTTCCGGGTGAGACGGCCGGTCCGGTGGAGAACGGGTGGCGGCCGTGTCGGTGCACCCGCCGCCACTGCCATTCATCGATGTCGGGGCCGACCAGTGCCGGTTGAGTCCGTGACGAGGCCAGAGGGAGACGGGGACACGTGAGCATCGGTGGCACTCCGTCCGAGGAAATCAAGGAGACCGGGCGCATCGAGGCGTTCAGCGACGGCGTTTTCGCGGTCGCCATCACACTCCTCGCGCTCGACCTCAAGGTCCCCCACGACATGGCTGATGGCCGGTCGCTGGGCCGCGCCCTCCTCGCCCAGTGGCCGTCCTATCTCGCATTTGTGACAAGCTTCGCCACGATCGGCATCATGTGGATCAACCACCACAGGCTCTTCACGCATATCAGGCGGACGGACAATACGCTGCTCGTGCTGAACGGACTGCTCCTGCTCGGCGTGACCTTTGTGCCTTTCCCCACCGCCGTCGTGGCGGAATACATTCCCCGGCCGGCCGGGCAGGCTGCGGCCGTCCTGTTCAGCGGGACGTACGCCGTTCTGGCCGTGCTGTTCAATCTGCTGTGGCGCTATTCGGCTGGGAAGAACCGGCTGCTGGACCGCCGGGCCGATCCGCGCGTAGTCGAGGCGATTACGCGGGGGTATTCTGTGGGCCCACCCCTCTACTTCCTGTCATTCGCCCTGGCGTTTGTCAACGTCGCGGCGAGCATCGTAATGAATTTGCTGCTGGCCATCTTCTTCGCATTGCCCAACCAGAATCCGCTGATCAGGCAGAAGGCCCGCTGAGCGGGCACACCCCGGGCGCATGAACCGACGAGGCCATTTACGCCCCGCCATCGCGTTTCCCGCCTCAGGCGTCCTCCACGGCTCGCTCGCCCGTCTCATGGAGGGCGAAAAGCGTTCCAAAGCCCTGTGGGCGCTCCCGGATGCCCGCGAGCTTCAACGCCTCCCACATCGTTGCCTGGTTAGCGGTAACGACCGGCTTTGCTAGATCCGCTTCCAAGGGTTCAATGACGTCCAGCGCTCTCAGGTTCGTGCATGCGATGAAGAGCACATCCGCGCCCGCGGTGTCCGCCTTTCGCGCGAGATGATATACATCGCTTTGAGGCACAAAGTTGATCGTCCAGTCGTCCAGGCCCAGGCCCATGTTATTCTCGACGGAAAAGCCGCTCGTGGCGAGGAACGCCGTAAGCCGTTGGTTGATGACGTCTCGATATGGTGTGGCGACTGCTACCCGGCGGGCACCGAGCGCCCGAAGGGCGTTGACCATCGCCGTCGAGGTTGTCGTGGCAGGGGCCCCGCTGGCTCGGCGGATGCGGACGCCAATATCGCGATCGTGCTCTACTCCTCGAATGAAGCTCCCCGACGTGCAGGCGTAGGCGACGCTGCTCGGCCGAATTAGTCCAAGCAACTCCGCCTGACTCTCGACATCTTCCCCGGCCAGCCGCCCGTATGCCTCCACGGTGAAATCATCGATGAGCGGCCTCGTCCGGGCGATTGCGGGCCGAACCCGCTGGAATCCACTGATACCGGCGCCCATCCCGAGGATGCAGCGCCCACCGCTGAGTTCATCAACGGATGCCGCGGCCGCCGCGGTGAGCGCAGGATGGCGCACGAATGGATC
>Ga0306920_100013779_pt1 | contig 11023 bp, 8 predicted proteins | sample flu12Cox44000170_FD_204666 | JGI IMG/M metagenome (GOLD analysis project Ga0306920, IMG submission 204666) | Lab enrichment of tropical soil microbial communities from Luquillo Experimental Forest, Puerto Rico - flux4day.12C.oxic.44.000.170 (v2)... | ecosystem: Environmental > Terrestrial >...
ACCGTGCTGGGCGTCGATCATCCGAGCTTCATCACGGACCTCACGACGGTCGCCGCCGTCGGCTTCACCCTGGCGGCGGGGTTCGCGCACCGCTGGGGCTATCGGCTGCGCGCCCGCGACGTTCTGGTCGGGGCCGGCGTCGCGGTCGGTCTGACCCTCGCCGGCGATCTGGCCGCGGACGACACCCAGCGCGCGGTCGGCGTCACGCTCGGCGTCGTCCAGATGGCCGGCGGCCTGCTGTTCTGGCCCTCGCAGACCCGCTCCAACTGGTTTCGCGGCGAGCGCCTGCTGGCGGCGTTCCTGACGCTCTGGGGCCTACACCGCATCGCGACGCAGTTCGTCTCGATCGTCCCGGGGTCCACCGGCTACCTCGTGGTGCACGCGGTGTTCATCCTGCTCTACTTCCTCTCGACGTTCGCCGTCATCATCATGGTGCTCGAGCGCGCGCGCAGCGACAGCGAGCGGCTGCACGCGCGCCTGCGTGAAGCCGAGCGGCTGGCGACTGCCGGCGAGCTCGCCGCCGGGATGGCCCACGAGATCCGCAACCCGCTGGCGGCGATTCTCAACGCCACCGCGCTCCTCACCGACGACACCGATCTCACGCCCGACGAGCGCGCCTCGACCCTGGCGGCGCTCCGGACCGAGGCGCGGCGGCTCAACCGGATCCTGTCCGACTTTCTCCAGTTCGCGCGGCCTCAGGAGGCCCGGCGGAAACAGGGCGACATTCGCGAGGTGGTCCAGCACGTCAGCTCGCTCATCCGCGGCGACCGCTCGCGCGCGCCGCGCGTGGACGTCCGGGTGGCGGTCGATCCAGCCGTTCCGCGCTTCGCGTTCGATCGCGACCAGGTCATCCAGGTGCTGTGGAACGTCGCGCTCAATGCGGTCGAGGCGATGAACGGGCGCGGTCGGCTCTCGCTCGAGGTCAACCGCCAGAACGGGGACGTGGCGCTGTCCGTGAGCGACACCGGCGGCGGGATCACCGCCGAGAATCTCCCCCACGTCTTCGAGCCCTTCTACACTGGCAAGCCGAACGGCAGCGGGCTCGGGCTCACCATCGCCGAGCGCATCGTGGGCGCGCACGGCGGCCGCATCGAGATCGATTCCGAGGTTGGGCGCGGCACGCGTGTGACCCTGCTGTTTCCGCTCCAGGCCGCGTGACATGGCGCACCTCCTGGTCGTCGACGACGAGCCCTCGGCGCGAAGCACCCTGGCCCTGCTGCTCCGCAAGCGCGGCCATCGCGTCCTCGAGGCCGACGGCGTCACGTCGGCGACGGCGCGACTCTCCGAAGAGGTCTTCGACCTGGTCGTGACGGATCTTAGGATGCCCGACGGCGACGGGCTCGACGTGCTGCGCGCGGCCAAGGCGCAGGCGCCGGAGACCGAGGTGATCTTGCTGACCGCGTACGCGGAGTGGAAGTCGGCCAAGGAAGCGATTCGCCTCGGCGCCCTCGACTACTTCGAGAAGGGCCAGGAGCCCGACGAGCTCTACCACCGCATCGACAAGGCGCTCGCCGGCCGTGCGCTCCGCCGCGAGAACGAGAACCTCCGCGCCCAGCTCCGTGAGCGCTACGGCCTACCCGGGCTGATCGCGCAGTCGTCGGCGATGCACACCGTGCTCGACCTGGTCGAGCGCGTGGCGCCGACGGACGCGACCCTGCTCATCCAGGGCGAGTCCGGCACCGGCAAGGAGGTCATCGCCAAGGCCGTCCACCATGCGAGCCCGCGCGCGGCGCGACCGTTCGTGGCCGTGAACTGCGGCGCGGTGCCCGAGACCTTGCTCGAGTCCGAGCTGTTCGGCTACATGCGCGGGGCCTTCACCGGCGCCGCGGTCTCCAAGCTCGGTCTCTTCGAAGAAGCCGACGGCGGGACCTTGTTCCTGGACGAGATCGCCGAGATGCCTGCCGCGCTCCAGGTGAAGCTCTTGCGCGCGCTCCAGAGCGGCGAGGTGCGCCGGCTCGGCGCGACGCAGTCGACCACCATCGACGTGCGCGTGATCGCGGCCACGCACGGCGATCTGTCGGCGCTGCTCGCGCAGGGCAGCTTCCGCGAGGATCTCTTCTACCGGCTGAACGTCATCCAGGTGGTCCTGCCGCCGCTGCGCGACCGCCGCGAGGACATCCCGGCGCTCGCCGAGCACTTCCTCGCCCGCTCGGGCGGCAAGCTCGGCCGCGAGCTGCGACTCTCGCCCCAGACGGTCGAGCGGCTGCTCCGCTATCCGTGGCCGGGCAACGTGCGCGAGCTCGAGAACGCGATCGAGCGCGCGGCCATCCTGGCCCGGCGCGACAGCGTCGAGCCCGAGGACCTGCCGCCCCACGTCTCGGCCGGGCTGCAGCTCGGGCCCTCGCCGCAGCTGCCGCGGCAGACGACGCTCGCCGAGGCCGAGCGCGTGCACATCCTCCAGACCATCGAGCGCTTCGGGCGCAATCACTCGAGCGCGGCCGAAGCACTCGGGATCGGGCGGACGACGCTCTGGCGCAAGCTGAAGGAGTACGGGCTCGAGCGGTAGCGGAGCTTGCTCACTACGCTGATGGCCGCGTGAGGCGGGCGGGCCAGTCGCAGGGGAGCTGCCCCGCCGGCGCGGCTGCGTCACCCACTCGCCCGATTCGCAGCGCTTCGCGCTGCGCGCGGGACGAGGGGGTCCCACTACGCCGCGCCGGCGGGGCAGCCCCCCTGCAACGCCCGCCCGGCTCGCGCGCCGTCGCGTTGTCACCATCACCGCGCCACCGCTCTCGGTTGGCTTAGTCAGCCATGGTGTCGACTTCTTGGAATGAGTTCGGTGTGCGGTCGCGCGTGCGCTGACTGCCTGCGCCCGTGGTTCGTGGAATGTCGGGGATAGGTCGTGGTATGTCCGTGATATGAGAAGGGGGCATGGCGATGAGTCTGGGCCGCGGCTTACGCGGCGGAAAGTGCTTGGTCTGATGACCGCTGCGGTGGCTGCGCGACCGTCTGGTGCTGGAGGTGCGTCTCCCTTGTTGAGTCGACGGATTCCTTCTAGTGGGGAATCGATTCCGGTGGTTGGGTTGGGGACGTGGCGGGTGTTCGACGTCGGCAGCTCCGAGTCGGAGCGAGCGCCGCTCAAGGATGTGCTGAAGGGGCTCGTCGAGAGCGGGGGGCGCGTGGTCGATTCGTCGCCGATGTATGGGGCGGCGGAGTCGGTCGTGGGTGATCTCGCCGGCGCGCTCGCCATCACGGACAAGCTATTCCTGGCCACGAAGGTGTGGACGAGCGGGCGGGAGGCGGGGGTGGCGCAGATGGAGCAGTCGCTCAAGCGGCTGCGCTCGCCCCGGCTGGACCTGATCCAGATCCACAATCTCCTGGACTGGCGCACGCACCTGAAGACCCTGAGAGAGTGGAAGGCGGCCGGGCGCATCCGCTATCTCGGCGTCACGCACTATACGTCGAGCGCCTATGACGAGCTCGAGCGCGTGCTGCGCGCCGAGACGCTCGACTTCGTCCAGGTGAACTACTCGCTCGGCGAGCGCGAGGCCGAGCGGCGCATCCTTCCCATGGCCCGCGACCGCGGCGTGGCCGTCCTGGCCAACCGTCCGTTCGCCGAGGGCGGGCTCTTCCAGCGCGTGCGCGCCCAGGCCGTGCCGCCGTGGGCCGCCGAGTTCGACTGCGACAGCTGGGCGCAGTTCTTCCTCAAGTGGATCCTGGCCGAGCCGTCGGTGACGTGCGTGATCCCCGGAACGAGTCGGCCCCAGCATCTCGCCGACAATCTCAGGGCGGCGCTCGGCCGGCTGCCCGACGCGGCAATGCGCGACCGGATGGCCGCGCACATCCACGCGGCCTAATTCCGGCCCGACTGTTTCGCACGGGAACACCGTGTTCCGTTTGGGAACACCTGTTCATGTGACGCCACGTCCTCAACCCCGCGGAAACTCGGCGCTCGCCTCGGTGGCATCGAAGTTGAGTCCGCCCGGCGGCATGAACACCAGGGTCATGCTCAGACGCTTCATGCCTTTCAAGCGAGATTCGGCGCGGCGCATCGACCGGGTGATCGACTACTTCGGCGAAGCCCGCCCTGGTCGTGCGCGCGGCGGAGGGCCGCGCCCGGCACTCTATCTGGTCCGGCCGGTTCAGCCGAGGAGCCGCACCGAAAGCGGCGTCTCGGTGACGATCTCGCTCTCGGCGCGAACGCGATAGCCGCCGGCCGTCGGCCGCGAGGCGACACACGCGACGAGGTCGGTGTCGACGAAGTGCAGCGCTGTGCCGTCGTCCGCGGCGTAGCCGGCCGGGAAGCCGCCCCGAACCAGCCGCTGATACGTCGGCCGGCGGTCCTTCTCGCCATCGTAGTGGGGGCAGGCGCTTCCTGGCAGTAGGCCGAGCCCGTCGCGCAGCGCCGCGAGCGGGCCGAACGAGTCGGTCACCCCGCACTCGAACCAGCAGATCATCCCGGCGCTGACGCCGGTCAGGATCACGCCCCGCTCCCATGCCTCACGCATCATCCGGTCGACGCCGTGCACCCGCCAGATCGCGAGCATGTTCGCGGTGTTGCCGCCGCCGACGTAGATGATGTCCTGGCTCGCGAGGAGACTCGCCATGTCCGTGCGGGGGCGCCCGAAGAGGTAGAGATGCGACGCCTCGGCCCGGCGGGCGAACGCGTCGTAGAACTTCGTCGTGTACTCCGGCGCATCCCCGCTGGCCGTCGGCACGAAGCAGATCTTCGGCCGCGGCTTGCCCGTCAACCCGAGCACGTAGGCGTCCAGCGCCGAGCCGTCGGGCTCGACGCTGAAGCTGCCGCCGCCCATCGCGACGATTTGCCGCCGCACCGGCGCGGCGGTCACTTGCGCGTCGGCTGATGGCCGATCGAGTCGGCGTACTTCTCGGCCTCCTCGGGCGGCAGGTACTGCGCCTCCCACTCGCGCACGCGATCGAAGCCGGCGAAGGTGTGGACGTCGCCCAGCGGGTGGCGCTTGAACCGCTCGGCGAAGCGCTCCTCGGCCAGCGGGCCCTCGTCGCGGAGCGCCACCGCCAGATCGTAGACCGCCTCGATCGTGGCGCGAAACGTCGCGCCGGGCACGATCGTCACGGCGATGCCGAGCTCCTGCATCTGGGCCAGGCTGAACCGCGGCGACACGCCGGTCTGGTTGTAGAAAACCGGACCCTTCACCTCGCGACAGATGCGGCGCACCTCCTCGATGCTCGTCGGCCCCTCGACGAACGCGAGATCCGCGCCCGCGGCGAGGTAGGCGTTGGCGCGGCGAATCGCCTCGTCGAGCGAGCCGCCGGTGGCGCCCCGGGCGTCGGTGCGTGCGATCAGGACGAAGTCCGGGTCGAGCTCGCGACGGACTGCGTCGGCCGCCCGATACTTCCCCACCGCTTCCTCGATCGCGATCACGCGCCGGCCGGCCACGTGGCCGCACCGCTTGGGAATCACCTGGTCCTCGATGTGGATCCCGGCCACGCCCGTGCCGATGTACTCGCGCACCGTGCGCATGACGTTGATCGCGTTGCCGTAGCCGTTGTCGGCGTCGGCGATGACCGGCACCGGGACGGCGTTGGCGATGTATCGCGCGTTCAGGTGCATCTCCGTCATCGTCGCCAGGCCCGCATCGGGCATCCCGAGCAGCGAGAGCGAGGTGCCGTAGCCGGTCATGTAGACGGCCGGGAAGCCGACGTCGGCCAGGATGCGGGCGCTGAGCGCGTTGTAGCACCCCGGGACGAACAGCGGCTTGCCGGACGTGAATAGCTGCCGGAGCTTCGAGGTCGCGCGCATCGTATGTCCTCCCGTCGGCCCCTAAAGGGCCGATCCGATTGGGTGATACGCGTCACGGGCCACTGCTGTCAAGGTCGGCGGCCCCCGCCTCGCGCGGAATTTCTGTCTGCTTCCCCCCTGGCTACACCGGTGCAGCCCTCGCCTTGACAGACCCTCGCCGCAGCGCCTACTGTCCCCGAAATGTCCCGGGGCCTGCCGCCCGGGAGTCGGAGGACAGCATGACGACCCGTCGCGACTTCCTGACCACAACCGCGGGCGCCGTCGCCGGCGCGACGCTCGGCGTCGGACGCGCCGCCGCCGCGCTCAAGGCCATGACCGTCGTGCGCGAGAGCTCATTCATCAAGCCGTTCGACGACTACTTCGCCAAGACCTTGGCGACGGACTACGAGAAGGCGACGGGCATCAAGATCAACTACGAGGCCGTCAGCGTCGGCGGCATGCTCACGCGGCTCACCACGATCGCCGAGACGAAGCAGGGACCGGAGATCGCGATGACCGCCCTCAACTGGCCGCACCTGTTCGACGCGAGCCTCGTCGACGTCACCGATCTCGCGACCGAGATCGGCAAGAAGATCGGCCCGTGGCACGACAACATCCTCGACGCGGTCGTGGTCAACAAGAAGTGGAAGGCCCTGCCGTGGGGCAACATCGGCCAGCTCGAGGTGTACCGCACGGACTGGTTCAAGGAAGCCGGCGTCAACAAGTTCCCCGACACCTGGGAGGACCTGCTCTCGGCCGGGCGGCTACTCAAGAAGGCGGGCCATCCCTTCGGCTTCGAGCTCGGTCACGGCTTCGGCGACAATCACGGCTGGCTCTACCCGCTGCTCTGGTCGTACGGCGGCCGCGAGGTCGACCGTGAGGGCAAGACCGTCCTGATCGACTCCGACGAGACGGCGAAGGCGGTCGACTTCTGCCGGCGCTTCTACAAGGAGACGATGTTCGAGGACGTGCTCGGCTGGACCGACGTGAACAACAACAAGGCGTTCTTCGGCGAGCAGATCTCCTGCACCAACAACGCGTCGTCGATCCTCGTGGTCGGCAAGCGCGACTTCCCCGAGATCGCCAAGGTCACCGACCACGCGATGAACCCGCATGGACCCAAGGGACGCTTCCATCTCCTGAATCCGGTGTCCCATGCCGTGCTGACCCACGCGCCGGACGTCGCGGCGGCCAAGGCGTTCCTGCGCTGGCTCTACGACGACAAGCAGCTCTCGCGCTGGCTCACGTCGGGGGACGCGTACTACGCGCCGTTCCTCAACGGCTACGACAACCACCCGATGTGGGGCCCCGAGCCGCGCTATCTGCCGTACAAGGAGTCGCTGAAGACCTCACGGCTGCACGGCTGGCCCGGCCCGCCGAGCCACGCCATGTCGGAGAGCGTGGCGAAGTACGTCCTGGTCGACATGTTCGCCAAGGCGTGCCGCGGCGACTCGACCAAGGCCGTCATCGCCGAGGCCGCGACCCAGCTGAAGCAGATCTACAAGGCGAAGTAGCGCGGAATGTCCGTCCGGCCGGCGACGCTCGCGCGGACCGCTCCGGTCGCCGGCCCGCGGCCCGCGCTGCGCACCTTCCTCGAGCGGGAAGGGATCTTCGGGTGGCTGATGCTCGCGCCCGGCGTCCTCTTCCTGCTCGGGTTCGTCGCCTACCCGTTCTTCTACGGCATCTTCCTGAGCCTGCAGGAGCGGCGGGTCGCCAACCCGGGCACGTTCGTCGGCTTCGCCAACTTCGTCACCCTCGCCCACGACGCCGTCTTCTGGCAGGTCGTGCGCAACACGCTCGTCTACGTCGCGGTCACGACCGTGCTCAAGCTCGCCGGCGGTCTCGGCATGGCGCTGGTCATGAACCAGGCGTTCCGCGGCCGGAACCTGGTCCGCGCGTTTCTGCTGCTGCCGTTCATCGTGCCGACCGCGCTGTCGACCATCGCCTGGATGTGGATCCTCGACCCCACCTTCAGCGTCGTCAACTGGCTGCTCGTGCACGGCAAGCTCATCACCAGCGGCTACTCGTTCCTCGGCAACGCCACGCTCGCGATGGGCTCGCTGATCGTCGTCAACACGTGGCGCGGCATGCCGTTCTACGGCATCACCCTGCTCGCCGGCCTGCAGACGATCTCGTACGACCTCTACGAGGCGGCCGCGATCGACGGCGCCACCGGGTTCCAGCGCTTCCTCTACGTCACCTTACCGGTCATCAAGCCGGTGCTGATCATCGTGACGATGTTCTCGGTGATCTTCACCTTCGGCGACTTCCAGCTCATCTACGCGCTCACCCACGGCGGGCCGGCCAACGCGACCCACGTCTTCTCGACCCTGTCGTTCGACATCGGCATGTCGGCGGGCCAACTCGGAATGGGGGCGGCGGTGGCGCTGGCGATCCTGCCGGCGCTGGCCCTGCTCATCGTCGGCCTGACGATTTACCTGCGACGGGAATGAACGCCCAGCCCATGTCCGCGCGCACGTCGAGCGCCGGAGCCCTGCGCAGGCGCTCCGACGGCGAACATCAATGATCATCGGTGAACGAACCTTCGGCCGTCGGCTGCTTCGGCTCTACCTGCCGCTGGCGCTCTTCGTCGTCGGCATGCTGTTTCCCTTCTACTGGATGCTGATCACGTCGATCAAGCCCAACCGCGAGCTCTACAACGCGAAGATCATGCCGCTGATCGTCTACCAGCCGACGCTCAAGCACTACGTCGATCTCCTCTACGAGACGAACTTCCTCACGTGGACCTACAACACCATGCTGGTCGCGGTGGTGACGACGATCCTGTCGCTGGTCATCGGGACGATGATGGCGTATCCCCTCGCGCGGATGCGGTTTCCCGGCACGGCCGTCGTCGCCATCGGGGTCGCCGCGACGTACCTGGTGCCGCAGCCGCTCCTGTTCATCCCGATGGCGGACATCATCAACCGCCTCGAGCTCGGCAACACGCTGACGGCGGTCATGCTGACGTATCCCACGCTCCTGATCCCGTTCTGCGCCTGGCTCCTGATGGGCTACTTCAAGAGCGTGCCGCGCGAGCTGGAGGAATCCGCGCGGATCGACGGCGCCAGCCGCTGGCAGGCGATGACCCGGATCATCCTGCCGCTCTGCGTCCCCGGCTTGCTGTCGGCCGGTATCTTTGCTTTCACGCTGGCGCAGAACGAGTTCCTCTATGCGCTGATCTTCCTGGCCCGGAGCGACGTGCGCACCGTGCCGATCGGCGCCATCACCGAGCTCATCCGCGGCGATGTCTTCTACTGGGGCCAGCTCATGGCGGCCGCGCTGCTCGGTGCGGTGCCGGTGGCCGTCATCTACTCGTTTTTCGTCGAGTATTACGTGGCCGGTCTGACTGCCGGCTCGGTCAAGGGCTAACGCGCACCGATCGCAGGGGCCGAGCGATTCCGCATCGGGCGCGGGCCGGCCGCGTTCGGTTATGATGACCGGTCTGGAGGTCTTTACCATGCGATTGCCGACATATGCCGCCCGAAGCGTCGAGACTTTCGCGCTCCTCTCCAGCCTGGTTCTCGTCGCGACCGCCGCGGGCGCTCAAACGCCGGCCCGAACGCCTGCCATGGAACCGGCGAAGCAGGGGCTTCCGCCAGCCACCGCGGCCGAAAAGAAATGGACCGGCGATTTCGACGGCATGGCCAAGCGGCGTGTGATCCGGGCGCTGGTCCCGTACTCGAAGACGTTCTATTTCGTCGATCGCGCGGTCCAGCGTGGCTTGTCCTACGATGTCACGCGGCTTCTCGAAGCGGACATCAACAAGAAGCTCAAGACCGGCCACGTGCGTATCCACGTGCTGTGTATTCCCGTCACCCGGGGCGAGATGATCCCTGCCCTGCTCGAGGGGCGAGGCGACATCGCCATGGGCAACCTGACGGTCACCCCGGAGCGCCAGAAGCAGGTGGATTTCACCTACCCGACGGCGCGCAACGTCGTGGAGATCCTGGTCACCGGGCCGGGGGCGCAGCCGGTCGTCAGTGTGGAGGATCTGTCGGGTAAAGAGGTCTACCTCCGCAAGTCGTCGAGCTACTACCAGAGCATCGAGGCACTCAACGCGGAGTTCGCGAAGTCGAAGAAGGCGCCGGTGAAGGTCCGGCTGGCGCCCGAGAATCTCGAGGACGAGGACGTCCTGGAGATGGTGAACGCCGGCCTGGTCAAGATGACCGTCGTCGAGGACTATCTCGCCGACTTCTGGAAGAAAATCTTCACCAACCTTACCCCCCAACCGGGCGTGAAGGTGCGTACCGGCGGTGAGATTGCCTGGATGATCCGCAAAGAAAGCCCGAGGCTCAAGGAAGAGCTCGACGCCTTCCTCCAGCGCTTCGAGAAGTCGGGGCAGCGCAGCGACATCCTCGCGAGATACCTGAAGAACACCAAGTGGGCGAAGGGGGCGACGTCGGCCGAGGATCTCAAGCGTTTCGAGGAAACGGTCGCGCTCTTCCGCAAGTACGCTGATCAATACGACTGGGACTACCTGTTGCTCATGGCGCAGGGCTACCAGGAATCGGAGCTCAAGCAGTCGGCCCGGAGCCCCGTCGGGGCCATCGGGGTCATGCAGGTCATGCCGGCCACCGGCAAGGACATGAAGGTTGGCGACATCAACGAGATCGAGCCGAACATCCACGCGGGGGTGAAGTTCGTACGCGCGATGATGAACGAGTACTACGCCAACGAGCCGATGGATCGGCTCAACAAGGGGCTCTTCACCTTCGCCGCGTACAACGCCGGCCCCGGTCGGGTCCGGGGGCTACGCAAGACCGCGGCCGAGCGCGGGCTCAATCCCAATGTCTGGTTCAACAACGTCGAGCTGATCGCGGCCGAGAAGATCGGCCGGGAGACGCCCACATACGTCTCGAATATCTACAAATACTATCTCGCGTACCAGATGATCGAGGAGGAGCGCCTCGAGCGCGAGAAGGCCAAGGAGGCCGCCAAGAGCGGCACCGGAAAGTAGCGCCATGAAGATCATCCGAGCGGGCACCCTGATCGACGGCACCGGAGCTCCGGCGGTTCGCGACGCGGCGATCCAGATCGACAACGGCCGGATCGAGGCCGTGACCACCGGCACGCCGGGAGCCGGCTGGCCGGCCGGCACCGAGGTGATCGACGCCTCGAGCCTGACGGTGCTGCCCGGGCTCATCGACTGCCACGACCATCTGGCGTTCCACGGCTACGAGCTGGCGAAGCGCTGGGGGCTCGACGAGCCGCGCTCGACCTGGCATCTGCGCACGGCCACCGTCGCGCGGCAGATCCTCGAATCGGGCTACACGGCGATCCGTGACGCCGGCGGGCTCGACACGGGTTTTCGCGTCGCCATCC
>Ga0306920_100013780_pt1 | contig 11023 bp, 19 predicted proteins | sample flu12Cox44000170_FD_204666 | JGI IMG/M metagenome (GOLD analysis project Ga0306920, IMG submission 204666) | Lab enrichment of tropical soil microbial communities from Luquillo Experimental Forest, Puerto Rico - flux4day.12C.oxic.44.000.170 (v2)... | ecosystem: Environmental > Terrestrial >...
GTACGCGGGCGGGTTGCGGAGCGGCCGGGCGCGCGGCCCAGCGGCCTGCCCCTGCGGAGCCCGCGGCCAGAGCCGGAGCCGCCGGCCGTGCCACGGGGCGCCCGGCCGCTCCTGTGGCCGGGCAGGCGCGGGGTGGCGCGGTGGCGAACCCTGCCCGGACGCCGGGTCGTGCTGGTGGAGCTGCGCCGGGTCACCATGCCACGGGCGCGGCGGCGGCGCCGGTACCGGTGAACGGCCCAGGCGCTCACCCCGGCACCGCCCACGGCGGCGGCGGCCCAGCCCACCGCCCACCCGAACACGCTTACCAGCGTGGCCACGGCGGCGGCCAGGAACGCGGCGACCGCGACCCGTTTGTGGGCGCGGTGCGCAGGCGGCGCGGCGGGCGTCTGCGCGGTCACGGTGACACCTCCGGTGATGGTGCTGACCTGGGCAGATCGTACCTGCTACCCCTGCCGGTTGCGATTATTAACCGGCGGGCGGGCGTGGCGGCCACGCTAATGCCCGGCCGCGGACCGGACGAACGTGCCAGCCTGGCCGGCCCAGTGGCCGATGGTTGAGAACCAGCCGTGAACGGTCGCGCCCGTGCCGGACGGGTCCTGCGCGATGGCGACGATCACCACCAGCAGCAGGCCCCATCCGAGGATCTTGCGAACCATCGCATACCCCTATCAGTCACGCCCCGCCCAGCGTGACCGCAAGCATACGCCCCGCAACCTTAGGATGCGGGGCGTGCGGCGCGGCAGGGTTGATGATCCCTGCCGCGCCGGCTGCCGTTACCGGCGGACGAGCCGGATCCCGGCCACCGCCGCCACAAGCAGCACGACGGCCAGGATCAGCCCGGCCACGTAAGCGCCCGGCATGAGCCCTGACAAGAGCACGTGCGCGCCGTGGTAATGAACCTTCATACGGAATCACCTCCCCTCTCCATTGAACCCCGCGCCCCTTGCAGCGGCCTTGACGGTCCGCTAGCACTCATGACAGCGGGACCGTGGTCAGGAACGCGTCCGCCTCGGCGCGCATGACCGTCAGGAACGCATCGCAGCGGGCGTCGGTCTGCGCCAGGAACGCGGCGCACTCGGCGCGGACCAGGGCCAGCCGGGCGTACGCCTCGACCGGGTGGCGCGGCGGCGGGGTGAGCTGCGGCGGCGGCCACACCGGGGGAAGCGAGGCCGGGGAGGTGATGTCGGCCACGACGGGCGGCCCTGGCTCGGGCTCGGGCAGCGGGGCCAGCTCGCCCCGGCTGGCGGCCCGGTGGCGCATGTCGGCGGCGCGCTGCCCGGCGCCGGCGGTGGCGGCGGCCAGGTAGTCGGGCTGTGCGTCCACGGCGTCGGCGGCGGCCAGCACGGCGTCAGCGGGGCGGGCGTGGTCGCGGTGGCGGATCACGGTGTCAGCGGCGGCCAGCAGGTCGGCCGTGGCAGGCGGCGGCGGGCCGGCCAGGACCGCGGTCTGCGCGGGCAGGTCGTCGCGGGTGTCGGTTGTTCTCGGGTGCAGCGGCAGCGGCCGGTCGCGCAACAGCCCCTTGACGTCGCCGTAGGCGCGGCCGGTGATGGTCTCCCACTTGGCCCGCTCCCCGTCCTCGCCGGCGTCGAACCCGTCCGCGTAGTCGTGGCGGTGGCGGCGCTCGCCCAGCTTGTGACCGATCAGCCCGGCGCCCAGGGCGATGGCGGCGCCCAGCAGGGCCAGCGGTATCCAGGTGTCAATGTGCGGCATGTTCCCTCCGGTGTGAGAACGGGCGGACCCCGGCGATCAGCGGGGTGGCGGCGGGCAGGCGGCCGGGGTGGGGCGGGTGCCCGGAACGGGTGCGGCCCAGCGACCACCAGGCGTTGCCGGACGCTTCCACGATGTCGAGCACGTCCTGTACCCGGTCACGGTGCTTAGGCCGGGTCGCGGCGGCACCCCACGCCAGGACCACCTTGCCGCCCAGGGCGGACACCGCGTCGGCTATGAACTCGTCGTTGTGGATGCCCACCGGGTCCGGGGCCGAGAGCAGCCGGTCCGGGTCGGTGGCGATCATGGCGTACAGGTTGACGACCACGATCCCGGTCATGCTCTCGCGGCCGGCGATCTTCCGGCAGCGGGTTATGGTCGCGTCGTCGGTGCGCTCGTCAGCGGTGGACGGGTTGAGCATGACGAACACCAGCGGCCGGTACGGCTGGCCCCACTGGCGCGACAGCCGGTAACGGTAGGCGCCGTCATCGGAGAACACCGCGCGGCCCCACGCCCCGCCCGGCGCCGGCCCGGACACTGAGATCACGCCGGGCACGGTGACGTCATGCTCGGAGGCATGCGCGCGGCTCATGACGGCCTGCCGTTGGCGATCAGCGCCAGGAACTCGGCGCGCATCTCGGGCTCGAAGAACCGCCCGGCCAGGTGGCTTGACGTCATCGACGCGGTGGACGAGCGCGGGCCGCGCAGCGTCAGGCACGTGTGCACCGCCGACAGCACGCACCCGGCGCCCTGCGCGTCCAGGTGGGTCATGATCGCGGCGGTGACCTGCTCGCCCAGCCGTTCTTGCATCTGCGGCCGGGCCGCGTACCCGGTGACCAGGCGGGCCAGCTTCGACAGGCCCACGATCCGCGCGCCCGGCTGCGGCACGTAGGCGACGGTGGCGTGCCCGGTGAACGGCAGCACGTGATGCTCGCACACGCTGGTGAACGCCACGTCACGGGCGATGATCATCGCCGTGTAGCCGGGGGCGGGCGGGTCGAACGTGCGGGCCAGGGTCGCGGCCGGGTCGAACGGGGTCCGCAGGTTCGCGGTCAGTTCGGCCAGCGCCTTGACCATGCGGTGCGGCGTGCGCTCAGTGTCGGCGCCGATGTCCATGCCCAGCGCGGTCAGCAGCGTGGCCGCCGCCTCCTCGGCCTCCTCGGTGAGCATGAGGCTGTCCAGCGCGGGCGCGGTCACCGGGGCTCACCGGCCCGGTAGGTCAGGTGGTGCTGGCGCAGCGTCAGATTCCAGCACGCGTCGATCACGTGCGGCGCGAGCTTGCCCGCCAGGTCGCACAGCGCGTCCCGGTCGGTGCCGGCCGGCATGACCCAGATCCGCCACGGCGCGATCTCGTAACGGTCCGCGAGACTGGCGATCTCGTCCAGGTCGGCCACGTCGGCGGCCACGAACTTGAACACCGTCTTGGGCTCCGCGACGTGCGCGGCCAGCGCGGGGTGCACGATCCGCCGCTCAGCGGGCATGCCCGACGATCCCAGCTTGGGTGAGCAGTTGTACGCGTCGATAGCCCACTCACCGAACGGGATCACGGTGCCGTTGGTCTCCACCTCCACCCGCGCGCCCTCCTGGCCCAGCAGGTCGATCAGCACCGTCCACCCGGCGTGCCCCTGCCACAGCAACGGCTCACCCCCGGTGATCACCACCATCCGCTGACCGCGCGCGGGGAAGCTGTCCGCGCCGGGGTAGCTCGCTAGGGCCAGCGCATTGTCCGCGACCACCTCGGCCTCCATGCGGGTGCCCTGCGCGCGCAGGTCGAACCGCTCGGCGTCCCACGTCTGCGACTCATCACACGGCGAGCGGCCGGTGTCGGTCGCCCACGAGCATGCCAGGTTGCAGCCCATCAGGCGCACGATGGCGCACAGCCGGCCCGCTGACGGGCCTTCGCCCTGCCACGCCCGGTACGCCTCGTTGATCACCAGCGTTGTATCTGTCACATGCCTCTCCCGATTCCACGGCCGATCATCCACAACACGGTCGCGTACCCTGCGGCGAACCCGATCAGCGCGACGCCGGCGCACAAGCTGATCCACGCCCAGACAGGCACCTAGACCGCCCGCGCCGACGTCTTGGCGCTCTCGCGCACGACCACCTCCTTGACGATGATGCCGACCAGGCGGCGCGCGTTCTCCAGGATGTGCGCGGCCAGGCACTCAGCGGTCGGGTTGAAGCCGACCACGGCCGGGTCTTGCAGCTTGCCGTCCTCGTCGCACACGTCGCCCGCCCCGAGGTGCCGGTGATCGAGCGTCGCCGCGATCCACTCCCCTACCGGGTCCAGGGCCGCATAGTCCAGCACCATGCCCGCCCCGTCCAGCGTCAGCGCCCGCGCGAGCACGGTCACGGTGTAGTTGTGGCCGTGCAGCCGCGCGCACTTGTGACCGGGCGGCAGCCCGTCCAGGCGGTGCGACGCGGCGAACGTGAAGTCCTTGCTGATCTCGTACACGTTCACGCCTCCTGCGGGTAGACGACGGCGCCTGCCTGGCCGTCCTCGGACACCTCGGCCCTGGTCACGGTAACCAGCTCCTCGGACGCCAGGTCCGCGGCCAGCTTGCGGGCCAGCATCTCGCACGAATCGCCGCCGCACTCGCGGGCGCGCGGCCCCCACCACGACCGCAGCCAGTCCGACAGGTCGTGAAACTCGGTCTCCCGGTCATCGTGCCCCACCGCCACCGCGACGGTGAGGTGGAACTCGTGACGGTGCCGGCCGGCCAGGTAGGCGCGGCGGCGCGGCGCCCCGTCCCAGTGGTGGAACCCGGGCACGACCACCGTGGCCCACACCTCAGCCCCGGGCATACGGCAGCACCTCGCCCTCGGCGTAACCCGGCAGGGCGCCCTGGCCCAGCTCCGCGGCGATCCGGGCGGCGGCGTGAGCCCATATCTCGTTGGTGTAGCTCAGCGCCTCGGCGGCCAGCATCGCGGCGTCGGCGTGGCGGCGGCCCGCCACCCCGCCCCCGGTCTGGGCGCGGAACGACAGGCCCAGCCCATCGGTCGAGCGCAGCATGGCCGACTCGGTGTGCTGGTTGAAGTACCGCAGCATCCCCAGCCACGACGTGGTGTCGCACGACTCAACCGGCGCCGCCAGGCAGATCGGGTCACGGGCCAGGCCCAGCACGTGAACCCACAACCCGGGGTAGGCGCGGTGGCGTTCCCACAACGTCAGCAGCAGACGCTGGCGCAGCGCCTGGGAGGCGTTGACGATGTTCCCGAAACAGATCCGGTCATAACCGCAGGCCAGCTCATCGAAGTAGGCCCAGCCGTCGTTGAGCGGGTGGTAGACCGGGATCGGGGCCAGGCCGGCTGCCTCCAGCCCCGCCCTGGTCTCGCGCTTGTTCACCGCCCCGCCCTGGTCCAGCTCGATGTACCCCCACAGCCTGTCACCCCAGCGGTCAACAAGCTGGCAGTAACGGGCGTGGAGCTCGGCGAAGCCGTCGATCTCGGACGGGGCCAGCGCCAGGGCCTCATCCATCGAGATGCCGTGCTCGCGGCGGTGGCGCTGCGTCATCGCGAAGATCCCCGAGTCCAGCAGGACGCGGCGCCCCGACTCCACCGGCCAGCCCAGCGCGACCCGTTCCGCCTTCTCGGTCATGATCTCGTTGACGGCGATCAGCACGCTTGCGGGCATCTGGTCCGACAGCGGCAGCGCGGTGGTCGCCCCGGCCGCGAAGTACAGCGGGCGCACCCCCGGGTCGAACGCGCCCCCGGTGCGCTTCACTGCGCCACCGCCCGGATCAGGACCGGCGCCTGCCCGGTCAGGTCCTGCCACTTGTCGAGGGTCACCCCGGCCAGGAACTTGTGCGGCTGCACCATCACCAGCGCCCGGCCCACCGGGGCGTGCGGAGCCATCGGCGTCGGATACGGCAGGAACACGCAGCCCGCCGTCAGCAACGGCGCCCACACCGGCCACCCGGTCAGCAGGTCGCAGACCGCCAGCTTGTGATCCCCCATCCCCCACACCTGATCCAGCTCGACCTCGTGGCGCGGCTCAGCGATCGCAACAGCGGCCAGCGCCAGCTTGTCCCCCCGCTCGGCGTTCGCCCACGCCTGCGCCCGTGCCAGGTACTCCAGCCGCTTGGCGTCGAACCCGGTCCCCCTAAGGCTGGTAAGGCCCTGCAACATCGCCAGCAGCTTGGCCGGGTCGTTGGCACCGCGGCGCGTGGCCTCGTTGTCCACCAGCAGCATCCTGGCGGCGGTGTCGTCATCCACGTCAAGCCAGATCACCGGCAACCAGGCCGCGCCCCGCTTGTGGGCTTGCTGGAGCCGGTGGTTGCCGCCGATCATCCGCCCCGTCGATTGCTGGGCGTAGACGGCGCCGAAGAACCCGTGCTCGTCCAGCGACTCGCCCAGCACCCCGTCCGCTCCGTCGTTGGGGTTGCCCGGCCACTCGCTCAGCCGCTCCAGCGGCACCTCAGCCTCGTAACGCTGGGACACCACCCGCCATTCACCGGCCACCGTTCACCCCCCAGGAGATCATGCCCGGCCCCCGCCGGCCGGCCGTGGGCGAACGGTAACACCCGTAATCCCAGGCCCCGAACAGGCCGTGGGTGACCACCACCGTGGCGGGCAGGCACCCGCCGTCGTACCTGGCGTACTCGGCCCACCGGGCGGCGTCATGCCCGGCGTGCCAGGCGGCGGACTGCTCCAGCCACGCGGGCATCAGCGAGTCGATCCGGGCACGGGAGCGGGCGCACCGCCCGGCCCGGTCCGGCGCGGCCAGAACCCACTCCCGCGACAACGGCTCCGGGCGGCCCACCTAGGACACCCCCTGTGACACTGTCCCAGCGACAGGGTGGGACACCCCGGTGGGACACGGTGGGACACCCCGCCATGTCACACCCCCTGACCTGGGCGAACGTGAATGTCCCACTGTCACTATCACGCTGATCTCACCTCGAAACCCGGGCGCGGCGGGGCTGTCACACGTTGTCACTGCGGCACGACCTCGCCGAGGTCAATCCAGCCGGCCGTGGCGGGACTTTCGGGGGGGTCCGCGCCGTCCGGGGCGAACCACAGGTGGCCGGGGCCGAGGGTGCCCCAGTCGTTGGGCGGGGTCGCGGGACCGTGGACATTGAGGGTGCCACGGTTGGCAGAGCCCTGGCCGCCTGGCCCCCCGGCGACGCCTCCGGACCCGGACGCGCCTGACCATACGGCCCAGACCCGGGGCCGGGCGCCCACGGCCACCGAGGTGGTGAACCGGGCGGCGTCACCGAGGACCGACAGGACGCCGGCGATGTAGCCGGACAGCTCTTGCTCGTGCCCGGTGAGCACCTCGACGTTGAAGGTGACCCCTTCACGGGCGAGCAGGTCTGCGCGGGCGGCGGCGCGGCGGGCGTCGGCCGCGCCGTCCTCGAATGCGGTCACGGTGGCCTCTCCTGGTCAGAATGTGGGGTGGTAGACGAGCCGGCCGGCGATGTCTTGCTGCCAGCCGCCATGGCAGTGGCGGGCGGCGGTGCACAGCTTCGGCTTGCTGATCACCGAGTAGCTGTTCCCGGACTTCCACGGGCCGACCAGGGAGCCGTAGTTGCTGGCGGTGAGGCGGACGCGGATGTTGCATCCGTAGATGACGTGGGCCTGGGCGAAGGCGGGGCCGTGGGTGACCACGACCGAGGGGGCGTGGCAGGCGGCCTCGGCGGCTTGCGGGCCTGCGACGGCTGCGGCTGCGGCGAGGGTGAGTGCGGCAGCGGCGGCGATCATGCGGGCGGTCATCGGGATGGGTCCTCCGGTGAGTTGGCGTGGTGAGTTTCGAGCCATGCGAACGCGGCCCAGGCACGCAGCCAGGCGGCGGCCAGGTAGGACGCGCCGACCGCGAACAGGAACAGGACCGGGGCGGCGATGTGGCCGTGGAGCAGGATCGCGGTCAGGGTCGCGGTCCACCACCAGCGGGCGGCGCGGAACGCCAGGACCGGGGCAGATCACCACAGGCCGTCCACGACGTGGCGGCTCACCGTGGGCTCCTGGTGATGTGGCGCCACGCCCAGCCGGCTATGGCGGCGTCGGCTAGCGCGAGAACGGGCCAGGCGATGATCCACGGCGCGTACGCCACGGCGATGAACGCGAGGACAACGGGGATCAGGACGAGGTGCGCTTGCAGGCGCGGTCGCGTCCCCTGCCCGGTCGCGTGTTGCCGGCGTGGCAACGGCGTTTCGCCCGTGCGGCGCGACGGGGGCGGGGGGCGGGTGAGGAGCCGCAGATCCTCGCAGGCGCGGCACAGCGGCCCGTACAGCGGCCCGGGGAATGCGGGGTGGAACTCGCCCAGCCCGCAATGCGCGCACGACCGTTCCACGTCCAGCAGCGGCACCGACATGGACGCCAGCACCTCCAGCGCGGCGCCCGCTCTCCGAGGAGGCGGGCCGCCGTCGTGGTAGTGGATCACCTGTACCGCCAGGGCCGGCAGATGTTGTCCCCGCACAGGCTGATCGGCCCCGGGTAGCTGAACACCGGGCCGGGGCCGGCGGCGGCGGCCAGCGCGGCGGCGGCGCGGCCCGGCGCGGTCGCGGCGGTCGCTTCGGCGATCTTGGCCGAGCCCCGCACATGGTCGAACGGCTCACCGCAGGCCGGGCAGCGGCGGGCGTCGTGGGTGCCGCAGTCCTCGCACGCGGTCTCGGTTTCGGCCCAGTCCTGGACGGGCGAGGAGACACCGCAGTCCGGGCAGGTCCACGACTGGCCGGGCGGGGCGTTCCACCAGCCGTCGTCGGCGGTCACGACCTGGCCCACCATGTCGCTAGCTCGGTGTCGGTCACCTCGGTTAGCCGGTGGCGGGTCATGTCGTAGCCCAGGTGGTTGCCCGGCTCGACGGTCACGTACACCGCGACGCCTTCCCCGCCGTCGAACCGGACCACCAGCACGGGCGCCTCCTGGCCATCGAACGACGCCTCAGCGGTCGCGGCGTCCGGGTCGGCGTAGCGGGCCACGCGCGACAGCTCGGCGTGCATGTCCCGGTAGTCCTGGCCGGACAGGTCGGGCAGGTAGCAGGCGGTGACCAGCTCGCGCTCCGGTGGGCGGACCGGCTTGCGCTGCCAGGTGGCGGTCACGGGGACACCGGCCGGCAGGTCGGGGCGTGGGCGCCGAACGGGGCGCGGCACCGCTCCCGGTCGCAGCAGCCGGCCGGGAACTGGCGGGCCAGGTCGCAGCGCGGGCAGCCCTTCGGCCCGTTCTCGGAGTGATGGTGGATCTCGGACGGATCCAGGCCGGGCGGGAACGGCACCGCCGGCTCGCATTCAAACGGCGGCGCGTGCTCGGACAGCAGGTCACACCACGGCGGGTGCATCGAGGCTCGCTTGCCGGCAGGCACGGCGCGCGGGCCCGCCAGGACACGCTCGACCACGGCGGGTGCCTGCGCCCACTGAGCCCACAGCGCGGGGAACTCGCGGGCGATGGCGTCCGCCTGCGCGTCGGTGGCCACGTCCAGCGCCGCGAAGATGGCGGCGTCGAACCTCTGCCCGGGGGTCACCATCACGCCACCTCGGCAGTCTCGGCACCGGCTGCAGAACGCCCGCCAGGGCCACGGCGGTGGTGCAGCCAGGTGGCGATCTCGGCCCGGTCCCAGAACGGCTGCGTCACCGTCCGGTCATGGGACGGCACCCGGGTCCCGCCGGCGTTGATCGTGGTCGCGGGCAGCCGGCGGGTCAGCTTGCCCGCCTGCTCGGGTAGCTGCCACGGCCCGTTGTCGGCCTCGCGGTCAGCCTGCGCCGCGTCCATGCCGCCCTCGGCCAGCAGCGCCGCCTGGCGGCGCGCCGACCGGGCACGGGTCTGCGCCATGATGACGGTCTTGCGGGCCACGCCACCGGGCGGAACCGCTGCGGCGATCTCATCGGCCAGCATGTGCCGGCCCGGGTCGTAGGTGGTCATGTCCTCCTCCTCGGTGCGGGAGTCCTTCCCCCTGGCAGCCCCGCCCGCTGAGCGTCCGGGCGGGGCTCCCAGGAGGACCGGGACCGTGCCACATCCCCTGTGGCACGGGCCCGGTCCCGTCACGGGTCAAGCCTTGGCGACCTCCAGCGCCAGCTTGACGGCCGAGTGCTTGAGAGGCTCCGGGCGGATCAGGGTCCGGTTCAGCCGGGTCTCCCACGACCGGGAGGTGCGAACGTGGTCCAGGTACTCCCCGGCCGCGTTGACCAGCCCGTAGGCGGTCCCGTCGATCCCGGCGCCGATGATGGTCGGGGACGCCAGGATCTCCCGCAGCTTGTCCCGGCCTGATCGACGTTTCCGCATCACCCGGTCGGTGGCGAGACCCTTGGGCGGGGCCGGGATGAACTCAGTCACGAAGATCCCCGTCTGCCGCTCGGTGACCTTGACGCCGAGGAGGTTGTGCGCGATCTCCTCGTAACGCTTGAGGTCGCGGCGGGCGCCCATGACCGCTTCGCGGGCGTCGGCCACCCGGTCCTGCCAGTTGCCGCGGTGAACGAACGAGAACACCGCGCCGGTCCGCTTGCCCTCAAGCTCGGCGGCGTTGAAGGTGTTGGCGCACACGATCCGGACCGCGGTCGCGCGGAGCGTGACCCCGCCCTTGCCGTCGTGGCGGCCGGTCAGCCCCAGGTAGGGCATCGTGGCCGACGTGTCGCCGGGCAGGAGGATCGGCTCGTCTAGCTTGACGAGCATCCACACCTTCCGCCCGCCGTCCAGGCACCCGCCCGTCTCGGCCTTGACGTTGGTCTGCTTGAGGACCGCCTCGAAAATGTCACCGAACGCGGAGTGGTTGATGATCTGGTAGCTGTCCGACATCACCGAGAGAGTGGCGTGCGTGTCGTCGCGCACGATCCGCTGGTAGTCGGCCATCGGCTCGTAGATCGGCTGATTGGTCTCGGCGTCGTACCCGACGAGCGCGAACACCGGCTCCGAGATCGGCTCCCAGTCCAGGCCGGCGAGGATGCGGGCCTCGTCCCAGGTCTGCGGGTAGTCGTCCAGGACGGTCCCCTCGCGGTGCCAGGGCACCTCGCGGACTGAGAACATCTGATCGACGTTGGCTGGCATGTGCTTGTTCCCTTCTCCCTGCCGGGGAACTGTTCCCCGGCACTCACTACACTATACCCCTACCCTCGGACAAGGCAAACGGCTGGCCCGGATCGCGCGCGGGCCAGCCGCCGCCCTGGCCTGTTACAGCCCCTTGGCCGTCAGCCACGCGCGGGCGGCTGCGGCGAACTCGGTGTCGGCCGACTCCGGGACCGGGGGCGCCGGGACGGGCGCCGGCGCGGCAACCGGGACCGGCACGGTGCCGTCACCCTGCTCGTGCAGCAGCCGGTCCAGGGTGGCCCAGCTCATCGTGAACGACCCGTTGACCCCCCAGCCGGTGCCCCACGAGTTGTCGATC
>Ga0306920_100013781_pt1 | contig 11023 bp, 7 predicted proteins | sample flu12Cox44000170_FD_204666 | JGI IMG/M metagenome (GOLD analysis project Ga0306920, IMG submission 204666) | Lab enrichment of tropical soil microbial communities from Luquillo Experimental Forest, Puerto Rico - flux4day.12C.oxic.44.000.170 (v2)... | ecosystem: Environmental > Terrestrial >...
CATCGACAGATCCTGCGAGTTCTCCTTGCACGCGCTGCAGGCCGGCGCGCCCGTGTACGAGTAGCTCATCGCCTGAATGGCCGCGATGCAGTTCGCCGCGCCGCCGGTGCCCGTCGTGCCGGCGGTTCCCGTCGTCCCGCCGCGCCCCGCGCTCCCCGTCGTCCCCGCGCTCCCCGTCGTCCCGGCGGTGCCCGTCGTCCCGGCAGTCCCCGTCGTCCCGCCGCGCCCCGCGCTCCCCGTCGTCCCGGCGACGCCGGTCGTGCCCGCGGTCCCTACCGGCCCGGTGCCGGCGCTGTTGCCCGTGCCGAGCGGCGAGCTCCCCGCTTGCCCCGGCGATCCGGTCCCGGCGAAGCCGCCGATCCCGGTCGTGCCGCCGCCCCCTTCGGCGTGGCGGAAGAACTCGTCAGGGCTCTGGCACGCGCCGAGCCAGCACGCGACGCCGAAGACGGACAGACCTACGAGCAGAAAGCGCGACAGTGACACGGGAGGGCGAGGACCAGAATAACACGAAACCCGGAAACGCCCGCGTCGCAGTGTCTACGCGTCGCGGAGGTCGTCCTGGAAGGGGGTCAGGGTGTCCGGGCTGACGAGCCAGAGGAACATCGACCGCGCGGCGCTGTACTCTGCGGCGACGGTCTGGACCAGGTGCGTCGGGACCGCGTCGATGTCGATCCCCTGCCAGGAAAAGCCGGGGATCCGGTTGGTGAGGGCCAGGAGGCCGCCTGTCGTCAGCCGGTCGTTCGCCCGCCAGTGGCGCCTGACGATCATCTTCATCGCGGCGCCGAGCTCCGCGGGCGGGCGGATGGCGTCGGGGACCGCGAAACCCTCGAGGCCGACGGCCCAGCACAGCCAGGCGAGCGCGCCGAAGTCAGCCTGGGCGAGCCCGAGCAGGACAGGGACGGGGAGCCCGTCGGTGGCGACCTCCTCGTCCACCTCGACCGTGTCGCGCTCGCCGCCATCCGTGGGCTCGTCGCAGAGAATCCGCTCGCGGCGGAGCGCCACCGGTCCGTCGGGCAGCAGGGCGAAGAGATCGGGCGGCAGCCAGGGCGGTGCGGGCGCCGCGCCGTCCGCGCCGCCCGGTGCGTGGAGCGCCAGGATCGCGGCCCGCAGGCGGCCGAGGCGCGTGGCGTAGACGGCGGCGATGCGGCGGACGGCCTCGAGATCTTGCGCGATCGGCGGCGCGAGCTCGTCCAGGTCAGGATCGGGCTCCACCTCTCCGCGGACGGCCGCCGCCTCGAACGGCCGGAAAGTGACGCGCAGGAAGGTGAGCAGCGAGTCGGCCGCCTCGCGCGACTCGCCGGCGACGATGTCGGCGTCGGCGCGGGCGCCCGCCTCGTCGCCACGCTGCATGCGGAGGAGCGCGCGCGTCACGTGGGTCATCCGCCGCTCCGGCGCCAGCAGCAGCGAGGCCTCCACCAGCTCGGCCGCCGCCCCGCTCGTCGCCGGGAGCACGGCGGCCAGCGCCCGGAACACCGCCGCCGGATCGGTCCCGCGCACGAGCCCGTCGAGGATCGTCGGGAGGTCGGCGTCGCCCGCGCGCGCCAGCGCCTCGCCCCACTCCGCGCGCAGCGCCTCAGGCGGCGCGACGATCCGCTCGTCGATGAAAAGGCGGAGCGCGGCCCCGTCGCGATCGGCCACCGCGGCGCGCGCGGCGGCGGTCAGCGCCTCGCGCACCCGCCCCTCGGCGTCGAGGGCCCGAGCCAGGGCCCAGCCGTCGCCGAGCGTTTCCGCGAACGCCGGCGACGTCTCGACGAGCGCGGCGGTGACCGCCGGCCCGCGCTCCGCAGCCGCGACGACCGCACCGTGCTCGTCGAGGTACGTCCAGCGCCCGACCATTTGCCCTCGATCGAAGGCGCCGCGCTCCTCGCGCACGCGCGCGTCCGCAAGGTGCGACGGCGCGTCCGGCGCGAACCGCCGCCGGAACGGCCCGGTCCGCTTGTCGTCCTTGTCGAAGCGGTGCTCCTCGCGAACGCCGCCGTCGCCGTCGAGCAGGCGCACCACCCGGCCCCCGCCGTACGGTAGCTCGACCTCCTCGACCAGCGCCCCCTCGGCGGTCCAGAAGCGATCGACGCCCCCCTCCGACAGCGTCCAGCCCCCGCGCGCCTCGTTGAAGCCGGCGAGCTCGGGGAGCGACATCGGGCGCGGCGGGCACGGCGCCCCGTCCGAGAGAATGGCCCGCCCCTCCCCGTCGAAGAACACCTCGAGCAGCAGATCGCCGGCGCGGTAGCGGAGGTCGAGCCGGGCTGCCCTGGGGGGGACGCAACAGACGCGCAGCGGCTCCCCGGCGCGGCCAGGCGCGGCGTAGGCGGTCACGAGCCCGTCGAGCTTCCCGCCGACGAACCGCCCTTCGCGCGCGACGCGCCCGTCGGGGTGGTAGACGGCGAATGGGCCGTCCTCGACGCCGCCCACGAAGCGGGTGCGCGAGTAGAGCGTGCCGTCGGGGCGGAAGAGACGGCAGTCGCCCGCTTTGACGCCGTCGGCGCCCCGCTCGGAGGCTTCCCACTTGGCGAGCGACGCGTTCCAGACCGAGGACTCCGGAATCGTCGCCGGCCGCTGGGGCTCGGTCCCACCCGCCGGTTCCAACCCGGCTAGGATACCCCAGGCCTAGGCCGCGAGCAGCCGAGCAGCGGCGGCGCGCAGGTCCGGAAGCACGGCGTCGGCGCCGTCGAAGCGCCCGGCGCGCGTGAGCCCCGAGGGGATCACCCAGCAGGCGAGCCCGGCCGCCTTGGCCGCTGCGAGGCCTCGCTCGGAATCCTCGATCACCAGGCAGCGGGCGGGCGGGACGCCGAGGCGCGCGACCGCCACGAGGTACGGCTCCGGATCGGGCTTCGAGAGCCGGTAGTGCTCGCGCGTCAGCACCAGCTCGAAGTGGCCGAGCAGCCCGGTGCGCGCGTGCGTGCGCGCGAACGGCTCGGGATCGGAGCTGGTGACGATCGCCAGCCGGTAGCGCGCCGCCAGCGCGGCGACCACGGCCCCCGCGCCCGGCATGGTCACGTCCCCCTCGGCGACGAGCGTCGCGTAGGTCCGATCGCGCGCCGCGCGCAGGCGGTGGACCGCGGCGCCGTCGTGCCCGGCCACCTCGGCGAGGTGCCAGGCGCCCCGCCCGGTCCGGAGGAAGAGCTCGACGTACTGGGCCTCGTCGAGCGCCACGCCGATGCCGGCCAGCACCTCGCGGTTGGCCCGGAAGTACAGCGCTTCGGTGTCGACGAGGACGCCGTCGTTGTCGAACAGGATCGCGTCGAAGCTCACGCGGCGCTGTTATGGCCGCGCGGAAGGGCTATTGCAACAGCCCGTTGAGCAGCAGCACCTGCTTCCGGAACAGGCGGATGTCGCTGATGAGGTCGACCTGGAAGCCCATGAGCTGATCGACCATCGTGAACGTCTGGATCGCCTTGGTGTAGGCGGTCTGGTCGTTCCCCTTGGCCAGCGCGTCCATGCTCGCCTTGGCCGTGTACCAGGTGGGGAGCACGCTGCCGTCGTTGAAATTGGTGCCGTACTGGACGGGGACCGTCCCCATGACACCCGGGGTCCCCACGATCGCGTTCAGCTCGTCGATGATGGCGGCGCCGATGCTCGGCGGGTTCGTGTAGGCGGGCGCCCGGTAGATGGTCCCCGTCGTCGGGTGGGTGAACTCGTGGACCGGCGTGGTCGCGGCGACGGTGAAGTCGTCGTCGGCCCCCTTGGCGGAGACCTGGATGTAGTTCTGGAAGTCGAGCGTCGAGTCCCAGCTCGAGCCGAGGCGCCCCAAGGCGTAGAGCAGCGTCCAGTACTCGATCGTCTTGTTGACCGGCGTCTCGACGTGGACGGCGTTGGGCTGCGCGTAGAGCGGCGTCTGCGCGCCCACGACGCCGTAGGTGGAGGTATCCACGACGGGTGTGGGCTGGAACTGGAATTGCGGCGGGGTCGATCCCGGCACCTGGGCCATCATCCCGGTGTAGCTCGTGGGGTCGTTGCGGATCACGCCCGAGAGCAGGTTCAGGACCTCGTTCTGGAACACCTGGTAGAAGTTGATCGAGTAGCGGTTCGCCGACTCGAAGGCGTCGACGCGCACGAACTCGGCCTCGGTGGTGGTCAGCGTGTCGAGGGCCAGGAGCTTGTCGTAGAGCGATCCGGCGCGCGTGATCCGGTAGTAGGTGTCGTCGGAGAAGGCGACGTAGTACGGCTTCGCGTCGGGGAGGTTCAGGACCTGCATCGACGTCTGGTCGCAGTCGCTGGGCTGGATCGGAACCGTGAGCACGTAGGGGCTGTAGGCCGTGGTGCAGTGGATCCCCGGCTGCGGCGTCTGCAGCACCGTCCCCAGCGAGTTGAGCGCGTCGATCGACGCGTTCAGCATGTCCTGGGCCAGCGTGCTTTGCGGGTAGGCCTGCACGAACTGCGGGCTCGTGAGCAGGTCGTAATAGAAGAAGAAGAACTGGAACGCCTCGGTGTAGCGGACGAAGTAGTGGCTCGCCATCCGGTTCAGGTAGCCGTCGATCTGCCAGGTGGTCCGGCCGCGCTTGTAGGCGTTGAAGACGTAGTAGTTGCGGTAGGCGTCGGCGGTGGCGTCGACGATCTCCTGCTGGTTGGCCCCCCGGTCCCAGGTCTTGCAGTCGAGGCTCCCCTGCCATTCGTCGATGCAGAACTTGTAGGGGCGCTCGGGGAACGGGTTGCCGTTGTGCAGGATGATGTTGATGTCGTCGGCGTACGACGCGATCCGCGTGCCGGCCGTGCTCATGTTGTCGAGTCCGCCGACTTCCTTGGGGAGCTTCGTGTAGTCGTTGAGGAAGATGTCGTTGTTGAGGCCGGTCCAGGCGTTCTCGGTGGCCTGGGGGATGATGTCGACGAGCTCGCCGTAGCCGAACCGCATGGCGGCCGTGTCGTACTTGCCGAGCCCCTGGATGTCGCTGTTGAAGCGCGCGCCGTAGTCCATCACCGACGCGGTCGCGAACTCCGGCATCCCCATCTGATCCTTGGCGTCCTGGGTCAGCGAGGCGTTTTCGTGGAGCTGCCAGTAGCGGTCGTCATAATTGAGGGCGTCGGTCGAGGCCGCGAAGTTGTGGCGCAGGCCCATGGTGTGCCCGACCTCGTGATCGGCGAGGCCGCGGAAGATGTCGCCGCGCAGCGCCTTCCACATGTCGTCCGGCCCGAGGTGGAGCTGGTCGTACTTGAGCGCCGTGGCCATGATGGCGTCGTCCGCGAACTCGGCCATGTACATGCAGCCGTGCTGCGCGATCTGCTGGAACTTCTGCTCGCGCGCCTCGCGCGCCTGGCGCGAGAACCAGGGCTGGGCCATCGCCTGCTCGAAGTAGTCGTCCGGTAGCGTGTCGCCCGGCTGGTAGCCCGCCACCAGGCCCGGCAGCACGTCGTCGTTGAGCAGGAGCTTCTCGATCGCCGTCCCCTTGAGCTTCCCGACCACCTGGTCGTCGATCCCCGCCCCCACCTTCACGAGGCGCGTGGCCTGCGGTCCGATGGCGCTGATCTTGGCGCCGGCCGCGGCCAGCGTGGTCGCCGTCGCCGGGTGGGCCTGGGCGGCCAGGCGGTTGCTCTTGGTCTCCGCCAGGACGTCGGTGATCGTCTTCCCTGACAGCAGGTCGTCGGGGTCGAGGTTGCCGTTGGCCAGGTTCACGCTGTCGACCGCGAACTTGGCGTAAGTGTCGAGCGCCGCGCCGTAGATGTACGCGCCCGCCGAGATGATCTCGCCGGTCTCCGGGTCCGCCGACGACGGGCCGTAGCCGAGCGGGCCGGAGGGCTGCGGCCGATCGACCCAGTAGAGGAACGAGTAGCGCAGGTCGCCGTTCCGCTGCCAGGTGAACTTGTTCGCGTCCCCGTCGGGGAGATTCTCGGTCACCGCCGACAACGCGCTGCAGGCCTTGAGCAGGTCCGCGGGCGCGAAGTTCTCGACGTCGAGGGTCGACTTCGACACCTTGGCCTTCACCATGTCGACGACGCTCGGGTGGTCCATCACCCACTGCTGGACGTTCCCCACCTCGCAGCTGTTCGGCTTGAGCACGAAGATGTCGGGCATGGTCGCGGTCAGGGCCTTGAGATCCGCCGGCGAGATCGAGCAGTTGCTGATGGTCGGGTTGGCGATGCAGGCGGCCTCGTGCTGCTCGTGGAACAGCATCCCTGCCGCCGTCTCCTTGGCCGCCTGGTTCCAATCACCGATGACCTGGGCGGCCGCGTCGCGCAGCGGGTGGTCGGTCGGGGACTCGGCCGGGAACTCGGGGTTCATGTAGTAGGTGATGGTCCGCGTCTGGCGATCCTTGATGGCCATCGGCACGAGGTCGCCGTTGGCGTCCTTGGCCGGGTTGCCGTTGGCGTCCTTCTGGACCGCGTCCTGCCAGATGTTCCAGCGGTTGATGAAGTACTGCCGCCCCGCCTCGGTGGCGCCGACCTCCCGATCGTAGGTCTGGCGGATGGTCCGGAAGTAGCCGAACTTGGCGAAGCGGTCCATCCGGAGGTCGGTGCAGTCGGCGCCGGTGAGCCCCACCGCGTCGAGCGACGCCTGGTCGCAGTTGACGGTGTTGCCGGTCGCCGGGTCGACGGCGTAGCGGATCGGGTTCCCGGCCCCGTCGGTCAGCGCCTGCGTGTCCGGGTACGACAGCGGCACGTACGTCAGCGGCGGCACCGGGAGCAGCGAGTTGCGGTAGGTGATCTCCGCCGGCCCGCAGCCCCAGATCCCGCCGTCGTTGACCAGCGGGTCGAACATCGTCGCGCAGGCGTTGAGGTCGGGCGTGCGCAGCTCCTTGGTGGCGATGTCGATGTAGTCCTTGGTGACGATGGGCCGGTCCGGGTTGATGTACGCCTGGTCCCCCTGCCCCACCGAGAACCCGGTCTGCAGCGTCGTGGCCGGGAAGAAGATGCTCATCGGATCGACGTTCATCGTGTCGTTGGTGGGCGGGTCGACGAGGTTCTTCGACCAGTCGAGGCGGATGTACTGGCGCTGGTTCCAGGGGCGGTCGGTGGTGTTCTCGGAGATGACGTTGGTCTGCTCGCCGGTGCCGGGGTTGTACTCGCGCTTGACGTCGAACTGCGACGTGATGGCGAACATCAGGAGCGGCGTGTCGTTGTTGTTGGCGCCGCTCGAGTAGGTGGTCTCGGAGCCGGGCGCGTAGTCGTAGGCCCGGTAGCCGACCAGGTACTTCTCGAGGATGTCGAAGCGGACCTTCTGCAGGTCGCCCATGGTCCCCTCGAACACGTAGTTGCTCGTCGGGGGCGCGCCGACGGTCGTCTTCCGATAGTAGAACGTCCGCGGCGAGCCGTCGGCGTTGAGGAAGATCGACTTGTCGACCTTGTCGGGCTGCGTGCGGTCGATGTCCCCCTGCCCCGCGCAGGCGCCGAGGAGAAGCGCCAACGCCGGCACGGCGAGAACGCCGGCCGAGCACGAAGCGCCAAAAGGAGCGCGATGACGGGTACGGGTGAGGGCGGCCATGAGATTCCTCCTAGAGACTTCCGTTCACGCTCAAGAAGAACTGCGTGTAGTTGTTCGCGTTCGTCCCCGAGAAGTCGAAGAACGGAAAACGCGGGTAGCGGTAACGAGAATCGAGCGCCGGCTGCATGCTCGAGACGCCGACGGCGAGGCCCATGTGCGGGCGCAGCTGGTAGCCGAGCGCGATGATCCCCCAGGTCGAGTCCACGCGCCCCTCGGGAACCGCGTTCCCGGGCGCGACCGCGTCGGAGGGAAACGCGTACTTGAAGTCGTTCTGGATGAGGAGGTTCACCATCGCCGACCACTTCCCGCGGGTGAGCGACACGATGAATATGTCGGCGATCGTGTAGTTCGTGTTGGCAGGGCCGCCGCAACGATCGGCGGCGGACACCGACGGCCCGCCCGACCCGGCGAACGAAGCCCCCGGCGCTCCCGCACTGGGCGGCGCCAGGCAGCCGGTCGTGTCGCCGGGCCCGCTGCCGCGGAACTCGCTGGTCTGGAGCCACTTGTAGCCCGCCAGCACGTACGACAGCTTCAGCGTCCACTTCCGCGCGTCGTCGTTCACCCAGCCGAACACGAAGTCGCGGTTCACGCTCGTGCCCCCGCCCACGCCGGCGACGAGGTGTGAATAGCGGCTCTCGTAGGAGAGCGGCCAGACCGTGCGCACGTAGCCGCCGATCCGGATCTTCGAACTGTCGAAGGTGTGGAGGTTCTGCGCCGTCAGCTGCACCCAGAGGTCGTAGGGGTAGAAGTGACGCCCCGCCGGGTTGTCCGGCTGCGTGAGCTCCTCCTCGAGGTAGAGGCGCCCGGTCAACGCCAGCTTGTAGCGCGTGCCGAGGTCGTAGACCGGCTTGACGTAAAAGGCGAGCGACACGTACGGATCGCGGTAGCCGCTCGTGTAGAACGAGCTCGGCGCCACGTACGTCGAGCCCTCCGCGTACGACCCGGCGAACTTGCTGTTGTCCTGCGCGTTGGGCGCGCGCGCGACGTCCGTGAGCGGCGCGTCGGCCCAGACAGAGGAAGGCAAGGCGGCGATCGAGATCGCGCCGAACATCACCCCGACGGCGGCAGCAGAGGCGCGCGCCACGGCCCGGAGGATATCCCACGAACCCGTTTTATGGTGGCGAAATCATTCGGCCGTGACGGATGTCCCCCCGTTTCCCCCCGCTGGCCACCGTTGTCCTGGCCTGGGGTCGGGAGTACTCTCCGTTTCCATGATGACGACGACGCGCGGTGCGGTTCCGTCCGACATGTGGTTCCACGGCCGCCGCGGCGGCGCCCTCACGCTGACGGCGCTGGCGGTCGCGCTCGGAGCCATCGGCTGCGGGTCGAGCTCGTCGAGCACGTCGTCCGGGCCCGGGGCGAAGTTCATCGGGAACTGGGAGCTCGACACCGTCTCGAGCACCTTCATGGTCGACTGCCCCGTCGCCGGCCTGAGCGGCAGCACACCCATCTGGGGCGAGCTGATCTTCGAGCGCGGCGTGCTCACCGACCTGACCGAGACCTCCACGGCGTGCCTCCCCCCCGGCGTCGACTTCGACGCCGACAGCAAGGGGACCACCCTGACCGCCCCCAACCCCGACCCCTACACGAACCTCCCGCCCGAGTGCGACTGGTTCCTCGGCAACGACGCCAACGGACCCGTGATCATCAAGGTCAGCTTCACGTCGCTGACGTTCACGCTGCTCCAGAGCTCGACCGCGAACACGGCCCCCACGGGGCTCTTGGCCGGGACCGGCTCGGGCCCGCTCATCCAGATCGACCCGACCACCATGAAGCCGGCGCAGACCGACACCTGCACGGTCTCCGGCACGAGCGACCGCTTCCACCAGATGACGCGGCAGTAGCCGCGCGCCCCCGCCGCTAGTCGACGGCGCGTCCGCGAAAGCGGCGCATGCCGGCTGGCGCGGCGGCGGCCGCGCGATCGGCCGCGGGCCGCTGCGGCGGCGCCGGGCTCTTCTCCGGCGGGCTCGGCGGCAGCTCCGCCTGCGCGCGCGCGACCGACGGGCCGATGCGCCGCCCGACGAGGTTCGCGGCCATGCGCAGCGCGGGCATGTTGACGGGGCCGGCGACCACCACGCACAGCAGGCCCCCGGCGATCGCCTTGAGGTAGACGCGATGGTCGCCGTAGCGAGCGACGGCCACGTCGAGCTCGTCGCCCCCGGCGGCGAAGGTCTCGGTGATCCGGAGCAGGCGGCTCCCCGCCTCCGCGAGCACGGCGTCCTCGAACAGCGCCGGGATCTCGCGCGCCACCAGCCGGCCGCTCTGCGTGCAGACGAAGCTCCCGGCGATCCCGGCCACGTCCTTGAGCGTGGCCAGGCTGGCGCGCACCCCCTCGGCCAGCGCGGCGGCGTCGGGGGCGGTCACAGCCCCAGCCTCTCCCGCAACGCCTGCAGGTTCGTCTCCGGCCGCGGGCGCAGCGCCACGACCTCGCCCTCGCCTTCCGAGAACACCACGCAGCGCCCCTCGACGAACGTGGACTCCATCGCGGAGAAGGCCTCTAGCCCGAGCAGCTCGCCGGTCAGCTCGAGCAGGCGGTGGACATAGGCGATGGTCTCGGCGAAGTCCTCGTTCGCCCCCCGGTTGTTGATGATGGCGCCGTTCGCGCCGAGCCGCAGGACGACCGAGAAGTCGCCCGCGTTGTCGCCGCGCCCGTCGCGGCTCTCGCCGCGCGCGCTCTTCGCCGCGGCAACAATCCCCTCGCTGGTCGAGCCTGGCATGTCCGCCTCTCCTTCCTCTCGCAGTTCCGTCAGCTCAATCTCCTCGAACACCGCCTCGCCGGCCGCGGCCGGCTCGGCCGGCCCCCCGCGACCGGGGAAGGCCACCAGATTCGAGGCCCCGCTCTCGTCGCGGCGCTGCGCCACCTGCAGCAGCAGCGCTTCATGCGAGGTCACGATGGTCGGCCGCTCGGGCCAAGCCCGGTCGCACGGCTGAAAAGACCCGTTGGTCCAGCCCAGGATCTCGAGCGCCGCCGGCTCGCCCACGTGGTGGGCGGTGGCCGCGTGAACGATCTGCCCGCGATCGAAGTAGAGATAGCCCACGCCCCCCTCACCGACGACCTGCACGCACAGCCGCGAGCGGGCGAGGCACTCCATCTGCACGAGGTCCCAGAGACCGACGCCGCGCAGCTGCGCCGAGAAGCCCCGCGCGACCGCGGCCGGGCTCGCGGCCGTCGCGGCCCCTCCCGGCTCGCCGACCTCCCTCACGCGCCCGTCGTCTGTTCCTCGCGCTTGAACGCCCACGCTCGCTCTCCTTTCATTCAGGCATCGGCTCGGTCGCGTAGCCTTCCATCCCCATCTCGGGCACGTCGAGACCGGCCAGCTCGACGCTCACGGGGACCCGGTTGCCGACGAGGCCGTTCACGATCTTCAGGGTGACGTAGGTGACGGCGCCGACCCAGGCGACGTTGGCGATGAGGCCGATGCACTCGGCACCGAACTGCCCCGCGTCGCCGTAGAACAGCCCGCGCACCGGTCCGGCGACGCCGTTCCACCCGTCGCCGTAGCGGCCGTCGGCGAACAGGCCCAGCGACAGGATCCCCCAGGCCCCGCAGGTGCCGTGCACGGACGAGGCGCCGACGGGGTCGTCGATCTTGAGCACGTTCTCGATGAACAT
>Ga0306920_100013783_pt1 | contig 11022 bp, 9 predicted proteins | sample flu12Cox44000170_FD_204666 | JGI IMG/M metagenome (GOLD analysis project Ga0306920, IMG submission 204666) | Lab enrichment of tropical soil microbial communities from Luquillo Experimental Forest, Puerto Rico - flux4day.12C.oxic.44.000.170 (v2)... | ecosystem: Environmental > Terrestrial >...
ACTATCGGATCGACACTCATAGCCCTCCGCGCCGGCACATAACACGCGGCAAAACCGACAAGCAAAACTACGATTGGCGCTATCACTAAAACCCACGCGCTGTGGAAGTTGAAATTGTCAAACCCCATCGCAACCAGCTTTGGCAAAGCCAGAGAAAGCAAAACTCCCGTCCCAGCGCCAACGCCAACCAGGGCCATGCCTTTTCGAATCACGAAGCGCAGCAGCGCGCCAGGTTCAGCGCCCAAGGCCAAGCGGATCCCCATTTCTTGCGTGCGTTGTTCCACCAAATAGGAAAGCACGCCAAAGATTCCGACAGCCGCCATTAGCAGGGCCAGAACAGCGAAGGCGCCCATCATCCCCGCCATCAAGTCATCTCCCTCGCTGGAATCCGCGATCACGCGGTCCATCGTTCGTATTTCAGTGACCGCTTGGTCCGGGTCTACGGCCCACACCGCGCGACGCAATCCATCCGAGAGGCTCGCCGGATCTGTTTGGGTCCGCACGATGAACCTCATCGACCCTTGAGGGTGCGTTGCAAATGGAACGAAGATCTCGGGTCGCGGCTGAACTTGCCCAAGGAACTCCCTGACATTTCCCACCACGCCAGCGACCTCTCTCCACGGTTCTTGTTGCTGGTCTCCAAGATCGAGCCTGATATGGCGTCCCATTGCGTTTCCCGTGCCAAAGAATCTCCGGACAAAGGCCTCATTCACGATTACCACTGGTGCCGCCTCACCGCTGTCCGATGAACTGAATCCCCGACCTTGCAGAAGCGGGACCTGCAGCGTCTGAAAATGTCCGGGGCTGACGGCAAACCAGCCGCATTTCGGCCGCTCCTCCGGTTTTGTCATCGGAAGGCCTTCGACCGTGAACGAAACACGGCCTGGAAAACTGAAGGGTAGATCCGTTGTCACGGCCGCGGACTCCACTCCCGGAAGAGTCGCGACGCGGCGCAGCACGTCCTCGAAAAACTGCTTTTGGCGCTGAGGCTGCAGGTAGGGAAGGCCACGAAGGGAGACCGCAGCCGTCAGCAAATTATGCGCATCAAATCCTACGCTTGCGCGCACTTCTTCTAGGAAGCCTTCGACAAACAGCCCTGCGCCAACCAACAGAAACAACGACAAAGCCAGCTGCCCGACGACGAGCAGGCGTTGAAGGCGGAGACGCTCGGGACCTGTGGTCGTACCGCGGCTGCCCTCCTTCAAGGCGTCGCTTGCTCTTCGACGTGCGATCTCCATTGCCGGCGCCAGACCGAACAAAAGGCCGGCACCAAGCGATATCCCGACGGTGAATTGCAACGCTAGTCCATCGACGGAAACCTCTTTTGCCATCGCCTGTGCAAATTCATTCCAGTTAAATTGCGAACGAAGCGCGGCCACCCCCCAAAATGCTCCCAGGGTTCCCAGAACCCCTCCGGTGACCGAAAGCAGCAAACACTCGGTAAAAAGCTGGCGTGCGAGCCGGAAGCGTCCCGCACCGAGCGCAGCACGGATGGTAAACTCCCGTTGCCGCGTCGAATTCCGCGAGAGCATCAGGTTTGCCAGATTCGTGCACGCAATCAGCAGCACGAATGCCACCGCGGCCATAAGGAATGCCGTGGCCGTTTGCGCATTCGAGTCCGCAATGCTGTACCGCTGAAGGGACATCACGCTCGCGCCCCATCCTTCGTTCGTGTCTTTATGCGCTTGCGCGAGTCGCTGTGCGATGAGCTGCATTTCCGCGGTGGCCTGCCGCACTTCCGTGCCGGGTTTCAGCCGCGCCAAAACGCGCAGCCCTCTCCAGGACCGCGCCCCCGGACGCAGCTCAGCTGCTGAAAATACGAGCGGGACCCAAAGTTCGGCGGGAAAGTCCCAAAGGCGAAAGGTGTTCGGCATCACTCCGACAACCGTAAAAGAAACCCCGTTGATCTTAACGAGACTGCCAACCACGCGCGGGTCGCCGCCAAACCTTTCCTTCCATAGGTCGTCGCTTAGAACGACAACTTTGTCGCCACCGGACTGATTTTCTTCCGGCAGGATCTCTCGTCCCAGCGCGGGGGCCACGCCGAGAACCTGAAAGAAGCTGCTCGAGACTCGGGCCCCTGCTACGCGCTCGGGAGCCATGCCGCCGCTGACCGTGAAGTCGTCAAAAACGGCTGCGGTCATGTTGCTAAAAGCGCGGCTCTGGTCGCGCCAGTCGAGATAATCCAGTGCTGAGGCGGGAGTTCGATCTGGCGCGTAGGCATCTTTGGCAGGATTCGAGCTGCTGATGACCATCACGCGATCAGGATCGTGAACGGGCGGCTTGTGCAAAAGCAGACCACTTGCCACACTGAAGATCGTTGTGTTGACCGCGATTCCGAGCGCCAGCGTGATCACGGCAACGGCCGTGAAGCCAGGCGATTTCCGCAGCATGCGCACCCCGTAGCGCATATCTTGAAGCAACGTATCAAGGAACTGCACTCCCCGCGCGTCGCGGCACTCCTCTTTCGCCCGTTCCAGCCCACCAAACTCCATCCAGGCCCGCCGCTTTGCCGCTTCTCGGCTCAACCCTCCCTGCAAATACTTCTCAACTTGCCGCTCCAAATGAAATCTCAACTCTTCGTCGAGGTCTGCTTCGACGGCCCTGTGGCGAAACAGCGCCCGCACGCGAATCAGCGCCTCACTCAACATCCCGCACCTCATTCGTATCGCACCGCCACCATCGGATCCACGCGCATCGCCCGCCGCGCAGGAAGATAACCCGCAAGGAGCCCCACGGCAATCAGCAGCACAGAAACTCCGGCAAACGAAATTGCGTCCCTGGGGTTCAAGCCGAAAAGCAGGGCCGAAAGCAATCGCGAAATCGCAGCCGACACGGCGATCCCAATCGCCGTTCCAAGTAGCATCGGTCGCGCGATCTGCCGCAACACGAGCCCAAGCACTTGCTCCCGCTGCGCGCCCAGCGCCATCCGAATTCCGATTTCTTGCGTGCGCTCCACAACGCTATAGCCCACCATCCCGTACACACCCAGGCATGCCAAAAATAGGCCAAGCATGCCAACAATGCTCGACAGTATGCCGCCGATGCGTGAGATCACGAAGTAAGGGTCAAACGAAACCATCCAGTCGAGCGGCGCGGCAACGACAGGAAAATTGGCGTCCACACGTCGGATCGTACTGCCCAGCCCAGGCAGCAGACTTGCCGCGCTGCCGCTCGTGCGTATCAACTCACGGCGCGGCGTTTGTGGCCCGGTCAAGACCCTATCGGCAAGCGCTTGATGATCGGATCGGTGAATGCACGATCTCCTTTCGCGGGGGAGCGGGTTCCCTTTTCTCCGAGCAGCGAAGTGATGGGCGTAGTACGGGATGTACGCAGCCTGTTCTTGAACAAGGTGGACGACTCATACATTTATCTGCCGCTCTCGCAGAGCCGCCAGTGGACCAGCACGATGAGCAAGTCACGGAGCTGCGACTTGCTGAGTCGCTGCCCTAGCTTGCTGCCGTTATTTTTGAGCGCCGAGCTGAGATCGACGCGCAATGTCCGCAATGCCGGAGTCAACCCCAACACCACTCCCGTAAGCAGGGAGACGAGCACCGTGTAGCTCAAGATGCGGACGTCGGGAGCGACCTGCAGCGCGATCGCACCCCAGTAGGAAGGAATCGCGGAAGAAATTTCCACGACCAACAGATGCAGCGTCCACGAGGCCAACGGAAGACCCACGACGCCGGCAGAAAGAGCGATCAGAGTGCTTTCCACCAGCAACTGTTGTAGCAACCTGCCCCGGCTGGCTCCCAGGGAAAGGCGCACGCCGACTTCGCGGCGCCGCGCGGCCGATCGCGCCAGCAGAAGACTTGCGACATTTGCGCACGCAATCAGCAACAGTAGTGCGACCGCGCCCATCGCAGCGACAACGATGGGCCATGCCTCTGAATTGATGTGAGCAAACGCGCGCTCGCTCGCCACCCACACGTCGGAGTTGTGCTCAATCTCCGGGTAAGCGGCCCGCAGTTGTGCGGCCAGAACGTTCAGCTCCGCTTCTGCATCGGCCAAGGAAACGCCTTCTTTCAGGTGCCCGTACACAATCCCCGCGCCTGCGTCGCGGCTCTCCAGGCTTTCGCGAGTGCCGTCCCCTAAAAGCGGTTGCGCGGCAATCGGCGCCCAGAGAACCGGAAGACTCGAACCCGTGCCGAGATAGTCCGCCGGCGTCACGCCAACAATAGTGAAAGCCACCCGATTAAGGTGAATCCTCGAGCCCACCACGTCCGGATTTGCGTGAAACTGGCTCCGCCAGAAGTTGCCGCTCAGAACGACCACTGGTGAAGCGTCAAACTGATCGTCCTCAGGCAAGAACAGCCGGCCGGCCGCCGGTCGCGCCCCGAGCAACTGAAAATAATTGCCGGAAACGAAGAAGCACATGAGTGGTTGTGCGCTTCCCTGCAGTAACTGCGGCAGCCGAAAGCCAAATGTGGCCCCCACGCCTGAGGCAGGTTCCGAGCCAACGGCAGGAAGGTCCGGGGTGGCAACGGCAGTCCCGCCGCCAAACATGGCCAAATCGGAGAGGGTTTGGCTGTGGTCGCGATAATAGATGTAGTCGGGATAGGAAAATGCGCCGCGCTTTTGTCCCTGCGCCTTGCGGTAAACGCCCACCAGATGATCCGGATCTTTCACCGAGCGTGGCCGCTGTACGAGAGCGTCAAATACGGTGAAGACCGTGGTGTTCACACCGATCCCGAGGGCCAAAGCGAGTATGGCCGTGGCCGTGAAGACGGGCGACTTCAAGAGCATGCGTAGACCAAAACGGATGTGCTGAAGCAAAGCCTCGAAGAGACGCACTCCCCGCGCGTCGCGGCATTCCTCTTTCGCCAGTTCCAGTCCGCCAAAATCGATGCGCGCCCGCAGCGTCGCCTGTTCGCGGCTCATTCCGTCCTGCACATATTTTTCGACTTGCCGCTCGACGGGAAACTGCAATTCCTCATCTAACTCGCTTTCGATAACTTTGCGCCGAAACAGGCCGCGAAAACGGAACACAACATCGCTGAACATCCCGCACCCCTATGCGGTACCCAATACCTGCGCCACCGCTGCCGTCAGTTTTTCCCAAGCGTCTTTTTCCACTTCGAGTTGCTGCCGCCCGCTCTTGGTGAGCTCGTAGTATTTCGCTCGCCGGTTGTTGTCCGAAGTTCCCCACCGCGCTTTGATCGAGCCGCGGCGCTCCAGCCGATGCAATGCCGGATACAGCGAGCCTTGTTGCACCCGCAGCACCTCACTCGAAATCTGCTGGATACGCTCGGAGATGGCCCACCCATGCTGAGGCTCGAGCGCCAGCGTTCGCAAAATCAGCAAATCCAGAGTCCCCTGCGGGAGACCCATGCGTTGGACGCCCATGTGCTCCCCTTTCGCTTCTACAAGGGCACGCTAGCACTTCTCTTGTCGAAGTGCAAGGGGAAGATCGGCGGGCCGCTGGGGAAGGCGAAAGGCCGAACCGACAATGGAACAATCTTTTTGGGGGCTTCCCAGTGGCGGTTAACTCTCACCTGCCCACCAGGCGGTAAGCTCCTTGACTTATGTCTTGGAAATGCCGTACCTAAATCATTGGCCCGGCTCTTCATCCAAATCTTGCCAGGAGGCTACATGCCCGAGGAAAAGAACTTCTTTGCGGGTCTCGTTGACTTCTCGTTCCAGCAGCAAATCATGCGCCGCATCGTAAGGGTTCTTTACATTATTGGCATTCTTGTCGGCGGCATCTGCGTCGTAACGTATGTGGTCCTGGGCTTCCAGAATTCTCCCGCCGAGGGACTCATCAACCTGGTTGCGGGAATCGTGTCTTTCTTCGTGGGACTGCTCATTTGGCGGGTCCTGTTAGAGTTGGCCCTGCTCGCTCAGCGCATCGCTGAAAGCATTGACCGCGCCACGCATTAGCTAGTAAGCCGTCGCGGCAAAACGAAATGGCATCCAGCGACTCTGCTGCCCCAGCCCCCGCCCCCTCGCGTTCCGCGTCACCGTTCCAATGGCCCCGCGACATTTCTGCCGCGGAGCAGAAATCTCTCATCGCTGGCGGCCTCGGCTGGATGCTCGACGCCATGGACGTCATGCTGTACTCGTTCGTGCTCGCTTATCTGATGACCGAGTTCGGCATGAGCAAGTCCACCGGCGGCCTTTTGAATTCCCTCACGCTCATCGCTTCCGCCATTGGCGGGTTTTGCTTCGGCGTTCTGGCCGACCGCTTCGGCCGCACCCGCGCCCTCATGGCCTCCATCCTCGTCTATTCCATTTCCAGTGCTGCCTGCGGTCTTTCGCAGTCGATTCCTCAACTCGCGGTCTTTCGCTTCCTGCTCGGCCTGGGTATGGGAGGGGAGTGGACGAGCGGCGCCGCGCTCATCGCGGAAACTTGGCGAGCTGAGCATCGCGGCAGGGCTCTCGGTCTGATGCAGTCGACTTACGCCATCGGGGAAGCGGTGGCGGCTGTTACTGTTTTGCTTGTGTTTCCGCACTTCGGCTGGCGCGCCGTTTTTTTTGCAGGCGTCTTACCCGCACTTCTGGTCCTCTGGATTTACCGGGGTGTCCCCGAACCTGAGCTGTGGAAGAACCGAACGAAGCAAAACAATTCCGCGGTGCTCCGCAAGCTTCTTCAAAGGGAGGTTCTTCGCAATGGGCTCCTGGCCACTACCATGAACGCCTTCAGCATGTTCGGCTACTGGGGGCTGTTTACCTGGATTCCGAGTTTCTTATCCCTTCCCGGGTCGAAGGGTGGCCGCGGCCTGAGCCTGGTCGTCGGCACAACCTTTTACTTGGTGCTCTCTCCGGGTAAGTGGCTTGGCTACGCCTCATTCGGATTTTTTGCCGACGCCTTTGGCCGTCGCAAACCTTATTTCACGTACTTGCTCGTCGCTGCGATTCTCGTCCCGCTCTACGCCGTTATCCGAAGCCCTCTTTTGCTTTTGCTTCTTGGCCCTTTCGTAGCGTTCTTTGGCACGGGATTCTTTTCCGGCTACGCCGCCATCGCTAGCGAACTTTTCCCCGGAGAAATTCGCGCTGCCGCGATGGGTCTGAGCTACAACCTGGGCCGCGGGTTATCCGCGGCGGCGCCGTTTGCCGTCGGCGCGATGGCCTCGCAATTCGGTTTTCTTCCTGCATTTTTTCTACTGGCGGGAGCGTTTCTCGCGGCCGCCTTGCTTGCCCTGCTGCTTCCGGAAACGCGCGGCCGCGAACTGACTTAACTTGAATTCCAAAAATCGGCTTGGAACCGAACCAAGTGTCATCCCGACACTCACGCTGCGGCCTTCCGCGGTTTGAAGATCCCCTTTGCTTTGGGGGGGTCCTGGCCCAGCTAGATTGCTGCGCCGTGCGCGCGCATCTGGGCGCCGCCGGCACGCAGCGTGTACTTGAGAGCGAAATACGGCGCCTGGCCCAGGAGTTTCTGAAATTCCCGCTCATCGGAGTAGCGCCGCCGCGGAATCCGGCGAGCCAGGATGCTGATCTCCAGCGGATCGCGCCGGAAAGGATAGCGCTCGAGCGCCACGGCATGGTTTCCTTCGGGCTGCAGATTCCAGTCCACTTCCTGACCGTGGTAATCGGCGGGAACCGCGTCGATCGTCGAGGCCTCGAGCGGCCCCATGCAGAAATAGAGCGAAAGCCGGTCCAGCGCTTCCAGCCGCAACGAATTCGCCAGCAGCCATTTTTCATCCGCGAAATCTTTCTTCTTGGGGTCTGCACGCAAATCCACTTTCAATCGTAACTGTTGTAGGCGCAGCGTCTGCAAAAAATCATTCACCGTTTGCGATTCATGCGACTTCACGTATTTTGCCGAAAATCCCGGCATCGTCGCCCGTGTGCGGTCATACAGCCCCAGGCAATGCATGCTCACAAGCAGGCCCGCGTAGCGGTCCACTTTTACGACGCGCTCAATTCCCCGCTGGTAAAGCTCGATGTGCTCCCGCGTCGGAATGGACATGAAGCTGTACGGCAAATACGTTACCGGATCGATTTCCGGCAGCAGTTCCCACTCGTTCCATCCGTTATCGTGTTCGGTAGCGGCCAGTGCGAAAGATTCTTGCGGCTGGGGTAGGGCAAACGTGTCGTTTCCCAGTTCGCGGGCAAAATGCCCAGCCAGCACTGCGTGATCCGTTTGCCGAATTAAAACAAGATGGTCGCCCTGTTCTTGAATGATCATGACGCTGCCCTCTTACGCAGCGACGGATTATGAGCATGCCTAAGGGCAAGGCATCCTGGCTTGATGGGGAACGTCTCAAGCGCTCTACCGATGAACGGCAACATTATGCCTCTAGCACTTTCCAGAATCCAGAAATCTCGTGAAACAGGAACCTGCTGGAGCGCCCGCAATCGATCGAATAGGAGCATCGTGCGGGTGTGGCAGAACTGGCAAACGCACAAGACTTAGGAACAAAATCTAATGCGTTGCAAGTAAAGCAGTTGCCCCAAAACGAAGCCAGTTAGCTCACCGAACTACTTCGGTCCTCAAGGCCCGGTCACTCACAGTTAATCCATCGTGCTCCGGGCGAAACGCCATGTTTCGCTCTGCCTTGTTGAATGTAGTGATAGTGCTACTCCCAACCGTTTCACTGCAAGCCCAAAGAGTCAATACCAGCTCCGGCGGTTCGGCGGAGCATAAGCGAACTCATGACGCTTTTCTATCCATGCCGGTTTCAGATCCCGATGGGGCACTCATCATCGCGCCAGAAAGAGAGTGCCTTGCTGCGCCGACAAAAAAGCAACGCCGCCGATCGGCTGGAACCGCCGCCACACTCCGAGATAAGAAGCTTAGGGACCTTCGCAGAACTCGAGCGATGTGTTGTATTGGCGTATCGCCGGGACCGTTTACCGTATCGGCACTTCAAACAGCCGGACGCCTTTTTAGGGCTACTCTGTAGCGTATGCCTTGGATAGACCAAACTTGGTGGACGGAAGCACACGCTACCTGGACTGGGGCTGTTGCTCTGGTCCTCATCTTGGTTTTGGATTCTGTTCTAGCCTGCTTTCAACTTCGAGAGAACAAAGAAGCACGAAACGAACGCCGCCTTGCCGACATTGATCGACAGCGGAGTGAAGTGACATTGGGAGAACTAACTTCAATGCTCCGCAGCCTGAGTGAAGAACAGCTGTGCACCGTGCTGTGGGCGAGCAACTTCAGGCATGCCGGCTTCGCGTTTGAGAAGGACTTCTATGCCCAACTGCCCGAATATCTGAAAAGGAAATGTGATCCCATCATGGAAGAAATCAAGAAGCCAATCACACCGGAGACGCACCAGAAGGCACGCTTCCTGCTGGTTTTTCGATTTCCTTATCCTAAATTCGACGCAGTGCTTGAGGACGTCGCCCGACTGAATCTTGGAAGCATCCATTTAGTGTGGGATGAGGATGGCAAGCCGATAAGAGTTGCGAGGAATTGAAAAGGAAGAAGCTTTCCACTCGCCCACCCGTCTCTCTCTGGACCCACGTCACGAGCGTTTTGTCTCTTATCCCTCAAAGAAAATAAGCTGATAAGCTGCCGGCGTTTACGATCCGCGGCACAAACACGATTCGAAAACCAGTTGAGAGGTGGCGGTAGTACAACCTTCCGTTACAGCTCTGCCGTCCGCAGCTCCAGGGCCACACCGAGCGGAAATATCATGCTGCGGATTGAAATAGTTGATTGACAACTCTTACTTCTGCTGTTATTCACGGGCGGGCGGACCAGCCAGGACAATGATTCGACTCGCGGCCAGGTGTTGATGCCAAAACGTTTCGGCATGGTCTCGCGAGTCTGCTATCATTTCGACCGCAATGACTCCCACGCCCTGTCTGCACCATCACGGTTGGACGGCTCGACGACTGGCTCAAGGTGATCGCGGAACGCGATACCATCACGACCGACCCTGGCTACCTGGAGTGGGCCGGCGTGGCCGTGTTCAAGAAAACCTACCGGATCTTCTGCGAGAGAGGTTATCGCATTCGACTGCTATCGGCTGCATTTCGCAATCACATGCACTGGAGCGAATTCATCGGCGGCAATGTCGTCATCTCCCCACCCCACAAATGGCAGGTGCGCTTCAATGCGAGCGACATCGAAGTGGTTCGACGGATCGACAATCCCGTGGATCCGAGGGTCGTGGACCAATTGCGGCTGAAGTTTCCGGACTTCCAGCGAGCTTACGAAAACGACGGTCTGTCTCTCGAGGAGTTCGACTCCTTCGGAGCGACACGACGCACACTTCGCCAATTCATCGCCGCATGCGGCGATCTGGCTGCTGTGATGCGCGACCGGATGATTCCTAACCCGGATCAAAACTGAAACTCCCCAACAGTGCCACACGAGACTACGCAGGATTATTTGAAGACAGCACCGGGAATACTGCGACTGGCATTGGCGTGTCCTGAAATAACCTAATTGCGGCGGGGTGCCTGGGCTTCTCGCTTGGTGTTAACAGTTTTTAATTTGTCCAGCGCCGTCCCTCTCATATACTTGCGGCCCTATGGCAAATGTTCTCTCCGTTGCTGGGTCAGTCTCTGTGTACAAGGAGCCGGGCGCTGACCCTGCCGGCTTTTGGGGCGGACTCTGGCATGGGATTATTGCTCCAATCACGTTCATCATTAGCTTGTTTGACGATGGAGTGAGTATCTACGAGACCAATAATAACGGCCGATGGTATGAGTTCGGATTCATGCTGGGAATTGGCGCTTACGCTGGAAGCGAAGGAGTGCACGACCAAATGCGCGGCGGGGTTATAGAACCGCCTCGCGCCGTTACGGTTACGGGCTTCATTCCGGCGCTTTTCTTGCTTGATAGTTCATTCCTCGCTGCTTGTAAGTCACTTATTCCAAAGCCCTAAAACTGTCGCGCTTGAAGTGTAATCAGGCTTATCTGCGCGCCGATGTGAATAATTTTTGACGGTTGTTTCGAGCGGGCCGGCGGCTTTTGAGCGCATCTGCCCTCGCCGGCAGGTCGTTCGCCTATAGCAGACACTGTCGCGCTTCGCGTGAGGCCGGGACTTGCGCCGCGGTAGCCGGCTTCTGATTCCATCTTGCTGAGCAAATTCTGACGTCCTGTAACCGCCTTATCGGTCA
>Ga0306920_100013785_pt1 | contig 11021 bp, 10 predicted proteins | sample flu12Cox44000170_FD_204666 | JGI IMG/M metagenome (GOLD analysis project Ga0306920, IMG submission 204666) | Lab enrichment of tropical soil microbial communities from Luquillo Experimental Forest, Puerto Rico - flux4day.12C.oxic.44.000.170 (v2)... | ecosystem: Environmental > Terrestrial >...
GCGGGTAGATCCCCCGGACCAGGTTGCGGAGGTCGGCCAGCGCCTGTGACGAGGCCTCGCGGCACTCGACGATCATTGCCTCCGCGGCATCCGGGCTGGTCTTGATGAGCTTTTCCGCCGTCCGCAGGTTGATGCCCAGCGCGACCAGGCGCGCCTGCGCGCCGTCGTGCAGGTCCCGTTCGAGGCGCCGCAGCTCGGCCGCGGCGGCGTCGACGGCTTCGGCCCGGGTCGCGGTCAGCTGCCGGACGCGGGCGGTCAGCGTGCCGTGCGCCCGCAGGTCCGCGACGATTGTGCGCCTGGTCAGCGAGAAACCGGCAGCGAGGCTCACCATTGATATCGTCCAGACCCCGGAGCGTGATATCGCGTCTAGGACCCAGCCGTACCACTCGGCGGAGTAGACCCCTTCGGGGAAGACCACGGCGACGTACATCTCATACAGGCCAAGGGCCACCAGGCCCACCGCAGCCAGGTACGCGGCCAGCCTGGACGCCACGGCGGTGAACGCCGTGACCGCGGCCACGGTAGCCGCCGCCCAGAATTCGGAGCCGCGCAGCGTGGTGGCGCTGAACACGTTGGCTTGTCCCGGCTCGTAAGCCAGCGAGAACGCGCCGAACACCCAGAGATAGAACACCGTCACCACGGGGAGCGCCGCACCCCAACCCACCTGGCGCGGCAACCGCGAACCGCGCACCGACAAGTTAGCCATGCCACCCATCGTGGCCCGCCGGCCCGGGCAATACCACCGGCTAGGGTCCACTGCCCGGGGTAGGTGTTTGCCTACCTCGCTTCCTGGTGAACAGCAGCCAGCCGGCCAGGGCCAGGGGGTAGATGAAGTAGCCGAAGCGTTCGGCGGGGCCGAGGGCGAACATCAGCGTGAGGCCGATCGCGAGCCGCCAGGTGGCGGCGCGGAGATCGCGGGGCGGGCGGACGACGAGCGAGATGGCGATGGCCAGGCCGGCCACCAGCAGCAGGGTGACCGCGATCGCGTGGCCGCCGGGGACCGCGCGCGCCAGCAGGTCGCCGGGCGTCAGGCTCTGCGCCGGCGTGAGATGGTGGGTCAGGCCCAGCGGGAAGAGCACCGTGTTCTGCACCATCGCCACGGGGTTGGCGATCACGGCGGGCAGCGTGGCCGCGGCGGTAAAGGCGACCGACGTGGCGGTGAACCGGACCGCCGCCCGGGTGCCGTCCCGGTGGCGGAGCATCGCGGCGAGCACGGGGATCGCCAGCCACACGGTCGGCTTCATCGCGCAAGCCAGCCCTAGCGCCGCGGCAGCCGCCACCGTCCGTTCCGGATAATTAGCGAGGCCCAAGGCCAGGAGCAGGAGCGCGACCACGGGCGGGTCGGTCGTAGTCACCGCCAGGTTGAGAGCCATGACCGGGCAGGCGACCGCGAACGCGGTCGACCGCAGCAGGTCGTGGCGGCAGTCCGGGCAGCGCCGCACCGAATGGGGAACCTGGGTGCGCAGCGCGGCGCCGAGCGCGGCCACGGTCACCAGGACCAGCCAGACTTGCGGATTGCCCGGGGCGCCCTGCAGTCCCGCGACGTTCGGCAAGCCGAAAAGCGCCATCGCCGGCAGGTACGGGTTGTAGGCCAGCCAGGACGACAGCTGCCACGAGGGCAGGTACGGGGTGCCGTTCCTGACCAGCAGCGAGGCGGACCGATCGATGACCGCCATCCCGTCGGTCAGCTGCCCCTGCGCCAGCATGAGCAAGAGCGGCGCGGCGACCGCGAACGCGGCCGTGAGCAGCGCGACGCCCCAGGATCGCGACCGCGGCAGCGTGAGCGCGGCGACGCCGTAGGCGGGGACCGCCCAGGCCGCCCAGATCGCGTCCTGCCCGCGGGCCAGCACGATGACCGCGACCGCGTACGCCGCGAAGACCCAGTAACCCACTATTTCGTGGCGATCGTCCAGCCACGACGGATGTGATCTCGCGACCGCAAGCAAGCGCGATCTGGTTAGCGAGACCACCTGTGCGCTGCCTCCCGTGGCGCCCGTGGCACTGCCTCCCGTTCCCGCCAGCTCCCCCGAGTTGCCGGATTTCTATTTTAACTTGTTACTTTGAGGAAACTTCTGCTGAGACTGGCGAGATGGGCGGGCTCAGGCAGCTGTGCGGTGGCGGAACAGCCAGGAGGCCGCCGCGAAGGCCGCGACGAAGATGACGGCGCAGTAGGCGGCCGCGATCCACGCCTCGTGGCCGACGGCCGCCCCCGTCGAGGTGTGGCCCATCCACAGTCCCCGCATGGTCTCGATCACTGGCGTGAACGGCTGGTTCGCGGCTACCGGCCGCAGCACCGCGGGCATGGTGCGGGCGGGGACGAACGCGGTACTGAGGTACGGGAGGAACATGAGCACGAAGGTGGCGGCGTTCGCGGCCTCCGGGCTGCGGACGAGCAGGCCGAACGCGGCGGCCAGCCACGACATCGCCAGGATGAACGCCGTGACCATCGCGACCGCCGCGGCCCAGGCCGCGGGCGAGCCGGTGGGACGCCAGCCGACACCCAGGCCAGCGGCGATCACCAGCGCGGTCGCGAGAAGGTTGCGCGCGAGGCTGGCGACGATGTGGCCGGCCAGGATCGACGAGCCGTGGATCGGCATGGAGCGGAACCGGTCGACGATGCCGCTGCTCATGTCGACGGCGACGGCGACCGCGGTGGTGCCGGCGCCGAAGCCCGCGCACAGCACGATCAGGCCAGGGACCACGTAGTCGGCATAGGTGCCGCCAGACTTCACCGCGCCGCCGAAGACGTACACGAACAGCAGCATCAGCACGACGGGCAGCATCAGGGCGGTGAAGAAGGCCTCCGGATCGCGCAGCGAGCGGCGCAGGCAGCGCGCGATCATCACGCGGGTGTCGCTGAGGGCGTAGGCGGTGGTCATCGGGTGCTCGCTTTCTCGGTGGCGCGGCTGGACGTGGCGCGGCTGGACTCGGTGCTGGATTCGGAGCTGGACTCGGCGCTGGATTCGGTGAGGGAGAGGAATACGTCATCGAGGCTTGGCCGTTCGACCGACACCCGCACCGCCGGCGCGCCCGTCGTCCGCAGCAGGCCGAGCAGGTCGTGCACGGCGGCGGCGGAGCCGTCGGTGCCGACATCGACGGTGCGCAGCCGCTCGTCGGTACGGATGGCCGGGACCGAGGCGAGGGCCCGCCGGTAGCCGGCCGGGTCGGCGAACTGCAGCCGTACCACCTCACCGCCAAGACTCGACTTCAGCTGGTCGGCCGTGCCCGCCGCGACGATCCGGCCGCGGTGCAGCATGGCGATCCGGTCGGCGAGCTGATCGGCCTCTTCCAGGTACTGAGTAGTCAGGAGCACCGTCACCCCATCGGCGGCGAATTCCCTGACGAAACCCCACAGCTGATCCCTGCTGCGCGGGTCCAAGCCGGTCGAGGGCTCGTCGAGGAACAGCAGCCTGGGCTTCACGAGCATGCTGATGGCCAGGTCAAGCCGCCGCCGCATGCCGCCCGAGTAGGTCTTCACCCGCCGGGCCCCCGCGTCGGTAAGGCCGAAGGCAGCGAGCAGGTCGGCACTGCGCGCCTTCGCCTCGCGCGGCGGAAGGTGCAGCAGCCGCCCCATCATCCGCAGGTTCTCCACACCGGTGAGCATGTCGTCGACGGCGGCGTACTGGCCGGTGAGGCTGATCGAGCGCCGGACGCCCACCGGGTCGGCAAGCAGGTCGTGTCCGGCCACGGCAGCCGTTCCCGCGTCCGGGCGCACCAGCGTGGCGAGGATGCGGACCAGCGTGGTCTTGCCAGCACCGTTCGGGCCGAGGAGGGCGAAGATCGATCCGGTTTCGATGGCGAGGTCGACGCTGTCGAGCACAGGCTTGCCGCCGAAAGCCTTACAGATGCCGCTGGCGTTTACTGTGTATGTCATACACTCTTTGTATATGGGCTACACAGTTTAGTCAAGTAGGCGGCGGGCTGGCTGCGCTAGCGTGACCGCGGGTGTAGATGTAGCGGTGGGACCCAACGGTGATGCAGAGGAGCGCGGCGATGCCAGGTGACGAGCCGACGCGGCTGCCGCCCGGGCTCGACCTCCTCTGGGGGCGGCGCGGCCGGGGAAAGCGCGGGCCGCGGGCCGGCCTGTCCGCGGACGCGATCGTCGAGGCGGCCGTCCGGCTGGCCGACGCCGAGGGCCTTGAGGCCGTGTCGATGGCACGGGTCGCGCACGAGCTCGGTTTCACTACGATGTCGCTGTACCGGCATGTCGCGAACAAGGAAGAGCTGTTGCAGCTCATGTGGAACGCGAGCGCGCTGGGCGCGGAGAAGCTCGTGCTCGAGGGCGATGGCTGGCGGGCCCGGCTCCGGATGTGGGCGACAATCCAGCGGGAGATGATGGACCGGCATCCGTGGGTCGCCCAGATGCCGATAGCGGCTCCCCCGGTCGCGCCCAACTCGCTGGCCTTCGTCGAGCGTGGCTTGGAGACGCTCGACGGCACCGGTCTCGCGGACGTCGACAAGCTCCGGATACTCGGCCTGCTCAGCAGCTACACGCTCAGCGAGGCGCGGATGGCGTACGACGCCGCCCGCGCCGCGCGGGCCGCGGCGGCGGACGGCGGATCCGACGGGACGGCTCCCCTGTGGACGTTCGACGCCCTGCTACGGGAACTCGTCGACGAGAAGACCTACCCGCGCCTGCACCGGATCGCCTGGTCGCCGCCGGACGGCGGGGAGACGGCCGAGCCATCTGAGCAGGAAGACTTCCTGTTCGGCGTCGACAGGATTCTCGACGGCGTCCAGGCGCTTATCGACTCGCGGTTAACGGTTATGCGGGGCGCGCGCGGTAGAGGTCACGGAGGAGGGCTATCTCGGCGCCGTGGTGCAGGACCTCCTGGTTTACCCACCAGACGATGTCGATGAAGACCTCTCCGGCGTCGCTGCCGTACGGGTAGGTGCTCAGTCCAACCGAGTCGAGCGCGGCATCGTCGCAGCTGAGCAGCGTGCCGCGCCAGGCGTCGGACGCCGCGACGAAACTGGTGATCGCCCCGGCGGCCGCACCGCTGGTGACGTAGGTTTCGCTGGTCAGGGTGTGGCTGCCGGTCGTGTAATCGGCACGCAGCATCAGCATCTCGCTGATATGGCTGAGCCGCCAAGCGATGGTCGTGAACGGCGGCGGCGAGGGGTGCCCGGGTTCGGCGGAGTCGCGGCCCCATTCACCCGCCCCCATCAGCAGCGTCGCGCGCGGCCCGGGCCCGTCCTTGCGGGGCCGCACGGACCAGGCGTCAGGCACCGGTTCCCAGAGGTACTCTTCGGTGGTCATCGGCGACACCTCGACCTGCGTGCCGTTGCCGCTGTCCACGACCGGGCCGGTCATCCGGTTGAGCAGCCGCAGGCAGCCCCAGTCATACTGCTCCAGCAAGGGGGCGAGGCGCCGTGACATCTCCATGGCTCAATCATGCCGGGCGTGCGCCGGGCCGTCCCATGACCAGTGCGGGATGGGCAGGCCTGCCGGGATGTCGGAGTCATGGGGATGGGACAGCGCCACCTCGCTGACTGCCGATTCGATGTAGGCACGGATCGCGGCGCGGAATTTCTGATCCTCCGGCCAGCCGGAGTCGTCGGCGGCCAGCATGAAGCAATCCGCGAACCGCCGGCCGAGGTCGCTCATGTCGCCGTTGCCCGAGTGCAGCAGGACCAGCCCGGACTGGTCGCCGCACTCGGTCGAGTACCGCGGCGGGCCGCCCATGGCTTCGGCCAGATAGGCGGCCAGCCGCTCGACGTGCTGCGGATGCTGGTCCGGGTGCGAGAACGGGTGGTTGAGCTCCGGGTCGGCGAGACAGCGCGCGTGCAGCGCGGCGGCGAAGATCTCGAACGACTTCTGCCCGCCGGCGAACTCATACAGCGTCGGTCGCATAGCGCGAGCTTGCCATGACCGCCGCGCCGGTCGCACCCCGCCCCGCCGGGCGCACCCTGGGTCGCTGCGGGGCCGCGGGTCAGATCACCTCGATGAGCTTGCCGGTCGCCACGTCGAAGACGAAGCCGCGGACCGACTCCTTGTGCGGGATGAAGGGGCTGGCCAGAATGCGCGCCTTGGACTGCCGCACGTCTTCCTCCAGGTTGGAGAAGGACTCCGCGGCCCACGCCGGCTTGATCCCGGTCTCCTCCTGGATCGACCGCTTGAACGCGTCGTCGGTGAAGGTCAGCATCCCGCAGTCGGTGTGGTGAATCAGGATGATCTCTGTCGTGCCGAGCAGTCGCTGGCTGATCGCCAGTGACCTGATCTCATCGTCGGTCACGACACCGCCGGCGTTCCTGATCACGTGCGACTCGCCCTCATGCAGGCCGAGGACCGCGTAGACGTTGAGCCGGGCGTCCATGCATGCGACGACGGCGGTGCCCTTGGCTGGCGGCAGGGGCAGCGGGCCGGTGAACGCTTCCGCGTACGCGGCGTTGTTCCTCAGGTACTCGTCGGTCGCGCTCATGTGATGCCCTCCTGTGGTCTGGCTTCGTGGACGCAGTCAGGTCGCTGATAGCTTGCCCAGTCGCCGCCGTGTTCATGGCCGGCGTCGCCACTATTACCCCTTTTGTCAATCCAGTAACTAGCTTATTGACGGGCGGGGTGTCAAGGATGCGGTGACGCGAGGATGCGGTAAGGCGGGAAAGCTTCAGGAACCGCGGGGCCAGGTGCCCAATCCGGGCGACAGGACCGAGAGGGCACCCAGTCCGCTACCGTTGCAGCTTGCCGCCCGCGATTGCGCGCAGACCCGGTTCGCGCCGGCTCCGGGGTTAACGTAGTTCAGCACGAGCGCGATGGCGATCAGCGCGGCCGTCGTGAGGAACCAGACGGCCGTCAGCCACCGCCATGTCCTGGCCGGATGGCGCCTCCGGCGCCGGTACCCGCCGCCCGGCCGGGAGCGCCGGAGACCCGCGACTTGCGGCCGGAACGGCATTTCCTCGCCCGCGACCAGCCGGTTGAACCCGGCCACGAGGGACGTCAGCTTCGAGTCCGCTCCAGACAGTTCCTCAGCAATCCGGCCCAGAATCTTGTGTTCCCAAGAACTTAGGCTCACAGCCGCCACCTCCATGAAGCCCGTGCCCGGCCACAGCGCACACGGATAAGTCAGTGCCCCTCGCGGTATTGCTTGGCGTCACATCAGTAAGACGGCTACGACGTTGGCGACCGTCACCGGACCGTGATCCGAGTGCGCCCTTGACGCAATATAAGCGGTCTAGAGAAGTGCGGGGAGCAAAACGACAGGTGTCTCTTTTCCCCGGTCAGAGGTCGCAGACGGCGGGACGGGCGGTGCGGTACGCCCGGAGGGCGCGGCTGGCGCGTGACGCCGGGCCGCGGAAGTTCGAGTTTTCAGCGGGGGCTTTGCCCGCAACGATGGCAGCGCCGGGCCTGCCGAACCGGTGTCGGACCAGCGGGTCCCGGCCCGCCGGACAGAGATGGTGTGACGCAGGTCACACTGGCAGACCCGGGCAGCACGGCGATAGCTGCAAGGGCGTGTGCGATTACCGGATAACGTTCGGCATTACCCGCTAGCGCCTTACGTTGTAAGAACGTCGCGGCGGTATCGCGTCCGCGCGTGCGAGTCATACGGCGCGGGCGCGACCGTCGCGCGGATGCGCGGGAAACCGAGGTCGGCGTCCGGGGCGGTGCCCGGTCCGGGGTGCTCGCCCCAGACCACGCTCACCTCGGTGCCCGGCTCGGCGTACCGCTTGTCGATAAGCGTCAGCGACAGGATCGTCCCCGCCGGGTCGATGGTGGCGGTCTGGTAGGTGAGACCGGCGAGAACCGGGCCCGCCTCCACCCGGTGCCGGGCGTAGGTCAGGTAGTACCCCAGGTCCGCCCCCAGCACCTCGCGCACGTCGCCGGCGTCGAGGACGAGCGTGACCTTCGTCCGCCTGACGGCGTCGCGCGCCCGCTCCAGCGCGGCGCGGCCGATGAAGTCGTGGTTGAACGAGATCGACCTGCCGTAACCGAGTTCGTACGGTGTGCAGTAGTAGTCCTCGATGTCCGCTGAGAAGAAGCTCCCGTTCAGCGGTCGCTGCCCCTCGATCCCGTACAGCGGCAGCCATTCGCGGTACTCGAGCAGGTCCGGGCCGGCGTAGATGGCCGGCACCGGGGAGGGGATCCAGCCGCTCTCCACGCTGGCCGACGCGTAGGCCAGCGCCCCGACGTGGACGAGGCCGAACTGCTCGCCGACGCTGAGCAGCCTCTCCTTCACCGCCGCCGCGTGCTCCCAGACGCCGATGAACTCGAAGCCGTCCTGCCCGGCCATGTTGTGCCGCAGCGCCCGGAAGGTCCGCCCGTCCAGCGTCACCGGAACCGAGTGGAAGAACTTCGCCGGCGGCAGCGGCCCGCCGAACACCGCCTCCGCCAGATCGCGAGCCAGCGGCCCCTGCACCTGATAGCGGAACAGCCCGGGGTCACCCCCGCCACGGAACGCCGACGACGGGTCGGTGGCGAACGACACGTCGTAGCCGCCCTTTTCCCCGTGATACTTCACCCAGTTCTGCGCGGCCGGGATCCCGCTCAGCGTGTAGCGCTCCGGAGCCTCGCGCAGCAAGATGCCGTCCGTGACGATGTTGCCGCTGGCCGCCACCGGCACGAACTGCTTGGCCTGCCCCACGGCGAACGACTCGTAGTTGTTCGCGCTCACCGCCGCCAGCAGCCGGGTCGCGTCCGGACCCTCGATCACCGTGTCGAACATGTGGTGCGACAGGTCCGACAGCGACACCCCGGTATGCCAGGCCGCCTGCTCCTGGCGCCAGCCCGCGTACTCAGGCTCGATGTTCTCCGGATTCCACGGCGCCGGATTGACCCGCCACAGCAGTCGCACCGGCGACCCCGCCTGGTCGATCCCGTCCTGGAGGCTCGGTGCCGCCATGCGTCTTCCTCTCGTCAATGAGCTCTGCCCCGCGAGCCAGGCTCGCTAAATCGATCTAGTACTAGATCGATTTAGTATGCGACTATAGGCCGGACCACGGTCAGTGACAAGGTGGAAGCATGGATGATGCGAAGCGCGTGACGCTCACCGACGTCGCCGCGGCGAGCGGGGTGTCGCGGGCCACCGTGAGCTTCGTGCTCAGGAACTCGCCGGACCAGTCGATATCCCCGGCGACCAGGGAACGGGTGCGGCAGGCCGCGCGCGACCTGGGCTACGTGCCGCACGGGATCGCGCGGGCCCTGCGGGAAGGATCGTCCCGGATCGTGGTGCTCACCCTCGACGCGGCTCTCGATGGTCACTACGCACGCAGCTACATCCACGGCCTCGACAGCGAACTCGCCGAACACGACCACGTGCTCCTCGTCCGCTACGAGCACCCCTCGTCCCAGTCGGCGAAGCAGATGCTCGACGCCATCGCGCCCCGCGCCGTGCTGCGGTTCGGCGAGGCCTACCTGACGGGCCACGAACTCGACGACAGCGGCGGCGGCTGGCGAGACGGCCTCGCCGCCCACGTCGCCGCACAGCTCGGCTACCTCGCCGACCGCGGCCACGCGAGCATCGCCCTGGCGCTGCCCGCCCGCGAGACCCCGCTGCGCGACATCCGCCTCCGGTTCGCGAACCAGGCCGCGGGCAAGCTCGGGCTCCCCCCCGTGACTCCATTCGACATCCCAGTGTTCCGAACGGAAGCGGCTGACTCCCTGCGAGGATTCCGCGCCGCCCACGCCGGGGTAAGCGCGGTCGCGGCCTTCGACGACGACGTCGCGCTCCGCGTCCTCGTCGCCGCCCGCGATCTCGGCCTCGCCGTGCCTGGCGACCTGGCGGTCATCGGCTTCGACGAGAACGAGTACGGGGCGCTGGCCACGCCCGCGCTCACCACCGTGCACATCGACGCCGAAGCCCACGGACGCCAGGCCGCCCGCGCCATCCTCGGGCTCGACGCCACCGACCTCACTCCCGCTCCCGGACGCGTCGTCGTCCGCGAGTCAGCCTGACCGCGAACCGGACGGACAACACCGATGGAGGTGCGCAATGGGCATTGCCGCCCGACAGCGCGAGACGTACGAAGAGCTGCTGCGGCTGGACGGCGCGCCGTTCATCCAGGACCGGCCGCCGCTGTTCAGCCCGGCGGCCGCGGCGCAAGACGAAGCGAACGGGAGGGGCGGGTTCGGCCAGTTCGCGCAGATCCTCCTGCCGCTGGAGTACACGAACTGGGTGGACGAAAGCACCGCTCATGTCCGGTCCTGTTACCTCGGCGACTGGACGCCCCTGAACAAGGTGAGCATCCGGGGACGGCAGGCCCTGGCATTTCTCAGCTGGCTGGGCATGAACGACCTGTCCCGCTTCGAGACCGGCCAGATAAAGCATCATGTCCAGCTGGACGAGAACGGCTGGGTCGCCTCCGAGGGGGTCCTGTGCAGGCTTGGCGAGGAGGACTTCGTGTACACCGCCGGGAGCTGCGACTGGCTGGCGTGGCAGTTCAGCCAGGGAAGCTGGGACGCGGACGTCGTTGACATCAGCCCTGACCTGTTCATCTTCGGGGTCCAAGGGCCGATGTCGCTGTTCACGCTGGAAAAGCTCACCGGGCAGAGCCTGCGGGATATCGGCTTCAGCCGGAGCCGCGCGTCGTGGGTGAACGGGATGCCGGTACGGGTCCTGCGCACCGGCATCTCCGGCGAGCTCGGCTATGAGCTGCACGGTTCGGCCGACCACGCGAACGAGATCTGGTCGGCCGTCCTGGCGGCGGGAACCGAATTCGGCATCCGCCAGCTCGGCTTCCGGTCCCAGCCCGTCCAGCACATCGAGGCCGGCATCGCGACGAACGGCCTGGACTACTTTCCGGCGGCGGCCATCACCCCGGGCGCGCCGAAGCAGTTCCGGCGCGGCCCGGTCGGCGGCAGCTACGTGCCCGCCAACGGGTTCACCGACTACTTCCGCAAGCCGGGCGAGCTCGGCTGGGGACCGCACGGCGAGGTGCCCGCGCACGACTTCCTCGGCAGAGAGGCGCTGGTCGCCGACGCCGCAAGTGGCGGCCCGGCGCGGGTGCTGACCGGGCTGCGGTGGCACGCCGCCGACGTGGCCGGCGTGCTCGCGTCGGTTCTCGGCGACGGCGGGATACCCGATCAGATG
>Ga0306920_100013787_pt1 | contig 11021 bp, 8 predicted proteins | sample flu12Cox44000170_FD_204666 | JGI IMG/M metagenome (GOLD analysis project Ga0306920, IMG submission 204666) | Lab enrichment of tropical soil microbial communities from Luquillo Experimental Forest, Puerto Rico - flux4day.12C.oxic.44.000.170 (v2)... | ecosystem: Environmental > Terrestrial >...
ACATAGACCGGAGCCTGCACCTGGGCCCGCACGGCGACCGGCCTGCCGTGGTGCTGGTGGTCGGGGTCAACGGCACCGGCAAGACCACCGCCTGCGGCAAGCTGGCCCGTGCCCTCATCGGGGACGGCCAGTCGGTGCTGCTGGGCGCGGCCGATACGTTCCGCGCGGCCGCCGCCGACCAGCTGGAGACATGGGGTAACCGGGTCGGTGCCCGGGTGGTGCGGGCCGACCGGGAAGGCGCCGACCCGGCCAGCGTCGCGTTCGAAGCAGTACGGGAGGGTATCGACGGCCGGGTGGGCACGGTCATCGTGGACACCGCCGGGCGGCTTCACACCAAGACCGGGCTGATGGACGAGCTGGGGAAGATCAAGCGGGTGATCGAGAAGCGGGCCACCGTGGACGAGGTCCTGCTCGTGCTCGACGCCACCACCGGGCAGAACGGCCTGCGCCAGGCCCGCGTGTTCGCCGAGGCGGTGGACATCACCGGGATCATCCTGACCAAGCTGGACGGCACCGCCAAGGGCGGCATCGTGGTGGCCGTGCAGCGTGAACTTGGGGTGCCGGTGAAACTGGTTGGGCTCGGCGAGGGTCCGGATGACCTGGCCGCCTTCGAGCCCGCGACCTTCGTCGACGCCATCCTCGGCAGCTGAGCGACCCCGGCAGCCTAGCTGCCAGCTCCGCCGCACGCGGCTGGTCCCCGGTGGGTGACGGCACCGTGGCCGGCCCGGGACGGGCTGCGAAATACGCGCGTAACATGCCCGCGGGGTGATTCACCGCCCGGAAACACTCAGTGCCGGCGGTGGAAACGGTGCCCGGCGAGGCTGTGCTGGGCAGGGTGCCCTGGGAGGTGGCCGGATGAAGCTCATCACTGCCGTGATCAAGCCTTTCAAGCTGGATGAGGTGAAGGCGGCCCTGCAGGCCTTCGGGGTGCACGGCATGACTGTCAGTGAGGCCAGCGGGTACGGCCGGCAGCGTGGCCACACCGAGGTCTACCGCGGTGCCGAGTATGAGGTGGATCTGGTCCCGAAGATCAGGCTGGAAGTGCTGTGCGACGACGAGGATGCGGACGACCTCATCGATGTCATGGTCAAGGCGGCGCAGACCGGCCGGATCGGGGACGGCAAGGTCTGGTGCGTCCCGGTTGACGTGGTGGTGCGCGTGCGCACCGGGGAGCGCGGCCCGGGGGCGCTCTGACGGCCAGCGGCCCCCGGGAGCGCCGCCGCGGCCCCGGGCGGCTGGTGGCGTGGTTCGCCGCGGACCGGGCCCGGCGGGTCACCCAGACCGATCGCTGGCTGGCCGGGCTGCTCGGCGCCGAGGCCGGTGTCGCGCTGGTCGCCGCGGGCGGGTATGCCCGCCGGGAACTGCTGCCGGGCAGCGATCTCGACCTGGTACTGCTGCACGACGGCCGGCCGGACATCTCTGCGCTGGCGGACCGGATCTGGTACCCGGTGTGGGACTCGGGCACCCGGCTGGACCACGCTGTCCGTACCCCGGACCAGGCCCGGGCGGTGGCCCGCGCGGACCTGCGGGTGGCCCTGGGGCTGCTGCCCGCCCGGCATGTGGCCGGCGATGCCGAACTGACCACCCGGCTCCGGCTCGGCGTGCTCGCCGACTGGCGGGCCGCGGCCGGCACCCGGCTGGCCGAACTCCAGGCCATGCACCGCGAGCGCGCCGGGCGCAGCGGTGAGCTTGCCTTCCTGCTCGAACCCGATCTCAAGGAGGCCAGGGGCGGCCTGCGTGACGTGGACGCGATCACCGCCATCGCCGCCGCCTGGGTGGCCCCCGGGCCCGGGCCGCGGGTGCGGGCCGCGCACGGCTTGCTGCTCGACACCAGGCACGCGCTGCACGAGGTCACCGGCCGGGCCGGGGACCGGCTGGTGCTCCAGGAGCAGGATGAGGTCGCCCGGCTGCTGGAACTGCCGGACGCGGACGCGCTGCTGCACGGCCTGGCCGGTGCCGGGCGGACCGTCGCTTATGCGCTGGATCAGTCGTTCCGGCAGGCTCAGCGCAGCCGGCCGGGTGGCCCGGCGGCCAGCAGCGTGCGGATCACCCTGCCCGGCGTCAGGCTGACCCGCCGCCGCCTGCCTGGGGTCAGCCCGCATCGCCGGCCGCTGGCCGAGAGCCTCGTCGAACAGGACGGGGAGGTGGTGCTCGCCAGGGCCGCCGCCCCGGCCGCCGACCCGGTGCTGGTCCTGCGGGCCGCGGCCGCGGCCGCGCAGGCTGGGCTGGCGCTGCCGCCCCGGACGCTGGCCCGGCTGGCCGGCTGCCCGCCGCTGCCGGTCCCCTGGCCGGCCGAGGCGCGGGACCGGCTGACCGCGCTGCTCGGTGCCGGCCCGCCGGCGATCGCGGTATGGGAAGCCCTTGACCAGGAAGAACTCATCACCCGCCTGCTGCCGGACTGGGAGCGGGTGCGCAACCGGCCGCAGCGCAACCCGCTGCACACCTTCACCGTGGACCGCCATCTGGTGGAAACCGCCGCCCACGCGGCCGCGCTCACCCGCACCGTGGCCCGGCCCGACCTGCTGCTGATCTCCGCCCTGCTGCACGACATTGGCAAGGGCTGGCCCGGCGACCATCAGCTGACGGGTGAGGTGGTGGCCAGGGACATCGCGCACCGGCTCGGTTTCGGCCCGGCCGACGCCGGCCTGGTTGCCAGCGCGGTCCGCCATCACCTGCTGCTGCCGCAGACGGCCACCCGCCGCGACCTGGACGACCCGATGACGGTCGCAGCGGTGACCAAGGCCGTGACCAGCCAGCCGCTGCTGGCCTTGCTGCACGCGCTGGCCATCGCCGATGCCCGGGCGACCGGCCCGGCCGCCTGGAACGGCTGGAAGGCGGGGCTGATCACCGAACTGGTCGCGCGGGTGGCGGCGGCACTGGGCGGTGAGCCGCCGCCGGGGCCGCTGCCGCTGCGGCCTGAGCAGACCGAACTCGCGGCGGCGGGCGAGCCCGCGGCCATCGTCCGTGGCTCAGAGGTGACAGTGGCCGCCCCGGACCGCCCCGGCCTGCTCTGGCAGGCGGCGGGCGTGCTCGCCTCGCACCGGCTCGCGGTCCGCTCGGCGAACGCCACCGCGTGCGGCCCGATGGCGGTCACGGCCTTCACGGTGGCGCCGCAGTACGGCGAGCCGCCGGATCCGGTGCTGGTCACCAGCGATCTGCGGCGCGCGCTGGCCGGGCAGCTGGATGTGGCCCAGCGGCTGGCCGCGCAGGGACAGGCGGCCCGGCCGCTGGTGCCGGTGGCACCGCCGCAGGTGCGGCTGGTGGACGGCGCCTCCGACGCGGCCACCGTGGTCGAGGTGCGGGCGCACGACGCGCCCGGCCTGCTCTGGCGGATCGGCCGTGCGCTGGGCGAGTGCGGCCTGGATGTCCGGGCCGCCCGGGTGGAGACCTTGGGCGCGGAGGCGGTGGATGTGTTCTATGTGGTCGATGCCCGCGGCCAGCCGGTCAGCGAGGCCGGCCTGCGCGGACGGATCGCCGCGGCCATCCTCGGCGCCCTGGCGGGCTAGCGGCCCGGCTCACCGAACGGGTGCTGGGACCGTCCGGGCAGGATCGCCCGCCGCGCAGCGCCGCAGCGGGCGCGGGCGGTACCCCGGCGCGCCCGGCTGGTCGCGGCATCCGCGTGCCGGGCCGGCACCGGATAGCCTGGACGCGTGTTCGAGACGCTCTCCGACCGGCTGACCCAGGTCTTCACCTCACTGCGCGGGCGAGGACGGCTATCGGCCGCCGACATCGACGCGACCTGCCGCGAGATCCGCATCGCGCTGCTCGAGGCCGACGTCGCCCTGCCGGTGGCCAGGGAGTTCATCAACCGGGTGAAGGAGCGCGCATCGTCGGCCGAGGTGTCGTCGGCGCTGAACCCCGCCCAGCAGGTCATCAAGATCGTCCACGAGGAACTCATCGCCATCCTCGGCGGCGAAGCACGCCGGCTGCGGTTCGCCAAGACCCCGCCGACCGTGATCATGCTGGCCGGCCTGCAGGGCTCGGGTAAAACCACGCTCGCCGCCAAACTGGCGCTGTGGCTGCGCGACCAGGGGAACACCCCGCTGCTGGTGGCGGCCGACCTGCAGCGGCCCAACGCGGTGCAGCAACTCCAGGTGCTTGGTGAGCGGGCGGGGGTGCCGGTGTACGCGCCCGAGCCCGGCAACGGGACCGGCGACCCGGTGGCGGTGGCCCGGGCGTCGCTGGGTGAGGCGCGGCACAAGCTGCACAACATCGTCATTATCGACACCGCCGGGCGGCTTGGCATCGACGAGGAGATGATGCGCCAGGCCGCGGCGATCAGGGACGCCACCGATCCGGACGAGATCCTCTTCGTGGTGGATGCCATGATCGGCCAGGATGCGGTGGCCACCGCGCAGGCGTTCCTGGACGGGGTCGGCTACGACGGCGTGGTGCTGACCAAGCTGGACGGCGACGCCCGCGGCGGCGCGGCGCTGTCGATCGCCCAGCTCACCGGCCGGCCCGTGATGTTCGCCTCCACCGGCGAGAAGCTGGCGGACTTCGACGTCTTCCACCCGGACCGGATGGCCAACCGAATCCTCGACATGGGTGACATGCTCACCCTGATCGAGCAGGCGGAACGGGCCTTCGACGCCGACCAGGCGGCGAGCATGGCCGGCAAGCTGGCCTCCGGGGACGGCTTCACGCTGGAGGACTTCATCGAGCAGCTGGCCATGGTCCGCAAGCTCGGCCCGATCGGCAACCTGCTCGGCATGCTCCCGGGCGCGGCCCAGAACCGCGAGCTGCTCAGCCAGGTCAGCGACAAGGACCTGGACCGGGCGGCGGCCATCGTGAATTCGATGACCCCGGCCGAACGGCGCAACCCCAAGATTCTCAACGGCTCCCGCCGCGCCCGCATCGCTAAGGGGTCGGGAGTCACCGTGGGGGAGGTCAGCAACCTGGTCGTGCGCTTCCTCGAAGGCCAGAAGATGATGCGGCAGATGATGGGCGGTGGCGGGCTGCCCGGTATGCCCCCGATTCCCGGGATGCGGCGGCCAGGCAAGAGCGCCAAGGGCAGGAAGGCAGCGGCGAAGAAGAAGCCCAAGGGGGGCCGCCCGGGCGGTGCGCCCGGGCGGGCGGCCAGCGGCACCGGGGTTCCGGCCGGTGGTGCGGCCGGGCCTGGCGGCCCGGCCGGCTCCGCCCCGGCTGGGCCCGGGCCGGGCCTGGGCGGTCCGGCACTGCCCGCTGGCCTCGGTGGCCCCAAGGGCGGCCTGCCCGCCGGGCTGTCCAAGCCGGGTGCCGCCAGCGATCTCGCGGCCGGGCTGGAGGCGCTGGCCGGGGATCCCGCGTTCCGCAAGAAGCTGGAGCCGCAGTTGCCGGGCGATGGCCCGGCCAGCGACCTGCCGGCCGGGTTCGGCCGCTTCCGCCGCGGCAAGCGCGGCGACCGCTGACGTCCCGTTACCCCCGGGCCGGCCGCCCGGCCAGGTGCTCGCGGCGACCTGGATGCTGTGGGCTGCCACCGCGGCGGGGAACGTCCAAGTCTGGCCAGACCTGGCGATTACGTGCCAGGCCGGGGTCTCTGGCACAATGGCAGGGTTAGACGTCCCTGGCCGCCGATGCCCTCTCACACTCGGCGGCCCGGGGTCCATGGGCCACGCCGCCGGCTCCTCACCCGGTGTGTTGACCGCCCGCAGCCAAGCTTTCATAGGAGAAGACCGCAGTCGTGGCTGTCAAGATCAAGCTCAAGCGCATGGGGAAGATCCGTGCGCCCTTCTACCGGATCATCGTCGCCGACTCCCGCACCAAGCGTGACGGCCGGGCGATCGAGGAGATCGGCAAGTACCACCCGAAGCAGGAGCCCTCGCTGATCGAGGTCAACTCCGAGCGGGCGCAGCACTGGCTGTCTGTGGGTGCCCAGCCCACCGATCCGGTCCGCCGGATCCTGGAGATCACCGGCGACTGGCAGAAGTTCAAGGGCCTGCCCGGCGCCGAGGGGACGCTCAAGGTGGGCGAGGCCAAGGCGGGCAAGGATGTGGCTTTCGCCGCGGCCGTGGCGGAGACGCTGAAGGCGGCCGAGGCCAAGGCGGACAAGGCCAAGGCACGCAGGCCCGCCGCCGCGGCCGAAGGCGCGAGAGCCGATGCCAAGGCTGGCCCCGCGAAGGCGGAGGCCAAGACCGATACGGCGAAGGCGGACGCCAAAGCCCGCACCGCGAAGGCGGACGCTAAGACCGGCCCAGCGGGGACGGAAGCGAAGGCTGACACGGCCAAGGCCGACACGGCCAAGGCCGACACGGCCAAGGCTGACACGGCGAAGGCTGACACGGCGAAGGCCGAGACGGTGAAGGCCGACACGGCTAAGGCCGAGACGGCCAAGGCCGACACCGCCAAGGCCGACACGGCCAAGGCCGACGGCAAGAAGGCGGATGCCAAGCCGCCGGAGCCGGCGAAGGCCGAGGCCGCCACGGCTGATGCCGCCGAGCCCAGCACTGCCGCGGCTGAAGCTGGCCCGGCCAAGGCCGGCTCCGCTAAGGTCGGCGCCGGCAAGGGCGGCTCTGCCCCGGCCAGGGCTGGCACGGCCGGCAGTGCCAAGGCAGATGCAGGCAAGGCCGGGGATGCCAAGGGGGCAGCGGGCAAGACGACGGCCCGGGCTGGCCGCAAGCCGGCCGCGGCGAAGACGGCTGCGGACGTTGCGGCCGATGCCGCCGAAAGCCCGGCGGGGTCCACCGATGGCGCGGCCGCTGACGCCGCCACGGAGCAGGGCAGCGAGGGCTGAGATGCTGGAAGAGGCGCTCGAGCACCTGGTGAAGGGCATCGTGGATCATCCTGACGACGTCCGGGTGAACAGCCACGGCCTGCGCCGGGGCCGGGTGCTGGAGGTGCGGGTCCACCCGGACGACCTCGGCAAGGTGATCGGCCGCGGCGGGCGGACCGCACGGGCCCTGCGGACAGTCATCGGGTCGCTGGCCGGCGGGCGTTATGTCCGGATCGACCTGCTGGATGTGGACGAGGTCCGGTAACTGAGCGAGCAACTTGACGTCGGCCGGGTGCTCCGGCCGCACGGCATCCGCGGCGAGGTCTCGGTCGAGCTCCGGACCGACGATCCGGGGCGCCGCTTCGTGGCGGGTTCGGTGCTGTGCACCGACCCGGCTGCGGCCGGCCCGCTCACGGTGTCCGCCACCCGCTGGCACAGCGGCCGCCTGCTGGTCAGTTTCGCTGGCATCACCGACCGCACCCAGGCCGAGCTGCTGCGGGGCGTCTGGCTCACGGTGGACGCCGATCAGGTCAGCACCCCGGACGACCCGGACGAATTCCATGATCAGCAGCTCGTGGGCTGCGCCGTGGTCACCACCGCGGGGGAGCCGGTCGGTGTGATCACCGATGTCCGCCACCACGGCCAGGATCTGCTGGTGATCCGGCCACCGGACAGCTCGGGCCGCCGTGGCGACGTGCTGGTCCCGTTCGTCGCGGCGATCGCGGTCGACGTGGACATCAAAGCCCGCCGGATGGTCATCGACCCGCCGCCCGGGCTGCTCGACCTGCCGGCCAGCCCGGGGTGACCGGTCATGCGCATCGACATCATCACGATCTTCCCCGAGTACTTCAGCCCGCTGCGCGTTTCCCTGCTGGGTAAGGCCGCCGACCGCGGCATCGTCGAGTTCGGCATGCACGACCTGCGCGAATGGGCACATGACCGGCACCGGACGGTGGACGACACACCGTTCGGCGGCGGGCCGGGCATGGTCATGACCCCCGGCCCGTGGGGTGAGGCGCTGGACGCGGTCGCGGGCAGTGCGCCGGGAACCCGCCTGGTCGTCCCGTCCCCGGCCGGGGTCCCGTTCCGGCAGGAGATGGCCGCCGCGTATGCGCGTTGTGACCATCTGGTGTTCGCCTGCGGCCGGTACGAGGGAATTGACGCGCGCGTCATGGCGGATGCCCGCACCCGGCTGGCCGTTGACGAAGTCAGTGTGGGGGATTACGTGCTGTCCGGCGGCGAGCCCGCGGCCCTGGTCATCATCGACGCCGTGACCAGGCTGCTGCCGGGCGTGCTCGGCAACGCCGAGTCCGCCGCCGACGACTCCTTCGGCGGCGACGGCGGGCCGATGGCCGGCCTGCTGGAAGGGCCGGTCTACACGCGGCCGCGGACCTGGCGCGGGCTGGCCGTGCCGGACATCCTGCTGTCGGGGGACCATCTGGCCATCGCCCGCTGGCAGCGGGACCAGGCACTGCTGCGGACGGCCGCCAGCCGCCCCGACCTGATCACCGCCATCCCCGACGGGGACCTGGACAGCCGGGACCGTCAGGTCCTCTCGGCCGCCGGTTTTCCGGTTCGTGGTGAAGATATGGCACACTGAGAAGCCTGCCTGTGCAGGGCGCCCCGCGTTCTCCGGCGCTGCGGGCCCGCATCAGCAGCACCAACCGCCCAGACCGCATGGCACGTGCCCGTCCGCGCGCGTGCGTATCAATCAAGGAATGCCAGCCATGCACACCGTGATCGCCGAACTGGAGCAGGCCCAGATCCGCTCCGACATCCCGGACTTCCGTCCAGGAGACACACTCAAGGTGCATGTCCGGGTGGTGGAAGGCAGCCGTTCCAGGATCCAGATCTTCCAGGGTGTCGTCATCCGGCGGCAGGGCGGCGGTGCGCGCGAGACCTTCACCGTCCGCAAGATCAGCTACGGCGTTGGGGTGGAGCGCACCTTCCCGGTGCACAGCCCGTCCATCGACAAGATCGAGGTCGTCTCACGCGGCCGGGTACGCCGGGCGAAGCTGTACTACCTGCGCTCGCTGCGCGGCAAGCGCGCCCGGATCCGGGAGCGCCGCGAGACACCGGCGCGGTAACCGCGCTCGCCGTTGTTACCGCTGCCGCATATGCCCGGCCACCGCGCGCGGAGCGGCCAGGCCGCGGAGCCTGGGCAGAGCGGCCGCCACGCATTCGCGCGGGCGAGGTTGCGAGGGCAGCTATCTGTACCCGGGGGAGCGGCCGTCTGATGAAACCTTCCAGGTCACAGTCCCGTCCGGCCGGCTGTGGGTGATGGGCGACAACCGGGCGGACTCGGCGGACTCGCGCGCTCACCCGGACGACCCAGGCGATGGGCACGATTCCGGACAGCGCGGTGGTGGGCCGCGCCATTGCCGTCATCTGGCCGCCGTCGCAGGCCAGGACCCTGCCGATTCCTGCCACCTTCGGGCAGCCCGGGCTGGCCAGGCCAGTTGCCGGCGGAGCCCTTGGCCACGGCCGGGCTGGCGTCGCCGCACCAGGCACCCGGCGTTAGGCTCGACACGATGAATGAGGAGCGGGGCACCCGGGACGGCCAGCATGCCGAGACGGGCCGGCCGGGAGGGCCAGGTGACCCCGGCGACGGGGAAGGTCACTGGCCCGCGCCGCCCCCCGGCAGCGCTGCGGCTGCCCTGGCCAGCGGGCCCGGCTCAGCTGGGCCCGGCTCAGTAGGGACAGGTTCCGCGGGGACAGGTTCCGCAGGGGCTGGGAGCGCGGGCCCGGCGGTGCCCGGGGCCGGCCAGGCTGGCACCGGCGAGGTGGCCAATGGCGAGCTGACCACCGGCGGGGCCGGCCCGGGTGATGCTGGCCCCGGTGAGGCCGACGCGGGGGAGGGGAAGCGGCGCGGCAAGGGCAGATCCTGGTGGATCGAACTGCCCATCCTGCTGGCCTTCGCCCTGGTGCTCGCACTGCTGATCAAGACCTTCGTGGTGCAGGCATTCTTCATTCCGTCCTCCTCGATGGAGAACACGCTGGAGGTCGGTGACAAGGTCCTGGTCAACAAGCTGGTCTATGACTTCCGGCCGATTCACCGGGGCGACATCGTTGTCTTCAACGGGGACGGTTCCTGGTACCCGGCCCCGGCCCAGACCCCTCCGCCGCTCACCCGGCTATGGGATTCGATCACCGGGCTGTTCGGCACCGCCCCCGGCGTGCATGACCTCATCAAGCGTGTTATCGGGATCCCCGGTGATCACGTGGCCTGCTGCGACGCACAGGGCCGGGTCACCGTCAACGGCGTGCCGCTGAACGAGAAGTCCTACCTGTACCCGGGTAACGCGCCGTCCGATACCAGGTTCAGCATCACCGTCCCGCCGGGGCGGCTGTGGGTGATGGGCGACCACCGGGCGGTGTCCTGGGACTCGCGTGGTCACCAGCAGGATCCCGGTAACGGCACGATCCCGGAGGACAAGGTGGTGGGGCGGGCGTTCCTCATCGTCGCCCCGGTCCGGCGGTGGCGGGTGCTGTCCATCCCCGCGACCTTCCAGCAGCAGCGCCTCAGCCAGTCCGCGGCGGCACTGGCCACCAGCCCGGTACCGGTGGCGGCGGCGCTGCCCGCGGCCGCGGCCGTGATCTCCGGCCCGCTGGCCCCGGTCGCGCCGCTCGGGCTGGGGCTCGCTGGCGCCTTCTCGCTGACCTGGCTCCAGTTCCGGCTGCGGCAGCGGATCCGCCGCACGCCACGGCCCGGCCGCCGCCGGGGCGTCCCGTGATACCCATTCGGCCGCGGCCGCCGGACTGGCCGGACCCATGATGAGGCCCATGCCGGAGCCCGTTGCCCGGCACCCCGGCTACACCCCCCGGCGGGCCGCAGGCCTGTCCGGCTACGAGCGGGTGCTGGCCAGGGCCGGGTTCACCCAGGTCGCCGGGATCGATGAGGCTGGCCGGGGGGCGTGCGCAGGCCCGCTGGTGGTCGCCGCGGTCAGCCTGGACCCGCGCCAGCGCTCCCACCTCGGCGAGATCGCCGACTCCAAGTCGCTGACGGCGGCCGCGCGGGAGAGGGCCTACTGCGATGTGCTGGCAGTCGCCCTGGCCTGGCACGTGGTCATCATCCCGCCCGGCGAGATCGACCGGAGCGGCCTGCACGTGTGCAACGTGGCGGGCATGCGCCGGGCGCTGGCGGGCCTGTCCCCCCAGCCGCAGTACGTGCTGACCGACGGGTTCCCGGTGCGCGGCCTGGGGTTGCCCGCGCTGGCCATGTGGAAGGGCGACGAGGTGGCCGCCTGCGTAGCGGCCGCATCGGTGGTTGCCAAGGTCACCCGGGACCGGCTGATGAGGGACCTGCACACGCGGTATCCGGCCTACGGGT
>Ga0306920_100013788_pt1 | contig 11020 bp, 9 predicted proteins | sample flu12Cox44000170_FD_204666 | JGI IMG/M metagenome (GOLD analysis project Ga0306920, IMG submission 204666) | Lab enrichment of tropical soil microbial communities from Luquillo Experimental Forest, Puerto Rico - flux4day.12C.oxic.44.000.170 (v2)... | ecosystem: Environmental > Terrestrial >...
ATGATGGGTGACATCTTCAACCTCGTCGAGTACCGGCGGGTGGGAGTCATCCTCTACTAAACCCGGGCACCATCGGGGGAAGCGGGAAACCTAAGCCGAACGATTAGCGCGGTGATCCATGACGGTGATCTCGCGCCATTGGAAGGCAAGCGAGTTCGGGTCAGCTTCAAGGACGGACACAAATCGATCGGCAACCTGCAACGCGATTTGACCGGTCAGTGTTGGGAATTGCTGCGGGCGGATGCCGATAAGGCGCGATCCTCGCCGCCGGGCGTCGGTGAGATCCTGTTCTTGCAGGACATCGCAGCCGTCGAACCTTTCGAGATCCACTGATTTTGGCAACGCTTTAGATCTGTAACGTCGCGTCGATGACACACACGCCTTTCGGCTCGAGTTCCAGTGCGCCGCCTGTCATGCGTTCGCCGGATTCTGGGTTCGTGAGCTCGACGCGACCGCTCACCTGCACGGGCTCGCTTGACCAGCTGTGATTGACAAACAGTAATCGACGGCGGTGGTCATCGGTGGCAAAGCGCCACACAAACTTTTGCACTGCGGGACCCAATTCGAAAGTCAAAGCATTGTCGTCTGCTGCGTCAGGTCGTAGCGTTCGGACGACAGCGCGATACAAACGCCACGTCTCATCGGTCTGGTTGGCGTCAATTCCACCAAGCGCATAATACTCAAGCGGATAGGTCACAAAAATAGCGCGACCTGAGCCAAGGCGGTGTTCCAGCACAGCCGGGAAGCCTTCCTGATCGACCGCCATCACTGTTGCCGACCCCGCCTCACACGCCAGCGGTGCCGTTCGACGAACGTCGCCACGCACAGCCCAGCTGAGCGCATCGCCTTCGGATAGATCACCTAGTGGCCGGCGGAACGTAAAGCGAACCGTGTCAGGCGCCTGCCGCACGAGCCCATAGCGGATCAAGGGGCGCGCGCCGATGAGCGCAGCCAAATTCGGATGCCACGGCTCCCCGCCATAGGAGAGATATAACGTGCCACCTCCACGGACAAAGGCGTCCAGCGCATCGGCATCGGCTGTCGTCATCGACTGCAGGCACGACACGAGCAGTGCATCAGCGGCCGCAGATCGTAGGCTGTTCAGGTCAAGGAATGTCGCGTCTATGTCCGCGTGCACTAGCGAGGCATAGGTCTGCAAGAAGAGATCGCGTTGTTGTGGACGAGTCCAGCTCCAATCAAATGGATATTCGGTGAGATAGTATGAACTGCGGCCGACAGCGACACGAGGCTGCTCGGGTACCCACTGCTTTGTGTCATGATCGCGGACAAACGTTGCGAACCGCGAGAATTCATCAGCCTGTGGTTTGCGCGAACCATCCGTGCGCAGCAAGCCAAAATGCAGCTCGTATGGGTGGTGCGCGTATGGTGCGCGGTCGGCAACGGTGAAATCGTGAGAGTTCCAGGCAAGCGTGCCGCAATTGCCAGCCCCAAACGCCGACCAGAGCGTTGTGCGGTAGTAATCCGCGGCGAAATGGTCGTCGGCCTGATCTGAAGAGCATCCGAACTCTTCCAGCAGCACCGGTTTCCCGAACGTTTGCAGCATGCGCATGGCGAAGCTCGCAAAGACCGAATGTCGCAGCGCGTCCGTTTCCTTGGGATAAAAATGCGGTCCATAGAAGTCGACGACAGATGCTAGCTCGCGCGTCGGCAGTCCGCTGCGTTCGCCACCGATGACATCCCAAGCGCCATCGCCCAACGAGACTGCTGCACCCGGATCCACGTCGCGAAGCGCCGCGCACAGCCGGCGAGCCCAGCTCAGACCATGTACATCGCTCGTGCGACCTGCGAAGAGCGGCCATTCATTGGTCAAAAGCCACGCTGCCACGTTTGGGTCGCCGCGCAATCGCTGCCCGATCGTGCGCACCAGCAACTCACTTGCCGCAATGACGATTTCATCCGTGTACCAGTCGCGACCCGCAGCCCACTTTGGACTCCAATTCTCCCCCGACATGTGCCCGACTAAAAATGTGGGAATGGACCACAAACCTACGGACGCAGCCGCCTGGATGGATTCACAAAGCCGTTCGACTGGTTGCTGGCTGACCGTCTCGGGATTCGGCATGAAGTCGGGCAGAAAACAGAAGAGCCGAACAACGTTGGCGCGCAACGCCGCAAGCTCGCGCAAGTCTGAAGTTAAGGCGGGCAAATCCCAGCGATCGCGGTACATCCAGGGCCCGGTGTGCTTAGGCCAAAAGTTGGCGCCGAGCAAGTAGACGGGCGTACCTGTCTCATCGCGGAAATAACCATTACGGACGTGTAGCCGCCGCACGAGCGCCAGCATTCGCTGCCGCACATGCAAACGGCCTTTCGCCATAGAAGCTGGCGGCATGAAAGCATTAGTTGTGCACAAACCAAAAATGGTGTCCGTGTCCGACTGGGATGACCCAGCGCCCGCAACCGGTGAGGTGGTGGTCGCTGTGGCTTCTTGTGGCGTGTGCGGCACAGACCGCCATATCGCAGAGGGCACCTATCCGGCGACCTATCCCAACGTGCTCGGCCACGAGATTGCGGGCACGATCGCGGCGGTCGGCCAGAATGTCACGGACTTTGCGGAGGGCGACCGGGTCGCAGTCGATCCGAATATCGCCGATCATGAATGTCCACCATGCAAGCGGGGCGAGGTGAACCTATGCGAGCACCTGGTCGCAATCGGCGTGAGCCGCGCCGGGGGCATGGCCCCGAAGGTCGCCGTTCCCGCCGGACAGCTCTACAAAATCCCACCTGATCTCTCATTAGAAGACGCTGCTTTTGCAGAGCCGCTTTCCTGCATCATCCACGGTCTCGATAGGGTCAAGCTCCAGCCTGGCGGCACGGTCGCGATCCTCGGAGCCGGAAGCATCGGCTTACTCGCCCAGCAGGCGGTGCGTGAGTTCGCTGCCTCAGTAGTCGTCTCAGAGCCGAACGCGGCGCGGCGCGAGATTGCCGAAACGCTCGGGGCCGACGAAGTATACACGCCCGAGATGATCGAGCACGACAGCCACACTGAGGAGTACGATCTCGTCATCGACTGCAGCGGCACTGCAGGCGCCTTGCCGACAGCGGTCCGGCTGGCACGCCGGGGTGCCGACATTTTGCTGTTCGGCGTGGCGCCCTCTGGCGCAAAAGTGCAAGTCGAGCCGTACGAGCTGTATCGTAAGGAACTGCGCATAGCAGCTTCCAACCTCAATCCATTCACCATGGAAAAAGCCGTAGCCATGCTCGCGTCACGCACGGTTAAGGTCAAAGGCATCGTGTCGCATGCGGTATCGTTGGACGAGCTGCCACAACTGCTGCTGAACGCGCCGCCGGCCGGGGAGGTTAAGGCCGCGCTACGGTTTTCGTAGAGGCGAGCGCAACCGCCTTACCGCTTTCAGCGGCTTCCCGCGCCGCGCAGGCCATACGGACGCTCGGCAAGATGTTCGCTGCAGCATTGCGGGGCACGTGGCCAGGCTCGCGGATCGCGCGCGCGACATCCTCAAACGCGGCGCGCACAGCATCGGCGTATCGTTCGGCCTTGGGACCGGCATCGAAGAAGAAACCGATGCGCGCGTCGGGGATGCTTTCGACTCTACGGTCGAGCATTCTGCGCATAGTGGTCGTGGCAAGAGCCGCGCCGGAGCCTATCATGTGCATGCGCGTCGGTATCCAACCGTCGAGGATGACATCCACGCCTTCGTAAGACACAGTGGTCCGCGTGCGCTCGGTCGCCCGAGTTGCGACGAAGGCGTGATGATGGGAGGTGAGGGCGCCTGTGTCGTGCTGAAGTGCGGCAAACACCTGGTCCTCGCGCGATCCATGTGTCATTGTCAGGGCGATGGCGCGCTTGGGATCTCCAGCGAGCCGGCCGCACCAATCGAAGAAGTGCACGCCGTGCTCGACAAAAATTCCGCCCGATAGCCGTCTGTCCCAAAACCAATGACCGTCGCCGAGGCCCTCGCAACTTGCGATGTTCTCCACTGCAATCCTAAGTAGCGGACCGACAAGCCGCGACGCATTGAAGATTGTGAGCCCCTCGATGAGCGAGGTATACAACATCGGGTGATTGACCGCAAGGACGAGGTTGCGCGATGCAGCTGCGGCGATGAGGCGTTCCGCATCTTCAACCGTTGTGGCGAGCGGCTTTTCGACCATTACGTGCTTGCCGGCCGCTAAGGCGGCCTCAGTTTGGTCAGCGTGTTCCGCAGGCGGCGTGGCGATAGCGATAAGATCGATATCAGGATCTTCAAGTAAGGACGTAAGGGATGCGTGGACGTGCCCGATCCCTTGCGCATCGGCTAGGGTCTCTGCATGAGCCTTGGTTCGGCTGGCCACGGCGCAGAAATGGGCAGCGGAACTGGGCGCCACAGCCTGGACCACAAACCGCCCAAACGCGCCGGCCCCGTACAAACCCGCCCGCAGGGGCCGGGAACCGTCAACGTTCATCCCGAAATCGTTCTAGAAGCATCAACCCACCCCGGCCGGCCGCCAAAAGCGGCTGAACGCCGAAACAAATTCCCTCGTCCCTTGCTATAATCCGGTATATATGTGGCTTACCCGGTTTGCGATTAAGAATCCCACGATCGTCACGCTGTTCTTCGTGGCAGTGCTGTTGTTCGGCTATATCGGCTACCGCACTATGGGGCAAAATATCAATCCCAATGTGACGCTGCCGTTCGTGGACGTCACCGCGTACTATCCGGGCGCCAGCCCCGACGAGATGGAGCGCTTGGTCGCAAAGCCCATCGAAGACCAGCTGCAAAACATCGACCACGTTCAGCACATTTGGACTACGATCGAGGATGGGCTGGTTGACGTCACCGTGCAATTCAACGTCGGTACCGACGTCAATTTCGCGGCCACCGATGTCCAGCAAGCGGTCGATCAAGCCCGACAATTTCTCCCGGCAGACCTCGATCCGCCGCAAGTGACCAAGAACAACACGGCGGGCGACCCGATCCTTATCGAAGCAATCTCGTCGTATAGCCTGAAGCCCAACGAGCTGTCGAACATCATCACGAACGAGATCATCCCAGATCTACGCAACGTGAAGGGTGTTGGTGGCGCTGATGCGGGCGGTTTGCTCACGCGCCAGATCACCGTTGAGCCTGATGTGGCTAAACTCGGTGCCCTTGGGGCGACGCTGCTTGACGTCAACAATGCCGTTGGCGCAGGCAACGTCAGCCTGCCGGGTGGCCTTCTCAATCAACCGGGCCAAGAGTCCACCGTTGGCGTGCGTGCCGATATCCGCAGCGCCGATGAGATCGCGGCACTGCCGCTGACAGTTCCAGGGACGACGGCTGGCCTGACAAAAGTGGGTGACGTCGCAAGTGTTGTGGACGGGTTTGCCGATCAGCGCAACATCTCGAGCCTCAACGGCCATCCGGGCATCGTGCTCTTGGTGGTGCGCGATGCGAGTAGTGACACCAAGAACACGACTGACGCGGCGCGCGCTGAGTTCAAACAGCTCGGGCAGAAGTATCCTCAGATCAGCTTCCACGAACTCATTGCAAATGCTGACTTCATGCACGACTCCATCAAGGGCGTCTTGCAGAACCTCATGGAAGGTATCGCGCTTACGGCGCTCGTGCTCCTGTTCTTCTTGCACGTCTGGCGCAGCGCACTTGTCGTCATGATCGCGATTCCGGCGTCCATCTTCGCAACGTTCTTCGTCATGTGGCTGCTCGGCATGACGATCGACCTGCTCTCGCTCATGGCGCTGTCGCTCATCGTCGGCATATTAGTTGACGACTCGATAGTAGTGTTAGAGAACATTACCAGACATCGCCTGATGGGCAAAGCACCGGAAGAAGCGGCCATTGAGGGCCGCACGGAAATCGGTGGCGCTGCAATTGCCATTACGCTCGTGGACGTCGTCGTTTTTGCACCCATCGCCTTCATGTCAGGCATCGTCGGCCAGTTCCTCCGAGAATTCGCACTGGTCATCGTCGTCGCGACGATGTTCTCCCTCTTCGTGTCGTTCACGCTAACGCCGCTATTGGCTGCCCATTGGGCGCTCGCGCAGCGCCCGCGACCGTTGCACGACACGAAGGCGCGCGGTTTTCAAGGCATGCTCAACCGGTTTGCGGAGTGGTTCGAGCACATCCGCAAGTCGTACCATGACGTAGCACTGCCGTGGGCAATGAAGCGCCCGTTAGTCGTCATCTTTGCCTGCGTCGGTCTGGTCGTGCTGTCGTTTGTGCCGCTGGCGCTCCAAATCGTGCCCTTCGAGTTTCAGCCAACGACTGACTGGGGCGAAGCAATCGTCGATGTCACCTACCCGCCCGGAACGCCGATCGCCGTCACTGCGGCAAGTGTTGAACGGCTTGAGCAGGCCATTCTCAAGATGGATGGCGTGCAAAGCGTTAGTGGCGACGCGGGGCATAGCAATGGCGTCCGCGGCGGCTACGTCGCTGAACTTCATGTTACGCTGGATCAGCGCAAGCGCCACAACGAAGATAAAGTCATCGTCGCTGTCAAGAAACTGGGTTACCTCGTTCCTGGCGCGCGGCTAGATGCCGCGCACGGCGACACGGGCGGGCAGGCGCCTATCTCCTATGACCTCAGCGGCGCGTCAAGCGAGCAGGTCGAGGCAGGCGCGGCGAAGCTGAAAGCATACATCGCGTCGTTGCCCAACGCTGAAAACGTGCAGACGAGCACGCAAATCGCTGGGCCTCGCCTGCAGATCGATATCGATCGGCAGCGAGCAGCGCTGCTGGGCGTGTCGCCGGAGAATGCGGCGATGACCGCGCGCGCGGCGATCGGTGGCGTGATAGCGACCAAGGTGCGTATGCCCGAGGGGCTGATCAATGCCATGGTGCAACTACCGCCGGAAACACGGAACGACGAGAACCAGCTCCGCAGCGTTATGGTTCGCGCGGACAACGGCAACCTTGTGCCGCTCAGCGACGTCGCCACCTTCACATGGATGCATGAACCGACGCAGCTATCACGGCGGGATCGCCAACGCATCGTGACGGTGAGCGCATTCACGAAGAACGGCGCTCCGATCAGCACCGTGCAGAGCCAGGCAGACGCCATTTTGAAGGATCCGAACTTCCTGCCGGCCGGCGTTACGGTTAAGACGTCCGAGGGCAGCGACAGCCAGCTCCTGGGTGACACCGTCAGCAAGATCGGCCTCGCGCTCTTGACATCATTCGTGCTCATCTACATGTTGCTCGTCGTGCTGTACCGTAACTACCTGTCGCCGTTTATCATCATGTTCACGGTTCCGCTGGCGTTTATTGGCGTCTCCTTCATGCTAACCGTCGTCAACATTTTGCACGACATCCCGTTCCTAGCAAATGTGCGCTATTTGCAAGGACAAACGCTCAACATCTTCTCCATGCTCGGCGTCGTCATGCTGACGGGACTTGTAGCCAAGAACGGTATCCTGCTGGTGGACTATGCCAACACATTGCGCACCCGTGGGCTGTCCGTCGCCGAGGCGATGCACGAGTCGGCAGCTATCCGTTTCCGCCCGATCATCATGACCACCGCCTCGATGGTGTTCGGCATGCTGCCGCTCGCGCTCGGCATCACCGAGGGTGCGGAGTTCCGCAAGTCGATCGGTACGGTTATCATCGGCGGTCTGCTCAGCTCGCTCTTGCTCACACTCTTCCTCATACCGGTTATCTACGTGATGATGGTTGGAGCGCTGCAGCGATTCCACGACCGTCGCGAGAAGCGGCGGCTTACGGCAATTGCTGAAGAGGAAGAAGAGGAAGCCGAAGAAGCGGAACCGCTGCCGCAACGGGTCACCGCTCACCTCTAATCTTTGGGCACCGCCCCCTGTGTTCTGCGTCAAACTTCAAGGCTTCATGAAGGACGCCTGACGTAGCCGTCCGACCCTTTAAGTATGGACCGGCTTGGGCGGTACTTGCAGTTGGGCGTCGTGCTGCTCATCGTTGCGACAGCAGCATGCTCAGGCGGCGCCTCGGCATTCGGACCGGCTCCGCAGGCCGCGGGTGTCATGCCGACGGTTCCGCCGGCGACGTCAACGCCTTTTCCGTCACCTACACCGGCGGGAAGTCCGCCGGTAGTTGCGATGATCGATTCTTGCCAGGTGTTTCCGGCGACCAACCCGTGGAACACCGACGTCTCTGCGTATCCGGTCGATCCGAATTCGGCGAACTATCTTGCGCACATGAATGCAAGCACGAAGTTCTTGCATCCTGATTTTGGGTCCAACCCGACGTATGGTATTCCGTATATTACTGTGCCTGCGACGCAGCCTAAGGTTCCCATGACGTTTACCTACGCAAGCGAGAGCGACCCAGGACCTTATCCATTCCCGCCAAACGCTCCGATAGAAGGAGGGGTCGCGTCAACCGGTGATCGCCACGTCATCGTCATCGACCGTGATAACTGCGTGCTCTATGAGACGTGGAATTCCCATTACGTGGGTCCCGGTTGGCAAGCGGGTGCGGGTGCCAAATTCCCACTTAACACGAACGCGTTGCGACCGGACTACTGGACGTCGGCGGACGCGGCTGGGCTGTCAATCTTCGCAGGGCTCGTCCGGTATTACGAAGTGCAGGAGGGCGCGATCAACCATGCGCTGCGCTTCACCGTCCACCAGACCCAAAAAGGCTTCATCCACCCTGCAACGCATTATGCCAGCACGTCGACCGATCCAAACGACCCGCCGATGGGCCTGCGGGTGCGCCTCAAGGCCAGCTATGATATCTCCCATTTTACCGGCGAATCCAAAGTCGTGCTCGTGGCGCTCAAGAAATACGGCATGTTCATCGCAGACAACGGATCTGACTGGTTCATCACCGGCGAGACCAACACGAACTGGAACGACACGGACCTCGATCAGCTGAAAACCGTCCCAGCAAGTGCGTTCGAAGTCGTCCAAACAGGCCCCATCATTCATTAAACACCGAGGCTTCGGCCGAGGCTCGGCGAATCACGCTAGTATGACGCCAAAACTACGGAACTGGGTCACAGTCGCCTTCGTGGCTGTGATGTCGCTGCTCAATGTCGGTCGTGCTGCCGCACTTGACGCGGGCGACGCCGCACCAGAGTTCACTGCTCAATCGGTGCTCGGCGGCAAGACGGTGACGTTTAATCTCAAAGACGCGCTTGCCAAGCACGCGGTGGTGCTGTATTTCTTCCCCAAAGCATTCACCGCCGGCTGAAACGCCGAGGCGAAAGCTTACGCCGCCAGGTTGGCGGACTTCGAGAAACTCGGCGCAACGGTGGTGGGCATCTCCACAGATGACATTACAACGCTGACCGACTTCCAAGCCAAGATGCAAGCACCGCAACAGTTTGTGAGCGATGCCGGTGAAAGCATCACCAAGTCGTACGGCGCGGATCTGGCCGGCGCCGCTAAACGGGTGACGTTTGTGATAGGCCAAGATGGGAAAATCCTGTACAGCTATTACGACTGGAGCCCCCTGACCAACGTGAACAAGGTGTACGCATGGCTGCAAGCACATCCGCAACACGCATCATCCTCGGTCTCGCTGCACTCATAACGACCTGCGCCATGCTGGCATCCGCGGCGAGTGCGGACGCGCCACCGCGTGCCGGAGCCCCCGCCCCTGCATTCTCGCTGCCGGTGGTCGCTAACGGTCACGGTACGGTTTCCCTGGCTTCGCTTAAAGGCCACAACGTCTATCTCAACTTCTTCGCATCGTGGTGCGAGCCGTGCAAAGCAGAAGCGGCCTCAATCGCCGAGCTGTCTAAACAGTACGCTGCGCACAACGTCGTGGTAGTCGGCATCGACGAGCTCGAGCAGGCTGAGGCCGCCAAGGGTTTTGCGGCGCGCTACCATCTACCGTACAGCATCGCCCTGGACACGAGCGGGGATGTCGGTGGGTCATATGGGTTGCTGGGCTTGCCACTGCATGTTTTTATCTCGACCGATGGCACAGTTGCAGCCTATCGCGTCGGGGAAATGAGCCCGACGCAAATCCGGACCGAGCTGCAGACCCTAAGCACGAACCACCACTAAGCCTTTAGGGCGCACGTCAAGAGATCGGTGCTCGCGAGAATAGCTCAAGGCACAGGGAACAGCCGCCCGGGTGCGAGCAACTACATGCTACGCATAACAGTCGGCAGCGAATAGTCCTCGTACCGCACGACCGTCATTATCCCAGCCATCAGGTCACGATTGTCGACGCTGTGCGCCACGATGTGGCAGTGCAGCGGCCACACGCCGGGGTTGTTTGCGATGAAGTCGATGTCGATCGTCCGGCCCGGGTCGACCGCAATCGTGTTCATGGCCTGCGGCTGCGCGAGCGGTGCGCCGTCCTGGGCGATCCAGCGAAACCAATGGCCATGCAAATGCATAGGATGCGTCATGTTGGTCACGTTTGCGAAACGGACGCGCACGAGTTGGCCAAGCTTCACGTTGATGGGTGCGGTCGCTGGAAATGTCTTGCCGTTCAAGCCCCAGTAGCTTACCATGTCCATGCGCTCCATGGGATCGCCCATCCCTGGTTTGGGGTCAGCCTTCGGATCCGGTGTCATGTCCGACATCATCATGGAGTTGGCCAAAATTGCTCTCGCTTCAGTATTGCGATCGGTCTCCCAGCGAAACGAGCTGATGATGAGCGGCACATCCGTGTCATACCGGGGTTCGCGGGCTACATCGCGTGGATGTACTATGATCATGCCGATGATGGAATCTTGCTCCATCTCATGGTAGTGCGCATGATACATGTACGTGCCGGCTTGTGGTGCGATGAACACATAACGATATTGCGAACCTGGCTGGATCGGCGCTTGCGATAACGTTCCATCTTTGGCAAATGACACGGGGATGCCATGCCAGTGCAACGAGGTTGGCTGATCGAGCTGATTCACGACGGTGATATCGGCCTCGTCACCCTCGTTGAGGCGCAAAGCCGGACCCGGTGATGTGCCGTTCACGGTCATTGTAGGCACTTGGCGGCCTGAAAGCGGTTCGACTGTGCCTGCGGAGATAGTAAGGGTGAACTGGCGACGGCGACCTGATGGCGTGATCCGCACAGCTGGTGCAAGTGGCGGAAGCGACATCAGATTGGCGGTGGTCAATTTGCTGAACACG